>Ga0316220_1000061_pt1 | contig 169204 bp, 155 predicted proteins | sample TBH18005metaG_FD_203632 | JGI IMG/M metagenome (GOLD analysis project Ga0316220, IMG submission 203632) | Freshwater microbial communities from Trout Bog Lake, Wisconsin, USA - TBH18005 | ecosystem: Environmental > Aquatic > Freshwater > Lake > Hypolimnion/Profundal zone | place: USA... | reverse complement strand
ACCGCACCTTCAACCGCTCGAAACTCTCAGCCTGCACACCCACCTCCACAACCGCGGGCGGAAGCTAGGCTCGAATTTTCCAAATAGCAACTATCTCGGGCTAGAATCCACAGCTAAATAGAATTGCGCCTAATTGAATGCCGTTGCTTTGGTGCGAGCCGCAGAAGCCGGGTGCATCGACATCCGGCTTTTTTGTAACGTGCCGGCCTCGCTTTTTGGCTTATTTCACGGTTGGATCTGGCTTGTACTGAGGTCGCAGCCTTGCCTTCGTCAGTAAGTCTGCAAAATGGCAAGGACGTTGTCCGCCGGTTTTATAGCCCTGAACGGGCCGAATCTGCCACTGACGCCGCGACGGATCGTTGTGCGGCAGATGTCTGATCACCCCGGCCGGTCCAACCTAGCTGCCTGCCGAACTCTACGACCGGATAGAAACTTTTCAGCACCTAATGGAGGCGGCGCACAATCGAGACAATGTCTCTCCAGCGCAGCATGATGAAACGCGCCAGCGGTTGAACGCGCAGAATGGGCAAACATATGTACCGCAATGGTACGCTGTACCCCGATCTCAAATACCCTGCAATGAAATGCAGATCGTCAAGCGCTGCTCGCCGCCGCTGTATTGGACCCATCAAGATCGCATTGCGTGCCTCGAAAGCCAAAAGGAGAAAGAAGCGCGGTGCTATCAAATCACGAACCGGATGTCGGTTCAGGACCAAATCTTCCGGAAACTGCCGGATCATTTTACGCGCATAGATCATTCTGCTGATCGACATCCGCTGCGAAAACGAACTGCTATGCTGATAGATACGCCACCGGGACAGCGACTTCGGGAGAAATTCGTTGTCGAAACCCGCTTGGAACAGACGTAGGAAAAGATCGTCGTCCTCATAGCCCGATAGCTGTTCGTCGAACCCGCCGACCTGGACAAAGGCGCGGCGTGAGATCAGAGACGCGGACGGCAAAATGAACATGTCCTGTCGCAGGCAGTCGGCAAGGTCACGTTTTGGGTGTTTGGTTTTCGTCTTGCCCAGGATCGCACAGGCGACCAGACCGCCGTTCTCACTGATTTCGTCCAAATCGCTATAGGACCAGCCGAGTTCCACCGTCCTCCGGCGAAGGAAGGGTTTCACCAGTTCGGCTAAATGATCTGGATACCAGGCGTCGTCCTGGTCGAGAAAGGCGATGAGGTCGCCGTGAGCGTGTTCGACGCCCAGGTTCCGCGCCGAGGACTGGCCTCCATTGGATTTGTTAATCAGCCTAATTGGGTGGTGTGTGCCCATTTCTTTAACGATGTCACCACCCGAATCGCTGGATCCATCGTCCACAACGATGATCTCATCGGGCGGCAAGGTCTGATCGAAAACGCTCCTGATGGCTTCCCGAATAAATCGGGCACCGTTGTACAGCGGAATGACCACCGTGATAAACAATACGTCCCGCAGCGGATAGGGTTTCGGTTTCAGTGAAATCTGCCGTTCGAGAAACTCGATCTCCTCGAGACATATTTCCGCCCCGGCAATGTCACCCTGGCGAAACGCGATACGGGCCTGAGCAGCGATATGCGACAAAAACCGAGGTGCGATCAGATCGCGCGCGTAGAAACGGGAGCAATCCGGCTCGTCAGGAAACGTCGCGAGCAGCTTACGGGCTAACAATTTAGAGGCCTCAGCCCGAGCGGCGCGGTCGGCGGTGCCGGGCGGGTAAACTCGCCATTGTCCTGATGGTCGATCGATAAACACATTCCGATATCCAGCGTGAAATAAGCGGAGGAACAGATCTTCACACTCAAAGCCGCTCAGGCGTTCATCAAATCCGCCGACCTTATCAAAGGCCGATCGGGAGATCATGGAGGCTGACGGTACGATCAGCATGTCGGCCGCCAGGCATTTCTCTAATTGCCGTTTTGGATGTTCAACCGAACAGGTTGACAACACCGACCTGGTTCGCAAGTGACCGTCTTCAGTGATTTCATCGAGATCGCTGTAGGACCAGCCTGGGGCGCCTTCAGATTCGTCAAGGAATGGATGGGAAAGGTCGCGAAGGTGGTGTGGATACCAAATATCGTCCTGATCCAAGAACGCGATGAGAGTGCCGCTGGCCTGGAGGACTCCAAAATTGCGCGCGGAAGCCTGGCCGCCTCTGGGTTTTTGCAATAGGATAAGTCGATGAGCCCCCGGGTGGGCAGCCACCGCGGCAAAACTGTCGTCAGTTGTGCCATCGTCAACGACAATCACCTCGAGTGGATCGATACACTGCGCGAATACGCTATCAAGTGCTTTCGAGACGAACCGCGCATGATTGGAAAGCGGGATAATTACCGAAATAGTCATATTTGCCGGGTTCATCCCCGACAGGTATCACATTCCCATCGTTCTCCCAACCGTGATAATTGGGCATTTGACGCCTCGCGAATAAACGGTGAGCGACGAGCGAACTCCAAAAAGAGTCGGGTTGAAAAGCGACAATCTCCTGCCGTGTAATCACTTGCGACGTCGAATATTTAGTCCCGTGTCACGTTTTTGAGGATGTACAACCAAAAGCCGTTTCCGGTTGTGGGCCGAAGCCGACCACACCACCGAGAGCCGGGCGATTGAACCGTGGTTGTGGCATAGCGTCCCACCATACGCCTGTCGCTAGAAAATCATGGAAACCAACTACTCAGATTAGGGCGAGATGGGATGGCTCTCATATCTTGCGAAATTTTAGGAACTCTCCTCTCGACGTGATAGCCGGATGCCCCTAGGCTCCAAAAAGGGTTAACGCCCACTAAAATAATAAACTCGTGCAGGGAAATACAAGATGACATCACCGACGCTGCCGGCTATCCGTCGCCGTACGTTCATCAAATCCGGCCTGGCGGTCGCAGCGCTGAGCGCGCCGCCGATCATCAGCGCGCGCGGGGAAGTCCCGGTCCGCATCGGCATGGTCGATCCGTTGACCGGCACATTGTCTGCCCTCGCTGTCAGCGAGGTTGAAGGTGCCAAATATACCGTCGAACGGCTGAACAAAAAGAATGGCATCCTCGGCCGTCAGGTCGAGCTTCTGGTCGAAGACTCCGCCAACGACGTCGGTACCGGCGTGCAAAAAACCCGCAAACTGATCGAGCGCGACAAGGTCGATGTGATCCTGGGCGATGTGAACTCCGGCATCGCCTACGCCATGATGGGCGTGACCAGTGAGTTGAAGGTGTTCCACATGGTGCCCGGCGGGCATACCGATCCGATCACCGGCGCGGATTGCAAGTGGAACACGTTCCGTGTTTGCAACACCACCGCAATGGACGCCGCTGCCGTCACCGGGGAACTGGTAAAGCGCTTCGGCAAGAAGTTCTTCTTCGTGACCCCCGATTATGCCTATGGCCATACATTGCAGGCCAACTTCATCAAGAACCTGAAGGCCCTCGGCGGCGAATATCAGGCCGAGCTGTTGCCGATCACCAACTCGGAATTCTCCGCCACGCTGATCAAGGCGAAGGCCTATAAGCCTGACGTCCTGCTCAATAACATGGGCGGCCTGGCGCAGATCAACTGCATGAAGCAGTTCACCCAGTTCGGCATGCAAAAGGAAATGCACCTGGGCGGTGGACTGTACGAACTCGAATCCGTGCGCGCCGTGCCCGCCGACGCTCAAACCGGCACCTGGGTGATGGAATGGTGGTGGGACCAGCCGAACGTGCCAGAAGTCGTGGCGTTTGTTGCCGATTTCCGCAAAGCCACCGGCAAGACCCCGACCGCGCGCCATTGGTTCGCCCTTGTTGCGATCGAATCAATCCGATTGGCGGCTGAAAAGGCCAAGTCGCTTGAGGGTCCAAAATTGTCGCTGGCGATGGAAGGCATGGAACTGCCGCGTGATATCGCCCTGACCGCCGGAAAGAGCTTTTTCCGGGCCGGCGACCATCAGCTGATGACTGACCTCTTTGTGGGTGACGTGCATCCGCCGGCAAACGGTAACCCGGATGACGTGTTCACAATCGGCAGTGCCGTCCCTGGCGAGACCGCCGCGGGTTCGGTCGACTCGACCGGCTGTAAGATGGTCCACCCGACCTAAAAGGTCTGCCCCTGAACTCTGACCTTCCGAAGGGCGGCCGATGCTGCAACTCGTACTGTACAACGTCACGAACGGGCTGATCATTGGCGCCTTCTATGTGCTGATGGCGTTGGGCCTGTCGCTTATCCTCAACCTGTCCAACGTCATCAACTTCGCCCACGGTAACTTCCTGGCCCTGGGCGGCTATATCGCCTTCGTGCTGACGCCGTTCCTGGGGTATTGGGGGGCGCTGATCGTGTCCCCCCTGATCACGGCCTTGTTTGGTTTTGCGATCGAACGGCTGATGATCCGGCGGGTCTATAGCCGCGATCCGGTCTATAGTCTGCTGCTGACCTTTGGCCTGGCGTTCATTATGCAGGACGCCTGTCGTTACGTCTGGGGACCCAGCGGGCTGCAAACGTCGATTCCGGACATCTTGTCGGCGCCGCTGTCGGCCGATCTGTTCTTCATCACCTGGTACCGCATCTTCATGGTCGCGCTTGTTATCGCGGCGGTCAGCGGGCTGTTCGCCTTCCTGCGCTTCACCCGCGTGGGCATCCGTATCCGAGCCGGCACGCTGGACCTCGACACGGTGTCGATCCTCGGCGTGAACGTCGGCATGCTGCGGTCGATGAACTTCGCCGTCGGTTCGTTGCTGGCAGGGCTCGCGGGCGTTCTGGCCGCCGGTCAGGTCGGCCTGAACCCGAACATGGGCGACGATCTGCTGATGCCCAGCTTCATCGCCATCATCGTCGGTGGCGTCGGTAGCCTGACCGGCACGTTGTGCGGAGGTCTGCTGATCGGCGTGGCCGGCGCGCTGACGACCGTCTTCTGGCCCGCTGCCAGCGAGGCCGTCATCTACGTCATCATGCTTGTCGTTCTGATCCTGCGACCACGCGGTTTGATGGGCCAGGAAGGGATGATGTCATGAGCACAGCAACCACAACCGCGGTGACGACCCCGGTGATGCCTGCCCGTCCCTGGCTGACCACCGCCATCATTTTCGCGGCGCTGCTGACGGTGCCGGTCTGGCTACCGATGCTGGGCGGGTACACCGCTCTCGCCGGCCGGGTCCTGGTGCTTGGTCTCGCGGCCATGTCCTTCAATCTGTTGCTGGGTTTCACCGGCGTCATGAGTTTCGGACATGCCGCGTATTTTGGTCTGGGCGCCTACGGGGCGGGCCTGACACTTAAATACATAGCGCCCAGCACGCCGTTGGCGATGGTGGGTGGCGTTTTGCTGGGCGGCATCCTGGGGTCGTTGTTCGGCCGCCTGATCGCGCAGCGGCGTGGCGTCTATTTCGCTATGGTGACCGTCGCCTTCGGGCAGATCGCCTTCTACGTCACCTATAGCTGGGACAGCCTGACCGGCGGCTATGACGGTTTGCGCGGTTTTTCCCGGGCGCCGTTGAACCTTGGCTTCACGACGATCGATATCACAAATAACAGTACCTATTTCTACTACTTCCTGCTGTTCGTGTTCGCCGTTGCCACCGGCCTGCAAGCGTTGCTGCTCGCATCCCCGTTCGGCCGCACCTTGGTCGCGATCCGGGAAAACGAGCGCCGAGCACGGTTCCTGGGCATTCCGATCGAGCGGCATATTTGGATGTCATTCTCGATTTCCTGCTGCTTCACCGCCCTGGCCGGTGCGCTTTATGCCCTGCTGAACAATTTCGCCGATCCGATGGGCCTGCATTACTCGCTGTCCGGAGAGATCGTGATCATGACGGTGATGGGTGGCATGCGCGCGTTCTGGGGTCCGCTGATCGGTGCCGCGTTGTTTGTCGTGCTGCAGGACTATATCTCGTCGATGACCGTGAACTGGATGTCGTTCGTCGGTCTGATCTTCGTTCTGGTCGTCTTGTTCTTTCCCCGCGGCCTGCTGGGTATGTTACAGAAGGGGACCCAGAGATGAGCATGCTCGACATTCGCAATGTGACGAAGCAGTTCGGCAGCCTCGTCGCGGTGAACAGCGTTTCAATGCAGGTCGCGGCCGGCGAGTTGCGGGCGATCATCGGTCCTAACGGGGCTGGCAAGACGACGTTCTTCAACATGATCTCCGGCTTCTTCGCCCCCTCCGCCGGAGACATCGTGTTCGATGGAACCACCGTGACCAAACTGGCGGTCGCGGAGCGAGTCGCCATGGGCATGGCGCGGACGTTCCAGATTACCGAGATTTTTCCGGAACTGACGGTACGGGAAAATATCCGCATCGGTGTCGAGAGCGCCCTGGGTCTGCGCCAGCGTTTTTGGATTGGCGCGACGCAAAAAGCCGAAGTTAATCGTGGTATCGACGAGGCCCTGACACAGACCGGCCTGACCGTCAGCGCCGACCGGCTGGTTGGGGAACTCTCGCACGGCGATCAGCGCGCGGCGGAGATCGCCACCGCGCTGACCCTGAAACCTCGGTTGCTGCTGCTGGATGAGCCGACCGCCGGTATGGGTGAGCACGAAACCTACGCCGTCGCCAACCTGATCCGCCGGCTGCACAAGAACAGCGCCTATACGATCGTCCTGATCGAGCACGACATGCGCGTTGTGTTCAATCTGGCGGACAAGATCACCGTGCTGGGCGAAGGCAAGATGCTGGCCGAGGGAACGCCCGACGAGATCGCCGCCAACCCCATCGTGCAGGAAGCCTATTTGGGGAAAGCCGAATGAGCGCGCTGACAGCCGAGGGGCTGAACACCTATTACGGCAAAAGCCACATCCTTCATGACGTCGGCATCACCGTCGCCGAAGGGCAAATCACCACTCTGCTTGGCCGTAACGGCGCTGGCAAAAGCACGACGCTTCGCAGCATCGTCGGGCTGACGCCGCCACGCTCTGGCAAAGTAACGTTGTTCGGCAAGGATATCACCGGCCAACCGCCGTATCGGATCGCGGCGGCCGGGGTTGGTTTTGTACCCGAAGGCCGCAAGGTGTTCGCCAACCTGACGGTGGACGAGAACCTGAAGGTGCCGTTGGAACGGCCCGGTCCTTACACGATCGACCGCGTGTACAAGCTGTTTCCGCGGCTGGCGGAGCGCAAGCAGAACCTCGGGCGCCAGTTGTCCGGTGGTGAGCAGGAGATGCTGTCGATCGGGCGCGCGCTGCTGCTGAATCCTCGGTTGCTGATTTTGGATGAGCCGTCGCAGGGACTGGCACCGCTGATCGTCAAGGAAGTGTTCCGGATTGTCGCGCAGATGCGGGAGGAAGGTATCTCGGTTCTGCTGGTCGAGCAGAACGTGCGCATGAGCCTGGAAATCTCCGACCATGCCTACGTGCTGGAGAACGGTCAGATGGTCTATTCCGGCCCGGCTGCCGAACTGCGGGCCGACGAAAGCCGCATCCAGGCATTGGCGGGCGCGTCGGCCGAGGAATGGAAGCTGGAAGATCTGTTGCCGGTTTAGGGGCGGGACGGGGCGGCCCGTTGCCGGTCTGACGGCAATGCGGCAGTAATCGTCATGGCGAGTGCAGGCTCGCCGCCCACGCCCGTAAAGAGGCTTCGTTGCCATGATCCTTCCTCGACTTCCTTCTATGCGTCTGGATGGCCGCCGCGCCCTGGTGACGGGTGCCGGTCGCGGGATCGGACTGGCCGCCGCCGCCGCGCTTGCCGAGGTCGGTGCGCACGTCACCCTGGTTGCCCGCACCGCCACCGAAATCACCGATGCTGCCACTGAAATCAGAGCCGCGGGCGGTGCCGCATCGATCCTGGTGCTGGACGTCACCGATACCGCCGCCGTCCGAGCCGCGATCGCAGCCGCCGACCCGTTCGACATCCTGGTCAACAACGCTGGCACCAACCGGCCGCGCACATTCCTTGATGTCACGGAGGATGACTACGACGCCATCACCGGCCTGAACCAGCGGGCGGCTTATTTCGTCGCGCAGGCGGTGGCGCAGAAAATGGCGGTCGCCGGCAAGGGCGGTTCGATCATCCATATCTCGTCGCAAATGGGCCATGTCGGCGGGCAGAATCGCACCGTCTATTGCATGACCAAACACGGGATCGAAGGCCTGACCAAGGCTATGGCGATTGATTTGGCTCCACTCGGCATCCGGGTGAATTCGATCGGTCCGACCTTCATCGATACACCTCTGACAAAACCGTTTTTTGAGAATGCCGCCTTCCGCGGCGACGTTCTGAGACGGATCAAGCTGGGCAGACTCGGTACGGTGGAGGATCTGATGGGGGCTGTCGTTTTCCTCGCCGGGGATGCGGCGGCGCTGGTAACGGGAACGGCGTTGGTCGTCGATGGCGGATGGACGGCGGAGTAACCGACGGCCATTCCCGTCACGGCGGGTGTGCGCCCACAGGCGGTAAGATGGCGGCTGCGTGCCTTGCCCCCCATGTGTCTCGGGATCAGATGACCCCGGCCTGCGTCCACTCCCGTAGCTCGTCGTCGCTGTGGCCGAGCCAGTCTCCGAAGACAGGACGGTTGTCGGCGCCGAGCGGCACGCTGGGCTGAAGCGGCCGGAGTGGCGTGCCCTCGAACCGAAGCGGGCTGTGCGGCAGCACCACTCGGCCAAGCTCCGGATGATCGACCCATTGCAGACTGCCACGTTCGTGCATGTTCTTGTCCACAATGACCTCGGACAGTTCGCGCACCGGAGCGCACGGAACCGCCGCCGCCAGCATGGCATCGGCAATGCGCTGCTTGGGATGTTGCGACGTCCAGGCTTCCAACAAGTCGTCCACCGCGCACATGTTCGCCACGCGCGTGGATCGCGTCAGAAAGCGCGGATCGGTCTTCAGGTCCGGTCGTCCGATCACATCGAGTATCGAGCGGAAATGCTGATCGCCCGGGGCGTTGATGACAACATAGCCGTCGGTCGCCTGGTAAACGTTGTACGGGGAAATCCCCAGCCCGCCATGGCGGTTGCCAGTCCGGCTCGGTGCGGCGGCGCCGCGGGCGTGCAGCATGCCGAGGTTTGACGCCATCGATGCGTAAACCGCATCTTGCATCGATACTTCCACGACGCGGCCTTTGCCGGTGCGCTCCCGTTCGTACAGCGCCGTCATGATTGCCGCGTAGAGATGGATGCCGGCGCTGAAATCGCACATCGCCGCGCCGGCTTTGACCGGAGGCTGATCCGGGTAGCCGGTGATGCTCATGATCCCGGACATCGCCTGCATGACCAGATCCATTGCCGGATAATCGCGGTACGGTCCGGTTTTGCCGTAGCCGGAACTCGACCCGTAAATCAGGCGGGGATTGATTTCCAGCAGTGCCGCCGGTCCGATGCCAAGACGGTCGGTCACTCCTGGGGCGAAGTTCTCGACCAGAATATCCGCGCGGGCCACCATCTCCCTCAGCAGTTTTCTCCCCTGTTCAGTTTTCAGGTTCAGCGTTACTGCCTGTTTGTTGGAGTTGAGCATCGCGAACGGCAAATCGGCGCCGCCCATGTCGCCGCGGCTGCGCAGATGCTCACCACCAAGGGGTTCGACCTTGATGACGGTGGCACCCGCCATCGCCATCAGAAACGCCGCATACGGCCCGTTATAAACATGCGACAGGTCGATGACGGTGATGCCCGACAGCGGGTAGGCCTCGTCCGGCGCGGCCTTGGCGGTTGGCAACGCATCTTCGTTGTTGTGCATGGTCGTTTCCTGCCGGGCCTGTTCGCGTGCCGTCGATGTCGCATGGCACCTGGTCGGGACATGGTCCAATTCGTCCCGGCCTTCGTCAACCAGAGCGCGATTTGTTCGGACGCGAACACAGCCGGACCCGACGGCGTTGACCCCGGGCGGGTCCCGCCTATGATCCTGAAGGAACGATGCCCCGATGTATTTTTTGCAATGAAACCGGAGAACGCCATGACCGAGGAACTGTTGATCCGACGCGCCGGGGGCGTCGCGGTATTGACCCTCAATCGGCCCGAACGGCTGAACGCGCTGACCCGGACCATGATGGGCGCGCTACTGGAGGAGCTCAGAGCCTGCGCGGCGGACGAGACGGTTCGATGTGTTGTGCTGACGGGTGCCGGGCGTGCGTTCTGTGCCGGCGGTGATGTTCGGGCCCAGGCTGAAACCGCTGATCGGGGCAGCGATCAGACGCCTGAACAACGAACCGACGAACTGCGTGCGTCGATGGAGGCGTCGCGGCTGCTGCACGAGATGCCGAAGCCGACCATCGCCATGCTGAACGGGGTCGCGGCGGGCGCCGGATGTTCGTTGGCCCTGGCCTGCGATTTGCGCGTGGCGGGCGAAGGCGCGCGTCTGACGACAGCGTTCGCGAAGGTGGGGCTGTCGGGTGATTATGGCGGCACCTGGTTTCTCAGCCGTTTGGTCGGGCCCGCCCGGGCGCGTGAACTGTACTTCACGTCGGAGGTGCTCGACGCGCGCCGGTTGGATGCGCTGGGGCTGGTCAACCGAGTGGTGCCGGATACGGCGCTTGAAGACGAAACGATGAAACTGGCGAACGAGCTGGCGGACGGGCCGACGCTGGCATACCGGTATATGAAGCGAAACCTCAACGTCGCGGACGCCGGCACTCTGACGGAGGCGCTGGACAGCGAAGCCTACGGCATGCTGCGGTGCCGGGAGAGCGAGGATCACAAGGAAGCGGCGTGTGCCTTCGTGGCCAAGAGCGTCCCGGTGTTCAAGGGGCGCTAACGGATATATCGCTGTCTTATTAAATCCGGGCGCTTCGGGTGGTCAGCAGCAGATGCTGGCGATGGGGATGGCGATGATGACCAAACCGAGCATCCTGCTATTGGATGAGCCGACGACAGGGCTGGCACCGATCATTGTCCAGAGCATGTTTAAGGCATTGGCGGGGATCAAGCGCACCACTGGCGCCGCGATCGTCATGGTGGAACAGAACTTCGCCGCGACATTGCGCATGGTCGAGCTGGCCATCGTTCTGAAGACGGGACGGCTGCTTTTCGACGGCGCCAGTGCCGATCCGGCGTCGCATGCGGATCTGTGGAGTTGGTTTTGATTAGCCGATTGCAACCAAATGTGTCAGAAAATTTTACACCTTCTGATGCCGGATCGAGCCCCCGGGAAGGGCATATCCAATGAAATCAACACCCTTCCTGCCACGACCTTTGCGTGTCCTACGGAAGACAGAGACATCCAGGGGTGATGTGTCAGGAAATCTTACACTTTTTGAGATGATGGCGCCGGCGATTTCCACAACCCGTTGAAAACGAAGCCGTTTCGTTGGTGGCACGAGGATTGCTTCGGTTGGGGAACGGCCGGGCGGCCAACTCGGTTTCGAGGCCGTCCGGAATGCCCACGCTTTCGAAACCCCTGGACAGGATCAGAAACGCACATGACTCAGATAACCGGTCGCATCAGCGATCTTGACAAGATCATCCGCCTCGGCGCCATCGCCCTGGCATCGGGTGCCGCCATGTTGGCCGGCGGCGCGGCGAACGCCGCCGTGGTGACGCAGGTCGTCGACGCCGATTTGAGTGGCAACTTCATCATCGGCGATGGCTCGCCGTCCGGGGCGGCGCAATTCGAGGCAGGCAATTTTACACTGATTTCAACTGGATCTGCCGCAGTCGAGGGAACTTTCCGGACGCCCGATTTCCCCCCTGGCGGAGCGGCCACCGCGAAGGTGACCGACCTCGCGATCGGCGATGTGGTCGGATCGGCGGATAGCTTTCTGACGGCCAGCGACGTCCCCTCCGGCGTGAAGTTCTCTGAAGCCGCTGTCTTGGGTGCCACTTCTGGTACCACGGTGTACGCAGGCCTTCAATTCAGCATTGATGGCGGCCAGGCGCTGTATGGGTATCTCACGTATGGCGGAACCAATGGTGACACCATCACCGCGACCTACGACGACTCCGGCGCCGCGGTGACCGTTGTTTCCGCGGCTGCCGTCCCGGAACCCGCGTCGCTGGCGCTGCTGGCGGCTGGTGCCGCCGGGATTGCCGGCCTGCGCCGCCGCCGCAAGCTGGTCGCGTAAGCCCGCCGAAAGCGGGCGGATCGGCCGATCCGCCCGCATTTCAGCCGGCCGCCCGCCGCAACACAACATCGGTCGCGGTTCGTTCCGCGCCCGAGCGACGGGCGAGGTTGACCGTGTCGATCACTCGGTCATCGCAAAAGAAACGGAACTGCCGCGATCCGTGCAGCACGCCGGTGCGCGTGCCCTCATGCGTCAGCAGCAAATTCGCCCAGCCGCGCCGCAAACTTGGGATCACGACGTTGCCCTCCACCTCCGGTATCCCGTCGGCGGCGATGGAAACCAACTGCGCGCCAACCACCAGGCCGTCCAGCAGCAGCACGACGGATCGTTGGGGATCGGGCGGCTTGCCAACCCGGCCTTCCAGCCGTGCCTGCATCCGTTCCGGGTTATTATGGAATTCCCGGCCGACCAGGTTGGCGACCTCGGCCGCCGGCGCGTCGGGCAGCTTCACTACCCGGGCGCCGTCCGGAATATAGCCGGAACGATCCAGTTTCTCACGGTACGTCGCCAGCATGGCTTCCATTTTTTCCGCCTCGCCGAGGAAATGCAGGATGCGGTGATGCACGGTGAAGCCGCTGCGCAGGCAGAACGCCGCCGTTTCGCTGTCCTCGCGCAGAGCTTTCCAGGGCTGCAAGAACGAAACTTCGCCTTTCACCAGCACCGCCGCCGCATCCACCAATGCCCGTCCCAGGCCCTGCTTGCGATAGGCCGGCACAACATGCACCGCAACCAGGAACGCCGCCGGATCGCCGACCGCCTGCCAACCGATGGTCGCCGCGCCTGCAAGTTCACCGCATCGGCTGAACGAGACCAGCGCCTCCGGAGCATTGCTTGGTCCGAACGTTTCTGGCAGCAGCATCCGGCAGGCCCGCATCTCTGAAGGTTCGGCACCTCTGATGGAAAAATTCAATGTCTGAGTCGTCATCGTCTGGCTCCAGCGCAACCATCCCGAAGCCGCGACACCGGGAGAAACTGCTGCTAGTCGGTTTCGCCTCCTGCGATCAAGCAGTGACGGAACGATTGATGGCGGCCGGACGCATGCCGCATTTTGCCCGGATACGCACCGAAGGCGCGTGGGGGAGGTTGCGCCTGTTCGAACCAGCGGTGCCCCGCGCGGCGTGGGCCACGGTGGCCACCGGCCGGACGCCGATGGTGCATGGCATTGCCGCGCCTCGGGTGGCGCGAGTCGACGGTGGCGGAACGAGGCAGCCGGGGCGGGCGGAATGGCAGTCGCCGCCGTTCTGGCAGATCCTGGAAGCCGCCGGCCGCAAGACGATCACCGTCAACTGGCCGGCCACGGTGCCCGCCACCGCGTGGCCAGGTACTCACATCGATGCTCGCTTCGCGCCGCCGACCGGACCGGATTTTTCGACCTGGGCTGTGCCGCGTCAATCGGTGTCGCCCCCCGGGCTGCTGGAGCAACTACGGGCGGTGCGCCTGCATCCCACCGAGGTGGACGGATCGATGCTGGCGCCGTTCGTTCCGGAGCTGCGGGACATCGACCAATACCGCGATGCCAGCCTGACCAGGCTCGCGGTCGCACTGGCCGGGATATCGACCGTGCATGCCGCGGCGACCGAACTGATCGAGCATCAGGCCTGGGACGTGGCGGCAGTGCAATACGGCTGGCTGGATGGCATCCAGTCCGCGGCGCTGTCGCGGCCGGCCGGGTCGCTTTATGGCGGTGTGGTCGATACCGCCTATGCGTTTTCCGATGCCATGCTTGGGCGGCTGCTACAGTTGGCGGGGCCGGACACGACGGTCTGGGTGGTGTCGTCCAATAGCGTGCGTGGCGGCGGGTTCATCGCGGGGCGCGGCAAGTGGATTGAAGCGGGAAAGACGCTGCCGCCGGCCGGCCTGGTGGATATCGCGCCGAGTTTGCTGGCTCGGTTCGGGTTGGTGGCGGAAACCGATGGCAAAGTGATTTCGGCACTGGCGCCTGGTATGTCGAAACGGCCGGTGACGCTGATGCCCCGGACCAAACCGGCTGCGGATCGACACGTCGAGGCGCTGCGGGCACTGGGCTACGATGATGCGCCGTCTGACGCCGGGGCGGCGGCGCTGAAGACGGCGGCGGGTTATGAGCTGATCGCCAAGGGCGAGGCGCTTTTGGCCGCGGGTCGTTGGCATGAGGCGGAAAGGTCGCTCTTAGCGGCGCGGACGGCCTTGCCGCCGGACAGCCCGGCGGGCCTGCAGCGACTGGCCCTGTGCCGGCTGATGCGCAACGACGCGGAGGGTTGCCGCCGGATCGGTGAGACCCTGTTGCGGATTACGCCCTACGCCGGCTGGGGCGATTTAATCGTGGCCGCCGGCTATGCGCTCGACGGCGACGCCGAGGCGGCACGGCCATTCATGGCGGCAGCCGAACAAAATGGCGGCGACAATCCGGATCTGGTGAACCGGCTCGGCGGTGTGGCTCTTTTGCTAAAAGACGCCGCCGCGGCCGCGGCGCATTTCGCGGCGGCTCTGGCGCTGGACCCGGAGATGGAGGCTGCCCGCCAAGGCCTGGTACTGGCCGGGCAAATGGCGGCGGAGACTGCATCCGAATAATCTCGGACAAGGCGCTGAACCTGCCGATGTCATGCCTGCGGTGTTATACCAGCGGCCCTAAATGCTGACCTCTGCCCAATGGCGCGTCCCGATAGAATGGATGCGTTCCGGGTCGCTTATCAGAGCGGTCCAGGCGGTACAACATACGACCACGATCGCTTCGTAGTTCTTCCAAACCTGATGGCCGAATTTGTTGGCGCGCGAATACGCCCAAATGGTCTCGACCGACTCCAACTCAGGAGCGTAAGGCCGTAATTGGAGCAACACGATGTTGTCCGGGATGGCCGGCCTGCGCGACCGGTGCCAACCGGCACCATCGATGATCATCAGGGCAAAAACTCCCTCGCTGACGTAGGTACCGATGGCCTGTAGGTTCTGGTTCATGGCCTCGATGTTGACCGTCGGCAGCACCACGGCGCTGCCGACACCGCGAGCCGGACGGATTGCGCCGAACAACAGCCACGCCCAGTTGCATCGCCAGTCCCGCGGAGCCCGCGGGCGCGTGCAACGCTTGGCCCAGACCCGTGTCAGAGTACCCTGCTGACCGACCCTGGCTTCATCCTGGAATCAGATTTCGATATGCTGGTCTGCGGCGCGTTCGCCGAGCACCTCGCGGGCCAAGCTGGCAAAATTGGTTTTGAAAGTCTTCTGCGCCGCAAAATCGGTTTTCGGGTTGAGCGGACACACGGACAGACGGCAATAGCCAGGCCGGCGTAGCTGCTTGCCAACACTGTGCTCATGCGGATAGAGGCCGAACCGGCCGGCGGTATGATCACTAATATTCCCACGGCGAAAGCGGACCACGCCATCCGTTGTGAGATCCCCGCCCTTATCCCCCGGGTCGCGACCTCCGCCCGTTCGGCCTCGCTCAGGCAGGCGGGGCGTCCGCTGCGGGCGCGGTCGGCCAGCACGTCAATGCTAGCCTCGTTGTAACGTTGAACCCGGTTGCACAGGGTCTGCCGATCCATGCCGCTGGCGGTCGCTGCCTCTCGGCGAGAATAGCCATCCAGCACCATGGCAATGGCCAGCAGACGCAGCCCTTGCCCGGGTTTGCGCAGCTCGCTTCGCAGCCGAGCGCAGTTCCGCGACCGCTTAATCCGTTCGTGTGATTGCCAGAACAGCCATGTTCCCTCGTGGAGCGATATTGATGCCATGGACTCACGTTCAGGTTCTGTTGGGAATCCCCCTCCGAGAATCGGAACTTTCGACCGCTGGTATCATTATAAAACAGCGATTTAGCTGCCTGAAATGACACGGATCGAAGCAATTTTCGAACATTTCGGGCTAAGCCCGGGGATTATGTGGATAGTACCAGAGTGTTCAGCCCAACCGCTCGTTTGATAGACCTTATCCCGATATGACGAGACGCTTTGCCGATGATTGTCCCAAAAGTTATATGCGACAAAATTGACATCGCCGGTTGACGATAACCGCCAAAAACCTGGACTTTAGCACCTCTAATTTGCCGGCTACCGCCAAGATAGACCGAGATCGCTCACACTACACATAGGCTTCCATTACCGGACGACTCCGGCACTCTCAAAGCGATCCGCAAGCGCTGAAGATTCAAAAAAACTTTGCCTAACTGGCCCAGGCCGCAATCCCGCCGGAGCGCGCCGGATGCCCGATCGAAATCTGGTTTCAAGATGAAGCCGGGGTCGGCCAGCAAGGCAAGGTGGGCCGGATCTGGGCGAAGCGCGGCAGGCGTCCGCGGACCACCTCGTCCGTTGCCGGATCGGGTCCTTTGACAACTAACTTGCGCAGTTCCGCCTTCTGCGGGTCCGTCAACGTGAGTGTGCGGCTCGGGCTGCGACAGGATTTCAAACCCTCGATACCGGCGTTGGATTTCCTCCACCCCCAGCACTTATTCAGGCCTCCGCTGCAACATCGGCGCCAACTCTCACCAACGCGCGTTGCCGAACCAGCACATTCCGCAGGTGAGCCACGGGTACGTCGTGAACACGCACCCCGGCGTTCGCCGCCAATCCGGCCGCCGCATCAGCGGCCTGACCGGTCATCCAACATTGCGGTACCTCCTGCAGGAACGAATGACTTGTGGCACAGCCATATTCCCTCGTGGAGCGATATTGATGCCATCGACTCACGTTCAGGGTCTGTTGGAATCCCCCTCTGAGAATCGGAACTTTCGGCCGCTGGTATCATTATAAAACAGAAATTTAGCTGCCTGAAATGACACGGATCGAAGCAATTTTCGAACATTTCGGGCTAAGCCCGGGGATTATGTGGATAGTACCAGAGTGTTCAGCCCAACCGCTCGTTTGATAGACCTTATCCCGATATGACGAGACGCTTTGCCGATGATTGTCCCAAAAGTTATATGCGACAAAATTGACATCGCCGGTTGACGATAACCGCCAAAAACCTGGACTTCAGCATCTCGAGTTTGCCGGCTACCGCCAAGATAGACCGAAATCGCTTACACTACACATAGGCTTCCATTACCGGACGACCCCAGCACTCTTAAAGCGATCCGCAAGCGCTGGAGATTCAAAAAAACTTTGTCTAACTGGCCCGGGCCTCGATCCCGCCGGAGCGCGCCGAATGCCCGATCGAAATCTGGTTCCAGGATGAAGCCTGGGTCGGCCAGCAAGACACGATGAACCAGATGTGGGCGAAGCGCGGCACCCGTCCCCGGATCACGTGCAACTGCTGCTTTAAATTGGCTTATTTGTTCGGCGCGATTTGCCCTGAACGCGGCACCGGCGTCGCGCTGGTCGCGCTGACCAGGCTGGCAAAATTTTCTTAAAAGCCGCCTCGGCTTCAACATCTTTCTTCGGATGATAGGGCCGAAGTTGCAGACACGTCAGGTCGAATTGGTTCAACTATTTACCGATCGTGGTCACATGCACCGCGGCCGAGAACCGGCTTGCAACAACCGTATGAATGTCCGCGCACCGCCAGCGGAACACCTCGTCCGTTGCCTGACCGGGTCCTTTGACGACCAACTCGCGCAGTTCCGCCTGCTGCGGGTCTGTCAACCTGGGCGTGCGGCTCGGGCCTGAGACGGAATTTCAAACACTCGATATCGGCGTCGGATTTCTTCCGGCCCCACCATAGACTTCAGGCGTCCGTCACGACATCGGCGCCAACTCTTATCAACGCCCCTTGTCGAACCAGCGCATCCTGTAGCCGAACCACGGGTACATCACGAACACGCAACCCGGCGTTCGCCGCCAATCCGGCCGCCGCACCGGCGGCCTGACCGGTCATCCAGCATTGCGGTACCTCACGCAGGAACGAATGACTTGTGGCGTCGCATGATATGGCCCGGCCGGCGACCAGCAGCCCGTCAAGCGAGGCAGGCACCAGCGCACCGTAGGGTACCGACACGACGGGATATTTCGGCGACAGGGACGGAGACACGCCGATTTCATCGAAGCGGGCGGAACCGGCTGCCCAGTCCTCGCGGGTGACCCTGCCGACCCCAACGAGACGGCGGGCGTGCCGGACGCCGGTTTGCGGCGCGGACAGCATCATAAACGCGTTCTCAAAGCCCGGCGCATGATCGCGGTAAACCGCCAGATGCGCTGCCATCAGGCGGTGGGAGCGAATATCTACCTCCGTCAGATCCTCCACATCCATTGCCGAGTAACCCGCCAGCCTGGGTCCCATGAACAGCGCGACCTCGTTGCGCCACGAGACGAAGGGCCGCTCGAACAGGCCACCGCACGCCGAACGGCCGCGATCCATGAAGGCAGCGAAGGCCTCGGGTTTGGAGGTCTTGAAGTCGATCCACCGCTTCATATCGACACCACCGAGCAGGAAGGCGGTGTTGATGCAATGGTGAATGTCGCGGGTATCGACGTCGGAGTAGCTCGCCGCGCCGGCCCGATGAAAGATGTCACCGTCGCCGGTGCAGTCGATTGTGACTGCTGCTGGGATGGCCTGCCGGCCTTCCTTGCTTTCGAAGATCACCCCCGCGACGGCACCGTCACGCATCAGCGGCGTTGCTCCCCAGGCATGGAAAATCAACTGAACGTTATGCTCAAGCACCAGTTCCTGCGAGACCAGTTTCAGGTGTTCGGGATCGACGGTCGGCGACCAGGTAACGATACCGTGGTAGCAGGCGGTGCGTTCCTTCCAATAGGCGGCGGAGGCTTCGTCCTCACTGCCCCACAGGCCGCGCGGCGGACCGGCCACGGCATCCTTCGGCAGGCGATCCAACAGGTCGTTCGCGATCCCCTGAATCACCTGCTGTCCGGACCAGTCGGTCATCCGGTCGATCCAGATGACCAGTCCGCCAGTAGATAGCCCGCCCAGATGGTTGTGACGTTCCAACAGGATGACGTCGGCGCCGGTGCGGGCCGCGGCGATCGCCGCGGCGGTGCCGGAGGGGCCGCCGCCTACGACGAGCACATCGCAGTCGCGGAAAATGGGGATGGAGCGCGCGGGTTCCTCGATCAGGCCAAGGTCAGGTCGCGGTCGCCGTTCCAGCCGGCCACCGGAGAAAATGCCTGACTTGTACATCAGATGGCCGCCGTCGCCGTCGATTGGGTCGCTCATGCGATCTCTCCCGGTCGTTTCGTTGGTCTGTTTTCACGCAGGCCACCTGCGATCTCTGCCGGCCTGCGGGTTATGTTCCAGACTGTTATATCCCGGGCGTTATGGATACCCACGGCCAGCAGCATTCCCAACGCCGTAGGTCACGGTATCGCGCCGGCGGCAAGTTCCACAACCTCCGCCGTGATCTCCTCCTGACGGATCTGCCGCTCCAGTGCCTGTAGTTCCGAACGCATGTTTTCCAAATTGGACTTCGCGGATAACATGGCCGCCACCCGCGCCTCATTTTCCGCGGCGAACGCGGTCAGTGCCGCTTCGCACAGTTCGGCGAACACATATTCCTCGGCCAATCGATCCAGCAACACTGCCGGCGGCAACGTCATCAGCGGTGCCTGACCGGATGTCGAAACGGCAAAGCGACGAAAATCGAACGGCACCAGCGACCAGCGTTCGGGCACGACTCCGCCGCCGGCAGACCATGTCGGCACGATAATATCGACCTGACGGCCGGACTGATCCGATAGCCAGGCATACAGAGCGTCCGCGATCCGGCCCGCCAGGGCGGCGACCAGATTTGCGTGCGGCACCATGGCGGTTTGCCAAGCTATCTGAATCCCCCACTCGGACGCCAACGCCGCGCCGCGCGTGCCGATCAGGAAGACGGTCTGCTCGTCGGCCGTTTGGGTCGCGGCCTCCAAAATGCGGTCGCTGAATGCGCCGGCAAAGCCTTGTTCCGCACAGAACACGATCACCGCCGACCGGTGAATCCTCGGTTCGGCGGGTCGTTGATCGCCGGGCGCCAGGGCCAGGGCCTGCCCGATGGCGCGAGCAATAACGGCCGCGTGCGCGCGCAGACCGGGCAATAATCCATGCGCCTGTTGCACACGGCTGGCGGAGATTCCGCGCATGGCGGTTACCACCGCCTCCAATTGCTGCAAACTCTCAATGCGCCGGGTCGTCTGCGCCAGCCGCTCAGTCATGGTGGCGGCTCGTCGGCGTGTGCCGTGTACTGGGCCGTCAGGGCGCGCAGCGCGCCGGATAACGCCGCATGCTGGTCCGCATCGAGCGTGCCGGCCGCCTGGATCATGTGCACCGCCGCACCGGCATGCTGATCGAGCCACGCCGGCAATGCTTCGCGAACCGAGGCGATGCGATCGGGCGCGATGGCATCGAACATCCCGTCCCGCAACGCCAGCGCCAGCGCCACTTCATCCGCCAGGCGCAACGGCGCGAATTGGGGCTGCGAGAGCAGCGCCCGCAGCAATCCACCACGTGCCAACCGGGCCTTGACCCGAGCGTCCGGCGCCCCGCCGAAGCGAGAAAACATTTCCAGTTCCTGGAACTGGGCATAATCGAGCCGCATGGTTCCCGACATTTCTCGAAGCGCCGGGGCCTGGGTCTTGCCGCCGACCCGGCTGACGCTGGTGCCGATGTCGATGGCCGGTTTCTGACCCTCCTGAAACAGCCGCGTGCTCAGAACGAGTTGGCCGTCGGTGATCGAGATCAGATTTGTCGGGATATAGGCGCTCAGATTGCCGGCGTCGGTCTCCGCGATCGGCAATGCGCTCAGAGACCCGCTGCCTCTTTCTTTCGACAGTTTCGCGGCGCGCTCCAGCAGGCGCGCGTGGAGGTAGAAGACGTCGCCGGGGAAGGCCTCGCGGCCGGGCGGTTGTCGGGTCAGCAGCGCGATTTCCCGGTGCGTCGCTGCATGTTTACTCAGGTCATCGATCACCACCAGCGCGTGTTGGCCGAGATCGCGAAAATACTCCGCCATGGTCATGCCGGCGAACGGAGCGATCCACTGCAGGCCCGGGGAGCTGGTCGGAGCGGCGACAACGAAGATGCAGCGTTCGGGATTGCCGTGATCGCGAATGGCGTCGATGACCCTGGCCACGCTGGAGGATTTCTGTCCGATGGCGATATAGACGCAAATCAGATCCGATGTTTTTTGGTTGATGATGGTATCGACCGCGATCGATGTCTTGCCCGTGCTGCGATCACCGATGATCAATTCCCGCTGGCCGCGGCCAAGGGCGAACAGCGCATCGATCGTCAGAATGCCGGTCTGTATTGGTTCGGTCACCAAATCTCGCTCGATGATCGCGGGCGCGGCAGCCTCAATGGGATTGCTTGCCTCAGCGTCTATCGCTGCACCTCCGTCCAGGGGACGCCCCAGCGGGTCCACCACCCGGCCGAGGAGACCGGAACCGACCGAGGTGCGGATTACCTCGCCGGTGCCGCGCACCAAATCGCCGGCCTCGATCGAGTCAGCGTCATCCAGGACAACACAACCGATCAGATCCCGATCCAGGGTGTGCACGAAGCCCAACTGGCCGCGCGCGAAATGCAGCACTTCGTCGAGCCGGGCGGATGGCAGACCGGAGATCATGGCGATGCCGTCGCCAACGGTTTGGACACAGCCGAACTCCTCAATGACGGGACCGATGGCCGCCGAGGAGATCAGGCTTTCGGCGCGTTCAAGCCATGACGATTGTTTTGTCATCGTGGCTTAGCTCCTCGGCGATACTGTCCAGATCGGCGCGCCAGTTGTTGTGCAGCCTGGCATGCGGGCCGCGCAATTCAACGCCCGCGATCAGTGACGGGTCGGTTGCGAATTGAACGGAACAGCCGAGACGTTTCTGTATCATTGTCGTGCAGGCTGCTTGCATCGCGGCCTCCAACGGGGCAGCCGTCACGACCTCCAACGTTTCTCCCGGTGATGCCAATCCGTTCCATTTGTCCGGTGACCAGGTCGTATCGAGCGCTTCCAGCAATGCGGCATCCATGGCCGACCGGGGCACGCGGCCGAGCAACCGCGATGCGACGGCGATCGCAAGTTGGCGGGCCTGAGAGTCCAGATCGAGGCGCATCTGGTTGCGTTGGGTTTCCAGTTCGGCCTGTGCCGCGGTTCGTATTGCATCGGCCTCGTGCCTTGCCGCATCCAGCATCGTCGTCCGTTCGGTTTCGGCGGACGCGCGGGCGTCAGCCAGGATGCGGTTGCCGTCGGATGCCAAAGCCTTTTCATGCTGTACCGTTTGTTCCGCTTGTGCCCGCGCCAGTTGCACGGCGGATGCTGCATCCGTCAGCAGTTTCTCAGCGGCGATCTTGCGCTCAGTGATGATCGCGACAACCGGCCGAAACAGAAAGCGCCGCAGCAGCCACAGCAGAACCAGTACGTTAACCGTCTGCAGGATCAGCGTGGACCAGTCGAAATGCATCAGTGAACGAACGGGTTGGCGAATAGCAACAGCAGCGCGATAACCAGGCAGTAGATCGCCATGGTTTCGATCATCGCAAGCCCGACGAACAAGGTTCGGGAGATGGTGCCGGCGGCTTCAGGTTGCCGGGCGATTGCGTCCATTGCGGCGGCGACTGCGCGGCCCTCGGCGAGTGCCGGTCCGATCGCACCGAACGACACCGCCAGGGCAGCGCCAATAATGCTGGCAAGTTGAATCATATCCATAATGCTACTTTTCTTTCTCCGATTTGGGTTCACCGAGAACGCCAGCGATGAAGACCATGGCAAGGACGCTGAAGATATAGGCCTGCACCGCACCCGTTAGCAGGTCCAACGCCATCAATGGCACCGGCACCAGCAGTCCGACCAACGACAGGACGATGCCGACGACAAACACGCCGCTCATGACGTTGCCGAACAAACGAACCACCAGCGAGAACGTGCGGGTCATCGTCTCGACGATGTTGAGCGGGACCATCAGGATGCTGGGTTCCGCGAAGGTCCCAATGTAGCCGCGGAGGCCGCGAGATCGGACGCCGAACCAGATCACGGCGAAAAAGACGATCAGTGCCAGGGCCGCGTCGGTTTCGAGATGCGCGGTCGGCGGCTCGACACCGGGCACCAAAGACGACCAGTTGGCGGCAAAGATGAACAGGAACAGCGTGCCGATCAGGGGCACATACGGTGCGGGCTCGACCCGCATCGTGTCGCGAATCTGGGCTTCGATCGCCTCGACCACCACCTCGAGCGCGGCCTGTCGGGTGGTCGGATGCAGCGACATATGGCGGGTCAGAAGCCAACTGCCCGCAGCGAGCACCACCATGACCGCCCAGGTGGCGAGAACGGGGGTGGTGATCGCGACCGGCCCGATCTGAAAGGCCACGGTCAGGGTAAGCGGCGACCCCATCATGGCATGACCGCCATCACGACGGGCCGCGCGACCAGCACGCCGATCGCCACCAGAAGCAACGGCAATGCGCCATGCAGGGCTGCCAGCGTAAGAACTCCGCCGAGTGTGGCCATACGCGCGAGCTGCAAACCGGCACCCAGCCAAATCGGTCCGGGTCGCGCATACAGCGCGGTGTTCCAACGCAGCAGCGAAAAGTGCAGCGTACCGATGAGCAGGCCCAGTGCGAAAAATCCGGTATCGGCGATCATGGTTCATGCATCCACTGCCATGCGGACCAGCAACCGATGCCGACGCCAATCAGCAACAGCGGCCCGGTCCAAAAAATGCCTGTTCCGAAGCGCTGATCGATCCACCGCCCCAGGAACATACCCAACAGTGTTGGAACGATGATCGCCCACCCCAGGGCGCCCACCTGGGCGAGGTAACGGCCGAATGACGGCTCGCCGTTCCGCACCCAGCTTTGGTACCGCATGCGACGGCGGCGCACCGACTGAAGCAGTCCGTCCGGTTCGCTTGTCTCAGGCGCGGGTTTCCCGGGCGGGGGTGTCACAGGCCGGATCCCATCGGGCGTTCCGGGCGCAGCGCCTCGACAATCCGGCGAATCGCTTCGGTGTGCAGGCGCGTTGCCGCGGCACGGCCGGTTTGCTCCGCGTCCGCGTCCGCCCGGAATTGGACCAGAACCGAGGCTTCGAGTGTATCCAAGTCGTCACCACGCCGAGCCTCGCGGGTTGCGATGGAAATCTGGTCGCCGTGCTGAACGGTGAACACGCCGCGCCGGACGGCGCAGTAGCCCGCTTTTCCGTCGGCATGCCGCCAGGACACCACCGACACCGGCAGCACCGTCAGCAAATCGGCGTGACCAGGCAGGATGCCGAAGCCGCCGCTGTCATCCTCGGCGCGCAGGCTGATGACGTCAGTAAAGTCGGCGACGACGGCGGTTGGGTCGGTGATCAGCAGCCTCATGCCGCCGGCACCTTGGCGGCGGCGGCCCGCGCCTCGTCCAGGCTGCCGATCATATACAAAGTGCTTTCGGGCCAGGCGTCGGTTTCGCCGTCCAGGATGGCGCGGCAGCCGGCCAGCGTATCCGCCAGCTTGACGGATCGTCCGGGAATGCCGGTGAACGCCTCGGTCACCGCGAACGGCTGGGTCAGAAAGCGTTGCAGCCGCCGCGCCCTCGTAACGATCTCGCGATCCCGGGTGCCGAGTTCCTCCATACCAAGCAGCGCGATGACATCCCGCAATTCCCCCCAATGGGCGAGGGTTTCGCGCACCTGTTCGGCGATCGCGTAATGGTCCGGGCCAACGACCAATGGATCGAGCAGCACCGACGAAGAGGCCAAAGGATCGACAGCCGGATAGATACCCTCCGCCGCCATGCCGCGAGACAGCACGATCGAACTTTCCAGATGGCTGGAGATGGTGGTCACCGCCGGGTCGGTGAAATCGTCGGCCGGGACATAGACCGCCTCGATGGCGGTGATAGACGCGCCGGCAACCGAGGCGATCCGTTCCTGCAACGCCGCCACTTCGGTGGCCAGGGTTGGCTGATAACCCACGCGGGACGGCAGTCTGCCCAACAGGCCCGAAACCTCGCTGCCGGCCTGGACGAAGCGGAACACGTTATCCATCAGCAGCAGAACATTCTGGTGCTTCTGGTCGCGAAAGTATTCGGCGACCGTCAACGCACTGAGGCCAACGCGCCAGCGGGCGCCCGGAGGTTCGTTCATCTGGCCGTACACCAGGACCGTGCGGGGCAGGACCCCCGATCCACGCATGTCGTGCAACAATTCGTGACCCTCGCGGGAACGTTCGCCGATGCCGGCGAAGACCGAGATGCCCTGGTATTTTTCAACCATGGCGTGGATCAACTCCATGACCAGAACGGTCTTTCCCACGCCGGCGCCGCCGAACATCCCAGCCTTGCCGCCTTGCGCGAGCGGGATCAGCAGGTCGATCACCTTAATGCCGGTTTCGAACACCGCCCCTGCCTTGGCTTGCGCGGACAACGGCGGCGGCGGGCGGTGAATCGGCCACCGGGTCATTGTGGCCGGGAGCGGCGGGCCGTCATCGCCGACCTCTCCCAGAACATTGAGCAGGCGACCCAGCACTTCGTCGCCGACCGGCATCGTGATGGGGTGGCCGGTGGCTTCCACCATGGCCCCGCGGCGCAATCCGGAGGTTGGTTGCAGGGCCACAGCGCGGAGTGTTGTCAGATCGAGGTGGCTTTGCACCTCCGCTACCAATGTGTCGCCCGGGTCACGGGTGACGCGCAAGGCTTCGGCGATCCGCGGCAGTGTGCCGGAGTCGAAAGCGACATCGATCACCGGGCCGCGCAACGCGATCAGCCGGCCAATCGGGAGGGGTACCGGCATAGCGGGATCAGGCGAAACGTTCAAAGCGCTTCAGCAATCGTATCCGGCGTTCGCGCCAATGCCCGCACCAGATCCGCTCGGCTGACAATGCCGATCAGTTCGCCGTCCCGTAGAATCGGCAGGCGTTTGATGCGATGGCGCACGAGTAACTCGGCCAATTCGGGAACCGTGGCGTCGGCGGATGCGGTGATGGCCGGTGTTACCATCAGATGGCGCGCCAGTTGGTTCTCCGCGCTGATACAATCCAGGAAAGATGGCGCGACATCGCTGCCCTCGGCCAACAGATTCAGCCACCACGCCCGTTTCGTTGCGTTTTCCTTGCCAACCGGCTGCAAGAGATCGCCCTCGCTCAGCATGCCGAGGATGTGTCCCTGATCGTCACAGACAGGGACAGCACTGATCCCGTTATCGCTCAACACTCGGGCAATTTCGGCCACTGAAGCGTCGGGTCGCACGGTCCTGACACGCGTCGTCATGATATCGGCAGCGGTTAGCAACATGTGTTCCTCCTCGCGGCAATGTCGAAGCGATCATCGGAAGCCGATTCCCCCGGCGAGGCATTGATCTCGCGCAAACAGGTTTTTTGTTGGCGGCGGATCGGCGGCGCAAGCTTCCGGGACTCGGGGTCGCGAGGAGACCGGCAATTTTTCTAAATACTGCCAGTCTGATGCGGAGGTGCCTCGCCAAGCTGCTGAATGGCATCTTGCATGCAGGCACTCAGAGTTTTGGCAAGGTCCGCTTCCGAGATTCTGATGCCATGGGCGAGCAGTGCGCCGACGATGTGGTCCAACACCGCGCGATCATGTGCTGTCCTGTTGGGGATCGCCAGTACTTCTTTGACCAAGGCCTCGGTTGCGACCTCCGACAGTTGCAGCCGGTTCGCGGCCCAATGGGCGAATAATTTGTCCCTGCGAGCATAGGCCAGGAAGCGAAATTCCTCGTCGTGAGCGAATTTTGCCTCGAATGCCTGCTCTCGATCTTGAAAAGTTGTTGGCATGACGGCCTCCACCGATTGCTTTGTGTCTATCTATCGCGATTTACGACACGATCGTCGTCACTTTCGTTGCCACCGGCGTGCCGGTCTTCAGGCTCCACCGAACGATTTTCCAGGCTACTCACGATTTCGTGTTCAGCCTGGTGCCAGTTCATCACATCGTATCCCTGTGGCCGGCCCTGATTTTCCCATAACTCGTAGGCGCGCACGGCGATCAGATTGCGAATGGCCGGGTCCGTCATTGGTTGGGGGTTCATTTTGACCTCTCCTGCGGCGGTCGAGCCATCCGGGGTGGCCTGTGTCTGACCGCTATCTCTATCCGCATGCTCTTGACGGCTACCCCGGGGCGCGGCTGATCCAGGCCGAAGACCGAGGGTAGAGGCAACTTCGATCTCCAGCCAATGCCGTATGTACGGTGGAGCGCCTTCGATGTCAGCAATCGACAATGTGATTCCGAACATTGGTCACTCCATGCCGGATTTTGTCTCCGATGATTATAGACCGGACCTTCGTTCGCCGTGCATTGATTCCGATCAAACTCCGTTCGAATTCGATATCGTCCGGATCGTGCCGTCCCCGGCATATCGGACAACCGGGCGAAACCGGTCTGTTTCCGGATATCCCGGTTGAAATTGCATCGTTCTACTCATGATGATAAAAAGGCCGGGAGTTCTCGCCGCGCGCCACTGAAAGCGCTTGCGGCCAAACGGCATCAAAGAGCATTGATCTGAGCATGAGTGGAAACGATATTGCGCGGCAACAGACTCCCGCTCCGGTATCCGGCCAGGCTCCGGCTGCGATGCAACCTGCCGTGCCGCCGCCAATGATCCACGGCGAAACCGTCGAACAGGTGCTCGGTCGGGCGCAGGCGGCGGCGCAGGCCAAGCGGCTGAATGAGGCGAGCGGGATATGTGCCGACGTGCTCGCCGCCGTTCCCGATCAGCCGGCGGCGCTGGCGCTTCAGGGTATCGTCGCCGCGATGGCGGGCGATCCCGAAAACGGCGTCGCGTTACTCCGCCGGGCGATCCAGTTTCGGCCGGGCAATGCCACATGGCATGCGCATCTCAGCGCGCTGTGCCGCACGACCTATCGCATGGAGGAGGCGCTGGCCGCCGGGCAGGAATCCATCCGGCTCGATTCCTCCAATCCCGAACATCTGGTTAACCTGTCGCTGATTTTCGTCGACATGGATGACCGCGAGAAAGCGACAGCGTGCCTGTTGCGGGCGTTGGGGCTGAAGCACGACCATGCCGACGGGCATCTCGCGATGGCCCAAAATCTACTGGCGGTGGGCGATTTCGACCCCGGCTGGATGGAGTATGAATGGCGTAATCAGACTGAAGCCGGCAAAGCGACGATGCCGGAGATGACGTCAGCGGCGTGGAATGGCATGACAATTCCGACCGGCAAGCTGCTGCTGGTCGGCGATCAGGGATATGGCGACACGATACAGTTCGCCCGCTATATCCCGATGGTCGCTGAACGTTGCCAGGAAGTCATTGTGGGCTGCAGCGCGGAGATGGAGCCGCTGCTGACCAACATTCCCGGAGTCACCCATTACTGTCACCGATGGGCGGACGTTCCGGGTCATGCCGCGCACTGCCGGTTGTCGAGCTTGCCGTATCTGTTCCGCACGCAAGTGGACACGATTCCCGGTCAAACCCCTTATATGAAGGCCAACCCGGAGCGGATCGCACATTGGCGCGAGCGCCTCGCGGCAACATTGCCCACCGGCGTCAGGCGCATCGGTCTGGCCTGGACCGGCCGTCCCACGCATCCGAATGACCGGCGGCGCTCGTTGCCATTAGAGCAACTGGTGATGCTGGCCAATGCGGGACCGGCGGCGTTCGTGTCGTTACAAAAGCCGATGCCGCCACGGGATCGTGAAACCATTCGGCGGTTTGCCGGCATGACCGATCTTTCGGACGACCTGAAGGATTTCGGCGAGACGGCGGCGTTGATCGAGAATCTGGACCTCGTCATCACTGTCGATACCTCGATGGGTCATTTGGCCGGGGCCCTCGGTAAGCCCACCTGGATCTTGATCCCGAAAGCGGCCGACTGGCGCTGGATGCTGGATCGCGAGGACAGCCCCTGGTACCCGTCGGTGCGATTGTTTCGCCAACAGAAGCCAGGCGTCTGGGCGGAGCCGATGGCCAGGCTGCATGCGGCGTTGTGCCACGAGCTCAGTGGCGCTCTGACCGCGAAACCGCTGGCCGGTTCCGGGCCATTTCTCCATCATCACGGTGATGTGGAAACTGACATGCTACAGCGCGTATGACGCGGGCATCAATGCTACGAAATATTACTTGAGCTTACGAACGTTGCGACGGGTTGGGGACATGGGCGGCCGAGCTTCTGCCTCCACCCTGTGTCCCGCGGGATTTCGGTCGGGAGGATGACGCGGCCTGCCGTCAGTCAGCGCCGGGTTCGACCTCGGATGGTATCGCTATCAACGTGACTTCCGGAAACCGGCATTTGTCCTTACGCCGATCTGGGACATGACTTTATCATCTTCAGACCACCCATCGGAGCAACTGCGCTCATGGGTGGCCTGAGGCATTAATCCTGACAGGGATCAGACCGCCTTCTTCAGGACCGGTGATGCCTTGAAGCGGACGGTCTTACCAGCCTTGACCTTGATCGATTCACCGGTCCGCGGGTTAAGCGCCTTGCGGGCCTTGGTCTTGCGAACCGTAAAGGTGCCGAAGCTTGGCAGCGTGAATTTGCCGTTTTTCTTCATCTCCTTGACGATGGCATCGATCAGTTCGTTGGTCGCACGGTTTGCCGCCGCGCCGGTCACTTCGGTCGAGTGCTGAAGGACCTTCGAAATAAATGCTTTTGACATCCATATTCCTTAACGAATCGAGATCAATCAGGCATCGATCCCCTCTAAGTCTGGTTTTGTGCAACCGATCCGCACAGTTCGTCAACAATTTTGGCCGCCACGAAATGAATCCGTTGCCGTGGTGACAACGGGTTTTGCCGCATCGGTGGCGTTTTTGTTCGCTTGCGGTTGAGATGTTGCAGCGCGCGGAAACAGGAGTGGCCGCCGAGGTTGAAGCGCTCCGCGCTGAATTTACTACCAAAAATCGCCGCACATCGGGACTTTGCAGGTCAAATACAGGCGAATTGCTGGCAGATGCGGAGGTCAATTCACCAAATATCACAAGGACGTGAGCGCAGGTTGTCCTGCCGATCATCCGCACACAAAGTGCGGGGCGCGAATCGTTGCGCCCCGAAATTGCTGTGCCCTGACCTCGTGCTTTCGGCCCCTAGACTGGCGTCAGATGGGTAATGCGAGGAGCAACCTGTTCCGCCAGTAGCCGCAACGAAGTGTGCCACTCCTCCGGTTGATCGGCATAGTCGAAGCCGAACACCAGCAAGCTGCCGAACCCGCCGACATCGTGGTAAACGCGCTCAAGCTTCTCGGCGACGGTGGCGGGCGAACCGATCAGCCAGTTGTGCCGAGCGCAGTATTCAGGGGTCACGTCGGAATCAGGCACCGACGGATCGTGCTTAAGGTAGTCCAGGAAGCCGAAGTTCGCCAGCAGCGGCAGGAAGTATTCCCGCATCATGCGTCCCATCATACCGCCAACCGATAGCCGCATGGCTTCCTCGTCGGTTTCGGCGACGAAGACTTCGCGCACCATGCGCCAATCCCGCCGGTGCGGGGTGCGGCCGCTGCGTTTGGCGCCTTCCTCGACCGCGGCCCAATGGCTGGAGACGTAGGCTGGATTGAGGTTCAGGCTGAGTGGCAGGAAGCCATGCTCGCCGGCCATTTTCAGAGTGTCGGAGTTCTTCGACAGTCCGGCCACGCCGATCGGAGGATGCGGCGTCTGCAACGGCTTCAGATGCGGCCGCAGCATGCCGAACATAGGTTCTGGTTTGGTAACGTTCCAAAATTTGCCGTGGTGTTCGAATGACGGTTCGTCGCCCCACAGGCGCAGGATAATGTCCAGAGCCTCGCGGGTCATTTCGCGGTTCGTTCCCGACATGCCATCGACATTGAACATCGCCCAGTCGCTCGGAAGGCCCGAGGCAGCCACGCCGAACATCAGCCGGCCGTCGGACATGTGGTCCAGCATCGCGACACGGTTCGCCAGCTCGGCCGGATGATGATAGGGCAACAGGAAACCGCCGGGGCCGATGCGCAGCCTTTTGGTCTGGAGCAGCGCCTGGGCGACCAGAAGGTCGGGTGCGGGATTGGGTTCCCATGGGGCGGTGTGGTGTTCGCCGATCCAGGCTTCGGTGAAGCCCAGTTCATCGAGCCAGCGCATGGTTTGCAGGTCCCAGTCGAGACCGGCCTTGAGGCCGCGCTCCGGCGGGTGCGACGGCATTGAGAAATACCCGAGTTCCATGGCTGTCCTCCTCACTGATGGGTGTGTCCCACCGTCATGCCGGGCAAGACACGCTGATCGTCCCGTTGTGGAGGTATGGTGTCAGAGTTGCCCCGGCGTCGGGGCGCGGTTACCTCCTGGCGGAACTATCCTCACAGATTCGGCGGCATGCAAGTCTGTGGCCTTGATCCTGTCCCAGCCGCTTTATTTTGGAGTTCGCGGCCGTAGTCAGGTTCCTCGTCATGGTGCGCGCAGCGCGCACCATGACGACCGGGAAAACAATCACGGTTTTGCCAAAATGACCCGGTTTAGATCCGCGGCTGAGCCGATGAATGTGAGCGACGTCCGATGGTCAGGCGGGCTCGTCCTCGGACTCGTCCGGCTCCGGCCGGGAGCAGGCATCCAGCGCCGATTGCAACATCCAGGCGGCGGCGGCACGATCCACCACCTCGGCGCGCTTGGCGCGGGTCAGGTCAGCCTCACCGATCAGGAAGCGGTTGACGGCGGCGCTGGACAGCCGTTCGTCCCACAGCGCGGCCGGCAGTCCGGTCGCGTCGGAAAGGGCGTGTGCCCAATCCCGAGCAGCCTGGGCGGCTGGGCCGGCGGTGCCGTCCATCGACAGTGGCAGGCCAATGACCAGCCCGTAGGCGCCCTCCCGCAGCGCGATCTTGGCGATCTGGGTGGCGTTGACGGTCAGCTTGTCACGTTTAAAGCTGCTGTACGGCGACGCCAACGTCCGCCGCACGTCCGACAGTGCAAGGCCGATCGTCTTGCTTCCGGGGTCAATGCCGATGACGCGTTGGTCGTGCCCGAGGCGGGCGAGTAAGTCCGTTAGGTTGAAGAGTGCCATGCGGGTCGTTATGGTCCCGCCCTCTCATTCACCCAAGGATTTTTCTTCATATGTCGCTCGATCACGCGACCGTCCGCCGCATCGCCTCCCTGGCCCGCATCCGCGTGGAGGATCATGAGGTCGAACCTCTGTGCCACGAACTGAACGGTATCTTGGGCTGGATCGAGCAGTTGAACGAGGTCGATATTTCCGAAATCGCCCCGCTGACGGGGGCCGCCAACATGGCAGCACCCTTGCGGGAAGACGTTGTCACCGACGGAGGTTACCCCGAGAAGGTGCTGGCGAATGCGCCCGAGCGGATCGGGGATTTTTACGTCGTGCCGAAAGTTGTCGAGTAATGCTGACCGATCTGACCATTGCCGCCGCCCGCGACGGGCTGCGCGCCAAGGACTTTTCCGCCGTCGATCTGACGATGGCGCATCTGCACGCGATCGAGGCGCTGAACCCGCGGCTGAACGCATTCATCACGGTCAGCCATGCGAAGGCAGTCGATCAGGCGCGCGCCGCCGATGTCGCGCTGGCGGCGGGCGAACAGCGCGCCCTGACCGGTATCCCGCTGGCGATCAAGGATCTGTTCTGCACCGAGGGCGTTCGCACCACGGCTGGCAGCAAGATGCTCAGCCCGTTCGTGCCGCCGTATGAGAGCACGGTGACCGCCAAGCTATTGCACGACGGCGCGGTGTTCCTCGGCAAGGCGAACCTGGACGAGTTCGCCATGGGCTCGTCCAACATGACCTCGGCCTACGGGCCGGTGGAGAATCCCTGGAAGCGGCGTCAAGACGACACCGCCGTGCTGGTGCCGGGCGGTTCCTCCGGCGGATCGGCGGCGGCTGTCTCGGCGCGTTTGGCGATGGGTGCGACCGGGACTGACACCGGCGGGTCGATCCGGCAACCCGCGTCGTTCTGTGGGCTGGTGGGCGTGAAGCCGACCTATGGGCGCTGCTCGCGCTGGGGCGTGGTGGCGTTCGCGTCGTCCCTGGACCACCCCGGCCCGTTCGCCCGCACCGTCCAGGACAGCGCCATCCTGCTGCGGTCGATGGCCGGTCACGATCCGAAGGATTCCACCAGCGCCAACCTGCCGGTGCCGGACTTTGAGGCGGCCTGCCGGCGTGGCGTCAAAGGCTTGCGGATCGGCATTCCCCGCGAATATCGCTCCGACGGTATGCCGGTGGAGATCGACGCGCTGTGGCAGCAAGGGATTGACTGGCTGCGGGCGGCTGGGGCCGAGATCGTTGATGTTTCGCTGCCGCACACCAAATACGGACTCGCCACCTATTATATCGTGGCTCCGGCGGAAGCGTCCTCGAATCTGGCTCGATACGATGGCGTGCGGTTCGGCGCCCGTGAGAATGGCGGAGATCTGCGCGATCTGTATGAACGCACCCGCGCCGAGGGATTCGGGCCGGAAGTGCGCCGCCGCATCCTGATTGGAACGTATGTACTATCCGCCGGCTATTATGACGCGTATTACCTGCGGGCGCAGAAAATACGAGCGCTGATCCTGAAGGATTTCACCGACGCTTTTGGCAGGGTGGACGCCCTGCTCGCCCCGACCGCGCCATCCGCGGCGTTCGCGCAGGGTGAGAATATGGATGATCCGATCCAGATGTATCTGAACGATCTGTTCACCGTGCCGGCCAATCTGGCCGGCGTGCCGGCGGCATCGGTGCCGGCGGGATTGGATGCCAACGGATTGCCACTGGGTTTGCAGGTGATCGGCAAGCCCTTCGATGAGGAAACCGTCTTCGCGGTCTCGACCGCGATAGAGCAGGCGGCCCGCTTTACAGCATTGCCGTCGCTCAGGGCAGGAGGTTGACATGGCTATCAGTCTGGACTCGAAACCGACCAAGGACCTGGAAACAATCGTCGCGAACTGTGTGCGATTGAACCGAACCGACGATCCGGTGTTTGCCGCCGCCAACGCGGTTTTGGCGCTGCGGCTGACCGGCGAATACAACATGGAAAAGACGATCAAGGCGATCGTGAAGCGCGGCAAGCTGCGCAGTTTCCTGTGCTACAAGGACATCGCGGATGCCAGCGGCCTGAATTGGGTGAAGTCGCGCCGGGGCGTGATGGCGCATCTGGAGGCGCTAAGCTTCCATGCCGCCGGCAAGGGCTGGCCGATGCTATCCGCGATCGTGGTCAACAAGGACAAGATCGAGACGGGTGAGATGACCGCCGAAAACCTGAAGGTTTTTCTGGAAGGCGTTCGGGAAGCGGGTCGCGAGGTCGATATCGACGATATCGCCTTCATGAAGCGCGAACAGCAGCGTGTGTTTATCTGGTGCCGCGAGGATCACTAAGCAATGGCATACACGATCGAAGGCAGCACCGGGACATGGGAGGTCGTCGTCGGCCTGGAAGTGCATGCCCAGGTGGTCAGCCAGGCCAAACTGTTCAGCGGCGCGGCGACGGCGTTTGGCGCCGAACCGAACAGCCAGGTCAGCTTCGTCGATGCTGCCTTCCCGGGAATGCTGCCGGTGGTCAACGCCGAGTGTGTCACCCAGGCGGTGCGTACCGGGCTTGGCCTGAACGCGCAGATTCATCCCGTCAGCCGCTTCGACCGGAAGAACTATTTTTACGCGGATCTGCCCTCGGGCTATCAGATCAGCCAGTTCGAACATCCGATCGTCGGCACCGGCGAGATCGAGGTGGAACTGGCCGATGGTTCCACGAAGGTGATCGGGATCACCCGGCTTCATTTGGAACAGGACGCCGGCAAGTCGATCCATGACCAGCATCCCACGAAGACGCTGATCGACCTCAATCGCTCCGGCGTCGCGCTGATGGAAATTGTTTCCGAACCCGACATTCGCAGCCCTGAAGAGGCCGGCGCGTACGTTCGCAAGCTGCGCTCTATCCTGCGCTATCTCGGCACCTGCGACGGCAACATGGAGGAAGGCTCCATGCGCGCCGACGTCAACGTGTCGGTGCGGAAGCACGGCGAGCCGTACCGGACGCGTTGCGAGGTGAAGAACGTCAACTCTATCCGCTTCGTGATGCAGGCGGTCGAGGCGGAGGCCACACGGCAGGTCGAGGTGTGGGAGTCCGGCGGCACGGTGATGCAGGAGACGCGGCTGTTCGACAGCGGGCGCGGCATCACCCGGTCGATGCGGTCGAAAGAGGACGCGCACGATTACCGTTACTTTCCCGACCCGGACCTGCTGCCGCTGGTGCTGGACGAGGATTGGATCGCCGCGTTGAAAGCCTCGCTGCCGGAACTGCCGGACGCCAGGCGCGCTCGGTTTATACAATCGTATGGACTGTCGCCTTACGACGCCGCCGTATTGGTGGCAGAGAAAGCGACCGCGGAGTTTTTTGAGACGGTTGCCACCGGCCGTGACCCAAAAATTGCAGCCAACTGGATCACCGGCGACTTCTTCGCCGCGATGAACCGGCTTGGCCGCACCATCGAAAACCCACCCGTCACCGCCGCGGCGCTGGGGGGCTTGCTGGACCTGATGGCGGACAACACCATCAACGGCCGCATCGCCAAGGATGTGTTCGAGGCGATGGTCGAAACCGGTAAAGATGCCGCGACGATCGTGGATGAAAAAGGCCTGCGCCAGGTCACCGACGCGGGCGCGATTGATGAGGCGGTGAACCGCATCCTCGCGGCCAATCCGGACAAGGTCGCTGAGTACAGATCGGGAAAGGACAAGTTGTTCGGGTTTTTTGTTGGCCAAACCATGAAGGCTTTGGCGGGCAAGGGTAATCCGGCGCTGATCAATGAAACGTTGAAGCGGTTATTGGCCGCTTAAAAGGAGTAGGCCGGCCGGTCAGGGTTGCCCCCTTCCAGCCGACCTGTCTCCCTACTTCCGAACGCGAATGACCTTGACTTTTATAATCAGGATTCTCACTATCTTCCGCAGGTTGACGCGATGGGTATCAGCCATCGTAACCTCCTTCTTCAACGGCGGCTGGGGTATTCCGGCCGCCGTTTTTATTTATAGAGAAGATGGGTTAACGGATTCTTAACGTGCCTCCGAATACTTCATTCGTGCGAGCGCACCGTGCTACATTCGATTGTATTCATGTGATCCCTCGAGGGTGTTAAGATATGCTCGCCGAGATCAATCGGGCGGCGAACCTGCCTGCGGTCGCCGAAAGGAGTAGGCCGGCCGGTCGGGATTGCTCCCTTCCAACCGACCTGTCTTCCTACTTCCGAACGCGAATGACCTTGACTTTTATAATCAAGATTATCACTATCTTCCGCAGGTTGACGCGATGGCTTCTACCCATCGTAACCTCCTTCGTCTTCGGCGGTCGGGGAATTCCGGCCGCCGTTCGCGTATAAAGAGGTTAGGTTAACGAATACTTAACGCGCCCGCATATACTTCGCTCGCAGCGGTTTCAGTAACGTGATCGCCAGCACTGCCGTCAGCAAATCGGCCGTGATCGCCACGCCGAAGACTGGTGTCCAGGTGCCGGTCGCCTCGTGCAGCAGTGACGCCATCGGGCCGCCGAAGATCGCCCCGATCCCCTGCGCCATGTACAGGCAGCCATAGTTACGGGTGGCATTGCGTGTACCGAACGTGTCGGTCAGCGTGGACGGAAACAGCGAGAAGATCTCACCCCAGCCGAAGAACACAACGCCGGAGAGCAAGACAAACAGAACCGGGTCGCCGCGGCACGCCAGCCAGAGTGCCATCGCCACGCCCTCCAGCGCGAACGCCAGGCACATGGTGTTCTCGCGGCCGATCTTGTCCGATACCCAGCCGAAGAACGGCCGCGTCAGGCCGTTGGTAAACCGGTCGATTGTCAGTGCCAGCGGCAGCGCGGCCAGCCCCCAGACGACGGCTTGTGTGATCCCGAACTCGCCCGCGAACGCGGCCATCTGGGAGGTTACCATCAGTCCGGACGTGGACATCATCGTCATCATCGCGAACATCAGCCAGAAGATCGGTGAGCGCAGCATCGTCCCGGTGGAAACACCCGGCGCATCGGCCTTCATCGCGGCCGACATCGGGGCCGGCTTCAATCCGAGTGCGGCCAGCAGTCCGATCAGGGCGAATACCGCGCCGTATTGCAGCAGAGTCATCTGATAGCCGACCGCCACAAGCGAGTTCGTGATCGGGAATGTCGTCACGATTGCTCCCATCCCGTATCCGGCCGCCACCACGCCCGCGGCGAAGCCTCGGCGATCCGGGAACCAACCGACCATCTGACCGACGACGCCGACATAGACGATGCCGGTGCCGAGGCCGCCGATCAGACCGTAGGTCAGGTACAGCATGGTCAGTGAGGACGCGTAGGACGCAAACACCCAGGACAGTCCCGACAGCAGCCCGCCGACGCCAATCAGCAGGCGCGGCCCGAACTTATCCACCAGCCAACCCTGGAACGGCGAGAAGAAGGTCTGCAGCACGATCAAGAGCGAGAAGGTCACCTGGAGCGATGCCGGGGCGACACCGAGCGCCGTTCCGATCGGTTTGGTGAACAGGGTCCAGACGTATTGCGGGCTGGAAATCGCCATCATGCAGACTAAACCTAGGCCAAGCTGGACCCAGCGGGTGAGGCCTTGATCGGTGATAGCCGGTGAGCGTGCCATGGTTTCGGTCATGCGAAGCGGTCCCTGTGCGAACCGCTCAATCGTTGCAAGCGGCGCGCCATGGCCGAGCGCCTGCTCTCAAGCGGAGTTCAACCCATTGGCGGCCCACTCATTTCGTCATGGCGCGGCTTGTGCCGCGAGAGATGGCGCTGACAAGTCGTGCGCTGATGAGGAAGCGCGAGAGTCGGCCGCGGTCTTAGGACCGAGCGGGCGGTAGCCGTACCGGAACAATGCCTATTTTGCCGCCACTGCTCCGGCCGGAGTGGCGTCTTTTCAATCGACCGCGAAGCTGGTTCCGCACCCGCAGGCCGATTTTGCATTCGGATTGCGCACAGCGAAGTGACTGCCCATTAACTCGTCGGTGTAATCCAGCTCTGATCCGCTCAGCAGGTCCATGCTGACGGAATCGACGACCACCCGGGCCGGCCCCCGTTCGATGATGAGGTCGTCGGGTTGGGTTTGGGGATCGAGCTCGAAGCGATACTGAAATCCACTGCATCCGCCGGCCAGGACGGCGACGCGTAATGCGGTTTCGGATGCCTGCTTCGTCTCGGCGACGATCTCAGCAATGCGGGCGGCGGCGCGGTCGGTAACGGCGAACTGTTCCATGTAATTAAGATAGGCGCTTCCGCGCCGGATTTGAAGCGGCATGATTGCAGCGGCCAGGGCAATCGGGCGAACTCCCAAACGAGCAGAATGCAATGCGGCCTGTACTATCGGCCGGATTTACCTGACCGTCGGTGTCGCGGCGGTTCAAATGACTTTGTTCCGACTGGCGGGATGGCACGCAAGGGAATCTAAGTTTCGGTGCCCGGTGCTTCACGAAACGTTCATACTCGTGATTATTCTGCGTGGCCTGCACGTGGGTGTTGACAATATATAACGTTAATGTTAGTAAAAAAACCATGGAGCACACGGCGTCAACCATGTCCCGGCCTGCCACGTCCGATCCCGCACAGGATCGAACCGGCGGCACCGTGGCCGCCGCCACCATACCACAACGTCTCGCCGCCCTGCTGCGTGTGGTCCGGGTCCTGCTCGGTCACGGCCGCCGACTTGTTGAGACCGTGCCGGCTCGCGCCGCCAATGTGGAATTTGCCGCTTTGGCCGCCGTTTGCGGCACTTACGTGCAGCCAACCATCCTCGCCCGGCTGCAGCGCGGCATTCTGCGCGCCATGGCGTTGCAGCGTTATCTGCTGTCCCGCGCCGCAAAGGGCATCGAGATCGGATTCGTGTATCAGCGCGAGCGCAAGCCGGCCAGGCCACCAGTGGAACCGCCCGAGGGAGATCCGGCTTCCGGTGAGGCGGCAAGCGAAGCGCCGGGTGGCCGGGCCGAACCCGGGCCCGAGCCTGGCGATGACGAAAGGGCGCCCAGGCGCCCCGCCTTCGATCCGGACGATCTCCGCATCCCTACTCCCGAGGAACTCGACGCCGAAGTGCGCCGCCGTCCGCTCGGCCGTACTATCCTCGCCATCTGCATGGACCTCGCTGTCATCCCCAGTTTCTGCACCGGCGCATTCTGGAACCAGATATCCGACACGCTTATGAACTACGGCGGCAGCTTCACGACGCTGTTTAAGATACGGCAATACCGCGAGACATCGTTTCAGAAAGAGCGGGACAAAAAGCCGGCCACCTGGGACTTTGACTGGAGGTTCCCGCCTCCGGAGACGGTTCGCCAAATACTCGGATACATGATCGGCGAGTTGCCCATCCTGGACCCGTTTGATCCACTGCTGGCCACCGCTCCTCCCTGATTTCCATCGTCCCCGGCCTGCGTCGTACCCTCTGATTCCGGGGGCGCTTTCGCGCGCGCATCGGCCTGACGCAGGGGGCACATTCCTCACCATTGACGTTTCGCAGTTTGCCCGTCCACCCGATTGTCCGGTTACAGCGGGTCCCAATTGAAGAACGGTCCATCACGGTGTATCGGCATGGGATGTTCGGTCGTCCCCCCTTGGCTTGTTACGCTGTTTCGCCCGCCACGGCGCGCGGCCGGCTGCATCATGAACCGGAGGCGGAAACCCGCTCTCCCTGGCAACGGGATCGCGACCGGATCATCCACAGCTCCGCGTTCCGAAAACTTCAATATAAGACACAGGTTTTCGTTAACCACGAAGGCGACTTCTACCGCACGAGGCTGACCCACAGTCTCGAGGTGTCCCAAATCGCTCGTTCCATAGCCCGAGCGCTCGGGCTGGATGAAGATCTGACGGAGGCTTTGGCGCTGGCCCATGATCTGGGTCACCCGCCGTTCGGTCATGCCGGCGAGGACGCGCTCAACACCGTCATGAAGCCGTTCGGTGGGTTCGATCACAACGCGCAGAGCCTGCGGATCGTGACGTTGTTGGAGAGCCGTTACGCCGGATGGGACGGCCTGAACCTGACGTGGGAGACGCTGGAGGGGCTGGTCAAGCACAATGGCCCGCTGCGGCATCCAACGCCCTATATTGTCGAATACAACGACCACCACAAACTGGACCTGCACACCCAGCCCGGGGCCGAGGCGCAAGTTGCTGCCATTGCCGACGATGTCGCCTACCACTCCCATGACCTCGACGATGGCCTGCGGGCCAAACTGTTTGCAGTGGACGATTTGAAGCACTTGCCAGTGGTCGGTGCGGCGCTGGCGGCGGCCCGGATGTCCAGCCTGGATGTGCCGCCGCCGCGGTTGCGGCACGAAATGCTGCGACGGGTGATCAACGCCATGGTCAGCGACCTGATCACCGAAACCGGGAAGCGGCTGGCGAAACTGGACCCGGACAGTCCGGATGCGATCCGCCGGCACAAGCAGCGGGTGGTCTCTTTCAGTCCGGCGATGGCCGACGCCAATCAGGCGATCAAGGATTTTCTGTTCGCCCGCATGTATCGCCACTGGCGGGTCAACCGGATGTCCACCAAAGCAAAGCGCCTGACCGAGGAACTGTATCGCCTGCTGCATGCCGACCCGACCCTGCTGCCGGACGACTGGCGCGCCCGGGCCGGCGACGGCGGGATGCAGCGATCCGCGACCATCGTCGGGGATTATGTGGCGGGTATGACGGATCGCTACGCGATGGATGAGCACCGCCGGCTGACGGATATCAGCGTTAGCGGGTAGCGGCGGGTTCGTCGACGCGAGTAATTACATTGGAAGCACGACTGACACCTGCTATCCTGGACTGGCGCCGACGCCCGGGTGCGGTGGACGGCCAAGCCCGCAGGGAAAAGGAAGTGTGTTCGCATGGCATTGAACAGGCAGGTTATCACCGCCCTCAACCGCGACGGAACCGACATGCTCGGCATGAGGAACGTGGCGCTGAAGCAGGCGGACGACAGTATCGTCTCGGGTTCGTTGCTGACTGTCGAAAGTAACCACTTCTGCATCGTTAAGTCTCGCGGCGCGGTGTTGCAGGTTTACGAAACCGGCCAATACACGCTGGTGACACCGGACAAGCCACTGATCGGCTCTCTCGTCCAGGGGTTCTGGGGCGGCAGCTCCCCCTGGCAATATGAGATCATCTATATTAACCGAGCCAAACTGCTGGTTCGAAGCGAGGGTATCGCGACAACGGCGGAGATGGCGGAAGTCTCTTACCAGGTGGATTACTACATTCACGTCGATACGCCCGACGCCGCGCTAAAACTGATTACCCACATGCCGTTCAGCGGCATTGTCATTGATACCGCTGAAATCGCGGCCTATGCGGGTCCCGCCATTGAACAGGCGATCAACCAGGTGGTGCAGGTCACCAAACTGGAAGCGATCAACGAACACATCACCGAACTGCGTGAGGTCGTCAAAGAGCACCTGTCCGGTTTCCTCGCCATCTACGGTATTATGCTGAACGACCTTAAGATTCTCGTTCTTCCTAAAGACGAAAGAATGCGGGAACTGATTTCGTTGCAGGCGATCGGACTCACACCGATCGAGGCCGTGCGGTATTATTTGGCATTGCGGATGGCGGATCGCGGTTTGATTTCCGCGCCGAATGCGGCGGCCGGTGTTCCGTTCAATATTGGCGGCCAATCGCTTGGCACATTCCCGCTTGATCTGCAGCCACCGAGGCAAGGCAGCACCTGATGTCCGGATCGTTATTCTATGACGTTGGCACAGTCGATCAGGTTGCGATCAATCTGTTCTACGGCTGGGGTTACAATTTCTACCGGCTGGAGAATCAACTCCGGTCGGATGATCGTGTCGTGCGGGAAAAAGCGTGCTGGCTGTTGGGCCTGTCGCGTTCCATGGTTGAAACGGCGCAGAGTGCCTATCGCCGCACCTACCTGCCGCCGCTGTCCCGCGCCAAACCGTTGCCAGACCCCGAAGCGGTTTCCAACGCTCGCGCGCTGGAGGACCTGTCCACGAACATTGGCCAACTGGAAGCCACGATCCGATCCCTGCCCGTCCCGGAAAACGACCGGATGACCCAGCGTTACCGTCAGGAGGCCGAGACCCTGATGGCGCTGGGGGCCTGCGATCAGCGCCTGGTGGGTCTGGCCGAGGTGTTGCGGCAAAGCCTGGATGGCGAAGACGCGGCCTGGATTTTGGCCAATCGCCTCGACCTCCAGGGCGGAATTGATTTGATGACGGCGCGGGTGTGGGAGAGGCAGTCACTGCTGAAGTGAGGCCGCCGTCGCGTGGTGTTTAAAATCAGCCCGCCACGCCTGTTGGTATGTCCGGCGCCAGTTGCCAGCACTGCCCAACGGCAGAATGATCGTTTTCCCATGGGAAGCGTATGCTCTGGCTGCCCGGGTTGCCAGAAGCGGTGGCCGGCGCGGAAACCTTGAAATGTGCATCAATATGAGCATGATGTTTGCATGAATAGCATCACCGGCCGGCGACCTACCAATGTAAGCCTCCCTGGTCATTTGGTGGAGGAAGCCAAGGCCTTCGGAATCAATGTCTCGCAGGCGTGTGAGAGCGGTCTTGCAGCGGCGCTGCGAAACGAGCGCGAGCGTCAGTGGAAGGCCGACAACAAGGAAGCCATCGAATCCTATAACCGATGGGTCGCTGAACATGGGCTGCCGCTGGATGAATTCAGGCAGTTTTGACACAGTATTCTATCTATCCAATGCCAGGGTCTCGACCCGGATATGTTGTCGATGTGCAGTCGAGACTACTGGATGACCTGGCGACGCGGGTGGTGATTCCCCTGGTACTGAAGACCCTCGCTCCTCCCATACGCGTAAAGACGCTGAATCCGCTCTTTTCGATCGACGGCGAAGAATACGTATTGATGACCCGGGCGATGGCCAGTGTACCGGCCAATCGGTTGCGTGCCAGTATCGGCACGGTGGCGATGGAACGCGATCATATTGTTCGTGCGATCGACGCTCTGCTCAGCGGGATCTGATTGTCGATCTGCGGCGCACTGGCGGTTTCTCCTATGAGTCAGACCCGACTACCTGCCGCCGCCCGCACCATCGCCGCCCCCTTTTCCGCGATCATCAGAGTGGGCGCATTCGTGTTGGTGGATGTCACCGCCGGCATCACCGAGGCGTCGATCACCCGCAGCCCCTGCAACCCACGCACCCGCAACTGGTCATCCACCACCGACATCGCGTCCGGTCCCATGCGGCACGAGCAGCTTGCGTGGAATACCGTCGTGCCGGTCTGCCGCGCGAAGGCGACGAACTCGTCGTCAGTTTGGACGTCGGGGCCGGGCAGGGTCTCCGCTACCACATACCGCGCCAGCGCCGGGGCCTTGAACCATTCGCGCACCAGTCGCAGCCCGCCGACGATGGCGCGGCGGTCGCGCTCGTCGTCCAGGTAACGGGGGTTGATCGACGGCTGGTCCTCGGGGCGTGAGGACCGAGCTTCGACATGGCCACGGCTCAAAGGGCGCATTTGCCATACGCCACTGGTCATGCCGGGTTCGTCGGCCAGCCGGCGCTTCGGGCCGGGTGCGTAGCTGGCGGAGGCGAACAGCGCCTGGATATCCGGTGTTGCCGATTCCGGCAGGACTTTCGCGGAGGCGGCGACCAGCGAGGCGCCGTAGGTCAGCAGGCCTCGCCCGGTCAGGACGTAGCGCATCACCTCGCCAACCAAACCGAGTCCGCGGGACTTTTCGTTCAAGGTGGCAACGTCCCGCACTTCGGCGGAAACGCGGGCCAGGAAATGATCCTGGAAGTTCTGACCGACCCCGCGCAGGACATGGTGCACCGGTATGCCGATACGGCCGAGATGGCCGGGATCGCCGACGCCGGACAGTTGCAGGATATGCGGCGATCCGATCGCTCCGGCGCACAGGATGATCTCTCCCGACGCGTTCGCGCGCTGTGTCTGCCCGTCGCGGGAGAATTCGACTCCGATCGCGCGGGTGCCATCGAACAGCACGCGATGCAGCAGGGCGTTGGTCACCACCTGAAGGTTCGGCCGTTTCATCGCCGGCCGTAAATACGACCGCGCCGCGCTCGCTCGGAATCGGCCGCCTCTGGTCTGCTGGATCCAGCCGATGTGGTCGCCCAAACCGGTCGGCAGATCGTTGACGTCCTGGCGGTATTCCCAGCCCATTTGTTGGCCGGCTTCTACCGCCGCCTGGCACAATTCCGGTTGGTCGCGGGTAGGGGCGGTGAACTGCGGACCGCCTTTATTGTGGACGCTGTCGGCCTTGCCCTCCCAGTTCTCGGATTTCTTGAACCAGGGCAGGACATCGTCCCACGACCAGCCGCGATTGCCGAGCTGGCCCCAATGATCGAAATCCTCGGGTTGGCCGCGAATGTAGATCATGCCGTTGATGGAGCTGGATCCGCCCAGAACCTTGCCGCGCGGGTAGTTGATTTCCCGGTCGTTCAGACCGGAGTCCGCGTCGGCCTTGTAACCCCAGGTCAGGGTCGGATGATCCAACAGCTTCATGTAGCCGGCGGGGATGTGGATATACGGATGCAGATCGCGGCCACCGGCCTCGATCAGGATGACGCGCGTGGCCGGGTCCTCGGTCAGCCGGTTGGCCAGGACGCAGCCGGCCGAACCCGCGCCGACGACGATGTAATCCGCTTGCATTCGCGTTTCCCCTATTGGCCGCGATACTAATGGCCGCGGCGCGATCGTGCCAAGTTTCGGTGGGGGAGAACGATACAATGAGCGCGAAAGATACCGAGCACTTCACCGTTGCCTACCTGATTGTCAGCGGTACGACGACAGCTTCTCGATCGCCGGAAATCCTGCGCGGTTTGCTCGGGCTGGGTTTCGCCACGGTCATCGCGCTGCCGACGCCTAACGCCTCTCGCGTGATCGCGCCGCGCGATCTGGCCGACGTCGCGGGTGCGCGGGTGGTTGAGTCCTATTTCGATGCCGCCATTCGTCCGCGCCCGCCGCGTGGCGTGGTGTTGTTCGCGCCGTGCAGCTTCAATTCGCTGAACAAGCTGGCGCACGGCATCGCGGACAGTCTGGCATTGTCCGTGGCAGCGGAGGCAATCGGGCGGGGCACACCCGTGATCGTCGGGCCGTCGCTGAACCAGCCGTTGCTGGATCATCCGGCCGCGCGGGCATCGCTGGCCACGCTCGCGTCCTGGGGTGTCGTCGTGGTGCCTCAGGTCAACGCGGGCGACGGTCCGCGCCTCGCACCAGCCGAACATTTGCTCGACGCCGTGCGTCCGTTTGCCGGGTGAGACCGGCGCCGGCATTGAACATCGGTTCGTCCCGCCGTATCCACAGGACAGGAAACCGCGCGCGACCCCGGTTGCGTCCACAGAAGGCAAGACAATGAACCTGACATCCGGATTGATCGGCGCTGAAACGACTGGCCCCATTGGTTGGCTGATCTGGGACAACCCCGCGAAACTCAACGCCCTGTCGCCCGGCATGGCCGAGGATGCGCTGACCGTGATCGAGGCCTATGAGGCCGATCCGGCCATCAAGGTCGTGGTGATGCGGGGCGCCGGGCGGAAGGCGTTTATTTCCGGCGGCGATATCAAAAGCTTCGACAAGACACGCTCCGATCCCGAGACCGCCCGGTTGGCGCGGGAGGCGCCGGCTAAGCTGCGGCTGAAGATGTTGAACCTGGAGAAGCCGCTGATCGCCATGATTTACGGTTACTGCCTTGGTGGCGGTCTCGGTATGGCGCTCAATGCCGACATGCGGTTCGCCTCGTCCGATGCGCAGTTCAGCGTGCCGGCGGCGTTGCGCGGCATTGCCTATGCGCCGGAAGGTCTGAAGTCGCTGGTCGATCTGGTGGGACCCAGCATCGCGAAAGACATCATGTTTTCCGGGCGGCGGCTGAAGACGGAGGAAGCGCTGCGGATCGGCCTGATCAACCGTGTGGTGGAGGCTGACGAACTGGAGGCGGTCACGATCGCCTATGCGGAAACCCTCGCCGCCAACGCGCCGCTGTCGATCCGGGCGTCGAAATACTTCATCAACCAACTCGGTCTCGAGCGCGATCAGCGCGACGAGGCCCGGATGGATGCGATGCAGCGCGAGGCCGAGGCCAGTGAGGACTTCAAGGAAGCGACGCTGTCGTTTGTGGAAAAGCGGAAGCCGGTGTTTCACGGGCGGTAACGTCGCCGCGCGGGCCGTGACCGATGTTTTTGACAGTGCGTGGATTTGGCCGATCCTGGCTGCTCCATTCGTGGGCAGCTTCCTGGGTGTTTTGATCGTCCGCCTGCCTGTTGGTGCTCCGGTCGTGTTCGCACGATCGGCCTGTCCGCATTGCGGTACGCGGCTGACGGCTCGCGACATGTTGCCGATTGTCGGCTTCCTGCTGTTGCGCGGCCGGTGCCGCCACTGCGGCCGTGCGATTGGGTGGTTTCATTTGGCAATCGAACTTGCCGCCGTGGCGGTCGCGCTTTGGGCGGTGGCGGCGCTGCCCGGGGCCGGCCCCGCGACGGTCTGGGTGGCGTGCGGCTTGGGATGGGCGTTGCTGACGCTGGCCTGGATTGATGGGATCACATTTCTGTTGCCCGATGTGTTGACGTTGCCGCTGCTTCTGCTCGGTTTGTTGCTGACATTCTTCTGCGAACCGGAGGCGCTGACGGATCGCTGTCTGGCTGCTGTGGTGGGGTATTTGGCGTTTCAGGGCCTCGCCGTTGCCTACCGTCATCTGCGCGGGCAGGACGGGCTGGGCGGCGGTGATGCCAAGCTGCTTGCCGCCGCCGGAGCCTGGTGCGGGGTGGCCGCATTGCCGTTCATCGTTCTGGGCAGCGCTTTGCTGGGGTTGCTCGCTGCTTTGGGATTGGCGCTGGCGGGCCGGGGCATGACATCCAGGACTCCGATCCCGTTCGGTCCCTGCATCGCCTTGGCGTTTTGGCTTGCGTGGCTGCATGCCGGGACTTGGGGGAGTTTGGCGGAGGTGGTCTGGGGGGCAGGATGATACGCCTGGCAGCGGTAACGTTTGCGGCTGTGGTTGTCGCCGGTCCGACCGGGCCGCTATTCGCGCGAGATCCCGGTCCGGTTTGCCGGGAGCCATCGGTGGTCGAGGTCATCATGCGCCTTGTTCGCGAGCGCGATTATTACAGTCAGGTCGAGCCTCAACTTGTGACGGAGCAGCCCACTGACGATCCGCATGTAGTACGCTGTCAGGTTTGTGTTCAGCTCGCACCGTATGACACGATGCGCTTCGGCGACCGTCCTATTCAGCAATGCCGGCCGCATGCGTTCGACGTCGAGATATTTCCCGCCGGCTTTGTGGTGCACGGCCGGGGGTGAGGTTCGGCCATGTCGTTGCGACCGGCGTCCTTCAACCCCAAAGCGATGCCGAAATATAACCGCGCCAGGTGGACACCGTTGCCCCATTGTCATGGCCCGGACAAGCCGGGCGATGACGGTGGGATCGAATTCGCTCATTATTGGGTGTCGCCAAAGCATTCAGGATTCACGCTGATCGAAATGATCGTCGTGATCGTCATCATGGCGCTGATCGCCGGATTGGTCGTTACGAGGCGACCCATGCATAGCGCCGGGCTGGATACTGACGCGACGGTGCGGGCGTTGTCGCATGCGCTGCGGCTGGCCCGATCTCGCGCGATCGCGCAGGACCGTGAGGTCACGGTGGTGACCGCCGCCACCGGCTTTGCCGTCGATGGCGGTGCTCCCTGGCTGTTGCCTTCGGGACAGTCATTGAGCGCATCGCGGGTGATTTTCATCCCTGACGGCGGGTCAACCGGCGCGGCGATCCTACTTGCCGCCGGTCCCCGGCGGGTCGAGGTGGACGTCAATTGGTTGACCGGACGGGTCAAAGCGCGGGAACTCAACGTCCCATGAAATGGTTTCGCGCCGCCTGACATGCCTACAAACATCGAGAGTCCGTGTACGGATTCGTGACACGGTGCCAGTCCGCAAACGGTAATCCACGCTCGATCGGGCGTCGTAGCTGCCTCGTGACCACGCGGCGACCATAAGAAAAACCGAGTGGAAACACCCTGTCATCAAGACAAACAGAGGAAGCAACACGCCATGTCGGATTTCAACGAGGCGAGCATGCATGCGCCGGGTCCCCGTCGCCGGGGTCTTCTACGCAATGCCGGACTGGGGGCCGCGGTCGCCGCGGCTTCGGGTCTTGGGATGTTTCGAGCGGCCGATGCGGAGGCGAATGAGGGCCATAGGCCGAGCGACGCGGATATTCTGAATTTTGCCTTGAATCTTGAATATCTGGAGGCCGAGTTTTACTTGCGGGCAGTGACTGGCAATGGCCTGTCGTCCTCCGAGATCGGTGGCGTTGGCACGACCGGCTCAGTGACCGGAGGTGGCGCGGTTCCATTCCAAACCCCGGCGATCCAGCAGTACGCCGCGGAAATCGCCAATGACGAGCATCTGCATGTGACGTTCCTGCGGTCCGCGCTGGGAGGTGCCGCGGTGGCGCGCCCGACGATTGATCTATACAATAGCTTCAACACGGCAGCCGTCGCCGCGGGATTGATCCAACCAGGTCAGACATTCAATCCATTTGCTGACGAAAACAGTTTTCTGCTGGGTGCCTACATCTTCGAGGACGTAGGCGTTACCGCTTACCATGGCGCGGCCCCTTTGATCCGCTCCAAGGCTTATTTGTCAGCGGCGGCGGGAATCCTGGCGGTGGAGGCTTACCACGCTGCTAATGTCAGAACATTGCTCTACCAATTGGGACAGGGTCCGGCGACGGCGGCGATTTCCGCCCTCCGCGCGTCGGCGTCCGGTGCCGACGATGATCAGGGCGTCGTGCTGAATGGTGTCGCCAATATCGTCCCAACCGACAGTAACGGGCTTGCCTTTAGTCGAACCACCTCTCAGGTGCTGAACATCGTCTATCTGGGCGGTGCCAGCGGTAACTATGGATTTTTCCCGCAGGGCCTGAACGGGGCGATCGCCTAAGCGCAGTGCCTGAAGAACTGGCCGGTCGTTTCGTGACCGACTTTCCGCGTGTCCAGCGGCCGGTCCAGGCAAAGTGCGGGTAACGCCGATCGGCGCGCCCTAAGCGGTGCGTCGAGACCGCATCGAGGTGGGTTAACAACGCCTATCATTCACGCCGAGCGGTCTGGGGGCGGAAAAGGCGTGGGTGACGGGCCGACGCCTGGCATGGCGCCCGGTAGGCGCATTGCGCGCCTCTCGTACTCGCGATTGGCGTTTCCCGGCGCCTCGGGCAATGGTTTCGACCGAGGGACACGACCCATGCTGGCCGAGTTTTTTTCCTGGTGGGTGGCTCGGATCGACGAGCTTCTGCCAACCGGATGGACGAATTCCGCCGCACGTCCGCGCGACGGCGTTGTTGTTGACGTGTCGAAAGGCCAGGACATAACGGCATCGATTCGTCACCGGGGGATCGAAAGCCCCACCGGCCTTGGGGCTGCTGCCCGGATCGCGGGACGCAAGCCGGTCATGCTGCGGCCGCCTGCGTCGTTCGTGCTGGTCAAACACCATGTCGTTCCAACTGTGCCACGTCGCGACCTCGATCACATGTTGTTCCATGAACTGTCTCGGATAACGCCCTTTTCGGCTGATCGCCTGTTTTGGCACTGGGAGAGTTCGGTCAGACGAGGCGACCGAACGCGCACCGAGACGATCCTGACGATGGTCCCCAAAGAGCCACTGGAACCCGCGTTCGCCGAACTCGACACCGCCGGCATCAAAGTGGATTTCATCGAGGTCGGGCCGGCGGACAAACCCAGGCTGCTTCCGGCCGCCGATCGGGCCGAACCCGGCAACCGGGCGGTTTTGGCGCACCGATTGGCCTGGCTCTGCGGCGGCCTCGCCGTGGTGGCGCTGGTCTTGCCGTTTATCATCCAGGACTACGCCCTGCGATCGACCGAGGCGTCGATTGCCGAACTCCAGCCGGCCATCAAGCAAGTGGAATCGCTGCGCCGGGGCCTCGCGGCCAGTAGCGGCGCGCACGACATCCTGATGCGGGAGGCGGAGCGAACCGGTGATGTGCTGCAGGTGTTGGCGACGATTACCCGCATTCTGCCAGACGACACCTACCTGACGGATTTCGCGTTGAGAGAACGGCAAATGACGATCAGCGGGCGGACCGCCTCGGCGCCGCGCCTGATCACCGGCCTGTCCGCCGACCCGGCGATCCGCGAGCCTGCCTTTACCGCGCCGGTTACCCGAACCGAGGGCGCGGCGGCTGAGGTCTTTTCGATCAAGGCGGAGATCGCCCGATGAACGCCGAGTCCTGGTTGCCAGGGGCATGGCTGACAGGCCGGCGCGGACAGGCGCTCGCGATCGCGGTTGGTTTGGTCGTGCTCTCGATCATCTGGCTGGGGGCCATCGACCCCGTGAGGACCTGGTTCGACGAGCGACAGGCCACGTTGGAACAGCGTCAGACTTTGCTGCACCACATGCAGGACCTCGCGGCCTCGTTGCCGGCGTTGCGCGCGACATCCTCGGAGCGGCACGCCGATGGGGCCGCGTTGGACGGAGCCGCCGCGGCGGGGGCATTGCCGGGCGCGACCGACGCGGTTGCCGCCGCCGACTTGCAGGAACGTGTGCAGGCGATGGCCGCCGCCGCGGGGGCCAATCTGACCGCGGTGGAGACTCTGCCGGCCACGGCGGCGGGCGGATGGCACAAGGTCGCGTTGCGGATCAGCCTGAATGCGTCCTGGCCAGTGCTGATGGAGTTGGTCCGAGCGGTCGAACGGTCGCCGGAGCGCATTTTTATCGACGATGCGCATTTCCACAGCCCGGTGGTGGTGAACCATCCGGGGTCGCTGCCGATTCAGGCCTCTATGGTGCTGTATGGTTTCAGGGCCGCCGAACCAGGGACGGGAACTTGATCGCGACCGGAACCAGGGCGCTATGGGGAACCGGGGCGGTTGCTTTGGTTTTGGCGGGCGTCGTCGCGCAGGAGGCGATGACTGCGATATCCGCTCCGGAGCGGCCTCCGCGGGCCGATGCGTTGATACAAGAGCCGCAGCGGCCGGAGACAGCCGGCGCCTCGGACCAGACCGGCCGGCTGCTGCGCGAGGTTCTTGATCGCCCGGTGTTTAGCCCGGATCGGCGGCCTGCTTCGTCGTCCGGGGTGTCCAGGGCAAGCGGTCTGTCGCGGCTGACCGGGGTTGTCATCAGCGACACCCAGAAGATTGCCATTTTCGCGCCGGCGCCGGACGGCCGCAAGGTGTCCGCGCAAGAAGGCGAGCATGTCGGTGCTTATGAGATCACCAGAATCACGGAGGCTGGTGTTACCGTTTCGGGGCCTGAGGGTGTGGCGATCGTCACCCCGGCATTCGATCCGGCTGCGCCCCCCGCCGCCAAAGCCGCGTTGTCCGTGCCGGTGCCGAAACCGAGACCTCCGGCGAAATAGGCCACGCCGCTCGGGCGATCGTCGCGACCCCGGACATCCGCTGTGTCGCCGATCGCTGTGTGACGTTTGGGCCACACTGATCGCATTGTGTGACGCTAACCACACGGCCGGGCGGACTGATAAACCCGGATGCTTCTATTCGGGCCAAAGGTGAGCGTTCCAAAGGCAGCAGTGCCGCAAATTCGCGCATAGTTCGCGATGTTGATGGCAAATGTCAAAAAACCGTCTCTTCACGGCGTCGAATTCAAAATGAGGCATGAAAGTCCATCGGATTCAAACTTTGTTGCCAGCAATCGGCTTTTTGTCTTTTGCGCAATATGGTGATCGCCCAGCGGTGACGATCCGGAAGGTTTGGCATGTCCGTTGCGTCTAGGGGGGCGACGCCATCCAGGCGCAAAAGGACGCGACCTGTGAGCATACAGCCGGATATTCGTTCACCCCTGGCGGTTGTTTGCCTGGTTGGTACGACAAGCCGGCCCCTGGCGGTGACGACGGCCGGCCGTTTCCGGGGCGGCTCACACGTGCTGTCGGTCGCGCTCTGTCTCGCTATCATCATCCCCGCGATCACCCCGGTGAGCGCCATTCCCCGGTTCGTGTCCGCCGCCGCCGCGACAATGGGAATGGCTTTCGATGTCCCGAGCCAGCGTGGCAGCGTCGAAGCGGTCGCCATCGATCAGGGTCCTGAGGACGATCTTATTGCCTCTGCAAACACAGGCGCGGCGGCGGTTTCGTTGAAACCGGCAATCGCCCCACTGCTCAATCGGCGGCTGCACGGGACTGCCAGTCCGGCAACCGCAAAAATGCCCCACCCCGCGGACAATCCGTGGCTCGCAAAGCCGCTTCAAACCCAGGTTGGGTAGTTCCCGAAGCAGGTATCCAGCCTGGGCTGGCCTGATCGGAGCTTTTGCGGATCTCCATCAGCCGTTTCACCGCGATGGCTGGCTACCATTGCAGCCAAACCGTCCGATCGACTTGATTTCCGCGCTGCCTTTTCCGGCCTTTGCCGGAACGGGTGCGATCGGACTGCTTAGCGCGGTCCCGCAATATCTCTCAGATAGGTCTCGAATTGTGCCGGGGCAGCCACAGCCGGCAGGCTGACCAGGGGACCGCGCCCGGCGTCACATCGTTGTAGTACGGGCGGGCATTTGCCCAAACAATAAGCAGACACGTTACGGAAAGCCCAACTTCAACCCCCAATATCTCGGGACCGGGCACCGAACATCACATTGGCACGATTGTTGAAAAGTAAATTTGGCGTCTGGCCGTTGCTCGCCATGGCGGCGTCACAAACGGCAGACAGGATTTCGACAATGCAGCCTTCCTTTGACACCAACGGCAGATCGGAGAACCGGCCAACATGAAACTCATCATGGCCATCATCAAGCCCTTCAAGCTTGACGACGTGCGAGAGGCATTGACCCCGCTCGGGGTGCAGGGCCTGACAGTCTCGGAGGTGAAAGGTTTCGGCCGCCAGAAAGGCCAGACCGAAATCTACCGCGGCGCGGAATACCAGGTGAGCTTTCTGCCGAAGATCAAGCTTGAAGTCGTGGTTGCTGACGGACTGGTTGACCAGGTCATCGAGGCGATCGCGACAACCGCAAACACCGGCAAGATCGGCGACGGCAAGATCTTCGTCATGGATATCGAACGCGCGGTTCGTATCCGCACCGGCGAACTCGATAGCGAAGCGCTGTAAACCAAAACCATCAGGGATATATGACTATGAAGAAACCCCGCCTTGCATGGGGACTGAGCGCGCTGTTTTTCGCTCTGTTGCTCGCACTCCCGGCATTCGCCGATGATGCTCCCGCCGCGGCTGCCGCGGCTGCGGCCGCCGTCCCCGCCGGTCCGCCGAAGATCGACACCGGCGATACCGCATGGATGCTGACCAGCACCGCGCTGGTGCTGCTGATGACCATTCCCGGCCTGGCACTGTTCTACGCCGGCATGGTGCGTAAGAAGAACCTGCTGGCAACGATGATGCAGTCCTTCGCGATCTGCTGCATCGTGACGCTGGTTTGGGTGGTTGCCGGCTATTCCATCGCCTTCACCAACGGCAATGCTTACATGGGTGACTTCTCGCGCGTCATGCTGAACGGCATTGGCGCAGGTATCAGCAAGGGCACCGATATCGCCTTCACGCTGGGCGCCGGTACCGATGCGGCGGCGGTCCAAACCGTGCCCGAATCCGTCTATATGATGTTCCAGATGACCTTCGCGATCATCACCCCGGCGCTGATCGCCGGTGCGTTTGCCGATCGCATGAAGTTCTCCGCCCTGTGCATCTTCATCACGCTGTGGTCCTTGCTGGTCTATTCGCCGATCGCCCATTGGGTGTGGGCGCCGACCGGCTGGGCCTCGCAGATGGGCGTGCTCGACTTCGCGGGCGGCACCGTCGTGCATATCAACGCTGGCGTCGCCGGCCTTGTGTGCGCTCTGGTTCTCGGCAAGCGGGTCGGATTCAACACCGACAACATGGCACCGTTCAACCTGTCCTATGCGGTCATCGGCGCCTCCCTGTTGTGGGTGGGCTGGTTCGGCTTCAACGCGGGTTCCGCGGTGGGCGCCAACGGCCGCGCCGGCATGGCGATGACGGTCACGCAGATCGCCACCGCCGCCGCCGCGATGGGCTGGATGTTCGCGGAGTGGATCACCAAGGGCAAACCCTCCGTCCTGGGCATCATCTCCGGCGCGGTTGCCGGCCTGGTCGCGATCACTCCGGCTTCGGGTTATGTGCTGCCGGGTGGCTCGATCGTCATCGGCCTCGCGGCCGGCGTGATCTGCTTCTGGTCGGCGACGTGGCTGAAGCATGCTCTCGGCTATGACGACAGCCTTGATGCGTTCGGCGTGCACGGCATTGGCGGCATCGTCGGCGCGTTGCTGACGGGCCTGTTGTCCTACGGCCCGCTGTCCGCCACGGACGCGACTCCGGATGGCAGCCCGGGTGGTTTTGACCAGCTCAAGCTGCAGGCGATCGGCGTTGCATCGACGATCGTGTATAGCGGCGTGATGACGCTGATCCTGCTGATGGTCACCAAGGCCCTGGTCGGGCTGCGGGTCACCGAAGAGGAAGAGCGCGAAGGTCTGGATATCGTCCTGCACGGCGAGCAGATTTACTGATCACGACAAGGTGGCGTCCCGGTCGCTCGGGGCGCCTTTTTGTGCCTGTGTTGCCATACTGACACTTCCTGGCAACAGTCGTTACTACTAGAATGAATCGGGACGATCACCATTCGTCCCCTTCAAATCAGGATGGAAAACCACAAATGACGATAAGCAAACTCTGGCAGGGTGCGTGGCTTGCCACCGCCGCTACCGTCGCCACGACCATGGTGCCGGCATTCGCCCAGACGCCAGCGCCCGCCGCGACGACCGAAGCCGCTCCCGCCGCCCCTGCTGCTGCCGCGGATGCGCCGCCGGCCGGCTACTGGGTCAACGGTATCCATTTGTCCGCCCAGATCGATGGCGGCATCACCGGTAATTTCGCCGCCCCGAAGAACAATTTTGGCAATCTTTTCAGCGATAAGCCGAACACGGTTCTGCTGAATCAGGTGCTGCTGACCGCTGCCAAGCCGCTCGACCCGAAGGCGACCGACTTCGATTGGGGATTCAAGCTGCAAGGCCTGTACGGTTCAGACGCACGTTACACCCACTTCCTGGGTGAGTTCGACCGGACCCTGCAGAACGACCGCAACCAGATCGACGTGGTCGAAGCGAACGTCCTGTTCCATCTGCCGGTGTTGTTCGACGGCGGCATCGACGTCAAGGCTGGACAGTATTCCACGCCGCTGGGCTTTGAGACCATCGATCCGTCCACAAACCCGTTCTACTCCCACTCCTACATCTTCAACTTCGGTCTGCCGTTCAAGCACACCGGTATCCTCACCACGAGCCACGTAAGCGGACTACTTGACGTTTATCTGGGTATCGATACTGGCGTGAATACCAGCTTCGGCACCGGCGGATCCGATCCCGGCGACAACAACGGCGCCGTTGCGTTTCTCGGCGGCGTAAACCTTACCATGATGGACGGCGGTCTGACGGTTCTCGCGTTGACCCATATCGGACCGGAAAACCCGACGCGAGGGTTCCCGGCGGGCCAAAACGCCAACGGCTACTATCGTTACCTGAACGACGTTGTTGTCACGTACAAGGCGACCGACGCGCTGACCTTGGTCACCGAATTTAACTGGATCCGCGACGATTTCGGAGCGACCGGATACGCCACTGGCAAGGCTTCGGCGTCCAATGCATTCGGCATCGCCCAATATGCCGCCTATACTCTGTCCGACACGATGACCTTAAATGGGCGTGCTGAAATCTACCGCGACGATCACAACTTCTTCGTGGGCGGGTTCGGTTCGAATAATAGCTTTGATCGCTTTCAACAAGGCTTCCCAAACAGCGCCTTCGGTGCACCCGGAACCAACTCGACCTACGGGGAGGTCACCCTCGGCGTGACTTATAAGCCCGCGGACATGCCGGCACCGATCAGCGGACTGCTGATTCGTCCCGAGGTCCGTTACGACCACGCCCTGACTGACAATAAGCCTTACAATGGTGGCAAGGACTCCGGCTCCTTCACCATTGCGTCGGACGTTGTTCTCACCTTCTGAGTTGGGTCGAAGCGGGCCGGGACGTTTTTGTCCCGGCCCGCTTTCATTTTGAAGTATTAAACTCCGCGGACAATCGGCTGCGGAATCCGCCAGGCGGATAAAATGCCTCCCCCCCTGCGGAAGACCTCGCAACCCTTCTCGGGGCAGATAGCCCGGTCGCATGATCGGCGGGTGGACATCCGCGAGGGCGGGTTTGTTTACCCCGGACCGTTTGCATGGTCGCATGGATAAGTCCCATCAGGCTTCCGAACATTCAGGCCGACGTACATTCATCGTGCCTTCAACTGCGATTAAGGGTCCCACACCTCGCGGCGATCAGGACCGTATCCTTATTTAACTTGTATACGACCGTTTTGAATTGATAAACGTCACGACCCCCACCGTATTGCACAACATGGCGGCGGTCATAGTGCTGATTTTCGTTCTGCAATACGTTTTTTTGGGTAATCTACGAACCGAATTTATTACAGCGGCAGCGATTCCATTTGCGTTGACTTTCGCGATCGACTTGCTGCTTCTGCAAGGAGAATCCGCTAATCTTCCGCCCGTCGGTGAGATCGATTTCGGACTTGTCGTTGACGCCACCGTCATCATGGTGGAAAACATCCTCCGGCGTTTGTCGCAACCGCCCAGCGAGTAATCTATCCGATCCGTGTTGGTGCATCGCACACGCACCCCGTCACAATTGTGCGGCAAGTTCGCTGTGATCCAACGCGGTGACCGAAGTGAACAAGCGCATCTTCTTCCCGGCGGCGATCATTGTTACGGGAATCGTGCCGAATGTGCTGAACGCTGAGAATGTCCACGAGCAGGTGCGGGTTTCGTTGGTGCAGGCCGAAGCGGGCCAAGTGGCCGATACGGCGGCTCTGTCCCGCGCGGCGCGTGTCAGCCGAACAAAGCAACATGAGGAGCTGGGAAGCGAAGGTTAGCCAAGCCAGGGGCGGTCGTGACTACCCATGCTGTTCGGCGAGGAGGCGACGAGGTACTAGTGGTGTTCGTCCCCAACTTGAATCCGCCCTTTCTATTCCACTGGAACGTTGCGTTCGAGTTCTGCCAGCCACGCGACGGCGTTGCCATCCGACGGTGCCCGCCAATCCCCCCTTGGCGACAACGATCCTCCCGCCGAGACTTTCGGGCCATTGGGCATGGCGCTGCGCTTGAATTGGCTGAAGGCGAAAAAACGGGTCAGGAAGACCTGCATCCAGTGGCGGATTTGCTTCAGGTCGTAGGCGACACGCCGACCAGGGTGGAAATGCGGTGGCCAATCGCCATGATCCACATTTTCCCAGGTCTGCAACGCCATAAAGGCGATTTTTGACGGCACGAAACCGTAGCGCAGGATGTGGAACAAAGTGAAGTCCTGTAGGGCGTAGGGACCAATCTTTGCTTCGGTGCTTTGCAGGGCTTCAACCTCGGCTACAGGCACCAATTCAGGGGAGATTTCGGTCGAAACAATGGCCTCCAGGGTTTCCAGCACATCGTCGGCGAAAAGCCTCGTGCCAATAATCCAACGAATCAGGTGTTGGATCAGGGTTTTGGGAACGCCGGCGTTGACGTTGTAATGTGCCATCTGGTCGCCAACGCCATAGGTGCACCAGCCCAGTGCCAGTTCGGACAAATCACCGGTGCCGATAACGATGCCTGCGTGGTAGTTGGCCAAGCGGAACAGATAGTCGGTGCGCAAGCCGGCCTGCACGTTCTCGAACGTGATGTCATAGGCGTTGATGCCGGTGGCGTAGGGGTGACCGAGATCCGTCAGCATCTGTTTCGCGGCAGGTTTGATATCCAGTTCGGCGGCGGTGACACCGAGCGACGTCATCAATTTCCAGGCGTTTGATTTGGTGTAGTCGGAGGTTGCGAAGCCTGGCATGGTATAAGCCAAAATGCCGGCTCGCGGCAGACCCAGCAGGTCGAACGCCCGGGCGGAAACCAGTAATGCCTGGGTGGAGTCCAGACCGCCTGAAATCCCGATCACCACCTTTTTCAGGCCGGTGGCACGCAGTCTCTGCGCCAGTCCGGAGACCTGGATGTTGTACGCCTCGTAGCAATCCTGCCCCAGCCGGGCGACGTCTGCCGGCACGAAGGGGAAGCGCTCCATCTTGCGGCGAAAGCCAATGTCACCGGTGGGCGGATTTACGGTGAAGCTGATGCTACGGAAAGAACGAGCATGGCGGCGGCGGTTGGTGTCGAACGACCCCATCTGTAAACGCTCATGTGCCAGCAATCCAAGGTCGATATCCGCGATGGCAGCCTGATCGGCCAGGGGAAACCGTTCGGTTTCGACCAAAGTGTTGCCGTTCTCGAAGACGGATGCCTGGCCGTCCCAGGCCAGATCGGTGGTGGATTCACCCGCCCCGGCGGCGGCGTACAGATAGACTGCCAAACACCGGGCGGATTGAGAGCGGCAGAGCAGCCGGCGGGTTTCCGCTTTGCCAATCGTGATGTTGCTGGCAGACAGATTGGCAAGGACGGTGGCACCGGCCACGGCCGCCTCGCCGCTGGGTGGGTTTGGCACCCAGACGTCCTCGCAAATTTCGGCGTGGACGATCAGGCCGGGCAGGTCGTCGGCGGCGAACAGCAGGTCGGTGCCGAACGGGACCGTGAGGCCGCATATGGTTATGATACCTCCATCGGTGCCATCTCCACTGACGAAGTGACGCTGCTCATAGAATTCCCGGTAATTCGGCAGGTGGATTTTTGGGACGATGCCGAGCAATTTTCCGCGATGTATGGCGAGGGCGCAGTTATACAGGGCGCCCATGTGGCGGATCGGGGCGCCCACCAAAAACAGCGGCATCAGGTCGGCGGAGCCCAGGACAACGGCTTCGATCGCGGCTTCCACCGCGTCGAGCACGATCTTTTGCTGGAACAGATCACCAATGGAATAGCCCGACAAACCAAGTTCGGGAAACACCGCCACCGCCACCGACTGATGGTCGCAATGTCTGGCCATACGTAGGATCGTCTGTGCGTTGCTCGCCGGATCGGCCAACACGGCGGTCGTAGTGCAAGCGGCGACGCGGGCGAAACCGTGACGATAGAGGGAACGAAAGCTCATGGCGATCCAGGTCTGTGCGGACGGTACTATGGCGCGGGTTGCAGGATTGCGCCATCCGACGCCGACCAGGTATCCACACGATGGAGGGCCGGACCGAACTCGGGAGCCCGGCGCCGCGGCGGTGGACCTGTCAAGCGTTCGGCCGCCGATCGGTTGCCTAACCTCCGGTTACCGGCGGAAAGAAAGCAACCTCGTCGCCGGGCTGAATGCGAACCGAAGGATCGGCGAACTCCTGATTGACAGCGCAGCGCACAGTCTTACGGTTCTGAAAAGCCGCGGCGAACCCCGGGCCGCGCGACGACAAATAGTCAACCAATCCGGCAACGGTTTCGACGCCGTTGGGTAAACCAATGTCCTCCCGAACCAATCCAGTTCGTTCCCTCAGCCAGGCGAAGTACAGAATGGTCAGCGGTTCATCGACCGTCGGATGTGCCGGTCTCATTTGGGAGTGGGAATAGTTTCTATGCGGCCATCCGGATGAATCACCGTGCTGGTGCCGTTGCCATTCGGTACGACGATCGACTGCCCGCCAGCCGGGTTGATGGTCGTCTTATAACCGGAACCACCCCCCGTTACGACGACAGGTCCTTCCTGTGTGTGAAGAACCTGCCCGGCGGATCCACGGGATGGCGGGGCGGCGGGCGGCATGGCATAGCCGGGCGAGCCCGTCGCCGATTGCGGAGCCATGATCTCCGGCCCGGGACTGCCCATTGGAGGTGTGCCGCTACCCGAGGTCGGATTGGGCGACGGTGAGGGCGCCCCGCCGTTGCGCTGCAACGGCGATCCCCGCACCGGGGCTTCGGGTTGTGACGTCAGATCGCCGTTAAGTTCCAGGTCTTTCAGAGTTTGCGGCGGAGGCAAAGGACCTGGCCATATGCCGCCCGGCTCTGTGGTCAACGCTGCCACGGCGGGTTCGTTCCCCTGCGCTCTGGCCATATTCTCACTGCCGCTCATCGGCCGGTTAGGGTTATACCCTGCGGTAAACGGCGGATTCCACCAAGTTTGATAACCACAGCCGCTCAGAAAGAGCGCCAGAGATAGCGAAGCGATCGGCCGCATCGGAGAAGCCCTCATGAACGGGGTGGAGAGACCGGGAAACACGACGATTGCGTACCATCTAACCAGAATGCCGGCACGGCCGCGAGTTCCATGCCATGATCCAGTGCGCGACCATATCCGGCTCATTTAGAGACAAAATCGCCCTCTGGCCAACATCGAGAATGGAATCCGTAGCGACCGCGATGACATCCGGCATATCGGTCCAAATCGGCGGTTTACCAAGCGACGACCGATGGACCTCGATTTTGGGGAAGGGGTGGGTCTTGTATCCCTCGACCAACACGAGATCCACCGGATCGAGTTTAGTCAACAGGTCCGACAATGGTGGTTCTAAACCTTCAACCTCGTGCAACAGCGCCCATCGCGTGCCGGAGGCGATCAGGACCTCGTGCGCGCCGGCCTGCCGGTGGCGAAAGCTGTCCTTGCCGGGGCGATCCATGTCGAAATCGTGATGGGTATGCTTGACGGTGGACACACGCAGCCCGGCATGCCGTAACAACGGAATGATCGCCGTCAGCAGAGTTGTCTTACCGCTGCCGGACCAGCCGATGATTCCGAGTACATTCATTCGTCGTCAAAAACCCTCATTCGGCGACTGACGACCCGTTCTTGGTCGGTGTTGCAGCGTGGTGCCAGCCGGCCGTCAGGTAGTCCCAACCGGTAATCAGCGTGAGGGCGGCAGCGACCCACAGCATGGTCTCACCGATCAGGGACACCGGCAAAAAATTCAGGTGAAGGATCGCCCCGGTTGTGTTCCCGGCGATCAGAGTCCCGAGCGCGCCCATCTGAAAGCCAGTTTTCCACTTGGCCAGCTTTGTCACCGGCAGGCCAACACGAATGCCCGCAAGATACTCGCGCAGGCCGCTGACCAGAATCTCTCGAAGCATGATGACGATGGCCGGATAGATCCCCCACGGCGACAGGCGGTTCTGCCCGACGAGCAGCATTAACACCGCCCCGACCAGTAGTTTGTCGGCGATCGGGTCCAGCATCCGGCCGAGATCCGATTGCTGCCGTCTGGAACGTGCGAGCATGCCGTCGAAGTAGTCGGTGATGGCAGCGGCGGCGAACACGACACAGGCCGACAGGTCGGCGACCGGCGTGCCGATCGCGAGCAGCACCACCAACAGCGGGATCGCCGCGATGCGCGAAAGCGTCAGGACATTGGGAAGATCGGTGAGCATGCCGAACCAGAGGTAATTGCCCCCCACTTAGGCCATCATCGCCTCGGCAGGAAGGCGTCCTCTATCGAGATGCGTGAATAGCCCGAGACAAAATACGCGAACATAGCTCATTCAGGACGCGGTTTCTGTCCGGAAGCCGGGATGAAAATGCGCATATACCCGTCGCGCGGTTTCCCGGCTGATGCCGGGTACCGCTTCCAAATCGGTGAGCCCGGCGCCTTTCACCCCACGCGCAGACCCGAAATGATTGAGCAACGCCCGCTTCCTGGCCGCGCCAATCCCCTGAATTTCATCGAGTTCGCTCTGGCTGATCGCTTTCGAACGGCCCGCGCGGTGAGTCGTGATGGCGAAGCGGTGCGCCTCATCGCGCAGACGCTGTAGGAAATACAGCACCGGATCGCGCGGCGGGAGCTGAAACGCCTCCATTCCATCGGTGTGGAACCACTCGCGGCCCGCATCGCGATCGGGACCTTTGGCGATGGCGACGATCTTCACGTCCTGCACCCCCAGATCGATCAAGATATCGCGCACCGCGGAAAGCTGGCCGGCACCGCCGTCAATCAGCAGCAGATCTGGCCACTCGGTCGTCGGCGCGCCCTCGGCCTGCTCCTTCAGTGCGCGGGAGAATCGGCGTTGCAGCATCTCGCGCATCATGCCGAAATCATCGCCGGGTGTGATCGGACCGCGGATGCCAAATTTGCGGTAGGCGCCTTTGATGAAACCCTCGGGGCCGGCGACAATCATCACGCCATATGGGTTGGTGCCCATGATGTGGGAGTTATCATAGACCTCGATCCGTTCAGGCGATGACGGCAGATTGAACAGTTGCGCGACGCCATCCAGAAGTTTGGTCTGACCAGCGGATTCCGCCAGCTTCCGTTCCAACGCTTCGCGGGCGTTGGTTTCGGCGTGCTGGACGACCGCGTGTTTCTCGCCTCTTTGAGGCTGAGCGATGTCCACCTTGTGGCCTGCCTTCAGCGACAACGCCTCGGCGATCAAAACCTTTTCGGGCAGGTCCTGATTGACCAGCAAAAGCGGCGGCGGCGGTTTGTCGTCGTAGAACTGGGCGATAAAGGCGCTCAGCACCTCTGGCGTCTCCTCCGCCTTGGTGTGGGTCGGATAGAAGGCCCGGTTGCCGTTGTTGCGGCTGCCGCGCACGAAGAACACCTGCACACAGGTCTGACCGGCGGTCTGCCAGGCGGCAATCACGTCGGCATCGGTCAGGCTGGCGGGATTCACCACACTGTTGCCCTGCACGAACGTCAGGCCGCGCAGACGGTCCCGCACCGCGGCGGCCCGCTCAAATTCCAGCGCCTCGGCCGCCTGCTCCATCTCGGTCGCGAGTTCCTTCTGCACAGAACCGGATTTCCCCGCCAGGAAGGCTTTCGCCTGGCCCACCAGCTTGCCATAGTCCTCTGGCGAAACCCGCCCAACACAGGGGGCGGAACAGCGCTTGATCTGGAATAGCAGGCACGGCCGCGTGCGGGTCGCGAATACGGTATCGGCACAGGATCGCAGCAGGAAGACGCGCTGCATCGCCGTGACCGTCTGATTGACCGCCCAGGCCGAGGCAAACGGCCCCCAATAGCTGCCTTTGCGGATATGAGCGCCGCGATGCTTGGCAATCTGGGGGTACGGATGGTCCTCTGTCAGGATCAGCCACGGGTAGGACTTATCATCCCGCAGGACGATATTGAAATGCGGCTTCAGGCGCTTGATGAGATTCGCTTCAAGCAACAACGCCTCAGCCTCGGTATGAGTCGTGACGATTTCCATCGTCACGGTTTCCGAGACCATGCGGCGCAGCCGTTCCGACAGACGGCCAATCTGCGTATACGACGTCACCCGGCGCAGCAGGTTGCGCGCCTTGCCGACGTAGAGCGCATCGCCTTTCGCGTCCAGCATACGATAGACGCCGGGACTGGTCGGCATGGTTTCGAGCGCCGCCTCAATCACGGCGACACCTTTTGGGGGCGTCATATCCATCTCACCGAGACCAATCGCTGGTGTTGCTCATCAGCGTGATGATTCCATCACGGAGACATTTTCAGCGGCTTCGATTTTCTCCACCGGTTGTGTGGATAACTCTGTGAGCAAAGGGACGAGTAAGCTGCTCAGAACGGCCCCCACCCTGCCCGGTCGATTGATTGCTAAATGTTTAGGCATATTAAAGACCATTGATAATAAAGGCTTCCTGGGAAGCCGGTGTGACCCTACGATTACAGATCCTTGCGATGATGGCGCTTTCCCAGCCCGCTGTCATCGGGTGGACGAATTTCAGCAAGACCCAACGATCGTCTCCTCAGCGAGCATCGCGTCGGTACCAATGTCCTGCATTACAAGCCCGGGGCCCCGCGTATTTCTAACGCAGGCGCCGACCGCGTTGACGATATGAGATGAACGCGTCAGATCCTGACGTGCCATCGATGGTTCGCCACACCTCATTCCTCGGGAGGCGCGACATTTCGACCGCTTGACCATTGCAAATGCTGGCCGCCGTCGAGCGCAATCATTTGGCCGGTCATCGCCGGCAAACACAGGATCGCGATTGCGGCACGGGCTACTTCCCCCGGATCGGTGCCGTGGCCGAGCGGGACGGACGCGGACTGCGCGGCGAATTGTTCCAGCGATTGGCGCGGGCTTGGCAGGGCTGGCCCGGGTCCGATGGCGTTCACACGAATGCGGGGCGCAAGAGAAAGCGCCGTGGTTTGTGTCAGTGCCCAAAGGCCGGCTTTGGAGATTGTGTAGGAGACAAAGTGCGGGGTGAGCGACCAGACGCGTTGGTCAATCATGTTGATGATGACGCCCTCGGCATCTTCCGGTAGCGCTCGGGCGAATGCCTGAGTCAGAACAAACGGCGCGCGCAGGTTCGGTTCCATGTGGGCATCCCACGACTCACGCGTGGCGTCGTACCATTCGTCTCGTTCGAAAGTACTGGCGTTGTTCACAAGGACTCCGACGGGACCGAGCGCGACCGTTGCCGAGCCGATCAGCCGACGGACTTCTGATTCATTCGCCAAATCCGCCCGCAGGATGACCGCTTTGCGCCCCCGGGATTCGATCTCGGTTCGGGTTTCCTCGGCTGCGGCGGTGCTGGTATTGCAATGGATGGCGATATCGAAGCCGGACCCTGCAAGTTCCAGCGCGATCGCCCGGCCGAGCCGTTGGGCACCGCCGGTGATCAGTGCGGCCCGTGGGATGGACGCGGGAATAGTCGTGGTCATGCTGTCTGGTACCGCGCGGCGAAGGATTGGTAAATGGCCGGCGTTGATCCCCGTCGGCGCTCTTCAGAGCCCGGCACGGCTCAAATAAGCTTCAGGTTCCGCGCCGCCGTCAAAACGGCGTCGGCGTGGGCCGCGACGCTGACCTTTCGCCATATTTTCAAAATCCGGCCGCCGGCGTCAATCAGGAACGTGCTGCGGTCGATACCCATGTATTTGCGGCCGTACATCGACTTTTCCACCCAGCTACCGAATCGTTCCGCCACAGCGTGATCTTCATCGGACGCCAACGGGAAAGTCAGGCCGTATTTCGTGGCGAATCGCTCGATCGGCTTGATCTTGTCCGGGGAGACTCCGATTACGTCCAGGCCGATTTCCTCAAGCCCCGGTGACGCCTCCTGGAACGCGCAGGCTTCCTTGGTGCAACCAGGAGTATCGGCCTTCGGGTAGAAATAGAGGATGAACGGTTTGCCCTTCATGCCGGACAGGCTAACCGTGCGCCCACCCGTCGCCGGCATCGTGAAATCCGGAGCCATATCACCCTCAACGACGCTCATCAGGCTGGTGTCCCTACGTAGCGCTCGAACAAAGTCCGAACGTGTTGCGCGATAGTCTCGGCTTTCCGCAGAAAATCCTCGGTGTCAACCGCCGGCACCCCTGCTTCGGCGGCGGCGCGCAGCAACAAGGTCGCGGATGCCCGTGGGAGTGCCGCCTCTTCCACCCGGCCGACTGTCATTCGCAGCATGCCCTGGACAGTGCGCCACAGCCGTTCGGCCTCGATCAGCCCTTTGGCGTCCGGCTTGGATAGCGCGCCCACCGCGGCCAGTCGATGCAGCGCGATATGAGTGGTCTGGCTGCGACGAAATTTCGGATTATCAACATAAAGCAATTGCAGGGATTGGGCGATGAATTCGATGTCCACGAGACCGCCGGGTCGCAGCTTCACATCCCACGGCCCGTGCGGGCGGAGTTCCCTCGCCATGCGCTCGCGCATCGTCGTCGCGTTCATGCGGATGCGGTCTGGCTCTTGCTGCCGGCGGATCGCCGCCTCGATCGCCAGACCAACCCGGCGCCGCAGATCCGTCGGGCCGGCCACCACCCGGGCCCGTGTCAGCGCCATTCGCTCCCACGTCCAGGCGTCCCATTCATGGTAGTGCTTGAAGCTTTCCAGAGAGACAGCGATCGGCCCTTTGTTGCCGGACGGTCGCAGACGCATATCAAGCGCATACATCTGCCCCTCCGGCCCCGGCGCGGTCAGTGCGCCAATACAGGCCTGAACCGCTCGGACGAACCACTGGCTGGCCGGTAGACTGCGTACCCCCCGGCTTTCGGTGACATCGGCAGGATGGTCGTAAATGAACATCAGGTCCAGATCGGACCCGGCCATCATTTCGCGCCCGCCAGCCTTGCCCATCGCAACAACTGCCAGCCCGCCGCCGGAGACTTTGCCGAAACGGGTGGCGAAGTCCGCCAACACCGCGGGAACCAGAACCGACAAGGTCGCTTCCGCCAATGCCGTTCGCTCGCGCCCGGAAGCGTCGGCATCCAGGCGCCCCTCCAAGGTCGCAACCGACAGAAAGAAGTCTCGTTCCTTAACGGCTCGGCGTACGACCTGAATGATGTCTTCCAGCCTGGACGCGTCCGTCATCCGGGATCGCAGCATCCGCAATGCGTCGATCGGCTCCTCCGATGTCAAAAGACCTTCCAGAGAGCTCGGATACCGCGCCAAATGGTCTGACAGCATCGGTGCCGCGCCCAGGACATCGGCGATCCGGTTCAACAGCCGGGGATTGCGCTGAAACAGCGACATCGGTTGGATACCCGTTGGCAGAGCGCTGACAAAACGATCAAACCGGCTGAAAGCTTCATCAGGATTGGCCTGCCGCCCCAGCGTCACCAAAATCGATGGCACCATCGTCGTCATCAGGTCTCTCGCCCGGCCCGACCTAAGGGCACGAACGTGACCCGTCAGCCACCGCCGAACCGCCAACACGATCCGCTTCGCGTCCCGATACCCAAGTCCATGCAGCGCGGCGACAGTCACCGGCGGTTCGGGATCGTCGCCCCGGAAATCCAGTTCCGGACCAACCGCCTCGGTACCGGGCAAATCGGGCACATGCTCGAACACCGCGCGATAATTCGTCCGCACAATATCGACGTGGCGCAGGAAATCCTCGGCGAACGCAACAGTGTCAGGATACGACATGAACCGGGCAATCCGGTCCATCTCGTCGCCTGCCGGCGGAAGGTCATGGGTCTGGCGATCGTTTACCATCTGGATGCGATGCTCGACCTGTCGCAGAAACCGATAGGAGTGGTCTAATTGGACCCTGGCGGATTCTTCCAAATGGCCAGTTTCGACGAGGCGAGCCATCGAGACCAGGGTCGGCCTGGACCGCAATGTCGGGTCGCGGCCACCCCACACCATCTGCAAGGTCTGCACGAGGAACTCGATTTCCCGGATGCCGCCCTCTCCCAGTTTTACGTTATGGCCGGCGATGCGTGCGACGGGATCGCTGCCCAGCCCCAGTGCGGTTTTTTTCTCTACGTCGATTCGTCGCTTCATCGCGTGAATGTCGGCGACGGCGGCGAAATCAAGACCTCGGCGCCAGACAAACGGCCGGATCGCCTCCAGAAACCGCTGACCGAGCAAGAGGTCGCCGGCGAGGGGACGGGCCTTAATCATGGCGGCGCGTTCCCAATTCTGTCCCATGCTCTCGTAATACAGCAGCGCGGCATGCAGCGAGACGGCGGGCGGCGTCGCGGCCGGGTCGGGGCGTAGCCGAAGGTCGGTGCGAAACACGTAACCGTTGGGGTCCCGGGCCTCCATCAGGGTGATCAGATCGCGCGCTAATCGCGACGTGAACGAACCGACGCTATCCGCGGCACGCCCTCCGGCGTAAACCGGCGCCGTAGCGTCATACAAGAGAATGAGGTCGATATCGGACGAATAATTCAGTTCGGCGGCACCTAGCTTGCCCATCGCCAACGCAACAAATCCACAGTTCAGGTCTGGCCGATTGACATCTCGCAAACAGATGTCTCCGGCGTCGTGGGCAGAGCGCAGTAAGTGCCGGATCGTCAGGGACAGCGTCGCCTCAGCCAGTTCCGACAGCGCACCGGTGACAGATTCCAGTGGCCAGCTTCCCCCCACATCCGCTATCGCCACGATCAAGGCGGCCGATCGCTTGGCTTGGCGAAGAGCCGCCGCTACTTCGGCACGCTTCGATGCAGGGGAAACATGGCTAAGGTTGGACAACACCCGGGAGAACACGCGGTCGGCGCCTTCTGTCGCTACCCGACGCACAGTATCGGATTCGCGTACCAGCAGTCCCGCGAGGTAGGGACTGTTGCCCCCTAAGCTTCTCATCATCGGCAAGACGCCCGGCTTCTTCAGTAGCAGGCTTTCGGCCTCGCCGATCGCGCTGAAACGCTCGACGAGCCGATTCGCCGCAGCGTCGTCGTAAGGCTCGGGCCAGTGCAGTGGCATAAGGGAGGCGGCTGGTTTCATCGCTCAACAAATTATGCGGTGGTTCGTTCGACCGGTTGGGCGCTGCTGCACACGTCTAAAGCTGTCCACCGCTTGTTGCTGCTGGGAACCGCGCTTCTGGTGGTGGCGAGTTGTCTTTTGGCGACCGCGGCATGGCGGCTGGCGCAAGGCCCGATCGATCTGGGTTGGTTGTCGGATCGCCTGAGGGCGACGCTGATGGATGAGACCGCGCAGGCGCATGTTGCATTCGATGATGTGTCCCTGGCGTGGGAAGGCTTTCAGAAGGGTGTGGATTATCCACTTGATTTTCGTCTTTCGAATATAGCCGTAACCGATTCGGCAGGCCGACACCTAGCCTCGGCACCGCAAGCCCACCTGACATTTTCTTTAGCGGGCCTGCTGCTTGGCCGGATCATCCCGCGTGCCATCGAAGTGGACCATGCCCAACTAACTGTTACAAGGGAATCCAGCGGTGCGCTCAACCTCGGGTTAGACCTCAGCCCCGGGCGTTCGCCCGAGTCCGGTGACACCGATATCGATATCCGGCAGTTCCGCGAGCAGCTTTCGTCGCCCGCCAGTTCCGACCATGGGCGAATGCTGGGGTTGTTTGACCAGATACAGCGAGCGCATTTGCGCGACGCCGAATTGACCCTTCGGGATCGCGAAACCGGATTGGTGATCCAAGCCCTCGGAATGGATCTCGATCTGAACCGGGCATCCGGCGGCCACGTCCGCGGATCGCTTCGAGCACCGGTGTCAATTGACGGCCGCCAGGCCCATCTGACCGCCCAAGTTGACTGGGCGACGGGCACCCATACGAACCTGGATATGCACCTGACGGCGGCCGCCCCTGCACATGGGCAACCAGCCCCAGCCAGCGCGGGTTTTTTGGCCGGCTTTGATCTGCCGTTTTCCGTAGATGGAACGATCGGGTTCGACCCGGATTTCGCGCTAACCGAGGTACGCGCCGAACTCACGGCCGGTTCGGGCTATGTCGCGATTGCACAGGGAACCTTGCCGCTGCGCGGCGGGACCATTGCGATCTCCGGAACGCCTGCCGCTATCGTTATAACGAAGGGCCATCTCGACCTCGGCAAAACGCCTGATGGTAATCCCGAGACCGCCGATGTTGGCGGTACGATTACCTACGCGGCCTCCAGACTGACCGGCACGCTGACGATCGGGCTAACTCAGATCGATGGCACCGATCTGTCGACCCTGTGGCCGCTCGGCCTTGGGGGGGGCGCTCGGCCCTGGGTCATCGAGCATGTTACGAGAGGCCGGGTGACAGATGCGACCGCGTCGGTTGTCGTCGAAGCGGATAGAGCACTGCATGACGTCGTCCTGACCAAAGCGACCGGCGATCTGGACATGGTCAATGGGACCTTTACCTGGATCGACAACATGCCCCCGGTCGAACAGGCTAACGGTCATTTGCACCTTGTCGATCCCGATACGCTCGACATTCATTTGTCGTCGGGCCGTCAGCGCATCCGCGACGGTGGCACCGATCTGGTTATCAAAGACGCCAAAATGAGCATCACCGGCCTGAGCCTGATGGATCAGGCCGCGGTCATCCACGCCGACATCGAGGGGCCGGTTCTGAGCGCCCTGACCCTATTGAGCGAGCCTCGGTTGCACCTTCTCTCCACCCACCCGATCGGTCTGAAGATCGGGGGCGGGAGTGCAACCGCGACATTAGATTTTCAGTTTCCGCTCGAAAATAAATTGTCGATCGACGATGTGGCCATCCATGCGGACGCGCGCCTCAGCCACATCCGGTTGCCCGATGTGGCGGCCGGCCGTGACCTGGAGGACGGAACATGCGACCTCGCGATCAATAAGGAGGGACTGACTCTGAAGGGGCAGGGCTCGTTCGCTTCGATACCGGTCACATTCGATGGAACGATGGATTTCAAATCGGGTCCGCCGGAACAGGTAGTCCAGAAGATCAACGTGTCCGGGCAACCAGATGCCACCCAAATCGACGCTGTTGGCTTACCGGTCGCGGGCGTGTTGACCGGCCCGATCCCGGTTCACGCGGTGGTAACCGAGCATCGCGGTGGTGACAACTCCATTGCGCTGACCGGCGACCTGTCTGCGGCAACGATCTCTATCGCGTCCTTGGTCTGGACCAAGCCTGCCGCCGCCTCTGCCAATGCATCCGTGACCGTGCTGATGTCGCACGGCCAGATAACGAAGGTCAATCGGATCATAGTGCGCGGTGATGGACTGTCCGTAGCGGGATCGGCGGACTTCAACGATGGCCATATACGGTCGGTCCGGCTGGAAACGCTCCGGCTGGGCCGCACACAGGGGCATGGTACGGTCCATTTCAGTTCAAACGATCCGATTTCCATCGTGTTGCAAGGCGAACAGATCGACCTAGAACCAAAATTGACCGAAAAGACAACTGGAACCGATCGATCGCAGGTCGCTCAGCCGACAACGCCCGCTTGGACGCTTGACGCCCGTTTCGATCACGCACTGCTGGCAAATAAGGAGCAGGCCGACAATCTTCTCGTTAAAGCGACGGGTAGCGGCGACCAGATCGGCCTGGTCGATGCGATTGGCTCGACCCGGGACAGCAATGGATTTTCTGTCAGGATTGAGCCGCTAGAGGGCAAACGGCGCCTGACGATCGATGCCAAAGATGCGGGCTCTTTTCTGCGCGGCATGGACGTTTTGCGCACGATGCGATCCGGGCATCTGACTCTGAACGGCGTTTTCGATCAATCGCTCGGGTTGCACCCGTTGTCTGGAACCGCGTTCATCAAAGACGTTGACGTCAGGAATTCTCCAGTATTAGGCAAATTGCTGCAAGCCATAACAGTATACGGTCTTATTGATGCACTTAAGGGGCCTGAAATGAATTTTTCGCGCGTCATGGTGCCGTTTCAATATCTCGGCGACCATTTAGATATCGATCAGGCCCAGGCTGACAACCCGTCGCTTGGTCTGACGGCGAAGGGGCGCATTGATTTTTCGACCGGCCGCACGGCAATCGGCGGCACGATCGTACCGGCTTACTTTTTCAATTCGATGCTTGGCCGATTGCCGCTGATCGGCAAGTTATTCAGCCCGGAAAACGGAGGCGGCATCTTCGCCTTGCGTTTCGGGCTGAACGGCTCCATCGACGATCCAACGGTTTCGCTCAATCCCGTCAGCGCGCTGACTCCCGGCTTCCTGCGGGAAATTTTCAGCGTCTTTGATCAGGGGCAACCAAAAGGCGAGAGTGTTCCTTCACCCGGCAGATAACGGCGATGTAATCTTGTCGCACGAAACACGAGCGATTCCTCCAGGACAGGGCGACCAGTACCTCGCCACAGTGATCTCGACTCTTTCCACCAGATGGTTCTTACCCTCGAGAAGACAGGATTGATCTCACGCAAACCGGGTGTGCCCTAAAGCATCGCAGTCCTGCTCGATCGCTCGGCCTTACCCGAACCCAATCCGGGTCGCAATCAACCGATCAAAATCTCGGTGACGAGGTATTAGAGCTCAACGACCACATATTGTTGTTCAATGGTCACCGGGATGGTTTCTGCTACGTAAGGCCCTTCAACAACTCTGGATCCCTCGGCAACTTCCACAGGATAGCTTCGGACGGAGATTTTGGAGGGATCGCAGAAGCTTTGGCCGGTGCGAACATCGAATTCCCACCCATGCCAAGGGCATCGTAAAATCTCACCTTTGCGCGAGTAGCGGTATTCACCCGGCTCGTCTGATTCGATTAAGCCGGTCAGGATGCCTTCGCACATGGGTCCGCCCTGGTGTGGGCAACGATTGAACAGGCCAAAAAACTGACCCTCAAGATTGAAAACCGCGATCTGGCGCCCTCGAATGGTTACCAACTTGCGTTGACCCGGTGGAATTTCGGCGACCGTCGCTACAACATGCTTGCTCATAATCCAGCTTTTCCTGTTCAACCCGTCCTGCATCATCGCCGCTGTTCACGTCTACGCTTCGCCGCAACAATTGCGCAGCGCCTCCAATCGCTCCTGCCGACCTCCCTCGCGTTGAAGCTTGCGCAAACACAGTCGCCCGCCGCGATGCTGCCGGGGGTCCTTTAGATGATTCCGCCAGCTCGCAGACGATCGAGTTCGGCGTCGCTCAAACCCAACCGTCCCTGATAAATTTCGCCGTTATGCGCACCGAGTTCCATCCCAAGCCAGTTTACCTTGCCGGGAGTGTCGCTGAGACGGGGAATCAAATTGGGAACCGCGAGATCGCCTACCCGAGGATCATGCATGTGCAAGATGTTTCCCCGCGCGTCATAGTGCGGGTCCTCGAAAATCTCGTCGATCGCATAGACCGGGCCGCACGGGACCTGCGACCGCTCGCACGCCGCCATCAGATCAGCCCGGTCCAGCGTCGCGGTCCACGCACCGACCGTTTCATCGACCATGGCACGATCTCGTTCCCGCGCAGCCAGCGTGCCCCAGCTATCCTCCTTGCCCAAATCGGGGCGGTCCATGGCATCGGCCAGCCGGGCAAAAATCTTGTCGTTGGTGCAGGCGATCGCGATCCAGCGGCCGTCTTTGGTGGGATAATGACTGTGCGGCACGACGTTGACTGTACCTGGCCCCATGCGCTGGCGAACAAAGCCCTTGTATGCGAACGCCGGTGCGAGTTCGTCCAGGATGCGGAAAATGGGCTCGTAGAGTCCGATATCGACGACCTGGCCGCGACCGGTCTTGGCCCGAGCCTGCAGCGCCAGAAGAGTTCCCAGGGCGCCGTACAGGCCAGCCATGTAGTCGGGGATCGTCGCGGACCCCGGCGTGACAGGAGCCCGATCCGGATAGCCCGCCAAAAACGACAAGCCGCCAAAGGCATTGCCAATGCGTCCGAAACCCGGCCGGTCTTTATAGGGTCCGGTTTGGCCAAACCCGGAAATCCGCACCATGATCAGGCGGGGGTTGACCTCACTCAGGACATCGTAGCCCAGCCCCCATTTCTCCAAAGTGCCGGGTTGAAAGTTCTCAACCAAAACATCGGAGTCCGCCACCAGGCGCTTTAGCAACGCCGCGCCGTCTGGTTTGCGCAGATCCAGGGTGATGCAACGCTTGTTGCGGGATTCTGACAGCCACGGCAGCGAATCACCGCACTCCGTCATGGTTCCGAAGCGTCTCGTCGCGTCGCCGATGTTGGGTAATTCGATCTTGACGACATCGGCGCCGAATTCGCCAAGCTGAGTCGCGCAGAACGGTCCCGCCAGAAAGGTGGAGATGTCGAGAACCTTGCAGCCTTCCAGCGCTTGCACGTCGATCATCGGACGGACTCCAGGACGCGGCGGGCGCGTTGCACAATCGGATAGTCGATGAACTGGCCGTCCAGTTGGATAGAGGCCAATCCATCCGCTTCCGCTTTCTCAAAAGCCGTGACCACGCGTTGCGCCCGCGCGATGGTGGCGTCGTCAGGGCTGAATGCGGCGTTGGTGGGGGCGATCTGATCCGGGTGGATGCACATCTTTCCCTGGAAACCCAAAGCCGCGGCGTGTCGGGCAGAAGCAACGAAGCCCTCGGTATCGCGCAGGTCGGCCCAGACAGTATCCATCGGCGGCTCCATTCCAGCCGCCCTGGATTCCATCACGCATGCCGCCCGGTACGGCAACAGTTCGGCCTCGGAACGAGACCAGATCATGCCCATATCCAGGGTGAAGTCACCCGCGCCAAAGGCCAAACGCCGCACACGAGTACCGGACCGGCAGATGGCCGCGAGCGTGCTGATGCCCAATGCGGTTTCGATAATTGGGATCAGATCGATACGCCGGGTCAGTCCATGTTCGCGCTCCAGATTGGTCAGCAACCAATCGGCTGCCTGCAATTCGTGTGGATGCTCGACCTTTGGCAGAATGATGCCATCCAGGCCGGCCCGGACGACGGCCACCATATCCGCGTAACACCATTCCGTGGTCATGGCGTTGACGCGGACATACAGCTTACCAGACCTCGGCTTGGTCAATGCATCGATGACGATTGGCCGGGTTGAGGCTTTCTCGCTGACGGCAACGGCGTCTTCCAGATCCAGGATGACGCCGTCGGCGCCCAGCGTCAGTGCCTTCTCGACCCGGCGGGCGTGGTTGCCGGGTGCGAACAACAGGCTTCTCATTGCGCTGCCTTCCTCTTTTGGTGCCAATCTGTTGCGCGGGGAATATCCAGCCCGAGGTTCTCCCGCAAGGTGTTGCCCCGATACTCCCTTTGGAACAAACCACGCCGTTGCAATTCCGGCACTACCAGCCGGACTGCGTCCTCATAGGACCCCGGCATATGCGTTGCAGCCAAAACGAAACCATCACATGCGGGGGCGACGAACCATTCCTCCATCTGATCGGCAACAGATTTTGGCGTGCCGCAGAACACCTTGTGCTCCGCGATGGTGCCGCGGCCGGAGACTTCGACGAAATCACGGACAGTTGGGTTTTTCTTGCCCGAAAACTGCACCACCCGCTCTCGGAATCCATGCCAGGAGAAGCCGGCCAGCTCTTCGTCGCTAAACGGCTCATCGTAACCCTTCGCGCCGAAATCATAGTTCAGCACTTCCGAAATCAGGACCAGCGCATCCACCGGCCTGGCTGACTCCTCGATAATGGCGCGCTTGGCCTGCGCCTCGTCCTCGGAGCCCCCAACGATGACATAGCAGGCCGGGGCGATATGCACTTGTGACGGGTCCCGCCCGGCAGCGGCGACGGCATTCTTGAAGGCGGCGTATTGCTGCTTACCGGCTTCCAGATTGTGGTAAATCACGAAAACCAGTTCCGCCCAATGCGCTGCGAATGCCTGGCCGCGCCCGGATTGGCCGGCCTGGATCAGTACCGGATGGCCTTGCGGCGATCGGGGCACGCTGAATGGGCCGCGCGATTTGAAGTTCGCACCAACATGATCCAAACGATGTACCTTGGCCGGATCGGCGAATTGTCCAGCCTTATCCAGGATCAACGCATCGTCTTCCCAGGTGTTCCAGTGGCCCATGACGACCTCCATGAACTCGTCGGCGCGGTCATAACGGGCGTCGTGTTCCATGTGAGATGCCTGTCCGAAATTCAAGGCCTCGGCACTGTTCAGCGAGGTCACGATATTCCAGGCAACCCGGCCTTTCAGCATCAGGTCCATGGTCGCAAACACCCGGGCGACATGGTAGGGCTCGTAATAGGTCGTCGAATACGTCGTTCCCAGGCCCAGCTTTTGCGTCGCCATGCCCATTGCCATCAGGATCGTCGATGGGTCCATCTTGACCGCCCGCACGCCGGCGCCGATCGCCTCGGCGTGGTGACCCGTGTATAGATCGGGCAGAGCCAAACGATCATCGAAAAACGCAAGCTGGATTTTGCCATCCTCCAGAGTGCGAGCGATTCTTTGGTAATATTCAGGCGTGGTGAAATCCAACATTGTCGAGGGATGCCGCCACGATCCCGGCAGATTGGAACAGTTCTGCGCCTGTAAAAAGGCGACCAGGGTCATCATGCGGTTCATCGGGCCGTCTCGCTTTCAGATCGGTAAATCGACATCCAGCAGCGGGGCGTGCTGCTGGCAGCCATAGACATCAGTGTCGCCAAAATCGCCGGCCGGCACCAGGCGGGGAAAAGTCGCCTTGAATGCAAAGGCGGCATCATAGGGGGTGAACAGGACATGCTCCGCCGGCACATTGTACAATCGCGCGAACAAGGACGGGCAAAGCACACCGGTTGCCTTCACGCGATTGAACATGTCGGCGGTATCGAACACCACGTCGATCGTCAGTTCGAACGGTCCGGCGTTCTTGCTCTTGCAGACTTTGGCTACGTCTTTGATCAGCGCCATGTCATAATGTCTCGTACTGAATGGGGAACGGTTCTGTTGGATCGTCCAATTCCGCAACGTGGTAGACGCTGAAGCGATACACCGGTCCAACCTCGATATCCGACGGGGAGAACGGGAACGCCATATTCCCCTCTCGGCACAGCCGGCCCGGAAAATCGGTATGCAGCATGTTGGTCCGCGCCATGCCAAGGACCGCGCTGGCCATCTCCTGGCTGTGCTGCGAAACGACTTCCAGGACAAAACCAAGTTCGTGTGGGATCGCGCCACGCAACGGTTCCCGGGCGCCCATGACCCCATCCGTGCCATAGACACGAATGCCAAGCTGATAAGTATCCGGCGACGCACCGAACGCCAGCGCCTTGGTGGCAACCTCGGCCCGCACACTGGCGATGAAGTTATCCAATCGGCCGATCAGCAACGGATCACGTGTTCCGCACACGCAAATCGACCGGTAGCCGGCCAGTTCGACCCCCTCCAGTTTCACCGTATATTGGCTCGCTGGAGTCCAGCGCATGCCGGAAATCCGCACCGCCCTGTCCGACACTGCATCGAAACGACAGTCGGAGGTGTCCAGCATGCCGCCAGGTTCAACATGATGAACAGGACTACTGTTTTCGTGCAGCGAATGGTTGGCGATTGACAGCGGCGTGCAACGGCGCGCAGGATTGGTTGGCTCGCAGTCCATATGATCTTCGCGGACTGTAACCAACAAGCAGTCATGCCCTTTCGGGATCGACGGCGTCGCCCCGCATTCCAGCATCTTCCCCGCATACCACGCCGGCGCTGGCGGCAACCCCGCCCTGATGGCCGCTGCCGCCCATGACGCCGGATCGCTCGCACGGCCGGCCAGCACCACACCGGCCCCGGCATCGAGGGCCTCGATAAACGGTTCCGGCCCCATCATGCCGACGATCCGTGTGGACCGGTCGATGATTGCGTCCGTTAACGCCGGTTGCCGAACGAGGGGATGCACGCGGCCGGCGGCGACCCGGCGCTTGACGCTGGCCTTGTCCTGTTCGGCCTGGATCAGCGCCATCTTAAAATGCAGGCCGTCTTCGGCCGCGATCTCGCGGGCCATGCCGGCTACAAGATCCAAATGCGGCGCGCCGCCCGCCCCGCCGCTGGTACCGATGACCAACGGAATATTGGCATGCACCGCGGCATTCAGCATCAGGCGAAGGTCGCGGCGGATCGCGATGGGGGAGCAAAATGGCTTGCCGGAACCCAGATAGTGCGGTCCTGGATCAACGCTGCCGCCATCCACGCCGATGACGTGCGGCTGGCGATCCATGCCGGCTTTCAGCGATGCCTCGGGGAAGCCATAGCCAAGGATCGCGCTGGTGGACAGCAAGCGGATTTCGCTCGTCATTGGACCGGGCTCGCGACCAGCGCGGATGTGGACGGGATCATCGTTTGCTTCCTCCTGATCAAGGAATGCACCCGATACCGCCGGTTCGGCAAGCGTCGGACGCCAGGAATGTTCCTTGCCGGTCACCGCGAAGGCGTTTGGGTCCGCAGCCACTCCGCCGCCGCGTAATCCGCCCCTGATGGCAATGACGCGCGCGGGTTGTCGATCCACGCCAGGATGTCGGCGATTGGCGCGGCGCGGTCTTTGTCCCTCAGCAACAGATGATAGCCGTTCGGGTAAAACGCCGTCTTCGGGCCTGCCGGCAGCGCCCGCCAGGTAGCGGCCGTGGCACGCGGGGGCACCAGTTCATCGTGGCCGCCATATAAAAACAGCGACGGAGCCCGAAATCGGGCGGATGCCGCCAGCGCCTGATCCATCAGATCGACCAGACCCTCGACCGCGTCCACTCGCGTGCCATGCAGTGTCAAAGGGTCGGTTGATAAACGGATCAGAGCCTGTCGGTTATCGCTGGCGGTAACCTTGACCAGTCCGCCGCCGGTTACGATCAGCCCGGGCACCGTATGATCGGCAATCCACAGCGTCGCCCGCAGGAAGATATTCATTTCCGTGCGACCCCAAACGGCCGGAGCGATCAAAACGTAACCATCCACCTTCGGCGCGTCGGGACGCGTGGCGAGCACCATCAGCGCGGCGGCACCCATGCTTTCTGCCATCAAAATCAGTTTGGTTCGCGGATAGCGGGCCCGCAGCAGTCTGGCCATGACTCGGACATCGCCTGTCAGTCCGTCGGAGCCGGGCCAAAGGCCGCGTGTGCGGGTCGCACCGAAGCCCCGCAGGTCCGGGGCAAGGACGGCGATTCCCGCGGCGGCGAAATCGGGGGCGGGATACTCCCAGGCGTCGCGGCTGTCATTCATCCCATGCAGCGCCAGCACGACGGCCGCAGGGGCACCCTCGGGCAGCCAGACCCGATACGGCAGCCGCGTGCCGTCCGGCATGACGAAGAAATCGGCGGTCTCCGTGGGCTTTTCCATCGCCGGACCAGGCGGCGCGAGGGCGGATACGCAGCCGGCCAGCGTCAAAACGACGGCCAGAATGAAGGTCGCAAGACGGTTCACGGGAGCATGGTTGAAAGCATCCGCCGCATCGCTATCATGACCCCGCTTTCCCGACCAGACAGAGGACCCAAATGCCAGGTGGCAAGAGCCTTTTAGCCGAACCGGCTACTCCTACCGAGACAATCCATGTGGATTCCCGCACCGTTGCCTGCGACGGCGGTGACGGCGCTTTGGGCCATCCCAGGGTGTTTCTCTCCATTCCCGGAACAGAGGTGATGTGCCCCTATTGCTCCCGCCTTTATGTCCTTAACGCAGGAGCCGGCCACGCCAGCGGACATTGAAATCGGCCCCGACAACCTGCCGGAGGTCGAGACCAAGAAGCTGCATCTGATTCTGATCGACGGATCGGGGTTCATTTTCCGCGCGTTCCATGCGCTGCCGCCGATGACGAGGCCGGATGGAACGCCGGTGAATGCGGTGTTCGGTTTCACCAACATGCTGGCGAAGCTGCTCAAGGAGCATGTCGGCACCCATATCGCGGTGATTTTCGACGCTGGCAGGCTAACCTTCCGCAATCGGTTGTACGAAGCCTACAAAGCGCATCGCCCGCCCGCACCGGAAGAACTGATCCCCCAGTTCGCGCTGGTACGAGAAGCGACGGAAGCCTTCGGTGTCGCCGGTATCGAGTTGGCGGACTGGGAGGCGGACGATCTGATCGCCGCCTATACCCTGGCCACAACCAATGCCGGCGGCCAGGTCACCATTGTATCCTCCGATAAGGACCTGATGCAGTTAATCCGGCCCGGTGTCGATATGCTGGACCCGATCAAGCAGAAGACCATCGGTCCGGCCGAGGTGATGGAAAAATTCGGCGTCACTCCGGACAAGATGGTCGAGGTCCAGGCGCTGATCGGCGATTCAACCGACAACGTTCCCGGCGTCCCGGGGATTGGCCCCAAGGGCGCGGCGCAACTGATCAACGAATTTGGTGATGTCGAGGCAGTTCTGGCCGCGGCCCCCGGTATGAAACCATCGAAACGCCGGGATATGCTGATCGAGCATGCCGACAAGGCCCGCATTTCCCGCGAACTGGTGCGGTTACGTCTGGATACGCCATTACCCTTGCCAATCGAGGCGCTGGCCCAGCGTGACGCCATCCGCCCGGCATTGGTGGATTGGCTGACCAAACAGGGCTTCCGCAGCACCATTTCTCGCCTGGGTCTGGATAGCCCCGCACCAGCCAAGCCGTCGGCCGACGCCCCGCCGAAACCGCCGGCCCAGCCCGATTTGGGGCTTGCGCCGCCCCCGACTGAGTTTGGTTTCGGGCCGTATGAGACGGTGACGACGGCGGACGCTTTGCGGATGTGGGTCGCCGCGGCGACCACGGCGGGCCGCGTCGCGATGGATACCGAAACCGACGGCCTGGACACCATGCGGGCTCGGTTGGTCGGGTTCTCCATGGCCACTGGCGCCGGCCGCGCCTGCTACGTGCCGTTGGCTCATGAGGTGCTGGGCGAACAAATCAAGCTCGATGTGGCGATCGAAATTTTGGGTCCGATGCTGACCGACCCGTCGGTGCTGAAGATTTTCCAAAACGCCAAGTTCGACATGATGGTCGTGTCGCGCGCCGGGTTCCCGATGCCGTCACCGGTCGATGACACCATGCTGATCTCCTACGTCCAGGAGGCTGGCATGCATGGGCATGGGTTGGACGAACTGTCGCAGCTCCATCTCGGGCACACACCGATCAGCTATGATGAAGTGACCGGGACCGGCCGCAACCGTCTGCCATTCGCGCAGGTGCAGATTGAGCGTGCGACCCCTTACGCCGCCGAAGATGCTGATGTCGCCCTGCGTCTGTGGGATACGCTCAAACCCCGCCTGCGGCTGAGCGGCGGACTCGCCCTGTATGAACAGGTCGAACGACGCCTGGTGCCGATCTTGCTGGAGATGGAGCAGGCCGGGGTCAAAGTCGATGCCGATGACCTGCGCCGTATGTCAGTGGATTTCGAGGTCCGTATGGCAGTGATGGAGCAAGACTGCCATCGCCTCGCCGGGCATTCATTCAATGTCGGTAGTCCCAAGCAGTTGGGCGAAGTGCTGTTCGACGAACAGAAACTGTCCGGCGGCAAGCGGATGAAGACCGGCGCCTGGGGAACGGATTCCTCCGTACTGCAAGGCCTGGCCGATCAGGGACATGAACTGCCCACCCGCATTCTGGAATGGCGGCAGCTTCAGAAGCTCAAATCCACTTACGCCGACGCGCTGCTGGAGGACATCAACCCCCAAACCGGGCGCGTTCATACCAGTTTCGCGATGGCCATCGCCTCCACAGGACGGCTGTCATCCACCGACCCGAACCTGCAGAACATTCCGATCCGAACCGAAGAAGGCAGCCGGATTCGCCGGGCTTTCATCGCCGAACCGGGACATGTACTGGTCAGCGCGGACTATTCGCAGATTGAGTTGCGATTGTTGGCACACGTCGCCGACCTGCCGGTCCTGAAGGAAAGCTTTGCCAATGGCGAGGACATCCATGCGCGGACCGCCAGCGAGGTCTTCGGGGTGCCGATGGCCGGGATGGACCCGATGACACGCCGGCGGGCCAAAGCCATCAACTTCGGCATCATCTACGGCATCTCCGGCTTCGGATTGGCTCGCCAGCTCGGGATCTCACCCGGAGAAGCCAAGGGATACATCGACCGGTATTTTGAGCGTTACCCCGGAATCCGCACCTACATGGAACGGACCAAGGAAGAAGCCAGAATCACCGGCTACGTCGTATCGCCGTTCGGACGCCGCTGTTGGGTGCCCGGCATCGCCGACAAGAACGGCGCCCGGCGTGCCTATGCCGAACGCCAGGCGATCAACGCCCCGCTGCAAGGCGGCGCGGCCGACATTATCAAACGCGCGATGGTGCTGATCCCCGCGGCGCTACAGGCCGAGGGACTGAAATCGAGACTGCTGCTTCAGGTTCACGACGAACTTCTGTTCGAAGCGCCCGCGGAAGAGGCCGACAGGTTGGCCGAAACGGCACGGCGGGTGATGGAGGGCGCCGCAGTCATGTCGGTGCCGCTGGTGGTGGAAACCGGCGTCGGACGCACATGGGCGGAGGCGCATTAAACTGAGACGAGGCAGCCGGCAGCCGGTCAAACCGTCATCGCTTCGACCAGGTTTAACCGAGCCATGACGACCGGAGAATAAAACCGGCGGTCTTCTCTGCACATCACCGTCTTTCGTTAGGTTTCAGCGGGTCGTTGACCAGTTCATCCCACAAGGCTAATCACTCGCCACCGTTCGGAGCCACCGTCAGCCTCGACAAGGGCACCGACAACACTGGAGCGAGGCGTGAGAGACGTACGCGAAGCGCTGATGATCGCGCGGAACTCTGAAGGCAAGCTGGTCCGGCGCCCGCTGTCGCCGCATATACAGGTCTATCGCTGGCCGATCAGCATGGCGCTGTCCATCCTGCACCGAGCAAGCGGGGTGGCGCTTGGGGTCGGAACGTTGCTGCTGACATGGTGGCTGGTCGCCGCTGTCAGTTCCGACGACGTTTTCGAACAGGCACAATGGTTCATGGGGTCGCCGATCGGCCTCCTGCTGCTGTTCGGCTGGTCCGTGGCTTTGATCTTCCATTTCTTCAGCGGCATCCGCCATCTGGTGTGGGATGCCGGGATCGGGTTCGACGCACCGACCTACTCCACCTCCGGCTGGGGCGTTCTCATCGCAACCGGCGTATGCACGGTTCTGGTCTGGGTCGTCGGTCTGATATCCTGGTAAGGGACTAATATGTCAGGAACACCTCATATCGATATCCTGCGGTCGCCGCTTGGGCGCGCCCGTGGGCTTGGATCGGCGAGAGCCGGCTCTCACCATTGGTGGGTGCAGCGCCTGACCGCGGTAGCGCTGGTTCCGTTGACGATTTGGTTCATCTTTTCGGTGATCCATCTGTCCGGTGCCACCCATCAGGTCGTGATCGACTGGCTGTCAACGCCGCTGACCCTCGGCCTGATGGTCGCTTTGATCATCGCCACATTTCATCATCTGCAACTGGGTTTGCAGGTCGTGATCGAAGACTACGTTCACCAAGAGGCAGCCAAAACCGGCGCTGTGCTGCTTATGAAGGCAGCCTGTGTGATGCTGGCCCTGGTCTGTCTCGTCTCGGTGCTGAAGATCGGGCTCTAGGCCCTAAGGAAAACACGATGAATGCGATCACGATGCCCTCGTCACGCGCCTATAACGTGGTGGACCACACCTATGACGTCGTGGTCGTCGGCGCCGGCGGCTCCGGCCTGCGGGCGACGTTCGGTATGGGCGCCTCCGGACTGAAGACCGCCTGTATCACCAAGGTCTTTCCCACCCGCAGTCACACCGTGGCAGCCCAGGGCGGCATCGGCGCCGCGCTCGGTAACATGGGCGAGGACGACTGGCGCTGGCATATGTATGACACCGTCAAGGGGTCCGATTGGCTGGGCGACCAGGATGCCATCGAATACATGTGCCGCGAGGCCATCCCGGCAGTCTACGAACTCGAACACTACGGTGTGCCGTTCAGCCGCACGGAAGATGGGCGCATCTATCAGCGTCCGTTTGGCGGCCACATGAAGGAATACGGCAAGGAACCGGCGATGCGCGCCTGCGCTGCCGCCGACCGCACGGGCCATGCCATCCTGCACACGCTGTATCAGCAAAGCCTGAAGCATGACGTGGAGTTCTTCATCGAGTATTTCGCGCTCGATCTCATCATGGACCAGGACGGCGTGTGCCGCGGTGTGATGGCGTGGAACCTGGAAGACGGCACGATCCACCGCTTCCGGGCGCAGACCGTGGTCTTGGCGACCGGCGGATATGGCAGAGCGTATTTGTCTTGCACCTCGGCGCATACCTGCACCGGTGACGGCACCGGCATGGTGCTGCGGGCCGGCCTGCCGGCTCAGGACATGGAATTCGTGCAATTCCATCCCACCGGGATTTTCCCCGCCGGCTGCCTGATAACCGAGGGTGCCCGCGGTGAAGGCGGCTACCTGACCAACTCCGAGGGCGAACGCTTCATGGAGCGGTACGCCCCTTCCGCCAAGGATCTGGCCAGCCGCGACGTCGTTTCGCGTTCCATGACAATGGAAATCAACGCCGGGCGTGGCTGTGGTCCGGCGAAAGACCACATCATGCTGCATTTGGAGCATCTGGGCGCCGATCTGCTCCATGAACGACTGCCCGGCATTTCGGAAACCGCGAAGGTGTTCGCCGGCGTCGATGTCACTAAGGAGCCGATCCCTGTGCTGCCGACCGTGCATTACAACATGGGCGGTATCCCAACGAATGTGCATACGGAAGTCTTACGCCCGACCAAGGACAATCCCGACGCGGTTATCCCCGGCCTGATGGCGGTCGGTGAGGCTGCGTGTGTGTCGGTGCATGGTGCCAACCGGCTGGGCACGAACTCCCTGCTCGATCTGGTGGTGTTCGGCCGGGCCGCCGCTCATCGGGCGGCAGAGATGCTGAAGCCGGGTGCCAGACAAGCACCGTTGCCGTCGAAGGCCGGCGAAGCGTCGCTCGACCGGTTCGACCGGACGCGGCACGCCAGCGGCGGCACCAAGGTCGCGGAACTACGGCTTGAGATGCAACGGACCATGCAAGGGCATGCGGCGGTGTTCCGCACCGCCAAGAGCATGACCGAGGGCGTCGAGAAGATGAAGAAAGTCTGGAGCGGCATGACCGACATGTCCGTCGCCGATCGAAGCCTGGTGTGGAACAGCGACCTGATGGAGGCGCTGGAGCTGCACAACCTGATGGGCAGCGCGATGACGACGATGGTTGGGGCGGAAGCCCGCCTGGAAAGCCGTGGCGCGCATGCACACGACGATTATCCGGATCGTGACGATCAGAACTGGATGAAACACACGCTCGCATGGTGTGACGACAATGGCGACGTCAAGCTGGATTACCGCCCGGTGAAAATGCAGACGATGACCAATGAAGTCTCGGTCTTCCCGCCGAAGAAGCGGGTTTACTAGAGGCGCCTTGCGCCGACTGTCCGAGTATCGCACCGAATGCCGTCGCGGCTGCATTTCTTGAGGATAAGAAGAGTATGGTTGCTTTCAATCTTCCGTTGAACAGCCGCGTCGGCCAGGGCAAGACCTACAAGGCGCCCGCCGGCACGAAGCGTGTCGGCGAGTTCAAGATCTATCGCTGGAGCCCGGACGACGGGAAGAATCCGCGGACCGATACGTACGAAATCGACCTCGACGCGTGCGGCCCGATGGTCCTGGACGCGCTGATCAAGATCAAAAATGAGATCGACCCGTCGCTGACCTTCCGCCGCTCTTGCCGTGAGGGAATTTGCGGCTCCTGCGCCATGAACATAGACGGCGGCAACACGCTGGCCTGTCTCAAGCCGATCGAGGACGTAAAGGGCGCGGTCAAAATCAGCCCGCTGCCACATATGCCGGTGGTGAAAGATCTGATCCCCGACCTGTCCCAAGCCTACGCGCAATATCGTTCGGTGAAGCCATGGATGCAGGCCGATACCCCCGCTCCACCGGATGGCGAACGCCGTCAGAGCAAGGAAGAACGCGCCAAACTGGACGGCATGTGGGAATGCATCCTGTGTTTCTGCTGCTCCACATCGTGCCCAAGCTACTGGTGGAACGGCGATCGATACTTGGGGCCGGCCGTGCTGCTGGCGGCTTATCGCTGGATTGCTGATTCACGCGACGAGGCGACCGGCCAGCGGCTGGACGAGTTGGAAGATCCTTTCAAGTTGTATCGCTGCCATACGATCATGAATTGTACGGATTCTTGCCCGAAGGGACTTAACCCGGCGAAGGCGATTGGCGCGATCAAGCAGCTGATCGTCGAACGGCAGGGCTGAAGCGCGGTCTGCTGACGTACTCCGTTTGGGTAATTTCGTCCAACGAGGGCGAAATTACTTAAACGGGGTGCGTTGGCGTGATTGCCTGGACCCGGTTGCCAACAACGATTCCGCCCCGATCGTCCGACAAAGGCGAGCAGCGGGATCGATTTTCCCAAAATACCGCTCCAGCTTCTCAGTTCATGCCCGCGAGCACGAACATCCGCCTCTGATTCCACGTCATGGTCACGAGACCCCGTTCCCCAGGCCGCGTGGCAGGTAGCAGGAACTGACCGAAACCGAGCACCGGTTTGATGATCTCGAAAACTGGTTCGAGCGTCTGCTTGCGCAGGGCGTAGAGATGCTTGCCTTCGGTTGTTTTTAGTGGTGCGCCATCGCCCGGAGGGACGTCGCCGGTTCCGGCGGCGGCTTGGGTTGCTCGCTCGGGAACCGTTCATCGAGTGGGGGATGATGCGCCTCGCGGTCCATCGCGATGATCAGATCGATCCGGGCTGCGGGGGAGGCGTTGACTTCACTGAAATATCAGTCAGCCGCCAGTATTTCTCAACCTTGCCCAGTAATATCGGGAAGAGTAGCGATGTTTGCCAGCATTCCAACGTGTCGTTCACGGCATGTGAACGTGCCGCAACGCCGGATCGGCTCCAACTTCCGTTTGTCGTTCAGCGCCTGCGTAACCTCCACTGCGATCACCAGCATGCTGCCCGACGGCTGGGCATCCGGCGTATCGCGCGGGGGCTTATTCGCTCCGCTGGCAAGATCTCGGACGAGGTCAGCCGCAACGGGGGCAAGGCCGCGTATGAGGCAGGCGCGGCAGCATCCCCGGCCGTGTTGCACGAGGCTATTTATGCCGCGATCTACACCTTGCCGCGCGGCGAGCTGCGCAGGGAGCTCATCGGCTTGCTGCGCCACGCCAAGCCAGCCTACGGCCACAGGCCGAAGGGCAGCGAGCTGCGCGGCAACCTGGTCGGCATGACGAACATCCAGGACAGACCGGAGGAAATCGAGGGTCGCCTGGTTCCTGGCCACTGGGAGGGCAACCTTATCATTGGCACACTGGTTGAGCGGACGCGCCGCTTCGTCGTTCTGGTCCACATGCCGACGCGCAAGGCCGATGTCGCCGCCAGTGCGTTCGCGGGCGCGCCGAACGGTATCCCGGGGTCGCTGAGTAAGCCGCGACCAGGTCAAGGAGATGGCGGGCCACGCTGGCCTGGCGCTGGATCTACTTCGCCGACCCGCACACTCGCTGCCAGCACGGTGCGAACGAGAACACGAACGGGTTGCTGTGCCAGTACTTCGCGAAAGGAAAGCCCCTGTCGGGGTTCGATCCGGCCGACCTCAATGCCGTCGCCGGCAGCCTGAACGCCGGGCCGCGCGAGACGCTGGACCAGGCGACGCCGGAGGAGTAATCCACGAGCCTACTCGCTGGAGTTCCCTGCTGGAATAATCTTGTCCGTGAAAGATCGAATTCCAGGCGGTTGCCAGCCCGGACCTCGCTGACCGGTTCCAGAAGGGCTGATAGCAGTTTAATGCTGGCAATGCAAAACGGCCGACGGGTCAAATCCGGTGCTAACATGCTGCAATGGGTGGTTTAGTCGGCAACTAACCCATCGAACGCTTGACCCGGACGGACTTGTTGCGCATTTTCCCTCGTCTCTGGGCATATACAGACACGTCGCCCTTTTAAGGATCAGGCTAATGGCCAAATCGAACACCGTTCAAATCAAGCTCGTCTCCACGGCGGATACGGGCTTCTTCTATGTGACAAAAAAAAATGCGCGTGCGCAAACCACGAAGCTTGAGCTGAACAAGTATGATCCCGTGGTTCGGAAGCACGTTCCGTTCAAGGAAGCCAAGATTAAGTAACTGGCGCTGTCCGCGCCATTTCGACGCGATTCCGCCCATTGCGCTTAGCATCGTACAGGGCGGCATCCGCAGCTTGAAGCAAGAGTTCCGGGGACCCGATCGCATTTAGGGCACATGCTACCCCTATGCTAACACTCAGCGGGACCCGACCGCTTTCGAGCGGCACGAATTCGATCGCCTCGACCGCAGAACGCAGACGTTCCGCGGCTGCGAGTGCTTCGTCCGGACCCGTTCCGGGCATCACGACGACAAATTCTTCTCCGCCGTAACGCGCCAGCGAGTCGAACACGCGGGTGTTGATTCGGAGAGCATCTGCGATCAAGCGTAAAGCTCGATCCCCGGACGGATGACCAAAACGATCGTTCACCGACTTAAAGTGATCGACGTCGATCATCAGTACGGACAGTTGCTTGCCCTGGCCGCCTTCAACCAAGCCGCTGAGATGCCGACGGAGGTAGCGTTGATTATACAGTCCGGTCAAAGGATCGGTTAGTGCCATTTCCAATGCGGCGCCCAGATCAGAGCGTAGCCGATCCTGGTAGAACTTTCGCCTGATCTGGTTTCGAGCCCTTGCTCTTAGTTCATGTGGATCGATCGGCTGCACCAACCAATCGCTCGCTCCCAACTCGAAGCCGCGGAGTATGCGGTCTTTTCCACCAGGCTCGCCAACCAACAGCATGGGTGTCTCGTGGGTCGCGTCCGAGGCGCGTAAAATGGCAACGAGTCTGAGTGGATCTTCGTCAGCCAGCGACAAATTGATGACCAGCAGATCGAAGTCCACCGCAAACGCCATGCGGATTGCCTCGACGCCGCTTTGAGCTGTGGCCGCGATCACGCCGTCCTCAGCGAGGGCATCCTGGATGGTTTGAGCACTTTGATCCCAGTCATCCACCACTAACGCCCGGGCCCCCGCGATCAGAGGAGCCAACGTACGATCGGAACTAAGACCCAGTGTTCGAACCGTATCGCCGCGCGCCCGCCATTCGTCGAGCAATCGCTTCAGGCGCACCAGACTGCGGACACGCGCCATCAGAGTGTCGTAGTCCACCGGCTTTGTCAGGAAGTCGTCGGCACCGGCATCAAGACCGCGCAGACGTTCGCCAGGTTCACCCAGAGCTGTCACCATCACAACCGGGATGTGTAACGTCAGTGCGTTGTCCTTGAGCCGTCGGCAACATTCATAGCCGTCCATGCCGGGCATCATGACATCGAGCAGGATGAGATCGGGTTGCCAATCACTCGCGATGGTCAAGGCTTCAAACCCATCCCGGGCAGACGTAACCTGATAGTACTCCGCCTCAAGCTTGGCTTCGAGCAAGCGCGTGTTCGCAGGCACATCATCCACGATCAAAATACGCGCGGTCATTCGGTGCCCAAACTTGCCCCTGGCTCTGCGTTGTCAACGACCCGGCGTCGATCGGTGCAGTTTATAACCGACCGGAGCGGTATATCAAAGAGATACCCATGTAACAATATTAATCATGCAATCATATCATCCGTCCATGTTTCAGGCGGACCCTGGCGGCAGTGCGAGGATGTCCCATGGGATGAAGCAAACGACGCCCCGCCCGCAGCGGCGCACTTATCTGATACCGCTCCCGATGAATCAGAAAGACCTGAATGCGACTGAACCGCACTCAGGTCTTTCATGTCAGTCAGGTGCTGCCACCTGGCTTAGTCGATACGAATAGAAGACGCTTCCGGCCCCTTGGCACCCTGAACGACGTCCATCCAAATTGTCTGGCCTTCGGCCAGTTGCGTCACTCCGGCGCGTTGCAAAGCTGATGCATGTACGAATACGTCTTTGCCGCCCTCGGATGGTGCGACAAAACCGAAGCCCTTCGTTGCATTGTACCACTTAACAGTACCCTGCATTTCAACGGCCGGGCCACTTGGTGCGCCACGACGTGGTGCGGAGCCACGATCACCGCCGAATCCGCCACCAGCACTGTGGTCGGTGTAACCGCCACCCGCGGGACTACGAGGTACCACACCAGCGCTCGGACCTACAGCGCGGCCGGCGGTCGGAGTCGCTGTACTTTCGTCAACGGAAAGTACCTCCGACACCTGCCGACCCTTTTGGCCCTGGCCGATACGTACACGTAGGGACGCCCCCGGGCTGACAGCATTATGGCCGGACTGATTAAGGGTGTTGGCGTGCAAAAAAGCATCGCCGGAACCGTCGGACAGCGCCACGAAGCCGAATCCTTTTTCAGGATTGAACCACTTGACGGTCGCGTCATGTTCCGGGCCAAAACCGGCGGAGGAAGGCCAAGACGGTGCGGCCCGCGGCATGTCGCCTGGCGGGGCACGATCAAAGCTAAAGTCGTCGTCGAAGCCGCGGCGCCGGCTCGGGCGTCCGCGGCCGCGGTTGGTCATGTTCAAGAGAAAATCGTCCCTATTATCATACGCGTTGTTCATAGTGACCAATGCCTCGCGGCCAGATCACCGGTTTGCTCCCGTAAGGAAATGCAGAACCCAGGAAGCTATAGCAACTTCCGCGAGCATTGCATACCAAACATCAGTCGTCTCATCAGGCGTTGGACTATATCGGCAGGTCGAGCATTCGCCCATAGCGAATCGGCAGAAAATTGGTCAATGGCGAAAAAGTTCCTCGCTCGTTGATCGAAAGTCGGCTGTTATTCAGACTCGCGGCTTTCATATGGGTCGGGATTGGGCGTTTTTTCGAATGACGGTCCAAACTGGGGCGCTGTCTCCGGCTTCGGTCATCTTCATATCGCCGGCATACTTCTCCCGTGCCCGGTCCAAACAGCCGTTCTTGCGTTAGCCAGCAACCAGTTCAGAAGCACGAATCTCCAGGGCAAGGCTCGGCAGGATAGGTAGTAGCAGATTGAGATCCCGCTCCGCCTTGCAAACCAGATATTGGCAGGCTGCCGGCGTGTCTCCCTGAGATTCCGGAATTGGCAGGCCGTCCGCTCCCAAGGGCAGAGCTGTCAGGCCAAGGTCGCCATATATCTGAAGAAACTCTGGCCCTGCGTGCCAGACCGCGGCATCCATACCTTCTTGCTGCGCCAGATCGCGCAAACGCCAGATGGCTGATACGCGATCCGTATCATCGCCGACCGGATCACCAAGACCGAGCAACACCCGGCCACAGCGGCGAAATGGAATTGCAGCGCGGTAGGACTCGCCCAAAATGACGCCATCAGCCGCTTGTGCTGTCGTCCCGCCCAAACCCACGAGCAGTCGGTGGGTGTCACTGTCCCAGGGAAGGAATCGCACGCGACCGGGGCGTAACAGAAACCACATGGCAATCAGACCCAGCAGCATGGTAATTGCTACGGTCAATCGCAGCGTGTTTGGTAGGTCGGGTGATATGATCACGGCCCAAAACGCGTTGTTCTGTAACACATGCGTGTGTGAGCGGCTTACCGCCAGAGAAAACAGGCACAATCCCAACACGACCAGCGTCAGGGCACTGCCCGGTGCGAGTGGCCCTGCGGTAAGATGGGCATGGCGGTAGAAGCAGGCCCGAAACGGCGCCAGTACCAGTGTCGTCAGAACCAGGACACCGGCCACCCAAAGTCGGTTGTCCTGAGTCGCGGTAAAGGCAGCGCCTAACACCAGCAAGCCAATCGTCAGGCCCCAGGCGAGGTTTACCCGATGGGACAGGCCCAGCGCCATCATCACAAGGCCGGCTCCGATCAGGGAGGGTACGAACTGGCCTGCCTGACTGGCGATTTCGCCATAATCGGGATCAATCCACGAAAAATCGGCCTGTGGCGCCAGGACCCCGAGGCACAGCATCAGAACGCCGCATAGTCCCACGGCGCCAGTGGCCGCCGTCACCGCGAAGTCGGGCTCGCTCCAACGTCCAATCGCCTGCACCGGTGCGAGGCGACCAAAATGGTTGAGGAAGCCACCGCCACGCAACAGGATCTCGTTGCCGGCGAACAGCGAACCCGCCAGGAAGAGCGGAATGACATAGTAGTACAAGCGAAAGACCAGAATGGCGCCGAAGATATGCGGCGCGCTCATGTACGACTCCAGGCCGAACAGCATTGCGGTATCGAACACCCCAATGCCACCAGGCAAGTTGGCAGCAAGACCGGCCGTGTAGGACGCAACGTAAACGCCGAGAAAGATCAGCCACGTCAGACCCGGTGCGTGCGGCAGCAAGGCATAGAAAATTGTGGCTGTGACGGCGACATCGACGGTGGCGAGAAGAACCTGGACGATTGCCATGCGCCACCCCGGCAACTCTATGTCGTGACCCAGGATCTTCATGCGGCCGAAGACTTTGGACAACGTCACATAGGCCAACACGAGGACCCATAGCAGGACGCCGACCGCATAAAGCGCGATCTTCGGCAGGTGTGGCCCGAAGAACGGAATCGCTCGGGGTTCCAGGAACAGGATCGCCCCACCCAGCACCATTCCTCCCAGTGCAAAGGTCAGGCTGCAAAACGCTACGGTCTTGCCGATTTGGAGAGGTGTCAGACCCCAATGAGCGTACAGGCGATAACGGACGGCAGCACCGGAGACGGCCGCGAAGCCGAGATTGTGGGAGAGCGCGTAGGCACAGAATGAGGCGAAGGCCACCCGCCCGTAGGACACTTTGTGTCCGGCGTAGATCGTACCCAGCCGGTCGTAAAAAGTCAGGATAAAATAGGAGAGGATCGTCCAGACGAATGAAAACGCCAGTGCGTAAGGTGGGATGGCCGATAGCGCCTCCTCAATATCCTGTAGCTTGAGGTGGCGAAATTCGCGCTGAACGACATAGATCGCCCCGATCAGCAATGCGACGCCGAGGATCGCCGGCAGATGGCGGACCCATTTTTTCAAAAAGCGCCCCGAACCGCCCGCCATGTCTCAGGCCACAGGCGCGTTGGCTTGGCGAGCCAAGGCTGAGTGAATCAGCGCGATTGTCTCAGGCACGCCGTAAAGCGCCACGAAACCACCAAACCGGGGACCCTCCTGTTGGCCGAGCAATACCTGGTACAGGCAGGCGAAGTAGCTGCGGAGGTCAGGGAAGGGATGGCGCTTGCCGACCTCGAACACTGCGTTTTGAATGGCTTCGCCGGTGCCGTCCGAAAGCGTGCCCAGCGTAGCGGCGAGATCTTCGAGGGCGAGACGCTCCATGTCGGTTGGTTGGCGGTAGTGCTTTTCCGGGCGAACAAAATCGCGGTAATAAGACACCGCGTGATCGACCAGATGCGCAAGCAGGGGTTCGGTATCGGGACTCGCCCCTGGTACATAACGTTGAATGAATCCCCACAGCATATCCGGCTGCTCCGCGTTCACGACGCTGGCGAGATTGAGCAGCATCGCGAATGATATTGGACTGCCTGCGTAGTTGGGCAGATTGCCACCGTGGATATGCCAAGCCGGATTGACCGGTTCCGATCGAATGCGCAGTTTATCCAGGTTAGCGACATATTCGTCCACAGCGCGCGGGATGACGTCGAAATGAAGGCGCTTGGCCCGCTGCGGCTGATTATACATAAACTGCGACAACGATTCGTTGGGTGCGTAGGTCAGCCATTCCTCGACTGACAGGCCGTTGCCGCGGGATTTGCTGATCTTCTGGCCGTCCTGATCCAGGAACAATTCGTAGGTCATGCCTTCCGGCGGTTGTCCGCCAAGGATGCGGCAGAGACGGCCGGACAACTTAACGGAATCGATCAGGTCCTTGCCTGACATCTCATAATCGACTGAGAGCGCATACCAGCGCATCGCCCAGTCGGCCTTCCATTGTAGCTTGCAGTGTCCGCCCTTGACCGATGTTTCGAAAATCTCGCCGGTGTCAGGGTCCTTCCATGTCACGGTCCCGGCGGCGGCATCGATACGCTCCATAGGCACCTGCATGACGATGCCGGTGTGCGGATGGATCGGCAGAATCGGCGAGTAGGTTGCCTGCCGCTCCGCGCGCAGCGTCGGCAGGGTCGCTGCCATGACCGGTTTGTAGCATTCCAAAATGCGTATCAGCGCGGCGTCGAAGCGGCCGGCCTTGTAGTAGTCGGTTGAGGACGCGAATTCATACTCAAAGCCGAAGGAATCCAGGAACGCTCGCAGCCGGGCGTTGTTGTGCGCCCCGAAACTATCGTGGGTGCCGAACGGGTCGGGTACCCGTGTCAGCGGCATCCCGAGATAGGGGGTGAGCATATCTTTGTTCGGGATATTCTCCGGAACCTTGCGCAATCCGTCCATGTCGTCGCTGAAAGCCAGCAGCTTTGATGGCAATCCGGTCAGCTCGGCGAACGCTCGGCGGACCCAGGTCGTACGCGCAACTTCGCCAAACGTGCCGATGTGCGGCAGGCCGGAGGGGCCATAACCAGTCTCGAACAAGGCATGGTCCTTGCCGGATGCCGCCAGGCGCAGGGCGACTTTGCGCGCTTCCTCGAACGGCCATGCCTTCGGGATTTCGGACGGGATGTTGCGCAGTGTATCGGACATGGGCCGGAAGCTATGGACCGGGCCGCTTCAGGTCAATCGGAACGATCAAATCGGGCAGCGATGGACAGAAATTCATTCAGGCAGGATCATCGGGATAATCAAATCGAGGACAAACCCATGATCGCGATACCCCTTCCTGCCACCTTGTCGATGGCCGGCAAAACCGCCCTGGTAACCGGCGCGGCGAGTGGCATTGGCCGAGCAACCGCGTTGGTGCTGGCCGAATTGGGCGCACGCGTCGTGATCTGCGACAGATCGCCCATGGACGAAACACGGGATGCCATTGAGGCGCGGGGTGCCGCGTGTTCTCTGGCGCAGGGCGATTTGACCGAAGATACCTTTCTCGCCTCCTTATTTGGCGGGGAACAGGTCCACGCCATGGCGCATTGTGCGGGAATCTTGGTGGGCGGGCCCTGGCACGAGGATACAGCCTGGCATGAGCGGTTTCATCGAGTGATGGATGTCAATGTGCGGGTGCCGCTACAGTTGGCCGCGGCGGCAATTGACCATATGGCCGATCGCGGAGGCGGTCACATCGTCATGGTAGGTTCGGTGGCGGGTAAGACCGGTGGAACATCCGTGACCACGCCGCCTGACTACGCGGCATCCAAGGGCGCGGTCCACACGTTGGTTAAGTGGCTATCACGGAATGCGGTGGGACGCGGAGTGCTGGTAAATGCCGTGGCGCCCGGTCCGGTTGAGACCCCGATGACACGGGGCTTTAACCTCGGACCCACCTTGCCAATGGGCCGGATCGGGCGGGCCGACGAATTGGCATGGCCGATCGCGTTTTTGTGTACCTCGGCCGCGAGTTATCTATCGGGAGCAATCCTGGATGTGAACGGCGGTGCATTCGTCGGTCCTTAATGAAGGGTGAAAAGGCGCTGGCCGAATTGGTGCGGCAGTTCGACGTTCATTCGGACCGGATCATTGACCGGAAGGCGCGGGCGGGCTGTTCGACTCGGAGGCCTCGCGCTTGGATACACCGCCGTCGGCTGACCTGACCGTGCTACAGGATCGAAGGGCATAGGCTGCGAAGGTTTTCGGTCGGAGCGCTCAGCACAATCGTATCGCTGAACGCAAAGCGATGATCGATCGTGAACACGATCTGCCGCTTGTCCCGCGTCATCTCGGTTTGGTTGGCCCACGATCCGTCGGCATCCGCTAAGGCTGATGCATCGCCAGAGGTGTAATGATCTGAAAAGGCCGGCGGGCGAGACACTTGGGGCTGATCCTGAGCGGTCGCTCGCAAAAGAGGCGGCCGATCACAGTAGCTCCACTCTGGTGATCATCTGCACGCTACTATCCGCTAAAGGGTTACGAAACGTCACAAAGGCGTGCCGCGTGCAATCACAACACGTTTCAAGTTATAGTCGAAACATTGACGTCGCGCCTTTCGCTCTCATTGGGCAGCGGCAGCAACAAAATCGCACGGAGTCCGGGGCGGTTATCTCGCAGCAGCAGTTCGCCACCATGTAATTGGGCGACCGCCAGCACCAACGACAAACCAAGCCCCGATCCGGGCGTGCTGCGGGCGGTTTCGCCACGATAGAAACGTTCCGTCGCCCGCTGCCGATCCGCAGGCGGGATACCAGGACCTTGGTCGCTGACCGTGATCGAAACCATGGTCGAAATGGAGGCTGCGAGACGCACCGAGCTCCCCGGGGGTGAGAATTTGACAGCATTATCGACGAGGTTGGCGATCGCCTGATGGATCATCGCCTTGTCGCCGTATGCTGGCACCGCGCTCGGTGTATCAAGCGTGAGAGCGATACCGTGGTCCTCGGCGACGGCGCCGTAGAGATCGGCGACTTCGACCAGCAGCGGTGCAAGATCGAAATGCGCGAAAGAGGAACGGCGCGATCCGGCCTCAATCTCGGCAATACGCAACAGTGCCTGGAACACGGCGACGATGCCATCGAGATCGGCGATGGCGCGGTCGATGGCCGCGCGCAACTCGTCCTCGGATATGGCATGAAGCCCGGCGTCTTCCAGACGGGTGCGGGCACGGGTTATCGGGGTGCGCAGATCATGGGCGATGGCGTTGGAGACTCCACGCACTCCGTCCATCAGGCGGCCGATGCGGTCCAGCATCTCGTTGATCACGTCCGCTATCTGGTCGAACTCGTCGCCGCGTCCGGTTAGTCTGACGCGTTGGGCGAAGTCGCCGCCGGCGATGGCGGTGGCGGTGATGGAGATATTGGCCAGGGTGAGGCGAAACAGGTTGCGCACGACCAGCGCGCCGGCTGTTGCCATCAGAATTACCACGACGGCGGCCCATAGCAGCGCATCGGTCAACATTTTGCGCAGATTCGCCCGCACCTGAATGTCGCGGCCGATCAGTAGATGCAAGCCCCCGGGAAGGTCGAAGCGTTCCACGTTAACGAGGGAACTCATCCCGGCTCGCATGACCGGAAGTTCGTACCAGGGGCCGGCGATGCGCACCGAGGCTGGCCAACTTGCCAGATTACCGGCGATCCGGTTCATGTTCGGGCCGGTCAGAAGATAGATTGCGTCGTCGTCGATGTTCTGCGCCAGGCGTTCCTCGATTGTCACCACCAGGGCAGGCAGGCCGCCGCTTGTCCAGCGTTCGGCCAGGCTTTGGGCATCGGTGTTGATCGCAGCCTCGGTCTGGCGGTTCAGAAGTCCGACGGTTGCCCACCATAGGAAGACGGTCAAAGCGATCGCGCTGACGGCGAGCAGTATGGCGTAGATCGCCCCGAACCGGAAACCGGCGGAGCGGAGTATGCCGCAGGGGATCATGCCACACCAATCGCCTTTGAGGCCGACTCCCACCACTTATCGTCATGGCCCGACTTGTCCGGGCCATTGACTGCATCACGACAGGATCGCTCCTCGTCGCCGAGCGGCGGAGACAACGGTGGATGCACTCCATCCGGCATGCGCGGCGGAGGGCGGGCCACGGTCAGGGCGATCCTCGAGCCCGGCTTTGGAACGCGACTTCCGCGACAAGACAGAGGCAGGCCCACGACGTTCATGATCTTGCGGTAACCAACCCGCGCATCACAGCATGATCCACCGTCACCAAGCGCAGGCCCCACACCGCGCGTGGCCCCATCCGCAGGGGCCAACACCGAACGGCAAATGACGGTCGATTTTTTGCCCCCACACCCCTTGAAAACGGACATAACAGCCGGGCCAGGACGATGGGGCAATGTCATGGTCGGACGGTACGCTGACTCACATTCTTCTCCCACCGTCGCTCGCCCCGATCCCCATGCGGCCGGGCCCGCTTGTGACGACGAGACGACTGACTACTACGGTTGTTCCGCCCGCAACATGTAGCCGGCGTTACGAACCGTATGGATCAGGCCGGTCGGGAACGGTTTGTCCACTTTCTGGCGCAGGCGTGACACATGCACGTCGATCACGTTCGTCTGCGGATCGAAATGATAGTCCCAAACGCCTTCCAGCAGCATTGTTCGGGTCACCACCTGACCGGCATGGCGCATCAGGTATTCCAGAAGTCGGAATTCCCGCGGCTGCAGGTCGATCCTTTGCCCGGCCCGCTTCACCTGTCGCGACAACAGGTCCAGTTCCAGATCCTCGACCGCCAGCTTGGTCAGCGGACCCTCAGCCTTACCGCGACGGTTCAATGCCTCGACCCGAGCGAGTAATTCCGAGAAGGCGAAGGGCTTGGTGAGATAATCATCGCTGCCCGCTTTCAAGCCTTTGACCCGGTCATCGACCTCGGCCATCGCGGACAGGATCAGCACCGGTACGGAGTTTTTCTGCCCGCGCAGGGTCTCCAGAATCTTCAGTCCGTCGATGCCACCGGGCAGCATCCGGTCCAGGATCATGGCGTCGAACGTCTCACTGGCGGCCATGAACAGGCCGTCGCGGCCGTTATCGACGTGTTCCACCACATGGCCGGCCTCACGCAGACCGCGCACGACGAACGCGGCGACGTCTCTGTCATCCTCTACCAACAGGATGCGCATGGTGCTCTCCTTAATTACCGAAACATCCGCTTCTACGCGCCGCACGAACAATGCGCCACCGCCTCACGCTAGCCGGCCTGCTCATTGGGCCGGCGGCCGACACTGATCGCGATCTCCAGGTCGTGACCGTTCCGCCGCACGGTCACGCGAACGCTGTTGCCAGGTGCCACCGCCGCGACCGCTCGGATCAGTCCACGGGAACTATCGATCTTTTCACCGTTGATCGCCAACACCACGTCGCCTGGCCGAAGCCCCGATTTGGCGGCCGGCCCGTTCCTGTCCAGGCTGGCGATCGTCACGCCGTTATTCCGCTCATCGACCGAAACACCGAGCCAGCCGCGCTCAATAGAGCCTTTGCTGAGAAGTTGGGCGACGATACGGCTGACGGCCTCGCTGGGAATCGCGAAGCCGATGCCGACCGAGGCGCCGGTGGGAGAGACGATCACCGAACTGACGCCAATCACCTGTCCGTCCATATTGAACACCGGGCCACCGGAGTTGCCGGGGTTGATCGGGGCGTCCAATTGCAAAAAATTGTCGAACGGGCCGGAGCCAAGATCGCGCCCCTCGGCCGAGATGATGCCGACGGACACCGACCCGCCTAACCCGAACGGATTGCCCGCGGCGAGAATCCAGTCACCGACCTCGGCCTTTCGCGAATCACCCCAGGGCACACTGGGCAGGGCTTCGTTGCTGAGAACCTTGATGACCGCGATGTCGGTCAGCTCGTCATGGCCCAGCACGGTGGCGGGCAACTGACGGCCATCAGTCAGAGAAACGATGATTTTATCGGCATGACCGACCACATGGTTGTTGGTGACGATGATACCGCTGGGATCGATGATGAAGCCGGAGCCGGCGCCGGCCACCTGTTCGCTCCGGTTACCGTATCGGCGTTTGAATTCGCGGCCCAGCGGCGTGTCGCGCAACTCCGGCGGCAGTTCGCTGAGCATGTCGCCGCCGGAGACGGTTTCTGTTACCGCGATGTTAACCACCGCCGGCAGCACCTTCTTGACCAAGGGAGCGAGACTGTCCGGCGCGGCGCGGGCATTCGCCGGTTCGGGTGCGCAGGCCGAGGCCAGCAAGACCGCGCCCAACACCATCGCGCTTGAGAACTGGTGCCAGGACCATAATGCGGGCTGGCGGAACGTTCGGTCGGCTGACATGGCGGGGGCGATTCTCCTGATGTTCGGCCGTTATCGTTAAGTAAATGGCATGGCGGCTCGCCTGTAACAAGAAACCCCCCGGTTTTTCCCGATCAGGTTCTCAGTAGGCTTGCGGCCGCGGCGATTTTCGGGTGGCCACCCGCTAACTTCCGGCCGTCCAGCCGGGTGCGGTAGCCGATCGTTTGTCCCACCGGCTGGCCGATCAACGACGCCATCCGGGTTGGCGCCGCCCTGGTGCCAGGCGGCGGGGTTCCAGCATCAGGATGCTGCCATTGCCACGCCACGGGGCGTCGGAAACGGGGAGCTTCAGGAACGCCGATGACCGACGTTTCACACGGCTACGTCATCGCGGGGAGCCTTTTTCCAATTGCCCAGATGCGACATCTTGTTTGCGGTGCAGCAGACATTCGGGCTAGATGCCGTCCGCCCGCGCTAACCTGGAGATTTGGATCCGATGCCTGTCCTGTCCGACCGCTGGATTCGCCAGATGGCGCAGGAGCGTGGCATGATTGAACCCTTCGTCGAAGCGCAGAAGCGCGACGGGGTCATTAGCTACGGCTTATCAAGCTACGGCTACGACGCGCGCATCGCGGATGAGTTCAAGATTTTCACCAATATCGACTCCGCTGTGGTTGACCCGAAGGCGTTCTCACCCACAAGTTTCGTGGATCGCAAGACCGATGTCTGCATCATCCCGCCGAACAGCTTTGCCCTCGGCCACACCATCGAATATTTCCGTATACCGCGCGATGTTCTGGTGATTTGCCTTGGCAAATCGACATATGCACGCTGCGGCATTATCGTGAACGTCACGCCGCTGGAGCCCGAATGGGAAGGCCAGGTGACCATCGAAATCAGTAACACCACCCCGCTGCCAGCTAAGATCCATGCCCATGAAGGCATCTGCCAATTCCTGTTCCTACAGGGCAATGAGGCGTGCGAAACCAGCTACGCTGACAAAGCCGGCAAGTACATGGGTCAGCGCGGAACTTCTCTTCCCAGGATGTAAGAACGTAAATGGATCGTATTCGTATTCGCGGTGGCCGCCCTTTGTCGGGTGAGATCAAGGTGGGAGGCGCCAAAAACGCCGCGCTACCGTTGATGGTCGCGGGTCTCCTGACCGACGATCGACTGATCCTATCGAATGTGCCGCGGCTCGCCGACATCCAGACCATGGGCCAACTGCTGGAACAGCACGGCATAGCGGTTGAATTCGTCACCAATGACGGACGCATCCTGTCGCTCGGCGGCGCGATTACCAACACCGAGGCGCCCTACGACATCGTCCGCAAAATGCGCGCCTCGGTCCTCGTTCTCGGTCCATTGCTCGCTCGAGTCGGCGAGGCACGGGTCTCGCTGCCCGGCGGCTGCGCCATTGGCACGAGGCCCGTCGATTTGCACCTGAAGGGCTTGGAGCAGATGGGCGCGTGCTTCAACCTCGCGAACGGGTATATTGACGGCAAGGTCGATGGACGTTTGCGCGGGGCGACCATCGTCTTCCCGTTCGTTTCCGTCGGGGCGACCGAGAATCTTCTGATGGCAGCCGCGCTGGCGAATGGCCGTACCGTCCTCGCCAACGCCGCCCGTGAACCGGAGATCGGCGATCTGGCTGCCTGCCTGGTTGCGATGGGCGCTCGGATTGAAGGCATCGGCAGCGACACGCTGACTATTGACGGGGTGCCTAGCCTGCACGGAGCCGAACACTCCATCATCCCCGACCGGATTGAGACCGGAAGCTACGCTTGTGCCGCCGCTATCTCCGGCGGGTCCGTTTTCCTGCGCGGCGCACGGCTCGATCATCTCGGCGCGACGGTACGCATTCTGCGCGAAGCCGGCGTCGATGTTGTTGAGGAACCCGAAGGCTTAACGATCCGGCGGTTAAACGGACTGCATGGCGTAGATGTCATGACAGAGCCTTACCCCGGCTTCCCGACCGACATGCAAGCCCAGTTTATGGCGCTAATGTCAGTCGCCGAAGGTGCCTCCATGGTCACCGAGACGATTTTTGAGAATCGCTTCATGCATGTGCCCGAGCTGAACCGAATGGGTGCACGGATCAACGTCCATGGGGCCTCAGCCATTGTTCGCGGCGTGCCCGGGCTGTCCGGTGCGCCCGTCATGGCGACTGATTTGCGCGCATCGCTTTCGCTGATTCTTGCCGGGTTGGCGGCAAAGGGCGAAACCATCGTCAATCGTGTTTATCATCTGGACCGGGGGTATGAAGCGGTCGAGCAAAAGCTCGCCGCTTGCGGTGTGGATATCGAACGAATCGCCGGCTAAAAGGACAAAATCTTATGCGTATTGATGCTATTGCCATCGGCAAGAATCCCCCCGAGGACCTCAACGTTATCATCGAGGTCGCCATCGGAGGCGAACCGATCAAGTACGAAATGGACAAGGAGGCCGGTACGCTGGTTGTGGACCGGTTCTTGTACACGCCGATGCGCTATCCGGGAAACTACGGCTTCGTTCCGCACACGCTGTCGGATGACGGTGACCCGATAGACGTATTGGTGGCGAACACGCGTCCAATCATACCTGGCGCGGTCATCAATGTCCGTCCAGTCGGCGTGTTGAAAATGATGGATGAAAGCGGCGGCGACGAGAAGATTATTGCCGTGCCGTCACCCAAGCTGACCCAACGTTATACGAATGTGCACAATTATTCTGACCTGCCCGCGATTACCCTGGAGCAGATCTGGCACTTTTTCGAACACTACAAGGACCTGGAACCGGGCAAGTGGGTCAAAGTTCAGGGCTGGGGCGATGCCGCCGAGGCAAAGGTTTTGATCCTACAGGCGATTGAGCGCGCTCGGAGCAAGGAGCACCGATAAGTCGGTATTTGGTTGCGACACAGGCGGACGTTGACATTGACGCTCGCGGATAGTGACCAAGATCATGATGGTGCGCGCAAGCGCACCGTCGATACCTTTATTGAGAATCACAACGGACGTGGATACTGACTTTCGTCGGCATGAGTGCCGGCAGAGAGCCGATGTGAATATCGATTGAATGAGACGACAAAGTTCGTATTGGCCCAACGAGGGCATATCACTTTGCCTGCGATTCATCAGTCCCCTATCCATTCGACAGGAGGACGATAACGGCCATCGAGTTATCACAAACGGCGTCTATGAGGACTGCGTCAGTCCGATATTCGCAAGGGCGGCGCACGAAGGGCGGCCCTTAAGCCGCCCTTCATTTTCTTTAGGCCGCCGCGTCGGCGTCGATCTTGCGTTCGAACCGCTTGCGCTCGTTCGGATCCAGATATCGCTTGCGCAGGCGGACGGCGACCGGCGTCACTTCAACGAACTCGTCGTCCTCAACGTAGGCGATCGCTTGCTCCAGGCTCATCTTGCGGGGCGGGATCAGCAGCATCGCGTCGTCCTTGCCGGCGGCACGGATGTTGGTCAGCTTCTTTTCCTTGATCGGGTTCACTTCCAGATCGGATTCCCTGGAATGTTCGCCCAGGATCATGCCCTGATAGACTTTTTCGCCGGGACTCACGAACATCGTGCCGCGTTCCTGGATGTACCACAGCGAATAATGGACGGCTTCGCCTGCTTCGGTGGAGATCAGCGATCCGGCACGGCGCCCTTCGATGGGGCCTTTCCAGGGACCGTAACCAGCGAACAAGCGGTTCATGATGCCGGTTCCGCGGGTATCGGTGAGGAATTCACCATGGTAGCCGATCAAGCCGCGGCTGGGAATATTGAAGGTCATGCGGACCTTGCCGCCACCCGACGGCCGCATGTCGCGCAGATCGCCCTTGCGGCGGCTGAGCTTTTCGACCACCACGCCGGTGTAAGGCTCGTCCACATCGACGAGCACTTCTTCCATCGGTTCTTCGCGTTCACCGGTTTCCGGGTTCTTCCGGGTCAGCACGCGAGGACGGCCGATCGTCAGTTCAAACCCTTCGCGACGCATTTGCTCGATGAGAACACCGAGCTGAAGTTCGCCGCGGCCGGCGACTTCAAAGGCGTCGGATTCGTTGGAGTCGGTGATCTTGATCGCGACGTTGCCTTCGGCCTCGCGAAACAGGCGCTCGCGGATCTGGCGGGACGTGACCTTCTTGCCTTCGCGGCCGGCCAGCGGCGAGTCATTGATGCGGAAGGTCATCGCCAGGGTCGGGGGATCAACCGGGATGGCTTCCAGCGGAGCGGTCAGTTCCGGTGCACCGATTGTATCAGGAATGGTGCTATCGGACAAACCGGCCACGGCGATGATGTCGCCGGCCATGACTTCCTCAACGGGCACGCGCTCCAGGCCACGGAAGGACAGCAGTTTAGTAAGGCGGCCGGTTTCCACGATCGAGCCATCGCGACGCAGCACTTTAACCTGCATGTTGAGCTTGCCGACGCCTTGCTCGACGCGTCCCGTGAGAACGCGTCCCAGGAAGTTATCGTACTCAAGGATGCTGGCGACCATCGCGAAGGGCAGATCGGGTTTCACCGTCGGAGCCGGGACGTGCGACAGGACCATGTCAAACATGGCGGAGAGATCCTGGCGAGGACCGTCCAGAGTGGCATCGGCCCAGCCATTGCGACCTGATGCATACAGCATCGGAAAATCGAGCTGGCTGTCGGACGCGCCCAAGGCCGCGAAAAGGTCGAACACTTCCGTGTGGACCTCATCAGGACGGGCGTCCTGACGATCGACCTTGTTGACCACCACGATCGGGTGGATGCCGCGCGCCAGGGCCTTACCGACGACGAATTTGGTTTGCGGCAGAACACCCTCGGCGGCATCGACCAGAACGATCGCACCATCGACCATATTCAAAATGCGTTCGACCTCACCGCCGAAATCGGCGTGGCCAGGGGTATCGACGATGTTGATCTTGGTATCTTTCCACACCACCGAGGCGCACTTCGCCAGGATCGTGATGCCGCGTTCCTTTTCCAGGTCGTTGCGATCGAGCGCACGGTCCGTCACCGCCTGATGTTCACGGAAGGCCCCCGACTGGCTGAGAAGTTTGTCCACGAGGGTCGTCTTCCCGTGATCGACATGGGCAATGATAGCGACGTTACGGATCTGCATACGGTCCTGGCTTTGGGATGGTGCGGCGCACACTTAGGCGGTAAGCCCGGGAGATACGAGAGAAAATCTGGCGATGGGACGCGTTTCTGCCATGCTTCGCCAAAACATCACGAGAACAGGGTTACGTCCAGTCGTGTAGGAACGCCTCAACGACCGATAAGAACCCTGTTGGATTGTCGGCGTGGACCCAATGCCCGGCGTTTTTGATTGCCACGAAGCGCGCGTTTGGGAAGCTGGAGCGGATAATCGGGCGATGTTCCGGCAGCACATAATCAGAATTGGCGCCGGTCACGAACAGCGAAGGACCCTCGTAGCGGCCGGGCAGATCGATCCAACCCTCCAGATCGGGGACCGCGGCTGCGATCTCATCGAGCCCGATACGCCAATGAGGCCGGATGCCGAATTGCAGATTTTGCAACAGAAACGGACGCAGGGTCGGATCGGGAACGGCTTTGGCAAGGGCGACATCCGCGTGCCGGCGTGTCAGTTCGTCGGTCAAAGGGATGGCTTGCATCGCTGCGGTGAACACCGTGTTACCGTGACGGTAGGCAACCGGCGCAATGTCTGAAATCAGCAAGCGCCCGACGAGGGCGGGCCACAGCAGCGCCATCGCCATGGCCGCTTTGCCACCCATCGAATGGCCTATGATCGCGGCTTGCTCGATACCGAGGGTCTGCAACGTCTCCCGCACATCCGACGCCAAGATTTCATAGCGCATGTCCGCCCCATGCGGGCTGTCGCCGTGGTTGCGCATATCCAATGCGATGATTCGGTAATTTGACGCCAGAGCCCGCTGGATCGCGCCGAAATTGCGGGCGGCACCGAACAGGCCGTGCAGAATGACAACCGGGGGTCCTTCACCGGATCGGATAGCGTTCAGAATCATGTCGTTCTCCATGGCGGCCACGGCGTAAGACCACCAAAAGCCATCGTCTTTTTCGCCGCGATTGGCCCGATTGGCCAGCGCCCATGCAACATTTGGTCGGACCAATTGCGGCGAGGTGAACTAACTGGTTGGCCGGCCCGCCCGATGGTACGGATGTCCCTGAGAGATCGCCTGGGCGCGATAAACCTGCTCTGCAAGCATCGCACGCACCAAAAAATGTGGCCACGTCATGGTCCCGAGCGACAGCAGATAGTCGGATCGGGAAATAACTGATGCCTCGAGGCCCTCAGCGCCGCCGATGACAAAACAAACCGGGCGTGACAGTTCAGCCCACTGGCCCAGACGCTGCGAGAACGTCTCGCTACCGAGCGCCTGCCCCCCAAGATCAAGCGAGATAACGAACGCGCCCTTCGGCAACGCATCCAGTAGCGCCGCTGCTTCCCGGCGTTTGACCACCGCCGGAGTACCTCGTCCCTCCGGTATCTCTGTCACCGTCAATCGAGGCCGCAGCCTTGTGTTGTAACGATCAAACAGTTCCGCCTCGGGGCCGTTGGATAACCGACCGATGGCGATAAGATTCATGGGCCTGGAACCTCTGTCGATGAACAATGTGGGCTTGCGGAGTGATCGTGACCCGCGCTAAACACTGCCTCCCGGCAAACGGGCGCGTAGCTCAGCGGGAGAGCACCTCCCTGACACGGAGGGGGTCACAGGTTCAATCCCTGTCGCGCCCACCATCTGTCCTGCCTTTCGGCGGCGACCCGCATCCCTCAATCCGCCTCCGCCCCCATTTTCGCCGCCAGTGCCGGCATGCGCGACCGGCGCGGCGCCAGCCAATGCTGTAGCTTGTCCAGATACAGATAGACGACCGGCGTTGTGTACAGGGTCAGAATCTGGCTCAGCGCCAGTCCTCCCACCATGGCAAAGCCGAGCGGCCGGCGCAGTTCTGAACCGGCACCTGTGCCAAGCATCAGCGGGATACCGGCGAGCATGGCGGCCATCGTGGTCATGAAGATCGGCCGGAACCGCAACAGGCAGGCCTGACGGATTGCCGCCAGTGGCGTGGCACCGTCGCGTCGTTCCGCATTGATGGCGAAATCGACCATCATGATACCGTTCTTTTTCACAATGCCAATCAGCAGGATGATGCCGATCAGCGCGATGACGGTCAGTTCGTAGTGGAACAGCATCAGAAACAGCAGCGCGCCGACACCAGCCGACGGCAGTGTGGACAGAATGGTCAACGGCAGGATGTAGCTCTCGTACAGAATGCCCAGGATGATATAGACCGTGATAAGCGCCGCCAGAACCAGGTACGGTTGGCTGGACAAGGACGACCGGAAGGCCTGAGCCGTTCCCTGGAAGGACGATTGTAGGGTGACCGGAGTCGCCATGTCCCGCATCGCGGCATTAATCGCGTCCACGGCCTGCCCCAGTGCCGCACCCTGCGCCAGATTGAAGGAAATGGTCACCGCCGGGAATTGGCTTTGATGACTGATCGACAGCGGCTGCACCGGCGCAGTGGACCATTTGGCGAAAGCGGACAGCGGCACAGTCTGGCCGGTGCTGGAATGGACATATAGCTTGTTAAACGTCTCAACATCCGATGCCGAGCCCGGCATGACCTCCAGGATCAGGTGGTAGGAGTTCACCTGACTGAAATACTGGGTGACCTGCCGCTGGCCGAACGCGTCGTAGATCGTGTCATCGATCACCTGCGGCTGGACTCCGAACCGTGCCGCCTTGTCGCGATCAATGGTCAGCGTGACGGTGGTGCCCCCTGACTGCTGATCGCTGGTGACATCCCGCAACATCGGCAGCGTTTGCAGCTTCGCAAGGACCTTCGGCGACCAACTGAACAATTCGTCGAAGTCTGCATCCTGTAGGGTGTACTGGAATTCGGTCTTCGTCAGGCGGCCGCCGACACGGATATCCTGGGCAGCCTGAAGAAACGCCGCCCCGCCGGACACCGCGGCGAATTTTGGCCGCAACCGAGCGATGTATTGCTGGGCCGAGCCGCCGACCCGTTCATCCCAGGGCTTGAGGGCGATGTAGATGCGCCCGTTGTTGCCGGTTTGTCCGCCCACGCCAGCGCCTACGGTAGCGCCATAAGCGCCGGTATCCGGATCGGCCGCCACGATGGCATTGAGTTTCGCCTGGATATCCGACATTTGGTTAAACGAAATATCCTGCGATCCTTCGGTGACGCCAAAGACCACACCTGTATCTTGCGCCGGGAAGAACCCCTTGGGAATGATGACGTAAAGGTAAACCGTGGTCGCCGCCGTCGCGAAGAACACCATCAGCGTGATGAATCGGAACCTGAGTGCGATATCCAACGTACGGCGGTAGCCGCCGATCAACGCCTCAAAAAATCCCTCGATGATCCGGTAGGCAATATTGTGCTGGCCGGTGTGATGCTTGAGGAACCGCGAACACATCATCGGCGTCAGAGTCAGCGAGATAAACGCCGACAGCATCACCGCGATGGAGATGGTCATCGCGAACTCGCGAAACAGGCGCCCGACAATGCCGCCCATCAGCAGCAGGGGAATGAACACCGCGATCAGCGAGAAACTGATGGACACGATCGTGAAGCCGATCTCGGCGGCGCCCTTTAAGGCTGCCTCCATCGGATCCATGCCATGTTCGATATAACGAAAAATGTTTTCCAACATGACGATCGCGTCGTCCACGACGAAGCCGACGGCGATCGTCAACGCCATCAGCGACAGGTTGTCCACGCTGTAGCCGAACAGGTACATCGCCGCGAACGTGCAAATTAGAGCAACCGGCACGGTGACCGATGGAATGATCGTCGCCCAGAAACTGCGCAGAAACAGGAAGATGACCATCACGACCAGGCAGATCGACAGGATCAACGTGGACTGCACGTCCGCCACCGAGGCTCGAATTGTCAGCGTCCGGTCCATGATGACATCGACGCGAACCGATGGCGGAATTGATGCCTCCAGATGCGGCAGCGCGGCCTTGATGTGGTCGACCGTGTCGATCACGTTCGCACCTGGCTGCTTGAAGACGACCAAGAGGATGCCCTTTTTGCCGTTCTGCCAGGCCCCTAGCAGCCGATTTTCCGGACCATCGACGGCTTGGCCGATATCGCGCACTCGCACCGGCGCGCCATTGCGCCAGAGCAGAATAACGTTGTCGTAATCAGCGGCTTTGGTAAGCTGGTCGTTGTCGTAAACCGCGAACGACTGCTTGTCCGTATTGATCGTGCCCTTGGGCGAATTCACCGTGGCGTTGACCAGCACGCCGCGGACGTCTTCCAGGGTCATTCCCATCGCGGCCAACTTGGCCGGATCGACCTGCACGCGCACAGCGCGTTTTTGCTCGCCGCCGATCAGCACCTGCGACACGCCGGCGATCTGCGACAACTGCTGCGACAGCACGACGTCGGCGAACTCATCGACGTTGATCAGTGGCACCTCGTCGGACTGAACCGACAGGATCATGATCGGCGAATCGGATGGGTTCACTTTGCGATAGGTCGGGTTCGACGGCAGCGCCTTAGGCAACTGACCGCTGGCGGCGTTGATCGCCGCCTGCACGTCGCCAGCCGCCGCGTCGATGTCACGGTCCAGATCGAACTGCAGGATGATCTGCGACTGGCCCAGCACGCTGACCGAGGTCAACTGTGCCATGCCGGGGATCTGGGCGAACTGCTTCTCCAGCGGCTGCGCCACGGTACTGGCCATAGTTTCCGGACTGGCGCCGGGGAAACTGCCGGTGACCGAGATTGTTGGAAATTCAACGCGCGGCAGCGGCGCTACCGGCAGAAACGGGTAGGCAGCCAGGCCAACCAGCACCAACGCGGCGGTCAGCAACGACGTTGCCACCGGCCGGCGGATGAATGGGGTGGAAATGCTCATGTGTCGGGCGCTCCCCCTGTGTTGCGGCTAGCTGCCGGACTTGACTGGTGCGGCCCGGGCGTCCCGCACTGCAATGCGCGAGCCGGCCTGTAGTCGGGATTGGCCGCCGGTCACGACGACCGAACCATCATCGAGACCACTGGAAACGACATACAGGTCGCCTTCCTGCCGAGACACCTGGATCGGTTGCACCGACACCGTGTTGTTCTGCCCAACCTGATAGACAAACAGCCCATTGGGACCGTGTTGCACCGAAGCGCCCGAGACCGCGACGACATTGGTTTCCGTGCCCAGCAGCAACCTTGCGTTCACAAACTGCCCTGGCCACAGCGAAAGATGCGCATTGGCGAAGGTTGCCTTCAGCTTGATCGTGCCGGTGGTGGTGTCGATCGTATTGTCCGGCGTCAACAAAACGCCCCGATCAAGCTCGGTCACGTTGTTTCCGGCATAAACCACGACATCGAGCGGGTGTTTCGCCATGGCCTGCATGATCGCCGGAAGGTTGTCCTGCGGCAGCGTGAACGTAACGGCAATCGGATTGACCTGGGTCACCGACAGAATTGGCGTCGCCTCGGCCGCGTGCACGATATTGCCAGGATCGACGTTACGCAGCCCGACGCGGCCGTCAAATGGTGATAAAATGTGACAGAAGGTCAGATTGAGTTGAGCTGCGCTAATTTGCGCCTCATCCCCCAGGATCGCGGCGGTGAATTGCTTCACCATGGACTGCTGCGTTTCAAGCTGCTGCCGCGACGCGAAGTCCTGCCGAACCAGGGAAGCATAGCGCGCGAGGTCCGCCGCCGCGTTCGCAAGTTGCGCTTGATCCTGCTGCTTTCTGGCAGTCGCGGCATCAAGAATTGCCTGATACGGGCGCGGGTCAATGACTGCCAGCAGATCGCCCTGCTTGACGTCCTGGCCCTCTCTGACAGACACCTGAATCAACGCACCATCGACGCGCGACCGAATTTGCGCCGAGAAAGAGGCTTGCACCGTGCCGAGACCGCGCAGCCAGATAGGCACGTCGCTCCGTACTGCTGTGGTCACCGTCACCGGGACCGCGGGGGCATCGGACACGGATTGCGCGCCCGACATGACCGGAAATCCCAAGGCCAGTACCATTGCAAGCGAATACATTGCGCACCGACCGGATCGAAGCGCCAAATTAATCTTCACCGACATCCCACTACCCTACTGACACGTTCATTCTTGAGGATGAATCGTTACCTGTCGATCCCCGCGGCACCGAGAGCCATCAGCCGACCAGCCCATCACGGACCTATCATCAATTAAATCAGACGGGAGAGCCAGCGAGAAGATTGAGCCGGTTAATCCAATGTTGTGCGACGCGTGTTCTATTCTTGGACGTCTGCCAGGTCTCTCGCGCCGGTCTGGACGTTCGCCCCCCCGATTAGACGTCGGCCTCCAGCGAGCGTTCCATGAGGCGAACCGAATGGATCGCCTCCCGCCCCGACAGGTCCCTGATCTGGTGCCGGCAGGACGTGCCATCGGCGACGATAAAATCATGCGCTGCTGCTGCCCTGACCGCGGGCATCAGGCCGGCCTCGGCCATTGCCCGGGACGTCGCCTCGGTTTCCGCCTGGTACCCAAACGTTCCGGCCATACCGCAGCACGACGAAGCGATCGGTTGGGCAGACAATCGCGGGATCAAACGCAACATCGCCAGCGCGTCCGGGAAGGCGCCGAACGCTTTCTGATGGCAATGGCCATGAATCCGGGCCGTCCCGGCAACCGGGCGTAAAGCCAGGTCCGGTTTTTCCCTGGCGATGAACTCGCTCAATAACATGGAGCGGTCGGCGAACCGGTTGGTCGCGTCCCCCGGCAGCAACGACCGGAACTCATCACGCAACGTCATCAGACACGACGGTTCAAGTCCTATAATCGGCAGATCCTCTGACATGTGGTGCATCGTTCGTTCTGCTTCCTCTCTGGCCTTGTCCACCATACCCGCCGCCAGCCAGGTGCGCCCGCAGCACAACGGCCGCCCGTCGGCCTTAGGCATCACCGCGCGGTAACCGGCCGCCGCCAGCACTTTCAACGCCGCTCGGAGATTTTCGGGCTCGAAATACCGGTTGAACGTATCCGCGAACAAATACACATCGCCACGCGGTGCGGCCGGGCTCGCTAAAGCTGCCTCCCGGTCCATGAACTTGTCGCTTCGCCATTTCGGCAACCGCCGAGCAGCGGAAAAGCCCAGGAGCCGTTCCATCAGCCAGCGAACCGGAGGCAGGTGATTACGCAGATTGGCCAGTGACGGGATCTGCGACAGGAACGGCGCATAGCGTGGCAATTCAGCGATCAGCGTCTCCCGCCATTTCACGCCATGGCGTTCAGCGCGCGCCGCCGTGACCTCGATTTTCATCTTGGCCATATCGACGCCAGTCGGACACTCGCGCTTGCAGCCCTTGCACGACACGCATAGCGCCATCGTATCGGCCATCTCGTCCGACGTCATCGCATCCGCGCCCAACTGACCGGTCAACGCCAGCCGCAGGGTGTTTGCGCGCCCTCGGGTCAGATGGGTTTCATCGCGCGTTACCCGATAACTCGGGCACATCACTCCTGAGTCAAACGCTCGGCAGGTGCCGTTGTTGTTGCACATCTCGACCGCACCGAGCATCCCGCCCATGGGGCCGGGATGCTCAGACCAGTCGAGTTTCGGCGTAAAGTCACTGATTGGGCCATATCCTGGCCCATACCGGAACAGGGTGCGGTCATCCATTTTCGGCGGGTGCACGATCCGGTTCGGGTTCAGCAGCCCGATCGGGTCGAAGGCTTCCTTCACCGCTTCAAATGCACGGACGATACGGGATCCGAACATATTCTCGTGGAATTCGCTGCGCACCAACCCATCGCCGTGCTCACCGCTATGGGAGCCTTTGTATGCGCGCACCAGGGCAAATGCTTCCTCGGCAACGGCGCGCATCGTGGCGACATCGGCGGGGTCTTTCATGCTCAGCACCGGCCGCACATGCAGGCAACCGACCGAGGCATGGGCGTACCAGGTACCCTTCGTTCCGTGCTTTTCGAACACGTCGTTGAGGCGTTCGGTGTAGTCGGCGAGGTCGTCCAGATCGACAGCGCAGTCCTCGATGAACGACACGGGTTTACCGTCGCCCTTCATCGACATCATGATGTTCAGCCCGGCCTCCCGCACCGACGCGATATCCGCCTGGAACGCAGAATCGATCGCCTGGACGACACCCGGATGACCCAGGTCACCCATCAGAGTTTCCAGCTCCGCCAGCTTGGCAAGCAGCGGGCCGTCCTCGTGGCCATGGAACTCGACGATTAACAGGCTGTCCGGTTCACCGATCAGCATCTGGTCGATGGTGGGGCGATAGATGGCAATGCCGCGGCCGAGGTCGATCATCGTGCGATCGACCAGTTCAACCGCCTCCGGCCCAAGCGCAACGATATGCCGAGAGGCCTCCATCGCCTTGCGGAAGGTCGGGAACTGACAGATGCCCAACACCTTGCGCGGCTTGATCGGCTGTAGCGTCAATTCGATCGCCGCGGAAAACGCCAGAGTGCCTTCCGACCCAACCAGCAGGCGGGCCAAATTGTCGCGACCGGCCGCATGCGCGGCTGGCGTTAGCGCGTCTATATTATAGCCGCCGACGCGACGAAGTTGCTTGGGGAAGCGGGCGGCGATTTCATCCGCTTCCGTGGTGCCCAGTGCGCTCAGGCGCTGGAGCAGATCCACGATTGTGGCCGGTACCCTGCCGTCCGATTCACGGGAGACCTCGCCGAAGCGGTGCTGGGAGCCATCCGACAAGATCGCTTCGATTGCTCGCACGTTGTCGGCCATCAACCCGTATCGGATGGACTTCGAGCCGCAAGAGTTATTCCCCGCCATGCCCCCGATCGTGCAGCGGGCATGGGTGGACGGATCAACCGGGAAAAACAGTTTGTCAGCACGCAGTGCATTGTTGAGATGTCCCAGCACAAGCCCTGGTTCCACCAGGGCCGTCCGCGCATCGGCATCTACGTGAAGGATGCGCCGCAGATGCTTGGAGCAATCGATCACCAATGCCCGGTTCACCGTCTGTCCGCACTGGCTGGTGCCACCGCCACGGGCGAGCACTGGCACGCCCTCGTCCCTGGCCAGTGACATCGCCGCCATCACGTCATCGATGGTTTCGGGAACAATGACCCCGACCGGCTCCATCTGGTAGATTGACGCGTCCGTCGAGTAGCGGCCTCGGCTCGCGCGGTCGAACAACACCTCGCCCTTGATGTTGCGGGCCAAACGCAACGCGAATCCCGCGTTGGCTGACATCATGGAATCATCGATAGTGGCACTCATCTGGGCAGGCCAATCTGATTAGAGGGGTACCCGCCCAGCATTGGCAAAGCTGAGCCATCCCTGCAAGCGCATTGGTATGGCCGCCAGGACAATCGAGGTTTGCATTTCAGCTTCGCCGGCACCGATTTCATCGCCGAACCGGGGACCCGTGGGGAACTGCTCTCCGTCACGCCAATCCCCAATTTAATGGCCCCGGTCTGCTATTGGCGTTCCGCCAACAGATCGCTATACGTCCGCCTATTGGTGGCCGAGAGCGGGCCGGGCTTCAGAATGTCCGATGCAAATGCTGTGAGTGTTACCGGAAGATAGCTGGGATCGAAGTTGCATGATAATGACTCTGCCCCCCGATTATCGGCCTTCCGAGGACGAGGATTTTATGAATCCGGTTCAGGTGGAGTACTTTCGTCAAAAATTGCTGCGGTGGAGGGCCGATCTCCTCCGGGATGCGGACGGTACGCTGGCAAGTCTGTCGGAAGGCGGGATTCACGAGGCCGACATAACCGATCGCGCAAGCGTTGAAACCGACAGAGCATTGGAATTGCGAACGCGCGACCGGGCCCGTAAGCTAATCTCCAAGATCGATCAGGCCCTGGTTCGTATTGAGGTTGGCACATACGGCTACTGCGAAGAAACCGATGAGCCGATCGGTCTTCGTCGCCTCGAAGCCAGACCCATCGCGACGATGTCGATCGAGGCGCAAGAACGACACGAGAAAATGGAGCGCGTGCATCGTGACGATTGAGTGAATAAATCAAGTAAGGGAACCATTTAACGCCTATTCCGGCAATGAATTAACCCCATTCGATCTGAAGCTCGCGCGCCTGACGGGACAGCCTGTCGATGCCGGGTATCAGGCGCCACGTATTGCAACCGGTATCTGCCAAGCCGCTATCACCAGCGATAAGGATTCATCCCGATGATACGCATCGACCGCGTGGTGACGAAGGGTGGAGATGGCGGGGAAACCTCCCTGGGTGACGGCACCCGGATCTCAAAAACCCACCCACGGATTGAAGCACTTGGTAGCGTCGATGAGGTCAACGCCAGCATCGGCGTCGTGCGCATCCATACGAGGTCCAAAATCGTCGAAGACGCGATGCTGAGCAGGATACAGAACGACCTGTTCGATGTCGGTGCTGATCTGTGCGTTCCGGGCACCGGGGGAGACCGCCTTCGTATGACGGACGAAGCGGTCACGCGTCTTGAAACTGAAGTCGGACGCATGAATGCCTCACTGCCGGCATTAACCAGTTTCATCCTGCCCGGCGGTTCCGATGCGGCAGCCTTCGCCCATATCGCCAGAGTGACGGCGCGGCGCGCTGAACGGGCGGTAGCTTCGGTCGAGAATGTCAATCCGGTGGTTCACCGTTATCTCAATCGGCTCTCGGACCATCTTTTCGTTCTTGCACGTGTGCTCAATGAGAATGCCGCGACGGATGTGCTCTGGGTACCCGGAGCCAACCGGTACTGACACCGCAGACCGCAGCCTGTCCCCGGGGGGCGTCCGCCGGTGCCGAATTGGTCAGTACGTTCAGGTTTGCGGAGGCGCGTGCCGAGCAGTATCGCGACATGCACGATCATGCGGTGAACAGCGTAGTCAGTTACTCCGCCGGTGCACGATCAGTGCGGACATGCAGCGTCATATTATGACTCAATGGCCCGTTTCACGCCTGCGATCCGGCTCAGGCCGGCGAGCGCGCCTGCCCAAAGCTTGTCCCGAACGCAGCAAAGCCTAATCTGCCGTCATCAAGGGAGAAACCTATGCGCATCGAGATTATTTGCACCGGCGACGAAGTGCTGACCGGCAAAATCACTAACACCAATTTTTCCTACATGGCGCAGAAGCTGGAGGATGTGGGCCTGTCGGTGCATTGGGGTACGACCGTCGGCGACGACCGGGAGTCGCTGCTCGCTGCTTTCCTACTGGCCGGGACTCGCGCCGACGCGGTGATCGTCAACGGCGGTCTCGGGCCGACCGTCGACGACCTGTCGCAGGAAATTGCCGCCCAGGCTGCCGGTGTCGAGTTGGTCCTGCATCAGGAATGGCTCACGACCATGGAGTCATTCTTTACGCGCCGCATGCGTACGATGCCGCCAAACAACGTCAAGCAGGCGATGCTGCCCGCGACGGCAGAGATGATTGACAACCCGATCGGCACGGCGTGCGGGTTTGCATTGGACATCGGTAAGGCGCGCTTCTTCTTCACGCCCGGTGTGCCGCGTGAACTGCGGCGCATGTTGGAGGAACAGGTGATCCCGCGCATTCTCGCCCGCACCGGTGCACCCGCGTCGATTTTCCTGAAGCGGTTCCACTCGTACGGTCTGGGCGAATCCCATGTGGATCAGTTGCTGTTGGGGGTGGAGGCGCTGGACCCCGACGGTGGCGTCAAGTTGGGCTTCCGGGCGCACTACCCTCAATTGGAAACCAAGCTGACCGTGCGTGGCACCGACATGGAGGACGTCCACCGCAAGCTGGCGCCCGTGACGGACGAGGTGCGAAAACGGCTGGGGAATTTCATCTTCGCCGAAGACGACAAGACGCTGGAGGGCGTGACGCTGGCGGCCTTGGCCGAGCGAAACGCCACTCTGACTGTCGTGGAAACCTTCACCGCCGGGCAGATCGCTGCCAGGATTGCCCACTTACCAGGTGCGGAAAAGGTCTTCCGGCATGGCACCGTTGCGCGGCATCTGGATCGGCTGTTCGGGGTTCCGCTGCCCGCCGAGCTGGATCAGGACACGACAGAGGCGGTAACGAAGGCCGCCCGTGAACTAACGGGGGCGAGCCATGCGCTGGCCGTGCTGATCGAATTGGATGAGGGCGCGGATCGCATCGACCTCGGCGGCACGATCTGGATCGGCATAGCAACCGCCGACCAGATAGAGTTCCGGCGGTCCCGGATTCTGGGCGGGCGCGAATGGGTCCGATTGGGAGCGGTCGAATTGGCCCTCGATTGCTTGCGGCGGTTCCTGCAAGGCTTACCCGTGGTGGAGCGGATCGACTTCGAGAAGACCTGACGAGGCGAAGCAAGCCGAACCGCGAACAGTGTAGGGAAAGCCGCGAACCATGAATCGCCGAGAAGTCGACTCACCCTACGCCTGGTTCCGCCTGGGCGTGTCCGTCATGTTGTCCGCCATTGGTGGTGTCGGGATGTGGTCAGTCGTGGTCGCTCTTCCCGCCGTCCAGGCGGATTTCCATGCGGAGCGGGGTGCCGCGTCGATGCCCTTTACCCTGACCATGATCGGCTTCGGTATTGGCGGCGTGATAATGGGCAGGCTGGCGGACCGGAAGGGTATCATCCTGCCGGTCATGATCGGCGCCGGGGCGCTTGGGACCGGGTTCATTCTGGCGTCGGTTTCAAGTGGGTTGGCGTCTTTTTCCGCCGCGTATCTGCTGATCGGGATGTTCGGCACCGCCGCGACCTTCGTGCCGCTGATGGCCGACATTTCGTTCTGGTTCGAGAAGCGGCGAGGCCTCGCGGTCGCACTGTGTGCCTGTGGTAATTATGTCTCGGGCGCCGTTTGGCCGACGCTGATCGACACCGGCATCAGGTCGTACGGCTGGCGAACCGCGCATCTCGCTGTCGGGGTCTTTTGCATACTGGCTATGCCGCCCCTGGCCATGTTGTTGCGCAGCCGCCCGCCCGTTCGGGCGGCTGGGGCACCGCCGCCGGCCGCGTCCTTACGGACGATCAGTCTGCCGCCGGCGGTACTTCAAACGCTTTTGGCGGTCGCCGGTCTGGCGTGTTGCGTCGCGATGTCGATGCCGCAGGTCCACATCGTCGCCTATTGCGGAGACCTGGGATACGGCTCGGCCAGCGGGGCTCGCATGCTGTCTTTGATGCTCGGGTTCGGCATTATCAGCCGGATCGGATCGGGCTTCCTGGCAGATCGGCTGGGGGGGCTGGCCACGCTGCTGATCGGGTCATTGGCGCAGGGGGTGGCGCTGGCACTCTACCTGATGATGGACGGGCTGACCTCGCTGTACGTGATCTCAGCCTTGTTCGGCCTGTTCCAGGGCGGACTGGTGCCGAGCTACGCGATCATTGTGCGAGAGAGTTTCCCCGCCAAAGAAGCCGGTGGGCGCGTCGGCATCATCCTGATGATGACACTGATGGGCATGGCACTGGGAGGGTGGATGTCCGGAGTGATCTTCGACCTGACCGGGTCCTATCGCGCCGCCTTCGTCAACGGTGTCGCCTGGAACGCGCTGAATTTTCTGATCGCGCTGTTTTTGTTGTTCCGGTCCCCGCTTATCGCACGCCGGCCGGCCACAACACGACACGCAGGGTCTGCAGCAGAATAACGCAGTCGAACAGGATGGAGAAGTTCTTCACATAATACAGGTCGTAGCTGAGTTTCGAGCGGGCATCCTCGATCGAGGCCCCATAAGGATAGTTGATCTGGGCCCAGCCGGTCAGACCGGCTTTGACCATGTGCCGCTCGTGATAAAGCGGGATCTTCTCCGCCAGTTGCTCCACAAAGATCGGCCGTTCGGGCCGGGGTCCGACGAACGACATCTCCCCCCTCAGGATATTCACCAGTTGAGGGAGTTCGTCGATTCGGGCGCGCCGGAGAAAGTTGCCGGCCTTCGTAATGCGGTTGTCTTTTTTGTCCGCCCAGACCGCCCCATTGGCTTCGGCGTTCACCAGCATGGTGCGCAGCTTCATGATCCAAAAGAGCTTGCCGTCCAGCGTCACACGTTGTTGCCGGTAGAACACGGGGCCGGGACCTTCCCACCGGATCGCGATGATTCCGCCCACGATAAGAGGGGCCGTCAGCACCAGTACAATGGAACTGACCACGAGATCGAAGGCACGTTTGATGAACCGGTCCAGTGAGCCGAATGTGAAGCCGTCCGTGTAAACCAGCCAGCCGAGTTCCATACGCTTCAGGTCGATGCGGCGGATTTCGCGTTCGACGAAACTGAGGTACTGGATGACCGGGAAACCGGCTTTTTTGCAGTCCAGCAAACGCTCCAGATTCATGCCGCGACGTTCGTCAGGGGCGACAATGATCAGGTCCGCGTCAACCCGCGTCGCGATCGAGGCGACATCGAAGCCGGGTGGACAGTAGATCCGGTCAGGCCTTTCGGCGAGCAACCGGGGGTCGACTTCTTCGTCCATGCCATGCACCAGGGTTACATCGTCGTGCAGGCTGGTACCTTCTTGCCCCAACATATGGAGCAGATCCCAGGCGCGCTGTCCGGCTCCGACGATCAACAGGCGGCGGCGCAAGACGTGGCGGCGAATCAGCACGTCGATGACGAGGCGGGCCAGGAACCACAGTCGCCAGAACCAGCGAAATCAGGATGACCAGCACCGCGCCCATTCCAACCACGAGTGGCACGCGGGTCAGCGACCGTCCGGTCTCCAGGATTGCGTCCCGCCGGTACAGACCCATCGCGAACAGCAGCAGCAGATCGAGCACCGGGTAGGCGACGCCGCGCAAATCGGTCGAAACCTTGAACAACGACAGCGCGTCCGGTCGCGATGTCCATAGGACGATGGGCCAAACGGCGAGGATCAGAAGGCTGTCGAGGGCAAACAGCGCCGTCCCGGTGGTCGTCTTGGAGAATCTCAGCATTCCTGGTCCCGGTCCTATCGCGGCCGATATGCCACGGTCTTACGAAGCGTTCTATAACTGAAACGGCAAACTTGGTAACAAAATAACCAATCGCAGTCCGCCAGCAACGGTCGGACATGGGCAAAGCCGTAAACGGATAGCGGGTTTCGGCAAGATTTCAACATATTTCGATGATCTAACCAGCGCAGGATAATCAACCCTAGTTTGTAATCAGAGCAAATATAAAAAAATTAGACATGTTCATTTTTGTTTAACATTTATATCCGTGGCGCCCCGTGTCAGTCTCAAAAATTATCTCGCGTCCGATGGCGGCCCACCCGGATTTGCCCACCTTAAAGCGCCCGGACGCCGAGAGATTTTTCGTGTTGGCATCACCAAGCATCCTCCGGTGACATTGCTGCCTTGCAGAAGACCCGCTCGGCGCGGTGCGGAACAATGTCGGGTTCAAGAGAGGTACCCTGCTCGATGGGCGTGAAGGGTGACGATGGATCGGCTCTGGCGCGGCTTCCTCAGATCCTGCGCGCGCGGTGGCTTGCGTCACAACGATTGGGCATGGAGTCCCATCGGATCGCGCATGATGTCGCCGTAAGAGATACTAGCCAGCAAGACTCGGGTCAAAGCCGATATTTCGGTGATGAAACCCGCCCGGATTGGCGGGCTGACCCCGTCGCATCAGATTGAGGTGTTGCAGGACCCGACATTCGACAACAATGAGATCAGTTTTTGGCTCGCGCTGGTACCGGGTGGATCGGATCAGTCGCTGCTCGATATGCGACGGCCGATTCATGGGTCGCTGGTATGCTAAATCTCTCTCCCATCGCCTACCTCTCGACGACGGCGCGTCGAGGGGCCATTTGTAAGAGTGTCGAGGAGTTCGCGTGCATGTCCCACACCCTTGTTCGTCCGCCGCCGGTCCTGTTCATGCCGCAGAAGCAGCCCGCCAAGCCGATGACGCGGCGGCTGAAGGTTGTGTCCGAGTATGAACCCGCCGGCGATCAGCCGGCGGCCATCAGAGAACTGGTACGCGGCGTCCAGGCTCTGGACCGCGATCAGGTGCTGTTGGGGGTCACCGGATCGGGCAAGACGTTCACCATGGCGAAGGTGATCGAGGAGATCCAGAAGCCGACCTTGGTGCTGGCGCCGAACAAGACGCTGGCGGCGCAGCTTTATGGCGAGATGAAGAGCTTCTTCCCCGACAACGCGGTGGAATATTTTGTCAGCTATTATGATTATTACCAGCCGGAGGCATACGTTCCGCGCACCGACACCTACATCGAAAAAGACGCGCAGATTAACGAACAGATCGACCGGATGCGGCATGCCGCCACGCAGGCGCTGCTGGAACGCAACGATGTCATCGTGGTCGCGTCGGTGTCCTGCATTTACGGTATCGGGTCGGTCGAGACGTACTCGAAGATGGTGGCCAAGCTGGCGATCGGCGGGCGGATCGACCGCGATAAGCTGGCGAAGGCACTGGTGGATTTGCAATACCGACGGAACGATACGTCATTCACGCGCGGATCGTTCCGACTCCGCGGAGAGGTCGTTGATATATTTCCAAGCCATTATGAGGACCGGGCGTGGCGGGTGACTTTGTTTGGGGATGAGATCGAAACGGTTCATGAGTTCGATCCGCTGACCGGGGAAAAGACTGCCGAACTGAAAGAGATTACCGTCTATGCCAACAGCCACTATGTGACGCCACGGCCGACGCTGGCGCAGGCGGTGCGCGACATTAAAATGGAGCTGAAAGAGCGTTTGGTCGAGTTGAACGCGCAGGGCAAGCTGCTGGAGATCCAGCGTCTGGAACAGCGGACGATGTTCGACATCGAAATGATGGAGACGACCGGGTCATGCAAGGGGATCGAGAATTATTCCCGGTATTTGACCGGGCGCGAACCGGGCGATCCGCCCCCGACGCTGTTCGAATATTTGCCGGAGAATGCATTTCTGATCGTGGATGAAAGCCATGTGACGGTGCCGCAGATCGGCGGCATGTACAAAGGCGACTTTAACCGCAAAACGGTGCTGTCGGAGTTCGGCTTCCGGCTGCCGTCCTGTATCGACAACCGGCCGCTGAAGTTTGAGGAGTGGGAGCGGTTCCGGCCGATGACGGTTTTCGTGTCGGCGACGCCCGGGCCATGGGAAATGGAGCGGACTGGCGGTGTGTTTGCCGAACAGGTGATCCGGCCGACCGGCTTGATTGATCCGGTAACCGAGGTGCGTCCGGTTGAGCATCAGGTCGATGATCTGCTGCACGAATGCAAAGCGACCGCCGCTGCCGGCGGGCGGGTGCTGGTGACGACGCTGACGAAACGGATGGCGGAGGAACTGACGGACTATATGACCGAGCAGGGGGTGAAGGTTCGGTATTTGCACTCGGACATCGATACGCTGGAGCGGATTGAGATCATTCGCGACCTGCGGTTGGGCGTGTTCGATGTCCTGGTCGGGATCAATCTGTTGCGCGAGGGATTGGATATTCCGGAATGTTCGCTGGTTGCTATCCTGGATGCGGATAAGGAGGGGTTTTTGCGGTCGCAAACGTCGCTGATCCAGACGATTGGCCGAGCGGCGCGCAATGTGGACGGGCGGGTGTTGCTGTATGCCGATACGATGACGCGTTCATTGCGTGCGGCGATTGAGGAGACGGATCGGCGCAGAAATAAGCAGCGGGCGTGGAACGAGGCAAACGGGATCACGCCGGTTTCGATCCGCCGGCAGATAGGCAACGTGCTGGAAAGTGTGTTCGAGCAGGATTACGTGACGGTCTCGCCGGTCAAGGGTTCGGATGCGACCGAGTTCGTCGGCAAGGACCTGAAGGCGACGATCGCCGATATGGAGAAGCGCATGCGCGCCGCGGCGGCCGATCTGGAATTCGAGCAGGCCGCGCGGTTCCGCGACGAGATCAAGCGGCTGGAGGCGTTGGAGCTAGGGTTGCCGGCGCCGCCGATGGCGAGCGCGTTGTCGCGCCCTCCGAAACGCGGCGGACCGGAGCCGATGGGACCTGGCGGTGGAGGTTATGATCCATCGAAGCGGCGGGGCGGCGGCAAGAAGAGGCGGGGGCCGTAGATACACGGCTGATCGTCAGACCGGAAACCGTTCGCGGTACGCGTGCGGCGGCACGGCGAGGATGCGCAGGAAGCTTCGCCGCATGGTTTCCTCGCAGCCGAAACCGCAGTCTCGGGCGATGCGCTTGACCGGGTAGGTGGTTTCACCGAGTGCCTGACGGGCTGCCTCGACGCGCACCCGCTCGACGGCGCGGGCGGGTGTTACGCCGGTCACCTGTCGATAGTGACGCAGGAAACTGCGTTCGCTCATGCCCGCCTGTTCGGCCAGGGCGGGCACTGTCAGGGAACCGCGCAGATTTTGTTTCATCCAGTCGTGCAGCCCCTCGAACGTGGCATTCGAACCGGCGAGCGCCAGGCCGGCGCTGAATTGTGCCTGACCGCCGGGTCGTTTCGCAAACACCACCAGTTGCCGGGCGACCGCAGTGGAGATCGTGCGGCCGAGGTCGGCCTGGACCAGCGCCAGTGTCATGTCGATGCCGGCTGTCACGCCGGCGGAGGTCCAGATCGGGCCGTCGGCAATGTAGATCGGGTCTTGCTCCACCCGCACCGCCGGGAACGCGGCGGCGAGTTCGGCGCAGCGGGACCAGTGGGTGGTGGCGCGGCGGCCGTCCAACAAACCGGTTGCCGCCAGCAGGAATGTTCCCGAACAGACGGAGGTGACCCGGCGTGTGACCGAGGTGCGGTGGCGGACCCAATCGACCAGGTCGGGGTCTCGGTAGGCCGCGTTGACACCCGGGCCTCCGGCGATGATCAGCGTGTCGAGCGGTTGGGTCGCAGCCGGCAGTGACTCGGCCACCAACGCCAGGCCAGAGGACGAAACGATGGGGCCTGCGGTTTGCGAGACCAGTTTCAATATGTAGGGGGGCGTTTCTCCGGCCTGCTGCGCCAAGGCGTTGGCTGTGGCGAAGACCTGGAACGGGCCGCTCACGTCCAGAAGCTGCACGTCGGGGAAGGCGAGGACCTCGACCGAGCGCGATGTTGGCGGAATTTGTGGGGCGTTTGGCATTTCCGCCAGACGTTGTCATGGCACACAGCGTGTGTCCACTGTCTTCACGGCCCAACGTTTTCACAAGGGGGATCGCATGACCCAGTTTCGCATCGGTTTGCTCGCCTTTCCGGCGATGACGCAGCTTGATTTGACCGGCCCGTTACAGGTGTTCGCCAGCCTGCCGGGGGCGGAGGTTCGGGTGATCTGGAAGACGCTCGACCCGATCCAGACGCATGGCGGGCTGCGACTGATCCCGGACACGATTCTGGCCGAGTGCCCGATGTTGGACGTGATCTGCGTCCCCGGCGGCTCGGGAGTATTGGACCTGATGGACGATCCGGAGGTGCTGTCGTTTCTTCGCCAGCAAGCCGAGCAGGCGCGGTTTGTCGGGTCGATCTGCACGGGGGCCTTGGTGCTCGGCGCGGCCGGTTTGTTGCGCGGCCGTCGCGCCACGACCCACTGGGCCTGGACCGACTTGCTGATCCCGCTCGGTGCCATCCCGACCGAGGGACGCGTGGTGCGCGACGGCAAATTCATGACCGGCGGCGGCGTGACGGCGGGGATCGATTTCGCATTGACGATGGTGGCCGAATTGGCCGGACGGGATGTGGCGGAGAGCATTCAGCTCGGGATCGAGTATGCGCCCGCTCCGCCGTTCGACTCCGGTAGTCCGGAGACGGCAAGGCCGGAGATTTTGGCGGCTGTCCGAGAGAGAATGTCCGCGACGCGGGTGCAGCGGGAGGCGGTGGTGGCGAAGGTGGCGGCAGCGGTGGGCTAGCCGACTGGACCGTTACCCAACGTGTACTTTGGCGGAGACGAGGACATGCGCACCGGGTTTCTGCAGGGGGAGGCATGCCACTTTTCGAGAGTGGCACCATGGAAGGCGACCGCGGTTTACTGTCCGGCGCGACCGGTAACGGGCGAGATAAACCGCGCAGCGGAACGGTGGATGCGATCTTGGTCCACACAGGTTGCGACCCCTGTCATAACGCCGAAACTGCCTGTGTCCCTTTGTGTCCCGATCTCTGAATGGGGCCGCGCCTAACCGGCGTGGAGGGTCAAGATTTTTTACACCTTTTTGGCGTCAAGAGCACCTTGGCTGGGCATTTGAGTGGGGATTCGGTGTCCACACCAGAAACTGGCTGGTCATTTGTGTCATTATTGATCCCCAAACCTTTTTTTCCAAAAACTTGGTGAGTTGCCCGGAAAAATGTCGGAAAACTTTACAGTGTCACCACCCGGAGGAACTCAACTTATTATGATTGTTCAATTTAGCTATCTGGCGCAATATTTGCAGGTCCTATGCGCTGGTATCATAACCTCCATGTCAAGGACCTACGACTATGTCGAAACCGATCGCGCTTACCGCAGCGGAACTCAACACATTACGCCCAAGTGAGCCGAGTACATCGGAAATGTCGCTTGGGAAATATACCGCGATGGTAAACAAAGCCTTCATGCGCCGCTCAATCGTGTTGCTTGCTCTTGCCGTCTCGGCGTTGCCCGCAACCAGCCACGCCGGAACCATCGTGGGCGGTTCGGCAATTTTGGCTTCGTCCGATGAACTCCAACTGGAGAATTGGCTTGGTGAAGGCTCGCTGACGCTCACGAACATCTTCACCAAGACCAGCGGCTCGACGGACGCGAGTTTCGCTGCCGCGGCAGACGGTCAGGGTCCGACATTCACGGTGATGAGTGTCACCTGGTCCGGCGGAACCGCGATTATCGGCGGCTATAACCCGATGAGCTGGAACGGAGCGGGTACCTACACGGTCGATGCAGCCCATAGCGATTTCGTCTTTAACCTGACTAACGACCTCAAGCTGAATCTCCAGGTCGGCGACTCCTGGGGGGCGATCAATGACGCGTCGGCTTATGGGCCGTCGTTCGGTGGCGGCTCCTCGCTGTATACGGGCGACCTGACGAACGGTTTCGACTATTATACTGACTACGGCACCGGCACGAACCTGTTTGGCGGAGTGTTCACGAGCATCAATATCAACCAACTCGAAACGTTCACGATTTCTCAGGGTTCATCTGCGGCGAGCGTTCCAGAACCCACCTCTGTCGCACTACTCGGCATGGCCTTAGCGGGTCTCGGAGCTACCCGCCGTCGAAAGTCTAAGATGAACCATGGGCTTCAGGTTGGCTCAGTGTCCATCGAGTAAATCGGTTGAGGGGCACCGAATGTCCCTTCTGCCTTACTGGGGTTAGTTGCAGCGACCTCCAAACATCCGCGGCCTGGATCGCAAACATCGGCGGGCCGTGCGCACGCTGATGTTTGCAGGTCGCTACAACTACACTGAGCCGGGGGTAATGGATTCGATCTGGCTCCATTACGGTCATATCTTCTGAGGAATCCGAAAGTCTTGAATTTCGTGCCATGCGCTGGCCGCCACTTTGCGTTAACGCACGGCCTGCGACGCGCGTTACGATCCGCGTCATCTCCTGTCCGATCACGATATGGGGCTCCTGGTCCTGATGCTGTTACAAATAGGTGTTGAAGAACTTTACAGTTTTGCTCCCGCTGTCTTGGCGTCGCATGTTTTTTCAAGGATCCAGTCAAGAGCTCAAACGGATTTTGACGACCAGCGACCAATCACGGTCGTATTGGCCTCCTAAGCCCCCCGCCGCGTCCTCAACGCCGCCGCCAACGTCCCATCGTCCAGCACGTCCAGCGCCCCGCCCATCGGCACCCCCTGCCCAACCCGCGTGATCGCAACCCCCGTCGGGCGGATCTGATCGGTCAGCCAGTGCGCCGTCGCGGCGCCATCGACGGTGGCGCCCAGTGCGAGGATCACCTCCGCCACCTCGCCCTCGGCGATGCGGCTGAGTAACAACGGAATATTCAGGTCCTCCGGCCCGATGCCGGACAGGGCGGACAACGTGCCTCCCAGCACATGATACAGGCCGGTATGCACGCGGGCGCGTTCCAGTGCCCACAGGTCGCCGACGCCCTCGACGACGCAGATGATCGAGCGGTCGCGGTGCTCATCCGCGCAGATCGTGCAGGGGTCCTGGCTGTCGAGGTTGCCGCAGTCCGCGCACGGCTTGACGGCTTCGGCGGCCTCTCGCAGCGCGGCGGCGAGCGGCAGCATCCGCGATTCCGGCTGTTGCAGCATTTTCAGCGCGGCTCGGCGGGCGCTGCGCGGGCCCATGCCCGGGAGCTTTGATAGCAGGCCGATCAGGTGTTCGACTTCAGGGCCGCCCAAGTGTGCGCCCTTTGTTCCGTCGCGGCGGTTCGTGCGGGGGGGGCCGCGACGCGTCAGGCCAAAACGATCGGACTGTGCCGCGATAGGTGGCCCGGACAAGCCGGGCCATGACGATCGAACGGGGGACCGGAACGCACCGGGCCATGACGATCAGCAGGGAGGCCGGAACGAATCCGGCCTCTGCGATGGAGAATGGAAGGGCCGAGACGCCCAAAGGTAAACTTCCCGCTATCAAAACGGCAGTTTCATCCCGGGCGGAAGCTGCAAACCACCGGTGACCTTCTGCATCTCCTCGGCGGAGGCAGCGTCGATTTTTTCCTTGGCGTCGCGGTGCGCGGCGACGATCAGGTCTTCCAGCATCTCGGTGTCCGCCGGATCAACCATCTTGGGGTCGATCGAGACCTTCCGCATGTTGCCCTTGCCGTTCAGAGTCACCTTGACCATGCCGGCGCCGGCCTCACCGGTGATCTCCAGCGACTCCAACTTGGACTGCATGTCCTCCATCTTGGACTGCATCTGTTGCGCCTGTTTCATCAGGCCGGCGAGGTTCTTCATAGGTCGATCTCCATCGGGTCTTCGTCGAAATACTCGGCATCGGGCGGCGCGAATTCCGGCATCTCCGGGACATCCGCGACCGTCACCGGCAAGCCGTATGCGTCCATCGTCTTATCATGCACCGTGTCGATCCGCGCGCCCGGAAAGGCCATCATGATCGCGCGCACCAACGGGTGATCGGCCGCGGCGGTTTTGCGCGCCGTGTCAGCCGCATTGCCCTGTTCGGCGATCGACGCCTCACCCTCATCGCGCGACACCGCGATGGTCCAGCGCGTTCCGGTCGCGGCCGTCAACAGCGCCGCCAGCTTGGACGACAGATCGCGCGGCGCTTCCGCCTGCGGCCGCAGTTCAATGACCGGCGGTGCGAACCGCACCAAATTCACCGAATGCAGCAGATGGGCGTGCAGCATCGCCTCTTTCTGCTCACCCACCCAGGCCACGACATCCCGGAATGTGTTCCAGCGCGGACCCGGCGCCGGTTCCGCCGAGATCATCGACGGCCCGTTGACGACCGCCCGGCCACCACCACCACCACCACCGCCGGTGGGCACAGGCGGCGCAGCCGTCAGGCGCTTGATCAGATCGCCGGGAGTCGGCATGTCGGCCACATGGCACAGGCGGATCAGCACCATCTCGGCCGCCGCCCGCCGGTCGGGAGCGATTTCGACTTCGCCTACGCCTTTCAGCAGCATCTGCCAGGCGCGAGACAGCACCGGGACGGACAGGCGATCCGCGAAAGCGGCGCCGCGTGTGCGTTCGGCTTCCGGCAGGTCCTGGCTCTCGCGCAGGCTCGGCACCGATTTCAGCCTCGTGATCGTGTGCAGCAGTTCGAGCATGTCCTGTAGCAGCGCGCCCAGATCGGCGCCGCGCTCATAGGCTCGGTCGGTAATTGACAGGGCGGCGGCCGGTTTGCCGGCCATGACCGCGTCCATCAGTTCGAACACGGCTTCGCGGTCGGCAAGACCCAGCATGTCGATGACCTGGGCGCCGGTGATAACGCCCTCGGCCTGTGCGATGGCCTGGTCCAGCATCGAAAGGCCGTCGCGAACGGACCCGTCGGCGGATCGAGCGATCTGCTCCAGCGCGGCGGGTTCGACGGTAACGTTTTCCTTGACCGCGATGCGGCCGAACAGATCGGACAGCTCGGCGATTCGCACGCGGCGCAGATCGAAGCGCTGGCAGCGGGACAGGACGGTGATCGGGACCTTGCGGATTTCCGTCGTCGCGAACACGAATTTGACGTGGGGCGGTGGCTCTTCCAGCGTTTTCAGCAGCGCGTTGAAAGCGTTGCGGCTGAGCATGTGGATTTCGTCGATGACGAAGACCTTGGTGCGCGCCTGCATCGGGCGGAAGCGGGTGGCCTCGATCACCTCGCGCATGTCGTCCACGCCGGTGCGGCTGGCGGCGTCCATCTCTACCACGTCGGGGTGCCGGTCCGCCAGGATACCGACGCAGTTTGGGCACACGCCACAGGGATCGGCGGTGGGGCCGCCGGTGCCGTCGGGGCCGACGCAGTTCAGGGCTCGGGCGATGATGCGGGCGGTCGTAGTTTTGCCGACGCCGCGGACGCCGGTCAGCATGAAGGCGTGCGCGACCCGGCCAGCGGCGAAGGCATTGCGCAGCGTGCGCACCATCGCCTCTTGCCCGATCAGGTCGTCGAATGTGGTGGGGCGGTATTTGCGTGCCAGCACGCGGTAGGGCGTCGCGTGCATTGGCGGCGGCGGCGCGATCGGCAGCGGTGCATCACCAAACAGCCCCGGTCCCTCAGGAGGCGGCGGGGCGTCATCCTGGTCGATGGGATCGTCCTGGAACAAGCCGGACATGCGGGGCGGTCACCTGAAAGCCGGCACGAGCGGCGAGAGGGAAAAGTGGGAGACCGACAAACGACCCGAGCGGTGACCCGTTGCGGCTGCTTCCTTCCGGACCTGACCGGGTTGGCGAGGCGCCCGTCCACCGCCGATCTCCCGGAACGTGCTTAACACGGTTCAGGGGGGTGGGGGCAAGGGTCCGTCTTCGAACTGGTGCCGGCGACGCCAAAAAGGCGAATCAGGCCATCGGCGTTCCAGCCCGTACCAAGCCGTCAGGTGGGTTCGATAGGCGGTCTTGATGGAGGCGATCTGTTGCTGATAGCCCGGCAATGCCTCCGCATCGTCATCCAGCGCCCGATCGGCGGCCTCGGCCCCTGCAAGGCCGGTGTAAAGCGCGTTGAACAATCCTTGCGAGGACAACGGGTCGAAACCGAGGGCGGCGTCTCCTACTGCCAACCAGCCGTCGTCGGTGGATGGGGTCAGAACGGCACTGTGCGCGGCACAAAAACCGACCGTTCGGTCGGGTGTGAATCCGCTGCCGCTCAGGACTCTGGCGATTAAATCCAGATCGGAGGTTCGCTGTAGCAGCGTCGGCCCAGCGGCTACCGACGCGGCGTCCAGGTCCGAGTCGGTGTGGAACGTGACCACCCGCAGGTTGCCCGTCAGCGGGGCGGTGTACCGCCAACCGTCCCGTTCGGCCTCGATATGGGTGATGCCGGATTGCCGGCCGGTTTGGTCGTGGCCGTGCATCCAACCACACACCAACCGGTCGCCGGCGATCCGTCTCGCGCCTAATCCCTTTGCTACAGAGGACACGCGGCCCCCGGCATCGACGATTATCCGGCAGCGCCCCAGGATGTGGCGATCACCTTTGATCAACGTGAAGTGCTACATTCGATCCCGGCGAATATCGCGTCGCCGAGAGTAAGTCGATAGAAGCACTGCCATTGAGGGAAGCCCACATCTATATTTCCTTCGATAACGAACGTCGGCTCCGCGGGCCCGCAGGCGATAGGCTTGCGGTTCGCCGTCGGGCGGACCAGGCTGCCCAAACGAGAAAGGGAAAACGATTATGGCCCGGCTGCCTTTAATCACCAGCAAAGATCAACTCGCACCGGAGCACCATGCAATCGCCGACGGCATCATCGGCAGCCGGGGTTCCTTGCATGGTCCGTTTGCGACATTCCTGCACAGCCCCGAACTGGCCGGACGGATTGCCCACCTCGGCGCCTACGTGCGATTTGAAGGGACGCTGGACATGCGGGTCCGTGTCCTCGCCGCCATGACGGTCGCCCGCGAGTTCGAAGCCCTGTATGTCTGGGGCGCGCAGACCGGCAGCGCACGGCGTCAGAATGTTCCCGAAACCACGATCTCGGCCATTCGCGACAACCGGTCTGACGGGGTAACTGAGGAAGATCTGGCCGTAATCGAATTCACGCGATCGTTGCTGCGCCGGCATCGTGTCGGCGACGCGGCGGCTGCGGAGATGCGCCGCCGCTTTGGCGACGACGGTTTCATTCAGCTCACAACCGCAATCGGATACTACAGTTTACTGTCGATGACTGTAAATGCCGTTGAGGTAGAGACCGGACCCGGCGCCGAAGTTCTCGCGACGCGGAGCTGAAACGATGGTCCCAACTCCCGTGTGCATCACCTGCTCCTAAATGCGATCGATCCGGAGGCAATCATCGATTTCTACGTGCGACAGGTCTCACCATCTCAAAAGGCGCAAGGAGTGGCCTGCCGGCGTTGCTGGTGCCAAACGACTGCATCTTCCTGTCTGGCGAGGGCTATTCGGCCGCTGTAATGCGTCAGATCAGTGCGGATCGGTTGTCATCAGCAGCGACAGGCAGGAGAGCATATGCGGAACATAAAATTTGACTAAAGCCCGGATCGGGGACGCCTGCGGCCTGGAAGCTTCCGGCGGTTAACAGCAGGGCGCCGGCTGCGAAGAGACACATCCTGAGAAAATGGATAAGGCCAACCGTTGACCGTTCATCGCGGATGAATGCCGGGCGGAAACCCGATGCAGCCACCGCATTCATTATCATTTTATGACGATGGTGGCATGACGGCCCCGGCACGAGCCGGGGCCGTCGAACCGGTATCAGAGCGCCGCGAGGATCGCTTCGGCCTTGCTGACTTCGAAGCCGCCGGGGGCCTCGACGCCCAGATGCGTGACGACGCCATTGTCGGCGATCAGTGCATAGCGCTGGCTGCGCCAGCCCATGCCGCGGGCGTTCAGGTCAAGCTCCAGGCCAATCGCCTTGGCGAAGGCGGCTGCGCCGTCGGCCAGCATCTCGACCTTATCGCCGGTGCCCTGGTCCTTGCCCCATGCGCCCATGACGAAGGCGTCATTGACGGCGATGCAGGCGATGGTGTCGACTCCCTTGGCCTTGAAAGCGTCGGCGTTCTGCACGAAGCCCGGCAGATGCTTGGCGCTGCAGGTCGGGGTGAAGGCGCCCGGAACCGCGAACAGGACGACTTTCTTGCCCTTAAAGATTTCGTCGGTGGTGATTTCCTTGGGACCGTCCGCCGTCGCGACCATGAGCTTCATGGACGGAATGGTGTCGCCAACTTTGATGGTCATGGATGCTGTGCTCCCGCATGGGTTTCTACGATGTCTGCCGAGGCATGACAGATGCCGACTCCTAGCTTGACCGGAACGGGAAGTCACCCCCGCGCCATCGTCCTGTTAGCCATTGCGGTGGCGGGCGCTACGACGGCCGGGAGCAATCTTCCGCAGCACCGGCGTTTTCTCGATGCTATGTGGCGTCGCGTGCCGGTGGCGCTTCAATAACCGGTTGCACTACCGGCCGAGCAGGCGATCCAGAATTCGGCCCTCGATCGCAGCAGCCACCGGATCGCCCCGGCGGCGGGGGCGCGGTAAATCGACCGCTATGTCCATTTCGACCCGGCCGGCATCGAGCAGCAGGATGCGATCGGCGAGGGCGACGGCCTCTGACACATCGTGGGTGACCACGATCGCGGTGAAACCTTTGTCTTCCCAGACTTGCTCGATCAGCGCCTGCATTTCGATCCGGGTCAGGGCATCGAGCGCACCGAGCGGTTCGTCGAACGCGAGGATGCGGGGGTGGCTGACCAGGGCGCGCGCCAAAGCGACGCGCTGCCTTTGGCCGCCGGACAGGATGGCAGGCCAGTCCTGTTCGCGTCCTGACAGGCCGACCTGATCGAGTGCCTCCTGTGCCAGACGACGGCGATCCGGCCCCGAAGGGGCGTGGGACAGACCGACTTCCACGTTTGCCGCAACGCGCTGCCAGGGCAGCAGGCGCGGTTCCTGGAACATCAGCCGCACATGATCACGCCAACCGCCGGACAGGCCGTCGATCATTATCTGACCGGTGGTCGGCTGGTCGAGGCCGGCCAGCAAGCGCAACAGCGTGCTTTTGCCGCAACCGCTGCGGCCAACGATGGCAACGAACTGACCGGCCTGGATATCCAGGTCGATGCCATGCAGCACTTTGTGTGCGCCGAACGATTTTGTCACCCCGCGCAAGCTGACGGACGCTCCGTTCGAGCTGATCCGCGTTTCGGGCGCGCGGTGTTGGTCCAACATGCTGACATTCATAGCTTAGAGCTCCGCATAGACGGGGTTCCAGGACAGGCAGGTCCGCTCCAGCAGCCGCGCGACGCTGTCGGCGAGTTTGCCGAGTGCGGCGTAAATCAGGATGGAGACCACGACGACATCGACCATCATGAACTCGCGGGCATTCATCGCCATGAAACCGATGCCGGAGGAGGCGGAGATCGTCTCCGCCACGATCAGCGTCAGCCACATGATGCCGAGGCCGTAGCGAAGACCGACGAAGATCGAGGGAAGGGCGCCCGGGAACACCACCTGCCAGAAGATCGCCGATTCGGACATGCCGTACGCCCGGCCCATCTCCAGCAATTGCCGGTCAACGGAGCGCACGCCGTGCAGGGTGTTGACATAGATCGGAAAAAACACGCCGAGCGCGACGAGGAATAGCTTGGCTTCCTCGCCAATGCCGAACCACAGGATGACGAGTGGGATCAGCGCGAGGTGGGGGATGTTGCGCACCATCTGCAACGTGCTGTCGGTCAGTTTCTCGCTGAGACCCGACAGGCCGTTCAGCATACCCAGCGCGAACCCGATGCCGCCGCCGACGGCGAAACCGGCAAAGGCGCGGCTGGCACTGACCCAGATGTCTCGCAGCAGTTCACCACTGCGGGTCACTCGCCACGCGGCTTCGGCGACGGCGGTAGGGGCGGGCATGATCTGATCGGCGAGCAGGCCGGTTTGCGACGCCGCCTGCCAGGCCAGCAGGAGTCCGAACGGCACGATCCACGGAAGCAGTCGTTTCATGGGGCGATGTCCTTTAGCCAAAGGTCGGACGCAGGCGGCCAGGCGGTTTCGGTTAGCATACGGACGAACAAACGGGTCATACCGGGTCGCATTGAAGTGGACCCCCGTGCCGGTTCGTCATGATCAGGTGCGTCTCTACAAACGTCATGGCCCGGACGAGCCAGGCCATGACGGAAATGGTGTGCCATTCCATCGCAGTTTGCCCGGAGCGGTCTCATTCGGCGGCGATTCTGGACGGTGCGGCGCGGAAGTCGCGGCCAGGTTCGAATGCGCGCTGACCAATACCCAGCACCGGGAACAGCAGCTCGGCGACGCGGTAGGCTTCCTCCAGATGCGGGTAGCCCGATGCGATGATCGTTTGCACACCCAGCGCCTGGTATTCGCGTAGCCGCGCGGCAACCGTTTCCGGGCTGCCGACAAGGGCGGTGCCGACACCGTGGCGAACCAACCCGACGCCAGCCCAAAGGTTCGGACTGATCTCCAGCTTATCGCGACGGCCTTGATGAAGGTCCAATTGACGCAGTTGTCCAACGGAGTCGGTGTCCTCCCGCAGCCGCTTTTGCGCCGCAGCGATGGTTTCGTCCGACAGGTGGCTAATCAGCCGGTTGGCCGCGTCCCATGCTGCTTCGTCGGTTTCGCGCACGATCAGGTGAACCCGCAGACCGTAGTTCATCGTCCGGCCGCAACCGGCGGCACGGGCGCGGGCAATGTCCAGCTTCTGCTTGACCGCTGCCGGAGGCTCACCCCAGGTCAGGTAGGTATCGACATGATCAGCGGCGACTTCGATGCCTGCGGGGGAGGAGCCGCCGAACCAAAGCGGTGGATAGGGCTTCTGGAGGCTGTCGAAGTAGCCGAGTTTGGCTTCCTTAGCGGCCAGATATTTGCCGGTGAAATCTATCTTCCCATCGGCGAGCAAGTGCCGCCAGATGTGCAGGAATTCGTGCGTGAGGATATACCGCTCGTCATGCTCCAGCAGCAGTCCGTCGCCGGCCAATTCCTTGGGTTGGCCGCCGGTGACAATGTTCAGCAGTAGGCGGCCGTTGCTGACGCGGTCGAGCGCCACGGATTGGCGGGCGGCCAGCGCGGGTGTGATGAACCCCGGGCGCAGCGCCACAAGGAACTTCAGCCGTTCCGTCTGCGGCGCCAGGGCCGACGCGAGCGTCCAGCCGTCCAGGCAATTGATCCCTGTGGGCAGCAGGATACCACCGAATCCCAGACGGTCGGCGGCTCGGGCGATGTCGCTCAGGTAGCCGACGTCGGCCGGGCGGTGACCTTTCTCGGTGCCGAGATAGGACCCGTCCCCGCTGGTGGGCAGGAACCAGAACATAGTGAGCGGTTGCTGAGTCACGTCGGAAAAACCTTTCACGTGTTCGGGTGCCAGACGCTGTCGGCAACGGTGATATCGACAGGGAGCAAACCCTGCGCCCTGAAGCGGTCGGCGATGTCTTGTTGGCTGCGGATGATGGCTTCGGTCATCGGTACCATCTCGGCCGGCACGCGATCGATTACGCGGCGCATCGCGTCCAGGGGCATGCCGGTGCTGGCGGACAGCGCGCCGGAGACCTCGTCCCGGTGACCGCGCACCCAGGCACAGGAGGTTGCGAACGCTTCCAGCGCATTCGAGATGATCGCCGGATTGGCCTGCACGAATGCCTTGCGGGCCATGAAGAAAGAGGGCTGCTCACCGATATCCGCATTGGTCGCCAGGGTGCGGACACCGGGCCGCTGTTCGAACAACGCGTAGTACGGGTCCCAAATGGCCCACGCATCGATCGCCCCGCGCTGGAATGCAGCGCCTCCGTCGGCCGGACCAAGGTTGATGGTTTCCACGTCGGTGGTGCGCAAACCGGCTTTGCTAAGGGCCTTGAGGGCGAAGTTGTGGCCAGAGGAACCTCGGCCGAATGCCAGCTTCTTGCCCTTCAGGTCCGCCAGGGTTTGGATCGGGGATCCCGGCGGCAGCAGGATCGCCTGCGAGCCGGATCGCAATGCCGAGACATACAGCAAGTCGGCCCGCGCGGCCTGGGCGAATACTGGTGGTGTATCGCCGACCGCGCCCAGGTCGATGCTGCCGACACGCATGGCTTCTAACAGTGGCGGCCCGAACTGGAATTCGATCCATTCGACATCCCAGCCCAGTGGTTCCAGCAGCGTTTCCAGATCGTGGTGCTGTCTGGCCGCCAACTGGGTTGGCTCCGCCTTTTGGAAGCCGACGCGCACGACCCTGGCCCCTGCCGCCCGAGCCCGGAGGACGGGCATGGCGAGGGCGGCCGCCAGAAGATGGCGCCGGTGCAAGGTCATGAGACTTGGGTTCGTGCGGTAAGAGTCATTTGCCATTGTCCTGCTGGGACCGGAACGCGGCCGATCAACGCGCCATATAAGAGGATATTTTTCTGAAAAAATGCAATATGCACCTTCTATAAAGATTATAATTCTTAGTTGACAACGATGGGGGCGAAATTATTATCTTTCGGCGGCCAAACAGGAAAGCCAAATCGCCCAGAGGCCGTCACGACGATCTGGGGAATAGTGCCTGTTCCGCCGCGGGCCAGCCCGGCGGAGCGGCTCAGACGCTCGCGCGCCAGACGATGTCGGACACCTTGATGTCCACGGGCACAAGGCCGAGGGCGCGGAACCGGTCGGCGACCTTCTGTTGGGTCCTGGCCAGATCGTCATTCATGCGCAACACCTCGAAGGGATGGCGGGCCAGTGCCCGGCGCCAGACGTCCTGTTGGATCCCGGTCGCGCTGGACAGCAGATCGGCGACGTCGTCGCGATGGGCGCGCGCTGTCTCCGCCGTCGCGGTGACCGCATCGATCACGGTGGAGGCCAGCGCCGGGTTCGCCCGCACGAATGGGCCGTAGCCAAGAATGAAACCGTACTGGTCACCGATTTCCTGGTTCGTCGTTAGGGTGCGGACCCCGGGCCGGTTCGCGAACAACGCCGCATACGGCTCCCAGATACTCCAGGCATCGATGACACCGCGTTCGAAAGCCGCACCCGCGTCGGCCGGGCCGAGGTAGATCGGCTCAATTTGATCATACCGCAGTTCAGCCTTTTCCAAGACCATCAGGGCGAAGTTATGGGCAGACGAGCCGCGGCCAAACGCCAGCTTCTTGCCCTTCAGGTCGGCCAGGGTTTGAACGGTCGATCCGGCGGGGAGTAAGACCGATTGCGGCGCGCCTCGTTGGGCCGCGAGGTACAGCAGATCTCCGTGAGCCGCCTGGGCGAAGACCGGCGGTGTGTCGCCGACCGCGCCGATGTCGATGCTGCCAACCCGCATGGCTTCCAGCATGGGCGGGCCGAACTGGAATTCGATCCATTCCACGCCGATGCCCTTCGGTTCCAGCAGCTTTTCCAGGTCTTTATTGGTCTTGGCGGCCATCAGGACCGGCTCGCCCTTTTGGAACCCAACCCGCAGCGTCTTGCTGTCGGCTGCCCGGACCGCGGAAATCGCCGGGAGAGCCAGGGCCGTGGCGAGCAGGTTGCGTCTTTTCCAAAGCATCTCAATGCACCTTCGCGGGCGTCACACGGCCACCGAGATAAATGCGGCGGGCGAGGCGTTGGACATCCGCCAACGTCGGCCAAATCGATCCATCGAGATCGTCCAGCTTCATGTCGGTCGCGATAAAGCGGTAGCCGGTGTCCAGGCGGACGGCAGCGCCGACAAAAGCGCCATCGATATCAATGACATGGGATTGCAGCATGGGAGGGGTCCTTTCAGGACCAAAGGGTCAGAGGTGCGCGGGGTGGTTCGGTTCGAAATCGAAGCACCGACAACACATCGACAAGCCACCCGGACGCATGTTCATCGCATTCCGGCGTATCGGAGACGGGAACTGTGCGCGGTGAGTCATCTGCCATTCTCCTGCTCGGCCCGGCGTCGCGCCGGTCAACCAGGCGCAATAGAGTATAATTTTCCCCTGTGGCGCAATATATAACTTTAAGAAAGTTTTTTATTCTCTTTTTGGTGAATTTTGATGACGAACCTTCGCCTGCCGCATCACGGCGAAAACCAAAATGTCTCCCCGCTTGCGAAACCCGTCGCCCGCTGCTCCTATCGGGCCGAATGGATACGGGGGCGGACAGGTGAATCAGGACACGCGACACATTGTGATCGCTGGCGCGGGCCATGCCGGAGGATCGGCCGCGGCCATGTTGCGGCAACTCGGCTGGACCGGCGCCATCACTCTGATCGGAGATGAACCGCTGCCGCCGTATCAGCGGCCGCCACTGTCGAAGGCATGGCTGAAGGGTGAGGCAACCGCCGAAAGCCTGGCGCTGCGCCCAGCTAAATTCTATCCCGACGCGACAATCGAACTGCGATTAGGCACCAGCGTCCTCAAGATCGACCGAGCGGCAAAAGCAGTCACCCTGTCCGATGGCAGCACGCTGTCCTACGACATTCTGATCCTGGCGCTCGGCGCCCGTGCCCGCCGCCTCCCAATCCCCGGCATCGAACTGGACGGTGTGTTGGAACTTCGGTCAGCCGCCGACGCGGATCGCCTGAAGGCTGCACTTCACCCTGGAGCCAGATTGGCCGTCATCGGCGGCGGATATATCGGCCTGGAAGCTGCTGCTTCGGGACGCGCGCTTGGCGCTGAGGTCACCATTATCGAACGTGAAAGTCGCGTGCTGGCCCGTGTCGCCGACCCTATTTTGTCGAACTTCTTCCAGACCTTCCATCGCGGCCAAGGCGTCAGGATCGAGGTCGATGCACAGGTCGCCGCGCTGGAGGGGATCAACGGCCACGTAACCGGCGTGCGTCTTGGCGACGGACGGGTCGTCCCGTGCGACGCCGCCCTGGTCGGTGTCGGCGCGGTAGCCAACGACGAACTGGCGCGGGAGGCCGGCCTCACCTGCCAAAACGGCATTGTCGTTGATCTGGCGGCCCGCACCGACGACCCGTCGATCTTCGCCATCGGCGACTGCACCAACCGCCCGTTGCCGCTTTATGAGCGTATGGGGCGCCTGGAAAGTGTGCCGAACGCGCTGGAGCAGGCCAAGCAAGCCGCCTCGGTGATTTGCGGCAAACCCGCCCCAACGCCTGAAGTGCCCTGGTTCTGGTCCGACCAATACGACCTGCGTCTGCAAATCGCCGGCATGCCGTTCGACGCGACCGAGATCGTGATCCGCGGCGACGTGGCGTCCGGCAAATTCGCGCTGTTCCACCTGACCGATGACGGCACGGTGCAGGCGGTGGAGGCGGTCAATGCGTCCACCGAATTCATGGGCGGCCGGCGCATCATCGCCAGGCGGAAACGTCTTACTCGCGCGCGTATCGAAGATATGTCAGTGTCCATGCAGGAGCTCGCGGCGTAGCTGATTGCCGCTAACAAGGAACGTTCAATGCCCAAGATTACCTACATCGAACACAACGGAACCGCTCACGAGATCGACGTTCCGGTTGGCAAAACCGTCATGCAGGGCGCGGTGGACAACAATGTCCCGGGCATCGACGCCGATTGTGGCGGCGAATGCGCTTGCGCCACCTGCCATGTCTACATCGACGCTGCCTGGCTCGACCGGATCGGCCTGCCGGCTGCCGGATCGAACGAAGCGAGCATGCTGAGCTTCGCCGCGGTCACCCAGCCGGATTCTCGACTGTCCTGCCAGATCGACGTTACCGCCGCACTCGACGGACTGGTCGTGCGGATGCCAGAGGGGCAGCATTAGTAGGGGCAGCATTAATATTGACGGCGCGGCTCAACGAAGCCGCGCCGAGGGGAGCAAGCCAATGAACGCGCCGGTCCACTTCGATCCTGCTTCGGATGCCTATGCGACACCGTTGGATCAAATCGATGTCAGCGATCCACGCCTGTTCCAGGACGACGTCTATTATCCATATTTCGAGCGCCTGCGCCGCGAGGACCCGGTGCATTACCGCAAGGACGGTCTGTACGGCTCGTTCTGGTCGGTCACGAAATTCAAAGACATCATGACCGTCGAGACCCACCCGGAGATCTACTCCTCCGACGCGAAGCTTGGTGGCATCACCATCACCGACCGGCCGATGGAGTTCCGCCGCTCCAGCTTTATCTCCATGGACCCGCCGCGCCATGACGAACAGCGCAAGGTCGTCAGCCCGATCGTGGCACCCGGCAATCTCAATAACATGTCGTCCGTCATTCGCGAACGCGTCTGTACCGTGTTGGACGGGCTGCCCCGGGGCGAAACCTTCGACTGGGTGGAACGCGTCTCAATCGAACTCACGACGCTGATGCTGACGACGCTGTTCGATTTCCCGATCGAGGATCGCGCGAAGCTGACCTACTGGTCCGATTGCGCCACCGCTGATGTGAACGCCGGCGGCATTGTCGATTCGGAACACAAACGCCTCGAAATCCTGGGAGAGGCACTCCGCACCTTCACCGGCCTGTGGCACGAGCGCGCCGCTCGGCCCGCCGGCTTCGACCTGATCTCCATGCTTGCTCACAGCGAGGCGACCAAGGACCTGGTGAACGATCCGGCTGAGTTCCTCGGCAACCTGGTGCTGCTGATCGTCGGCGGTAACGACACCACCCGCAATTCCATGACCGGCGGCCTGTGGGCCCTGTGCAAACACCCCGCCGAATACCAGAAGCTGCGAGACAACCCTTCGCTGATACCCAACATGGTTCCCGAAATTATCCGCTGGCAGTCGCCTATCGTGCACATGCGGCGCACCGCCGTGACCGACACGGAGCTTGGGGGCAAGCCGATCAAAGCCGGTGACAAAGTCGTGATGTGGTATATTTCCGGCAATCGCGATGCAGATTCCATAGACCGGCCCGACGATTTTATCATCGACCGGGCTCGACCGCGGCATCATTTGTCATTCGGCTTCGGTGTTCATCGCTGTGTCGGAAACCGGTTGGCGGAAATGCAGTTGATCATCCTGTGGGAAGAAATCCTGAAGCGCTTTCCCCGGATTGAGCTGATGGCCGAACCGAAACGTATCTACTCCAACTTCATCCACGGCATCGCGGAAATGAAAGTGCGTATTCCGGCATGATCGAGGCTTTGAGTGCGGATATTCTGCCGGCGGGCGTGCGTGCCCGTTTCGTGGAGCGCGTGAACGGACTGCGGGTGCATGTGCTGGAAGCAGGGAATCCCGAGCATCCCTGTGTACTGTTGCTGCACGGCTTTCCGGAACTTGCCTGGTCCTGGCGCAAGGTCATGCCCGCGCTGGCCAGTGCCGGCTATTACGTCATAGCCCCCGATCAGCGCGGCTATGGCCGCACAACCGGTTGGGACAGCAACTACGATGGCGATCTTGGCTCCTTCCGGATGACAAACCTCGTCCGTGATATGATTGGACTACTGACGGCGCTTGGACGTCCCCACGTCTCGGCGGTGGTCGGGCACGATTTCGGTGCTTCGGTTGCTGCCTGGTGCGCCTTAATCCGTCCGGACATCTTTCGTTCGGTCGCCCTTATGAGCGCGCCATTTTCCGGGCCACCGGTTCTGATGGAAACTGAACCGGCACTCCGCGTCCAGTTTGATATTCATCGAGAGCTGGCGGCGCTGGATCGGCCCAGGAAGCACTACCAATGGTACTATGGCACCCGTGAGGCCAACGCCGACATGACGCGCTGTCCGCAGGGCATTCATGCGTTCCTGCGAGCCTACTACCATCACAAGAGCGGTGACTGGGCGGCTAACCGGCCGTTCCGGCTTCAGGGCTGGACAGCGGCCGAACTCGCAAGGATGCCGACCTATTACGTCATGGATCTGGCGGACGACATGGCTCAGACGGTCGCCAGAGAAATGCCGTCGCCCGAAGCTGTTGCGGCGTGCCACTGGCTACCCGACCCAGACCTGCGGGTTTACAGCGGCGAGTACGAACGCGTGGGCTTCCAGGGTGGCCTTCAGTGGTACAGATGCCGTACTCAGGGGATTGGTGCCGCGGACCTTCAAATCTTCAGCGGCCGCACCATCGATGTTCCATCTGTCTTCATCGCTGGCGCCAGCGACTGGGGTATCTACCAAACTCCGGGAGCCATTGAGCGCATGCAGGCCGAGAGCTGCACTGCCATGCGCGGTTGTCACTTGCTGGCTGGGGCTGGTCATTGGGTTCAGCAGGAAAAACCTGATGATGTTATCTCCATCTTACTGACATTTCTGAGTGTATAATTGTCGTTTTTTCATGCCGGATAACTTTTCCGGCATTGGCTGGGATAGCGGAACGGAGCGGTTGACGCACTAATTGCGAGACATACCGCATCGTTCTCCGGTCAACGATATGTACCATATTGGTTTCGTATATTAGAAATGGGCGCCATTAAATGGTGTTTCGGCGATTTACAATGCTATAACGCAATATTGAGGACGAGAAAAATTGGAATCGCGCCACATTTTGCAGCGATGATGGGCTTGACGACCGCAACGGAAACCGCACTCCGCACGGAGAGTGAAATGTTTCATGTGATCGTGGTACACGTAGAATTTGGTTTCGTACCCTGCTTGCTCAGCGTTAGCATTCATTGGTTCGGACGGGAATGTTGCTCCCCAGGGGACCCAGTCGTGCGTTACTAGACGAAGGTCAGGCTCTCCGGATTGTCTTGATTTGCAATCTCGGTCGCCGCGGTTGTTGCGGGCGGGCGGCTGATGACCAAGGGCTTGCTATCGACGGATGCTGACCTTCTAACAGGACAGGAACAGCCTGATGCCAGGATTGGCCGAACCGGCTATAGCGATGGATATTGTTGCATCGGACGGATTGGCGGGGGCACACGACCATCATGCGTCGATGTTCGCGCCTCGTCCCCGTCTCGCCGGCCGTACCCTCCGGCTCATCGGGTTCGATGCAATAGTGACGGCCTGTTCGGCAGTTCTTTGCTTCGCGTTATTCAATCCGGCCTGGCAGATCAGTTCCTCGGCGGTGGTCATTCCGATGGCTAGTCTGACGGTATGCCTGATCCTGAGCTTCGCCGAACGCGGACTGTACGTCCCCCAAGAGGTCATGAGCCGAAGCTTACCCTGGCGACGAATGATTTTGGCGTGGCTACAGGCTGTTGCGATTGGCACGCTTGCGGCGTTTTGTCTTGCGGTCTTGTCCGGGCACCCTAATCTGGTGCCGGTCCCCGGAAATACACCGGTCGGGATTCCCCCGGCTTACGATCGCCTTGATACGCTACACGGCGCTTGGTTGCCGGCCTTTCTCGTTGTCGGCTTCGCGGCGATAACCCTTGTGCGCCTTTTGCGGCTTCGCTTTTACGCGGGTTCGCAACCGCTTAACCGTACCGTGATCATCGGTGAGCAGGAGCCAATTCACGATTTACTTTTGCGGATTCAGACGGGCGTCCGCCGAAGCTTTGATGTGGTCGGCATCGTAGAAAAATCATCCGGCGGTCCGGACGAACCCACCTATCAGGGACTTCCCCGTCTGGATGATATCGATGCGCTCGAACAGATGATTCGCAAGGATGCTGTGGACACAGTTCTGGTCGCGCTGCCATGGTCGGCCGGCGAACGGATGCGCGAAATTATCGAGCGGATTTCAATGGCTCCGGTCGATGTCTATATTTATCCCGGAATGAATGGCCTTAACCTGCCGCTGCGCCGAGCTGACCGCACATTTGATCTGCCGTTATTGATGGCCTGCACGAGACCAATCGATGGTTTGGGAGCCCTGATCAAGCGTACCGAGGACGTGGTCCTGTCAGCCAGTCTGCTGGTGTTCATTTTGCCGGTCATGCTGACGGCTGCAATCGCTATTAAATTGACATCCAAGGGTCCGGTGTTCTTTCGCCAGCGTCGCCTCGGTTATAACAATCGAGTGATCGAGGTCTTAAAATTTCGCTCGATGTATTTGCATCTTTCGGATCCCGATGCGGCGCAGCAAGCGTGTCGCGGGGACAAACGGGTCACCCCGGTTGGTGCCTGGTTGCGCCGAACCAGCATGGATGAATTGCCGCAGCTGCTGAATGTTTTGCGCGGGGAGATGTCTCTGGTTGGTCCTCGCCCCCACGCACTTGCAACGACAGCGGGGGGATTGACCTTGGAGGAGGCTGTCCCGGTCTATGCGTCACGCCACCGGGTCAAGCCCGGAATCACGGGTTGGGCACAAGTCAACGGGTATCGCGGTGCGTTGGACAGCGTCGATAAAATCGTCCACCGGGTCAACCACGATCTGTATTACATCGAAAACTGGTCCTTAGGCCTCGACCTCAAGATTTTGTGGAGGACTGCCAGGCTCGTTTTCGCGGATGACAATGCGTTTTGATAACGCGAAGCCTTCAGACCCTTGTAGCGTCAACACATGAGCGATGGCGTGGGTTCAGGCGTCATTGCCTCGTCTGTCGGCAATCACGCTAATTTCCCCGGGGCACGATCATTTCGATTGTCACCGTCTATAGCTGGATTTTGGAGAAACTCTCGTGAACAGGCTGTCGAACCCCGAACTCACCATTCTTCGTAAGTCGGCTCCCGTTGCCCGGGAAGCGGAGGACCATGCCCTGGCGCCGGTGCGAATCGGGATTGGCGCAATTTCACGGCATCATCCGTCGTTTGTTCAACTCTATTATGCAATCGAAGCCCGCCGGACAAGTGCGATGCCCCTGGTCGTGCAGTTCATTTCGCCAACACCGGGAATCGGAGCCAGTACGGTCGCTTCGGGTTACGCCCGCGTCGCCGCTGATGATTGCGCTCAGCCCGTGCTCTATATCGACTGCAACGGGTCTGCTCCGAAGAAGCGGCGCGGTTCATCGCCGGAAACTCAACCCCTTACGCTATGCGATGCCCTGCGCCGCGGTCTGCCGCTGAGCGACGCGATCAACCCCGCCCGCGATGCTAAAAACCTGGTTTGCGCTCGTCTTGGAACCGGGGAGCGCCCGCTGCTGGCGCTGGGCGGGGAGCGGTTGCAATCCCTATTGGACATGTTGCGGACGAACCACCCTGTGATCGTTCTTGATACACCGTCGACCGAGGCACCCGAATCCGCGGCGGTATCCCGCTATTGCGACGGTTCCGTGCTGGTCGTTGCGGCGGGCCGTAGCCGGCAGGCGGAAATCGAAAACGCCAAATCCTTGCTGGAACGTTTGGGTGGTCAGACCGTTGGCGTGGTTTTAAATCGGGTGCGTGGTGTAATGCCGCGCTGGTTGGGTCATCACTGACATGCAGCCCGGTGGCCTTTCGTTGTCCTGGCCAAATCCAAATTTTTTACCACCGTTGCGGAGGCCGCCGTTTGTTGTCGTTTTGGCTGGCATCGAAAATTCTGAGATCGTCGATGCGGCGTTGGCCGATCCGGCACTGACAGAAGCTGTCCTTCCAAAGTTGGAACCATCCTGTACGCCACCCTGTGAGGCGTTGCTTTGGCGCCTGGAGACAGCGTCGGGCGATAGTCTCGTCCGGACCGGTTGGCTGCGGCGGCATTGGCACCGTAGGCCCTACGCCATCACGCTGCGCCTTGTGCAGTACCAACCGGGATCGGTGACACCCGAAATCCTTGATGAGGGCACCTTGGGGACTCGGGGTCGGCGGGCCGCGTTCAAGACGGGCATCGATCGTCTGGCGATGCGATTCGTTCGTGATGCCGCGCTCGGGCGAAGTCGAGGACCAGCCGGTTCTCCGCCGGCCGCAGCCCCGCACGGATCGTTTGGATGGTTGGACGCTCTGCGGGAAACCTGGCGCGAAAGGCTAATGACCGAGTGGTGGAGCATCGGCAGCAGCGCAACACCCATCGCCCGGGTTCTGTCCGGTGGCGGTCTTGGCCAGATTGCCTGGCATCGCACTAAAACAGCGCATCGGTACTTGGCCGATCCGTTCCCCTGGCCGGGCACGAACCGCATCCTATGCGAGGAAATGCCGCTGACAAACGGTGTCGGGCGTATTGTCGCGGTCACCGAGATCGACAAAACGCTGACGAGCCCGATAATCCTGCTCGATGACGGATGTCATCACTCCTATCCGTGTTCCTTGCTGGACAACGGTGTGGTCTGTTGCGTTCCAGAATCTACGGAGCGCGGCGCGACCCGTATTTACTGGCTGGATAATGATGGCAAGCTCCAACCACTCTGCGATCCGGCACCCAATGCCCGGTTGGCCGATCCAACGCTGTTCAAATGCCATGATCGCTATTGGCTGGGTTGCACCGATCTGGACCTTGGTGACCACGACAATTTGTGCTTTCTCCATGCGCCGGCGATTACCGGGCCTTGGACGCCGCACGCGCTATGGCCGGTCAAAATCGATGTCCGGGGTGCCCGGTCAGCGGGCATGCTGTTCGATGTGGACGGCCGGTTGTTCCGGCCTGGCCAGGATTGTGCCGCGACCTATGGCGCGGCGGTCGCGGTTTATGAAATCATCGAATTGAGTGAAACAGAGTTCAGCGAAGTCCCGGTCGTTGTTTTGCGTCCGGACAAGGCTGGCCCATTTCCGCATGGGTTACACACGCTGGTGCATGACGGTTCACGCTTCTGGGTGGATGGGAAGCGCTTTGTTCTCGACCTTGGCCAACTGCGGCACAAACTCCTCGGCCGGGTGTCACGTGTATTGTCGAAGATGGGAGTGGAGTAGCCATGTCCGCATCGCTTTCCGCCAGCCTTGGCGCAGTACCGGCGCCAGGCCCATTGAGCGGCACGACCAGTCGGGCGTTGTCGGTCGCGATCTATTTGCACGACCTTTCGGGCGGCGGCGTGGAGCGGCAGAGCCTGATCATCGCCGAGGAATTTCGGCGCCACGGTGCCGATGTAACACTGGTTTTGCATCGCCTGCGTGGAGAGCTGCTCAATCAAGTGCCCGCTGGCCTTCACATTGTCGATCTTAACAGTGGACGCACGTTGAGGGACATACCGGCGCTGGTGCGATTTTTGCGTGCCGATAGGCCAGATGTCCTACTATCGAATGTTGATCTCAATAACGTTGCGGCGTTGCTGGCTAAAGCTATCAGCTTCGGGTCCACGAAACTTGTGATTTGCCAGCATAATCCGATCTCCCCGGCATTCGCGGCCTGCGAAAACTGGCTATATCGATACGTCGGACCCATGTATCGGCTCTTATCGCCACTTATCAGCAAGGCGGTCGCGGTGTCGGACGGCGTCGCCCGCGAGCTGGAAACTGTGGCGGGATTGTCGCGGGATCAGGTCCTGACGATCCACAACCCCGTGGTGGGACCCGATTTTTCGGCACGGAGTGCCGAGGTCGCGGACCATCGGTGGTTCAGTCAGCCCGGCCGTCCGGTCTTCGTTACCGCCGGCCGCCTGGTGGCCCAGAAAGATCATGAGACCATGCTACGAGCGTTGGCGATTCATCGGCGGAGGTCCGACAGCCGCCTGATTGTCCTTGGTGCCGGCCCGTTGCAGGACTCTCTGGTGCGATTGACGAAAGAACTGGGTATTGCCGCGGCGGTTGACTTTCCAGGCTATCGTACCAACGCACTGCCTTACATTCGTCAGGCGGACGCATTTCTGCTAAGTTCCCGCTGCGAAGGATTCGGTAATGTCATCGTTGAAGCGCTAGGGTGCGGCACGCCGGTCATATCCAGTCGATGCGAATACGGGCCTGCGGAAATCTTGGATGACGGTCGCTACGGGTTGCTGGTGGAGCCCGGAAATCCTGCTGCGTTTGCCGGTGCGATGGATGAAGTGGCCACCTTACGTGAGCGTTTTCCGTCTGACATGTTGCGCAAACGGGCTGAGGATTTCAGTTACGCGGCTTGTGCTGGGCACTACATGGCCATGTTTCGGACGCTGGCACCTCATCGGGCATGGGCGACACAAGCATGAGGGTAGTACGTCCGTTTGGCCTGACTCTGAGCAAGGATACAGCTCGTGATATCGCGTGCGCAGCTCTTAGTCAGACCCCGACCGACGGCGTCGCCCTGGTCGTGACCCCCAATATCGACCATATAGCCACGATCAGGCGTCTGCCCGCGCTGGCCAGCGCGTATAAAAACGCCACACGCATCGTCTGCGATGGTTGGCCGGTGCAGCTCTACGCTCGCTTTTGCGGGCTTCAGGTTGCTCGGGTCACCGGGTGCGAAATCACTGCTGAACTGATGCGGATGGCTCCGCAGGCCCGGTCCCAGCGATTTTTCTTTGTCGTGGACAGTACCGAGACCGATGCGGCCCTTTCGGCCTGGGCCGAACGGCACGGTATTGTTTGTGCTGCGGCTATCCCGCCATTCGGTTTCGAACGCGATGCCGGATATTGTGAGCGGCTGGCTCAATCTATTCGGACGCACCAAACGACGGTATTGGTCATGGCTGTCGGCGCACCGCGTAGCGAGGTGTTCGTCGATGTCTATCGTAGTCTTCTCCCGCCGTGTTGGGCATTCTGCGTTGGCCAGGCCGTTAAGATCGAGGTCGGACTCGTCCGGCGTGCGTCATCGAAATGGCAATCAGCTGGTTTGGAATGGTTGTGGCGCCTGTTTCAGGAACCCGGGCGGCTGACAAAACGTTACGTCACCGCAGCGGCGGGCTTCGGCCTGGCGGTCGTTGAGGATCAACGACGCAGCAGGCGAGAGGGCAGGTCATGACGGCACATCCTCTTTCACACAAGCTCCCCACACGGCGCGGCTCGAACTCGCCTCATATGAACATGGCAGGATCGCACTCATGAATGAAACGCTGGCCCTTCCGATGCGCCTTGTAATGCGCGACCTGATGCTGACAGCCTTTGCCCAAAAAGGACGCTTGTTTTTGATTTTTTTCTGCGTGATGGCGATCAGCGTGGCCATCGCGATTTATATACAGCCAGACTACAAAGCCAGATCGAGCCTGCTCGTACTACTCGGCACTGAACACAGCTTTCGCCCGGCAGCCGGACAGCAATTCATGAACACCGGCGGTGTGGATGCCGAACAAGTATTGCGGACCGAAACGGGCATTCTTGCCAGCGATGATTTGCATCGCTCGGTCATTCGAGATATCGGCATCGAAAAAATGTATCCAAGGCTGCTGAAGCAACCCGGACCGATTGAGAAATGGTTTGCGGATACACGCCGGTACCTGACCGACCTGTTGGGCCTGACCGACGAGACCGCCGGGATCGGCGCGGCCGACCCAATGTCTCGTGCTGTTGAAGCATTCGCGACTAACCTGACCGTGACACTCGATAAGAAATCCAGCGTGATCGGCGTGGACTTCACCAACCCCGACAAAAATGTCGCGGCGGACGCGCTCCGTATCTTGGAATCGCAGTATCTCGTGTTGAGGCAGAAATTATATGGTGACATACAGGCGCCACTTGTCCAAGCACAGCAGAACGGGGTCGCCAAGCAGCTCGCAGCCGCGGATGCGGCGCTTCAAACGTTCAAGCAACAGCACGACATCAGCAACTTCGGCGAGCGGCGGGCAGTCCTGCTTAAGCAACAAGGAGATCTGGAAGCCGCACTCACGAAGTCGGAATCGACGATCGCCGAACTGACAGCGCGACTGAATCAGTTGAACCAGCAACTGGGCATAGCCGCGGGAGCTAAGAAGGGTGCCGCGAATCCGGCGGTCGCGTTACAAGGCATGGTGCAAGAGTACCAGAAACGAGAGGAAGACGCACAGACCCGCTATCGTGGCTCGCCCGCCGTCGATGAGGCTCGGCGTCAGATGCTGGAGCGCCAGACCGATATCGCGCGCATGCAGGCAACACAGGCGTATGGCGTTCAGACCGATCGCAACAAGACCGAGGCTGATTTACGTGCAAATCTGGCCGGGCATGACATCATCGCCAGTCAGCTCGGCGCACTGAACAAGCAGGTCGATACGCTTGATGCCGAGGAATCCAACCTGCACGGACTGGAGCGTAACCGAGCGATCCTGGAGGACAACTACAAGGCAATCTCGAAAATCCTCGATGAGCGGCAAACGGTGGAAGCCGTGGAAGCGCACCGTGAATCGTCGGTTCGTGTCGTCCAACCGCCTCGCGTGCCCCCACTGCCCCAGCCAACCCGCCGGTTGATCCTACTCGCGGGATTCATCGTTAGCGTATTGTTCGGTATCGGTTCGATCCTGATGGCCCACTTCTTCCGCGCCATCTATCTCCGGCCGGAGGCTTTGGAAATGGATACCGGACTGATCGTGCTGGCCTCGGTGCCAGAAATGCGGGGGCTTGGCGGTCCTACCGGTTCAGTGCTGGTTGTCCCGGCATAAGACAAACTGATGGATGGCGACGTGGCGGACGGATCGACCACCCGTCCGCCATCACTATCCGCATTGTTGGTCGCCAGAATTATTATTTTAACGATACTTATTTTGTGTTGATCATGGCTGCCTCTTGATTGGGAAAAATCGCGCGGATTGGTCATGTTGATACTGTCTGAAGGCGCCTGGATTTGGTCCCCAATCCTTGGATAGAACATGCCCGATACTATGGAATTTTCACGTAAGCCGATACTGGTCCTGGGAGCGTCAGGCTACATCGGAGGTCGCGTCGTGTCGGCGCTGGCCGGCTGGCCGCGGTATCATCCGATTAAAGCATCTCGCCATTCCGCCCCGCCGGTCGATGCAACGGATCTGAAGGCTGTCACGATCGCGCTTCACAACGTCGATTGCGTAATCAACTGCGTCGCCGGCAATGACCGAGCCATGGTGCTTGCTACGCAGACACTGTGCGACGCCGCCAGGGGCGCCCCACCTCGCCGGATCGTTCACCTGAGCAGCATGGCGGTATATGGCGCGGTAACCGGCCGCGTTCACGAGGAGCGGCAGCCCACCGACCCGATCAGCGGCTACGGCCGAGCCAAACTTGAATGCGAACGGATTATATCGAAATACGTTTCCGACGGCGGGGACGCGGTTATCTTGCGGCCCACCTGCGTTTTCGGCGCGGGCAGTCCGCAATGGTTCACACGTCTGGCACGGCTGCTAAAGGCGCGCCGTATCGGCGACCTCGGTTCCGCTGGCGACGGTTGCTGTAACCTTGCCTATATCGATGATCTCGTGGCCGGCATTCTGGCAGCAGCGGAGGCGCCGGACGCATCGGGTCGCGCATTCAATATTTCTAGCACCTCGGATCTGACCTGGAACGAATTTTTTATCATGTTCGCCAAGGCGCTCGGCGCGACCCCGGTTCGCCGCATCGCGCCACGCACGTTGACGTTTGAGACGAAGATACTGGCGCCAATCCGGCGCATCGCGGCCATGGCTGTGCATGGTTCGGTGACCGAGGCGATCACGCCATCGCTGGCGGCACTCTGGCGCCAGGATATCCGGATTGATTGTAGCGCGGCCCGAGCCACCCTGGGGCTGCCGCAAACCACGGCCGAACAGATGCTCGCCGCGACATGCCGAGCGCAGGAGCCAGCTTTTTCATGAACAACCGCCGAACGGTGTTCCTTGCATGCCCGTATGGGCAGATTGGCGGCGGCATGGGCAGTATCATGGCCTATCTGGCCTCGATGCAGCACGATCCGTCCGGTCGCTTCGACCTCAAGCGACTGGAATCCCGTGGCGGCCGACATATCGTCCTGTCACCTGTTTTTCTGGCACTGGCGGTCGCACGGATTTTCCACGAAGCCATTCGCGGACGTTTGGCCGTTGTCCATCTTAACCTGGCCGAACGCGGCAGCGTCTATCGCAAAGCGGTTCTGCTAGCCGCCACCAAGCTGGCTGGCGGCAGCATCCTGTTGCACCTGCACGCCGCCCAAATCAGACAGTTCCACGACTCGATGGGACCCATGGGCCGATCACTGCTCCGCTGGATGTTTCGCAAAGCCGACCATTGTGTCGTGTTAGGAGATGTTTGGCGACGTTGGGTTGTCGACACGTTCGGCGTCCGCTCGGGGCGGGTCAGTATCATTTACAACGGCGTCCCGGCAACCGGCCCAACGCCGCCGACCGCGCCTAAATCCGGTTCCTTCCAGTTATTGTTCGTCGGCAACCTGCTCGAGCGAAAGGGTGTGAAAGACCTTTTGCAAGCCATTGCCTCGCCCGCGATCCAGGCACGCGACCTCCATCTGACCATGGCGGGTGGCGGCCCAGTGGAATTCTATCGTGCCATGGCAGCGGAGCTCGGCATCGCCAATCGCGTGACCTTCACCGGTTGGGTCAGCCAGGACGATGCCAGGGCGTTGATGGTGACGTCCGAGGCTTTGGTCCTGCCGGCGTACGACGAAGGTCTGCCGCTGGTCATTTTGGAGGCGCTGGCTTCATGCACTCCCGTTATTTGCACCCCGGTTGGCTCCATTCCGGAAGTTCTTGCGCACGACGTCACCGCCCTGTTCGTCAACCCCGGCGACGAAAGCGGCATCGCCAACGCCATTGCCACGCTGATCGATCGGCCGGATGTCCGGGGACGCCTCTCCACGGCGGGTGCGGCGCTGTACGATCGGTTGTTTACCATGGAGGCGTTCGCTCGATCGGTAGGCGTCCTCTATGCGACCTTGACGCCGGATTCGGGACACAGGGCGCGGCCGGTATCGCCGCCGGTCCAGGAAGGCGGAACATGATCCAGGATGCCAACGACATCGTTCGTGGCGCGGTCATTCACGCCGATGTCTGCATTGTTGGCGGCGGTCCGGCTGGGATCACACTCGCCATAACCCTGGCGCAGTCTGGCCGAAACATCCTGCTGCTGGAATCTGGCGATCTCGTCCCAGGGGAAGACGCGCGCGCCCTAAACGCCGGAGAGGTCGCTGACGAAACATTACACAGCCCCCCCGATAAGTATCGCGAGAGATGCCTGGGCGGGGCGACCTCGATTTGGGGGGGGCGCTGTGTCCCCTTCGACCCGATTGATTTCGAAACCCGGCCATGGATCGATCATTCTGGTTGGCCCATCGGTTACGATGATGTTGAACCCTACTACGCCGCAGCGAACATCCTGTGCGAAGCGGGAGAGTTTGAATACGACGCCCGCCTGGCGGCGCCAGGGGGCATGCGGCCGCTGTTGCGCGGGTTTACGCCGGAGCATTTCGATACGAACGGCATTGAGCGTTTTAGTTGCCCAACCAATTTCGGGCGTCGGTATGAACCCAGATTACGCGCCTTGAACAACGTTCGGGTCCTTCTGCGGGCGACTGCCATTCGGTTGCGTGCGGCAGGCGATGGGAGCCGTATTGAAAGCCTCGAAGTCTGCGGCACCAGGGAGTCCCGGTTTTCTGTGACGGCAGATCAGTTCGTACTTGCAGCGGGGGGAATGGAAACCCCGAGACTGATGCTGTCGTCTGATGATGTGCAGCCCAACGGAATCGGCAACGCGCATGATTTGGTCGGACGCTACTACATGTGCCATGTCGCGGGAACAATCGGCAGTCTCCATGTGAGCGGGCCGGCGGATCAGGTGTGGCACGGATACGACCTGGCTCCGGATGGGACCTATTGCCGCCGACGAATTTCCTTGCGAGCTGATGTTCAGGCTCGGTTGGGATTGGGCAATGCGGTTTTTCGTCTGCACCATCCTCGCATTGCTGACCCGAACCATCGCACAGGACCATTATCGGCGATTTTTCTCGCCCAAAAATTGATCAGCTACGAATATGCAAAACGCCTCGTCAGCGACGTGCCGCCTACGCCTGGCATCTGGATGCGCCATGGTCTGAACGCGGCCACCGATGCCATCGCCACAATCCGCTTCCTGGGTCATATGCTGCGGGATCGCGTCCTGGCGGAGCGAAAATTCCCGTCGATCATCATTCGCCCCCGTACCAATCGATTCAGCCTTGATTTCCATGCGGAGCAAGTTCCCAATCCGGACAGCCGCATAACGCTCGGGTCATCGAAGGACCGCTTTGGGAACCGCCAGGCGCGGATCGACTGGCGTTACAGCCGCAAAGACATCGAGACCGTTTCACAAGCCTTTGATTTGCTGCGTCAGGATATTGGAAAGCAGGCCATCGGCGAACTGACGTTTGCATCCGACGAGCGTGATATCGAATCGGTCGTCCGTCGCGACGGTGCTTACGGTGGCCACCACATTGGTACCGTCCGAATGTCTGCCAGCCCGACCTCCGGCGTCGTTGATCAAGACTGCAAAGTGTTCGGTTTGAACAATTTGTATGTGGCGGGAAGTGCAACTTTCCCGACCTCCAGCCAGGCGAACCCGACGCTGACGATCGTCGCATTATCGTTACGAATCGCCAGGCACCTGGGCGGGATCGCGAACCGGATACCGGCTGTGCGAACCGCCGGACACCCCGTGATGGCACGTTAACGATAATCGAATAGCCTCGCCACTTTTGGAAGCTCGTCTGACAAAATCTGCCACAGCCCACATTTGGGTTGAATTGCATTCTGCAAACCTATTCGAGATCAGCAATCTGCACCTATAGCTTTGTCGGATGGGCTGCCGGAAACCTGATGTCAGAGGAGCCGCACGGAATCTTCGGCCCCAAGCAGGCCGTCGGACTACCCTCGCGGGATGTTGCCATTTCGCGTGGCATGCGGATCAAGCCATCCCATCGTCGCCGAATTCTCGCTGTCCGTGGTCGGCAGGTACGGCTTGATATCAAGCAGCCTTGTGCCGTCGATGCAGTCCAGGAAACGGACCTTTAGCGTATCTGGCCCGTCGAAGCCATCGAACGCCACGACAGACAAACCGATCGGATTCGGCCGAAACGGGGCGCGCGTCGCAAACACCCCGCGCGGCCGCGGATCGAACGGCGGTGTGAAGGTCAGCTTGGCCTGCGCCGCCGCCTGATCGAGCGAATACAGCAGAATCAGGTGCGAAAATCCCTCCAGGTCGCACAGCCCCTCCAGGAACTCGGGCAACACCACAGCGGTGCAAACGGGAGCCGGATCAGGCTGCCGGCCATTACGAGGGCAGTCGGCAACGGCCCGCCAGGGCGTATGCAGAATCCCGATCGGATGGATACTGAAAGCGGTCAACACAGATCCTCGCCACACAATGGTCCGACCCGGATCATGTGCGGCGAGTCGCGTCCCGGCAAGCGTCGCGTCATGCCGCCAGCGCGTTCAGCTTTCGTACCCGCGGCATCACCTCACCGCTCATCAGCTCCATCGAGTGCAGCACTTTGCGGTTGTCCAGACCGCCGATCCGGGTCCAGCACAGCAGTTCGTCGAACCCGTACTCCACAATCAACTTCGACAGTTTTTCCACGCAATGATCGACGTCGCCACAAACCATCAGCGGGCTGCTGGCCAAGTCATTGAAATTCAGCGTCTCCGCCGTGTTCTTTGTCTGGCTGTATAGTTCGTAGCTTTTGATCGCTGCCTGCCCGGCCGGTGGTGCGACGTATTTCGCGATCGTGCGGTAATACCACGTAACCGGCCCGGCATATTCCCCGCGCGCCCGACCCATCGAGTCAGCGGCATAAACCTTGAGCAACAGCGCGATTTTGCCCCCAGCCGGATCCAAGCCCGCCTCTCGCCGACCCGCGCGATAATCAGCAACGCCCACTTTCGCCCCCTCGGCCGACAGCCCGAACGCCCCCGACATCAGCACGTTGAAGCCGTAACGTCCGGCAAGGCGGAACGTCTCCGCCGACAGGCACGCCATGTAGATCGGCGGATGCGGCTGTTGCAGCGGCTTTGGCCGGACATATAGGTCATCGACCTGATAGTGCTTGCCCTTGAAAGTGACGCGCTCCTCCGTCCAGCATTTCCGGACCAGGTTGATCGCCTCGTCGAAAATTTCCCGAGAATTCGCCTGCTGGTCAGCCATGCCGAAGCCTTTGTACTCGATCGGCTGGTAACCTCGGCCGACACCCAAATCGACGCGGCCGTCAGACATCAGGTCGAGGAACGCGAAATCCTCGGCCACGCGAACAGGGTTGTGGAACGGTAGCACAACGACGCCGGTACCAAGCCGGATGCGTTTGGTGCGGGCGGCGGCGACGGCGGCGAGGGAGACTTGTGGGGAGGCGCAATAGCCATATTCTGAGAAATGGTGTTCGGCCGGCCAAACGGAATCGAAACCGAGGTTTTCGGCCTCATACATCAGTTCCATCTGCTCCTTGACGACCTGATGCTCGGTCTTACCAACAGGGTTTTCGAACAGATGCAGCATGCCGAGTTTCATGACCATTCCTTCCATTGGGTATTGTTCTATACTTGTTGGTAGAAGGCTGGCACGACCGGGGGCACGATTTCCTTGACGCGCATCAAATGTTGTCCCACCGGTCTATTGCCATGATCCACCCGGGGCATGCGGCCGTCGAGGGGGGAACGCTTCTCTTGACACTGCCCCGTACCTGAACCTTCATCCTCGCAACACGAAGGGCGGGGAACGATGACCCAGAAATCCAAGCTGCGAGGTAGTTTCGCGGAAGCCGTGGCCGACATTCCCGATGGCAGCACCATCGCGTTTGGCGGCTTCGCCATGCCGGGGACTCCATTCAACCTGATCAAGGCATTGATGGAGCAGGGCGCCAAGCGCCTGACCCTGATCGGCAACACCACCGGCGGCGCGCAAAAGCCCCGGATGCCGGATATCGGCATGCTGGTCGAAAACGGCCAGGTCGCCAAAGTCATCTGCGCCTTCACGGCGGCGACCCGGCCGACCGACACGCTGCCATTCACCAAGTACTACGAGTCCGGGGAGGTTGAGGCCGAACTGGTCCCACAAGGCACACTGGCCGAACGATTGCGTGCGGCCGGGGCCGGCATCCCCGCTTTCTACACCCCCACCGCCGTCGGCACCGAACTTGCCGAGGGCCGCGAGACCCGGATGATCAACGGCCGCGAATACCTGCTGGAATACGCCCTTCCCGTGGATTACGCGTTCATCCGCGCCAGCACGGCCGACACCGCCGGCAACCTGCGGTTCCATCGTGCGCAGCGGAATTTCTGTCCCGTCATGGCCACCGCCGCCCGTGTAACGATCGCCGAGATCGACAATCCGATCGTCGCTGCCGGCAGCATCGACCCGGACGACGTGCATACTTCCGGTATCTACGTGCATCGCCTCGTGCAGATCCCGCCGGAACCCGAGGGTCTCTGGCCCGCCAAGAGGCAGGAGAGAAAACGATGAGCGGCACAAAAGGCCTCAATCGCCAGCAGATGGCCGACCGCGTGGCGCGCGAGTTCCAGGACGGCTGGATTGTCAATCTCGGTGTTGGCATCCCGACGATGTGCTCCAACACCGACATCGGTGACACGGACATCACGTATCATTCTGAGAACGGTGTGATCGGCTACGGCGCCGTCGCGGCAGAGGGCCACGAGGACCTGAACCTCGTGAACGCCGGCGGGCAGAATGTGACGTTGAAGCCCGGCGCGGCGGTGGTGCATCACGCGGACAGTTTCGGGGTGATCCGGGGCGGGCATATCGATGCGACGGTGATGGGGGCCTATCAGGTCTCGATGAACGGCGATTTCGCCAACTGGAAGCTGAAAGGCCAAAAGGGCGGCGGCATCGGCGGCGCGATGGATTTGGCGGCATGCGCCAAGCGTGTGTTCATCATTCTGGAGCATGTCACCCGCGACGGCGGTTCCCGGCTGGTGACGGCCTGCGATCTACCGGTAACGGCGCGCGGTGTCGTGACCCTGGTGGCCACGAACTACGGGTTGTTCGAACCGACCAGGACCGGGTTCCATCTGCGGGAGATCGCGCCCGGCCTGACGGTCGACGAAATCCGGGCGGTAACCGGGGGTGTGCTGACGGTGGCGGACGGCCTGAAGCAGATCGCCGTCGGGGGCTAACACCGGCACCCGGGACAAACGCGTCAGGCGTTCTAAACAAATGCCTAACGCGTTCCCGCGGCGCTGCCGACATGTTACCTAGGCGCCATGCCTGATTTTCGCTTCCTCCACGCCGCCGACCTGCACCTCGACAGCCCTTTGCGCGGCCTGGAAGCCGACGTCTCCGCCCCGGTCGAAATGATTCGCGGCGCGACCCGCGTGGCGCTCGGTCACATGGTCGATCTCGCGATCGAGGAGAAGGTCGCATTCGTCCTGATTGCCGGCGACATCTACGACGGCGACTGGCTGGATTTCGGAACCGGCTTGTTCTTTTCCAACCAGATGCGGCGCCTGACGCATGCCGAAATCCCGGTGTTTGCCATTCGCGGCAACCACGACGCGGCCAACCGCATGACCCGGTCCTTGCGCATGCCGCACGTCACCGTCTTTGAGCACAACCACGCCCATACCCATCGCCTGGACTCGCTTGGCGTGGCCATCCACGGCCAAAGCTTTGCCGATCAGGCGGTGCCGGACGACCTATCGAAAGACTATCCCCGCCCGATCGACGGCATGTTCAACATCGGCCTGCTGCATACGTCCGCCGAGGGCTACGCCGCCCACGCTCGTTACGCCCCCTGCGACATTCAGGGCCTGAAATCCCGCGGCTACGACTACTGGGCGCTCGGTCACGTCCACGAGCGGCAGGAATTGTCGCAGGACCCCTGGATCGTCTTCCCCGGCAACCTGCAGGGCCGCCACATCGGTGAGACCGGTCCCAAAGGCGCCAGCCTGGTAACCGTCGCCGGCAACCGCGTGCAGTCGGTGGAGCACCGCGTGCTCGATGTGCTGCGCTGGACCCATATCGACGTGGACCTTGACGGCGTGCCAGACGAAGCGGAGGCGATGATCCGCGTGCAGTACGCTCTGGAATCCGCACTGCGGGATGCCGAACCTCGTCCGCTCGCCGCCCGCGTGACGCTTAGCGGTATCACGACCGCCCACGCCGTGCTGGCCGCCGACGGATTGCGCGACAAGATCCTGAACGAGACACATGGGATTCCGGGTGAGCATCGCCTCTGGTTGGAGGCAGTTAAACTCCGCACTCGACCTCCCGTCCTGTCCGCAAGGCCCGACAACCTCGGCCGCCTGCTGACCGAGATTGATGCAATCGCCGCTGCCCCGCCGTCCGATCTCTTGGGCGACTGGCTCAGCGTATTACACGCCAAATTAAGCGAGGCGCTTCCCAAGGATCATCCGTTGCAAACCGCGGTCACCGGCGATCTGACAGCGATCGTCGAGCAGGCTCGGCGACGATTGGAAGCGGCTTTGGCGGACCACACCTGATGCGCCTCGCGAATGTCCGACTCGAACGCTACGGCCCGTTCGAGGCCCTCGACCTGCCGCTGGACCCGACCCCGGGGCGGGTCAATCTCATTGTTGCGCCCAACGGCTACGGCAAGTCGGTGATCCGCCGAGCGATCGGCGAGTTCCTGTTCGGTATTGAGGCTCGGACACCGATGACCTTCCGGTTCGGCACGGAAAAGATGCGCATCCTGGCGGACGTGGTCCAGGACGGCAGCGTCCGCTCGCTGGTCCGCCGTAAAGGCAATGGCAACACACTGGCCGTCCTCAATGGCGCGGACGTTTCGCCTGAGGATGCGCACCGCATGCTTGGAGGTGCCGACGAGACGGTCTTTCGCGAACTGTTTGGGCTCGACACGGCGCTGCTGCGCTCCGGCGGCAAGGAACTGATCCGTAGCCAAGGGCGGCTGGGGCAGGTCCTGTTTGCCGCTGGCGGCGGCATGGGTCGGGTGCGTGATCTGCTGACGGAACTGGAGCGAAAGCGCGACGACCTGGGACGGGCGACGGCGCGGCATCGGTCGCGGCCGATTTGGAATGCCTTGAGTGAGTGGGAACAGGCGGCTTCCGACCTCCGGCGCGTTGCGTTGCGGCCGGATGCCTGGGGATTGCTGGAACGCCAGGCTGCCGATTCCGCGAAGCATTTGACGGCGCTGCTGGAAGAGCAGACGGCAGCGGTGGCGGAACGTGACCGGCTAAGAACCATCGGTGCGAGCCGGCCCTGGCTCGATAAGCTGCGCGCTGCTGAGCGGGTTCGTATCGAGGCTGGCGACGCACCCGAACTGGACGACACGTTCGAACGGCGGTGGCGTGATGCGCTGGAGGCCGGTGCGACATCGTCCAGTCTGGCGTTGGCGGCCGAGGCGGACTTGTTGGCAGCGGGGGAGGCCCGGTCAACCCTGAGTTTCGACCCGGCGTGGCTGGCAGTGGAAGCCGAGATCGACGCCCTGCCTGCTTTGCGCGGGCGGGCTCAGGGTGCTGAAACCGACCTGCCGGCTGTCGAGCGGACCTTGGCGGAAGAACGCGCGCGGGCGTCGGCGTTGCGGCGCGAACTGGGGTGGGACGAGGCGGTGGCTCTGCCCCCCGCGCCCATCGTCAAGGATGCGCAAAGCCGTCTGCAACAGCACCCGAAGTTGGCCGCCGAGGCCGCCACAGCAGAACTCCGGGTGGCGGATGCCGAACGGGCGTTGGCCGCGACCCTGGCCGAAATGGCGGCGCTTCCGCCGGAAGCCGATGTCGCGACGATCCCAGATATTGCTCGGCTTTTGCATGCGGGGGGCGATCCGGCGGCGCGATTGGAGGCCGGCCGGCAAGCGGTGCGTAAGGCGGAAACGGCACTTCAGGCGGCTTTGGCCGCGATTCCCGATTGTCCGTTGCCGGAAACCGCGCTGCGGACCACCGCCGCCCCGTCTGACGCCGCGATGGATGCGGCCGAAGCGGCGTTAGGCCGAGCGGAAGCGGCTTTGGCGCAGGCTGGGCGGGATTTGGCGAAGCAGACCGCGGCGATCACGGCCGAGACGGCAAAGCTGGCAGCGTTGGAACGAACCGCGAAGTTGCCACCTCCCGATGCGCTGGCCGCCGCTCGTTCACACCGGGACGCTGTATGGCTGGCGATCTGTGGGCCGGCGCCCGACCCGTTGGAGGCGGTTGCGCTGGATCGTGCAATGCGCGAGGCCGACAGGATCGCGGACGCGCTGATCGAGCATGGGCAGGAGGTCGCCCAGGCGGCGGCGCTGCGGGGCCGGTTGGCAGTTCTGGAAGCCGAACGTGCCGCGGCCGAGGACTCAGTAGGGCAAGCCACCGACGGTGTGACCGATGCACGGGACGCATTGTCGCGGATTGCGCACGCCGCCGGTGGCAATGCGTCCGATGTGCCTGCGTTGCGCGCGTTCCTGCGGGCCCGCGCCGTCGCCGTGGCCCGTCATACGGAACGTGACACTGCGACAACTGAGTTGGCCGACGTGACGGCGCATCTGACCGGTCTTAGCCGTCAACTGGCAGCCGCGATGGCGGTTGAATTGCCGGACATTTCCGGTCTTGGCGTGCTGCTGGCGGAAGCGGATCGGCGCACCGATGCGGCCCGGAATCTCACTGCCCGGCGCAAGACGTTGTCGGACCATGCGGCCACGCAGCGCACCGTGCTGGCGTCGGCCGCGACTGCCGCATCCAAGGCGGATCGGACGCTGGCCGACTGGACCGCGCAATGGGCCACCGCGATGGCGGCGTTGTCCCGGCCCGAAAACGAGGCACAGGCCGCAACGTCCGAGGCGTTAGCCCTTGTTGAGGAACTGCGGGCGACCGAGCTGAAATGCGAGGACGCACACCGCCGTATTGCCGACATGCGGGCTGCGATCGCGTTGCTGACCGCCAAGGTGGCTGGTCTTGCGGCGCTGTCGGCGGATTGGGCGGCGATGCCCCCTATCGAAGCTGCCGATGCGTTTCAGCGCCGGCTTCAGGCGGAACGTCAGCAGGCCGCTCGCTGTGCGGACGCCGATAAGCGTGTGGCCAGTGCAACAGAAAAGCTGACCACGAGTCGCGCGGCGTCCGAGGCAGCGGGGCGGACTCTGGCAGGACTGCGCGCGGCGCTGCGGGCGGACACCGACGAGGCGGCCGAACTCCAGCTTCAGCGCGCCCGGTCGGTTTTGGCAGCCGGACGGGACGCGGCTGAGGCTCGGCGGGAATTGGCCGTCCAGGGCGGCGGTCTGAGTGTGGAGGTCCTGACCGAACGCTGCGCTGAAACGACCGCTGAAGCGGATGCGGCCCGGGTTGCCGCCATTGACGCCGGCCACGCGGAACGCGCTGCTTCGATTGAAGCCGCGCGCGAAGCCAGCATCGCCGCCGCGACCGCGATGGAACAAGCCGGCACCGGCCATCAGGCGGCTGAGGCGGCTCAACGGCGAGAGGCCGCTCAGGCGGTCTTGTCCCGGACGGTAGAGGAAGCGCTGGTCCTGCATGCCACGCACGCGTTGCTGCAAGCGGCGCTCGATCGGCAGGCGACGGGCGCGGATCAGCCGCTGCTGGCCCGCATCGGCGCGGTGTTCCGTACCATCACCGGCGGGGTTCAGGCCGGTGTGAAGATCGAGGACACCAAGGACGGCCAGACGATGGTCGCGCTGGAGGCCGATGGTGTGACGCGCAAGGCACTCGATCAACTCAGTGAGGGGACGAGCGACCAGCTTTATCTCGCGTTACGGATCGCCGCGCTGGAGGATTATGCCGCCGCCACCACACCATTGCCGTTCATTGCTGACGACGTGTTGCAGACCTTCGACGATCCCAGGACGACGGCGACCTTGGAGGCTCTTGTCGCTTTGAGCGATCGTGTCCAGGTGATTGCCTTAACGCATCACGCCCATCTCGGCGGATTGGTTGACCGGCTTCCGGCGGGTTCTGTGCATGTGATGCGGCTGGGCGGTTGAGCAGATGGTCTCCGACACTATTTTCGCACTCGCTTCCGGATCGGCCCGCGCTGCTATCGCGGTGATGCGGCTGAGCGGGCCGGACTCCGGTCTGGCGGTGGCGGCATTGTGCGGCGGATCAATGCCCATCCCCCGCCACGCCTCGCTGCGCCGCCTGCGCGACGCGGACGGCGCGATGCTGGACCACGCGTTGGTGCTGTGGATGCCTGGCCCCGGAACCTACACCGGCGAGGACTGCGTCGAGTTGCATCTGCACGGCGGCCGAGCGGTGATTGACGGCGTGGCGGCGTCGTTGACGGAAGCGCGTTTGCGCCCTGCCGAACCGGGCGAATTCACCCGCCGCGCCTTCCTCAACGGCCGTATGGACCTGGTCGAAGCCGAAGCCGTCCACGACCTGATCGCCGCTGAAACCGAGGCGCAACGCCGCCAGGCCCTGCGCCAACTGGAAGGCGCACTCGGGGAGATTTACCAGGACTGGGCCGACCGGTTGCGTGGCATCCTCGCCTACCAGGAGGCGCTGATCGACTTCCCGGACGAAGACCTGCCGCCGGAAGTGGAAGAGCAATTGCTGGCCACGCTGCGCACCGTGCATGCCGAAATCCGCACCCATCTGGACGACGCCGGACGCGGCGAGAAACTGCGCGAGGGCCTGTTCTTCGCCATCTCCGGCGCCCCCAACGTCGGCAAATCCACCCTGATCAACGCGCTCGCTGAACGCGACGTCGCGATCGTGTCCGACATTCCCGGCACCACCCGCGACGCCTTGGAAACTCGCGTCGTGCTGGGTGGCGTACCCGTCACGCTGGTCGATACCGCCGGGTTGCGTGAAACGGTCGATAGCATCGAAGCTGAGGGTGTTCGCCGGGCCCTGCTCCACGTCAGGAACGCCGATCTGGTGATGACCGTGGTCGAAGCCGGATCGCCGTCCCCGGACAACCGCGGCCATCTGTTGATCGCCAATAAGGCCGACCTCGACCTCCCTGGTCCGGAGGGCGCGCTGCGGATCAGCGCGAAAACCAGCCTCGGTATGGACGAATTGCGCGCCCGTCTCGCGACCGAAGCGCGGCGCATGACGGAATCCACCGGGTCGCCGCCGTTAACCAGGGCGCGGCACCGTGCGGCACTGCTGGCCGCGGCCGAACATTTGGACGCCGCGGAGCGCGCCGATCTGCCTGAACTGCGGGGCGAGGACTTGCGCCTGACGATGCGCGCCCTGGGTCGCATTACCGGCCACGTCGGAGTTGAAGACATTCTGGACACAGTGTTTTCGAAGTTCTGTATCGGCAAGTAGCTACTCCACCGCCCCCCGAAGTCCGGCCCCGGCCGCCAGTGGGCACAGCGGCAGCGCCGCCGCCAGCATCGCCGCCAGCAGCATCAGGTGCGGATGCGGAGAGAATCCACCCGCCGCCGCATCGGCCGCCGCGGCGCCGAAGATCAGCACCGGGGTCACCAGCGGCAGCACCAAAAGCGGCAACAAGACACCGCCTCGTCTCGCGCCCAGTACGATCGAGGCTCCCATTGTGCCAAACAGCGACAACAACGGACTGCCAAGCAGCAGGCCGAGCAGAAGGGCAGGGATACCGTCCTCGGGCATGCGCAACATGATCGCCACCGGGCCGGCTGCCAGAAGCAGCGGCACGCCTGTCACGATCCAGTGCGACATCGCTTTCGCCGCGGCGATCCCGAACGGCGGCAGGCCGGACAGCATCAGCAGATCCAGGGAGCCGTCCTCCAGGTCCGCTCCGAATAACCGGTCCAGCGGGAGCAACGCGGCCAGCAGGGCACAGACCCAGACGATCCCGGGCGCGATGCGGCCGAGCGTGTCGGGCGCCGGGCCAATCGCTAACGGAAACAGCGAGGCGGTAACCATGAAAAACAGCAATGCCGCTAGGGTATCCGCACCATGGCGCATGGAAAGCCGTAGGTCGCGGGACAAGACCGCCCAGAAGATGCGCATCAATTCAACCTGAACTCGGTCGCGTCCGGCAACGGCAGCGGCACATGCGTGGCCGCGACGACGATCCCGCCGCCCGCCCGATGTGTCGCCAGCAATACGCCGAATCGCGCGATGGAAGCGGTATCGAGCCCCAGGGTGGGCTCATCCAATAGCCACAACGGCGCGCCCGACAGCACGAGCCGCGACAGGGCCAAACGCCGCTTCTGCCCTGCCGACAGCATCCGCGCCGGCAGGTCGGCCAGTGCCTCCAGCCCTACCGCCGCAAGCGCTGTCGTGACAGAACGTCCGGACACGCTGGCGGCGAAGCGAATATTTTCCACCACCGTCAGCCCCGGCTTCACGGCATCCTGGTGACCGAGATAAGCAACACGTTGTCCATGGGCAGCAAGGTCGTCGAGGGCATCCTCCCCGTTCCACAACACGCGGCCGGCCGCCGGTCTGATCAAACCCGCCAACATCCGCAGCAGGGTTGACTTTCCCGATCCGTTCGGCCCGGCCAGCACCAAGGCGCCGCCGGACGGCGCCGTGAACGAAAAATCTCGAAAAATCAGCCGTTCCCCACGGAACACCGCCACGTCCTCTGCCGTCAGCACACTCTATCCCCCGAACCTTTGCCGAAACGGCGTACGCAGCCTGTGGACGATTCACGGCCGGTGTGGTTAAAGCCCGCCGTCGTGAATATTTCATCCGCGGCGTGATCTCCACCCCACGCCGCCTTAACGGAAGGCGTCTCGTGAACCGAGGCGATAGCAGCGCATGACCGCAGTCGGGCACGATACCCTCAAAACCCGTCGTACACTTACCGTAGAAGGCAAGGGATACGATTATTTTTCGCTACCGGAAGCAGCGAAGACCCTGGGCGACATTTCGCGCCTGCCGGTCAGCCTGAAGGTCCTGCTGGAAAACACGCTGCGTTTCGAGGACGGCCGCAGCTACAAGACCGATGACGCCAAGGCGATCGTCGGCTGGCTGGAGAAGGCGTCGTCCACCAAGGAAGTGCCGTTCAAGCCCGCGCGCATCCTGCTACAGGATTTTACCGGTGTTCCCGCCGTCGTCGATCTCGCTGCCATGCGTGACGGCCTGACCCGGCTTGGTGGCAATCCCCAGAAGGTGAACCCACTGGTGCCCGTCGATCTGGTGATCGACCACTCCGTCATGATCGATTTCGCCGGCACCGCCGATGCGGAACAGAAGAACGTCGATATCGAGTTCGAGCGTAACGAGGAACGCTACAAGTTCCTGCGCTGGGGCCAGGACGCGTTCGATAACTTCCGCGTTGTTCCGCCCGGCACCGGCATTTGCCATCAGGTGAACCTGGAATACCTCGGCCAATGTGTGTGGACCTCCACCAACGGCGGCACCACCTTCGCATACCCGGACACGCTGTACGGCACCGATAGCCACACCACGATGGTCAACGGCCTGGGCATCCTAGGCTGGGGCGTCGGCGGCATCGAAGCCGAAGCCGCCATGCTCGGGCAGCCCATCGCCATGCTGATCCCAGACGTGATCGGCTTCCGCCTGACCGGCAAGACGGCCGAGGGCATCACCGCCACCGACGTCGTGCTGACCGTCACGCAGATGCTGCGCAAGAAGGGCGTGGTTGGGAAGTTCGTTGAATTCTTCGGCCCGGGCCTGGACGATCTCGGCCTGCCGGATCGCGCGACGATCGGCAACATGGCACCGGAATACGGCGCGACATGCGGCTTCTTCCCGGTTGACAAGATTTCGCTGGACTATCTGCGCCTGTCCGGCCGCGACACGCATCGCATCGCGCTGGTCGAAGCCTACCTGAAGGCTCAGGGTATGTTCCGTGAGCCCGGCCAGCCTGATCCGATCTTCACCGATACGCTGGAACTGGACCTGTCCACGGTGCTGCCGAGCATGGCGGGACCGAAGCGTCCGCAGGATCGCGTGCTGCTGAAGGATATCACTTCGAGCTTCAAGGCCGATCTGACCAAGGGCCTGGGCGTCCCCGCTGCCGACGTTAATCTGTCGGTTAAGGTCGAGGGCAAGAACTACGAACTAACCCACGGCGACGTGGTGATCGCGGCGATTACGTCGTGCACGAACACCTCCAACCCGTCGGTTCTGGTCGCCGCTGGTCTGGTGGCGCGTAAGGCGCGTGCGAAGGGCCTGACTCCGAAGCCCTGGGTGAAGACCTCGTTGGCGCCCGGATCGCAGGTTGTGACCGAATATCTGGACAAGTCCGGCCTGTCCGCAGACCTGGACGCGATCGGGTTCCAGACCGTTGGTTATGGCTGCACGACCTGCATCGGCAACTCCGGCCCGTTGGATGAGGCGATCGTTGACGCGATCGAAGACAACAAGCTGGTCGGCACCGCCGTCATCTCCGGCAACCGCAACTTCGAAGGCCGCGTGCATGCCAACGTGCGGGCGAACTACCTGGCCTCGCCGCCGCTGGTCGTTGCTTACGCGCTGTTGGGCAAGGTGACGGTCGATATCACGACGGAGCCGCTGGGTATCGGCAACGATGGGCAGCCGGTTTACCTGCGCGATATCTGGCCGACGAACAAGGAAATCTCCGACGTCATCGCGTCCAGCCTGTCGCGGGATCAGTTCCTGAAGCGTTACGGCGAAGTCTTCAAGGGTCCGAAGCAGTGGCAGGCGATCGAGGTCGATGGCGACAACGCCACCTACCGTTGGAACGACGGCTCCACCTACGTGAAGAACCCGCCGTACTTCGACGGCATCACCATGGAGCCGAAGCCGGTTGGCGACATCTCCGGTGCTCGGGTTTTGGCGGAACTGGGCGACAGCATCACGACGGATCACATCAGCCCGGCCGGCAACATCCGCAAGGCGTCTCCGGCTGGTGAATACCTGGGTGAGCGTCAGGTGACGCAGGCCAACTTCAACAGCTACGGCGCTCGGCGCGGCAATCATGAGATCATGATGCGCGGCACGTTCGCCAACATCCGTATCCGCAACGAGATGCTGAAGAATGTCGAAGGCGGCATGACGAAGCATCTGCCGGACGGCGCCGAAATGCCGATCTACGACGCGGCGATGAAGTACAAGGCCGAGGGCGTGCCCTTGGTCATCTTCGGCGGCAAGGAATACGGCACCGGATCTTCCCGCGACTGGGCGGCGAAGGGCACGATGCTGCTGGGCGTGAAGGCGGTCATCGTCGAAAGCTTCGAGCGTATCCACCGATCGAACCTGGTGGGCATGGGCGTGCTGCCGCTGGTGTTCAAGGACGGGGCCGATCGCAAGTCGCTGAACATCGTCGGCGACGAAGTGATCGACATCACCGGCCTGGACGGCGAGATCACACCGCGGATGGAGCTGTCCCTGGTGATCCATCGCGCCGATGGGACGGTCGATACCGTACCTGTGATCTGCCGGATCGATACGGTCGATGAGGTCGCTTACTACAAACACGGCGGCATTCTGCAGTATGTGCTGCGGGAAATGGCCGCCGCCTGAAGCAGTACCCGGGGGTGGGCCGGCCCGTCTTAGGACCGGCCCCTCCCCTAGCGTTTCTTGATGATGATCTTGACTTTTATAATCACGATCACCACCATTATCGCCAGGAGGTTGAGAGTTATCAGCATGTCGACCTCCAGGTTAAAAGCCGGCGGAAATATTCCGCCGGCTTTTTCATTATGGCGGCGATGTATGAACAAATAGTTTACGCGGACGAAGTCTCCTGACCGGACGTGTGGATCGTGGCGCCGTGGCTGTCATGTTCCTCGACGATCCGCGTGAGCGGACCATCAGACTGTAGCCATCATCGGCCGCCTGTTGGCGGTTTCTCAATATAATCTGTCCGTGGTGTGGGCGGCGAGGCCGCGGTCAATCATCCACGCGGTGGATATCGTGCAGGCTGAAACCGGCGTCGGTTTCCGATACTTTCAGCCAGTCCCGGTGCCGCAGGGTCCGCTGTGTATCCAGATAACCACTGTTCCAGTGTTCGCGCATCGACGCGGCGCTGAATTCGTAATCCTTGGCCTGCGTCTCGTAGGCGGCCTGCTGGTAGATGAGCTCCAGGATCGTCGCCTCGGGCATATGCGCCAGCCGCGTCTTTAACGCGCGTTCGTCGGCGTCCAGCATCTCTTCCGGCACTTTCGCCAGCAGCTTCTTCACCAATGCGCCGCGGTCATGCTTTTGGCTATAATAGTCGGTGACCAGACGGGTGCGGCTGGAGAACTGGATGTCCTTCTGGCGCGCCAGCACGTCATCCATATCCCGAGGCAGGGCTCCGCGTGCGCTGAACAGATCGACCTGGAAGATCAGCATATGCAGGCACGCGGCATTATCCAGCACATGCTGAAGCGGCGTGTTCGACACCAGTCCGCCGTCCCAATAAAAGTCTGTGCCGATCTGTACCGGGGGAAATGCCGGAGGCAGCGCTCCGCTCGCCATCACATGCTCGGGCAAAATCGTCGTCTGCGTGGTGTCGAAGTAGGCAAAATTGCCGTTCAGCACGTTCACCGCCCCGGCGGCATACCGCACGGTGCCGCGGTTCAGCAGATCGAAATCGACGAGCCGCAGCAGGGTCTCACGCAACGGGGCGGTGTCATAGAACGATGTCGCCGTTTTTGACCCGCGCGGACTGATCCACGGACTCATTGTGTTGGGTTTGAAGAACCCGGGTTGCCCGAGCATGGTGGTGAGCAGGGCGGACCACGCGTTGGCGGCTTTCCGGGCGGGATCGCCGTCGAGGGGAAGCAGGGTTACGGGACGTGCCGTGATGCCTTCCCAGAATGCGCGAAGCCGCTCGATCCTGCGTTCGGGTGGATTGCCGGCGATGATCGCGGCGTTGATGCCACCGATCGAGACGCCGGCGACGGTATCGATCCGCAAACCGGCCTCATGCAGTGCCTGATAGACACCGGCCTGATACGCGCCCAGGGCGCCGCCGCCTTGCAGGACAAGCGCGATGTTGTCGCAGCCGGATGGGCGCCAGGGTTTGCGGGCCTCGCGGCCAGAGGGAAGGGGGCGAGACGGCAAAGACGTATCCATGAAAATCTCTCCGCATGTGGCGCGCTGCTTCGGGAATAGGGGGTCCTATGACGGGCGACAATGCTGGTTCATGATGCGGTGCGGCATAATTCGCCGATAGTATTGCTTGGAAGGATGAAGCCATGAGTCTGAAGGGAAAAGTTGCCCTCGTCACCGGATCGACCAGCGGCATTGGTCTCGGGATCGCGCGGGCTTTGGCAACCGAAGGGGCCGACATCATGTTGAACGGCTTCGGTGATGCGGAGCAGATTGAGGCGTTGCGGTCCGAGATGGCCACAACGCATGGCGTGAAAGTCGCCTACAGCGCCGCCGACATCAGCAAGGCTGATCAGATCGACGCCATGGTGGCGGAAGCGGTGAAGATCCTCGGGTCGGTGGACATTCTGGTCAACAATGCCGGGATCCAGTTCACCGCCAATGTCGAGGATTTTCCGAATGAGCGGTGGGACCAGATCATTGCGATCAATATGTCCGGGGTGTTCCATGGCATGAAAGCCGCCATCCCCGGCATGAAGGCCAAAGGGTGGGGGCGGATCATCAATATTGCCTCGGCGCATGGGCTGGTCGCAAGCGCGCAGAAGGTCGCCTATGTTGCGGCCAAACATGGCGTCCTGGGCATGACGAAGGTGGCGGCGATCGAGCTTGCCAATGCCGGCGTTACGGTCAATGCGATTTGTCCGGGTTGGGTGCTGACGCCGCTGGTTGAAAAGCAATTGCACGACCGAGCGGAAAAAGATGGCAAGACCGTTGAACAGGAAACGCATGATCTGGTGGCCGAGAAGCAGCCGATGGTGAAATTCACCACGCCGGCGCAAATCGGCGGCCTGGCGGTGTTTTTGTGCTCCGAAGCCGCCGCGACGATCACCGGCACGCCGTTGTCGATCGATGGCGGGTGGGTGGCACAGTAACGTTGGATTAGTGTAGGACTCCATCGTTTCAAACGCGATGGAGTCCGCATGCTTCTCTCCCCCGAAACCGCACTCCGAGCGGTGATGCCTGCGACGAACATGCCAGCGGGCGACAACGCCGAACGGCCGAACCTGTGAAAATCCTTGTCACCGGGAGTGCCGGGTTCATCGGCTATCATGTGGCCGAAGCGCTGCTGGCGCGCGGCGATACCGTAATCGGGATCGACAGCCTCAACGATTATTACGATGTGCGCCTAAAGCACGCACGGCTGGATCGGCTGCGCGGCCACGCTGGATTTGCGTTTCATCATCTGGATGTGTCGGACAAGGATGCGGTTGGCGCCTTGACCTCGGACCATGGCGATATCGCGGGGATTGTCCATCTGGCGGCGCAAGCGGGGGTGCGGCATTCGTTGGTGGACCCGTATGCCTATGTGACGGCCAACGTCATGGGCCATCTTGTTGTGTTGGAAGCGGCGCGGCGTCTGCCGGCGCTACGGCACCTGGTCTATGCCAGCACATCGTCGGTTTACGGCTCAAACACCGAAATGCCGTTCCGCGAGACGGATCGGGTGGATTCCCCCGTATCCTTGTATGCGGCGACCAAGCGCGCCGACGAACTCATGAGCCACGCCTATGCTCACTTGTTTGGATTGCCGCAGACCGGACTGCGGTTTTTTACGGTGTACGGTCCATGGGGCAGGCCGGATATGGCCTATTTCACGTTTGCCACGGCCATCATGGCCGGAGAGCCGATCACCTTATACGAAGAGGGACGGCTGCGCCGCGATTTCACCTATGTCGATGACATCGTCGCCGGGATCCTGGGAAGCCTCGATCGGCCACCGCAGGACGCATCCGTCCCACGCATCCTGAACATCGGGAACCATCGCGTGGAGGAGGTGCGGGAAATGGTGCGTCTGTTGGAAGAATCTTTGGGCCGCAAAGCGATTATTCGTTCCGCACCCCGGCCCGCGGTGGACGTGGAGGCGACTTTCGCCTCGGTCGAAGCGATTGGCGCACTGACCGGCTACGAGCCGACAACCCCGCTTTCCGTAGGGATTCCGCGGTTTGTGGAGTGGTTTCAAAACTGGCGAATCGACTAAATGACGATTGTGCGAAAAAACCCGCTTGACGCTCGGAAAACATGGGCCTAAACCCCCTTTCACCGAGACGGACCACACCACTTGCTTCGGTTCGTCTCTTAGACTACCTTCTCCGGCTCACGCCGAGTTGGCGCTTCTCGAAGCAACATGAACCTGTTGGACCACGAAGAGTGGTCGATGGGCT
>Ga0316220_1000038_pt1 | contig 201964 bp, 322 predicted proteins | sample TBH18005metaG_FD_203632 | JGI IMG/M metagenome (GOLD analysis project Ga0316220, IMG submission 203632) | Freshwater microbial communities from Trout Bog Lake, Wisconsin, USA - TBH18005 | ecosystem: Environmental > Aquatic > Freshwater > Lake > Hypolimnion/Profundal zone | place: USA... | reverse complement strand
CAATTAACAACGGAAGATGGCACCGCAACTAAGATGGAATTTAGACGCTGGGACTTTAGATTTAGTAATTTGTGTAACTTAGCCTGCACTAGTTGCGGCCCTAACTGTAGTAGTATGTGGGTAGAAATTGTTAATAAAATGGGGTTACCGCATAAAGGTGATAAATTTCAAACAAGTAGACAAAATCTAGAACTTTTTATCGATACAATAAAAAAGCAAGCTGATATTGTTGATAATGTATATCTAGCTGGCGGCGAACCATTAATACAACCGGAACATTACGAAATTTTAAAACATATCGATGAAATTGGAAGATTGGATAAAATTAATTTTACTTATAGTACAAATTTAACATCACTAACATACAAATCTACTAATGTTATGGACTACTGGAATAAAATGAAATATGTTAAAGTATTAGTAAGTCTTGATGAAGTAGACCCTGATAGATTGTATTATATTAGATATCCATCTAAAGCAAGCGAAATTATAGACAATATTAAAACATTAAACAAAAATTTTACAGGCGATAATCGCAGATGGTCGATTACTCCAACTTGGAGTATAATGAATATCCATAGAATAAAAGATATTGCTAGATTTTTTAAAGATAATAACTTATTACCGGCAACATTTGCTGATAGCGCAGAGTGGGAAGTTGATTTACATAACATTCTTCTGCTATATCCAAATCATATGTCTATATCAGCGGCACCTCCAGAATGGAAACAGTATCTTCGAAAACAATTAGATGAATATGTACAGTGGTATATAGACGAAATGCTTTCTATGAAAAACTCCCATGTTAAACAACGAGCTACTGATCTATTTTTAAGTAATATTAAAAGATTTTATGGTGCGCTCGATGATAATATACAAGTTGATCCAAAGATTCATAAAGATTGGTATTCAAGATTAGATAGAGTTAGAAATACTAGTTTTAATGACGCATTTCCTGAACTAGCATGGAATTTAGCATAAGTATTAATGATAAGGAATTAATATGTCAATAATTGGTTTAGACCCAGCTCATTCCCCTTTTAAATATTTAGATGAATATATAGATGAACCTAATTGGGAAACACTTCATAACGAAGTATGCTTAGGTATTGCTAAAGCAGAATGGAATAAAAAATTTGTATCTAGCGGTGTACATAAGGACTGGGCAGATAAGGAAATCACTACTACTTTTCTTAAATTAAAGGAAAGGTTGACCCCTGAACAGTTAGCCATATTTGTAACATTAAATTCTACAGACGAAAAGATAAAATATCTTAACGCATTAACACATACTCCGCATCCGTTTTGGGTAATATTTTTGCGGTGGAACAAAAGAGTAGAACAAACAGGGGTATATAACAAAGCAGTACCAGAAGATTGTTTTTGGACTCCGAATGCTAAACACTTTCCAACTTTAGTAAAATTTATTGAATCTATGCCTTTTGAGGGAATAGGTCGTGTTATTTTCTTCATGACCGAAGCTAATAATCAAACAGTACCTCACTTTGATGTAGCTAACGAAGCACAACGAGCAGAAAAGTCTAACGATGATTTTATATGGTTTACTACTAAACCAAACTCTAAAAGTATGTTTGTTATGAACGGTGAAACATTAGATAAAGTTTATGCTGATCCTGCCAAGAATTTTGTATGGTTTAACGAAATGGATTTTCATGGAACTGACCCAGTTGACCACTTTAGTTTTTCTATTAGAATTGACGGTAAGTTTAAACCAGAAGTAAAAGAAGCTCTTACAAAGGGTTGAGGTCTTTATTCCAAGGTGTATTAATAATACACTTATCTTTGTTATTCCACTTGTCAACGAATTGTTTGTAAGCTATCATAGCTTGTCTTTTTGAGATAAGAGGAAACTCATCCCATTCTCTTATTTCGAAGCCTTTATCTTTTAATTGTTTTAAAAAATCTACACGACTAGAATTAGACCAAGAAATATTATTGTTTATTGTTACATCTGGCGAATTGCCAAAATGTTTCTTAAGAATATCTTGATTACGCCATATCTCAATGTAGTCTATACTACGATCTATATCATTGCCAACCTTAACACGCCATACTAAATCACCGTTAGCAGCAGAATCAAAGAAAATCTGATTATGAGCCTTCCAATCGCTAGTTAATTCTGCTGATTGTTTTCTTATGTTTAATCCTGCTTTATCCAGCGATGGGTCAAAATAGTTATTGTAAAAAGTGTCGTTATCATTAAGATTTTTAATCCAAAGATATCTAACAGCCCATGTACCTTTGTTGTCAGGGTCAATAAGAGCAGTCATAGCAACATTATCTTGTTCAGAAGAATGTTTATGTGGGATAACAATCATTGCGGGAAATATTTGTTTTTATGATCAGCCCATTCTTGATTATCTAAATGGTCTATGTTGATTCTATAAAAATGTCTGGTATCGGTAGTAGGATCAAATGTTAACGCAGTTCTTGCGTGAACAAATGAATGATTATCATATACAGAAATATCATTGGTGTCCCACTTGTGTTGATATGTAAGAGCAGGAATTCTACCAAGGTGTGAAAGCCATTGTCTAATTAAAAAACAATGTCCTTGAGATACACCGTCTATTTTTACATCGGTTATCCACGCACCTTTTTGTAATCCCCAGTTATAATGATTTAATCTTAATGATTTAGCACCAGTAATAGGATGAATTTTTAATAATGGAAATTCTTTTGTATCAGTACCTGGGTTATACCAACTCTGTTGGCATACTGTTACTTTGGGCAATACTTCTAACATTTCAGGAGTAAGATATTTAAAACTTTCTTCTAAGTTTAACCATATTGTTTGTCCCGATGTTTCTGGGCCTGGATTACTAGTGATCCACAAACTTCTAAAAGGATATGGTTTATGTTCTCTATTTGGAATGTCAGCGTGCCATGGCATAAAGTCGGCAGGAATTTTTTTAATAAGTTCATTACTAAACGGGCTTATAACTTGAGGACCGTTTTTAGTATTAACATCTTCGGCTATTTCGTGTGAATATTCATAATCGGATCTTTGCCACGGCGATCCAAAATAAAAACTAAATTCTGAATATTGTTCTTTTGTAAAGTTAACTTTTTTAAAAAATATTAACTTTCTTTCATAAATTAGATTGCGCCAGTAATCGGGAGTTTGCGTAAAAAATTCTTCAGGAGAATCTAATTGTATAACTGAACCCCATGTATCCTTTATGTTTGTAATTTTCATGATAATCTTGCGTCTATAATAAAGTTAATTCTATCCTGGTCACTACGATTTTCTAACCAATGCGGAACATGGTTGTTGACCCAGTATAACGAATCAACATCGAGAATACAGTTTTCATTTCTGATAGCAAAAATGTTATCTTCTGCGGCTGTTACTGTAAAATGAAATCTATCATAATAACTAAAATATCTACCTTCATCTGTGTGTAAGTCTACAGTTGAATGAGCAGCTAATTTGCTTACAAAAATTCTGCCAAACTCTACTTGTTTAGCTCCTGTTTTTAATAATGTTTCTTCAAACCATTCTATTGATTTTTTAAAAATAGGTAAGTCAGCAGTTACAGATTGAGTAACCATCATGTGTTGATTTGTTTGTAAAGTGTTTAACCCACGCGGCAAATCTTTTAAATGTCTTAAATGAATTGTTTCTGTATAGCGCAATGCGTGAGTTACTGTTTGTCTATGTGTGCTAAGTTTCCATAAAAATGCAGTACTTGAATCATTGAAGTAATTTCTTAATTCGTTACCTAATTCTGTATTGGTATCTAATTTAAAACTATTTAAATCTTCGTCAAACAATTTATAAGGGCTGACTAAGCAATTCACAGATAGCCTCCGATTGGCGTATCTTTTCGGTATTCTCGTTTTAAGTATGTACAGCGAATAACAGTATCAGTTGGTAGTAAAATACGACTGAATAAAATAGTCCAGAAATTTTGGTGTATACATTTAGTTTTTGCTGGCACTATACATTCGTCAAAATAATCATATCTTTCTCTAGCTTCTTTACTAAAAGCAAATCGTCTTAGTAACTTACCGTGTTTTTCTGACCACAATGTATAAAATCTATATCTACCTTGTTTTTCATTATATGCCATAGCAGCATCTAATAACATTCTAACATGATTCCTATTATTCGATGAGCGTATCATAGTACCATACCATACCGGCTCATTAGGACTAAGATAAAAAGATATTAAAGCTACAATTTTACCGTCATCGTCTTGTAATCCTAATGCTTTATAACGAACAAGTCCTGCCAAATATGTCTCTACAAATGAACTGTGATATATTTTCTCGATAGGATTTGTGTCAGTGGGTACAAAATAACTAGCGTGTAAGTCTGTGCCCATAAAATTTTTAGTATAGAACAAATGTACAACTGCATCAATATGCGTATGGTCTAATTCTATAATTTTCATATTTCGCCTCTTAATTGTTTTAATGCTAAGTCGTATGGCACACCATCTAAGCTAAACTCTAATCTTTTAACTTGGTCGAACCCAATATCTTCATATGCTTGGCCATTGAATGCTAATAAACTTTCAAAACCATGTTTCTTTTCTTTTTTTCTAAATTGTGAATACATTTTTTCTAGTATAGCATTTTTACTTGATGCTGCTGTTAGTTTATAGTTATATTTGTCTGTTACTAATTTTTTAATACCGTCTGATTCTAAGTAATATAATAGTAATTCGGGGGTATAGCTATACCATTCGTTAACTAATGGAAGATTATACTTTAAACTAAATCGCATAGCACTAGCATCTTCATTTTCTCGAAACGCATAATACCAGTAACTACCTGCGGGTTCAACTTGTCTTGTTACTCCGGCTTCACCGCCCATAACAGCTGGTTGTCCTAAATTTAATATATTTTTATAAACCATAATATAGGTTAGCTGAGTGCTTTGAATTTGCTCGCCAAACTCAGTAGCTTCGCCTGAAAAGAAAAATTCATGTACATTAAAATCTATAATATGAAGTTTAACATCTAATTCTCTAGCAATAGCTTCTGCTTCAGCAACTTCGCTAGCATTGTAGTTATTTTCAAATCTAATTACAGCACATTGTGGTTTAAATCCGTTGTGTATAAAATTACGCAGTACAATTTCGCTATCGGTGCCGCCTGATAAAAATAGTATAAGATCTTTACCAAAATCTTCTCGTACTAAATGAGCAGTTCTGTGTAATTCTTCTTCAAAAGAACTTGTGCGATACTGGTCTGGGTCAACCGCACCTAACGAAACTACAAATTTCTCAACAGGAGTTTCTCGGTAACCATACTCTCGTCCACCGATTGTGTATTTTAAATGATTCTGATATGTAAAATACATTAGCCCTTGCGATCAGCAAATATTTTTTGTCTACTTTCTTTAGTAGCAATCAAAGGTACAAAGAATAAACTTGAATCCCATTCTTTTTTGTTACCACTTACAGTAGTTCCAAAGTCATAGGCACTTGCTTTTTCGTGATGATTGTTGTGCCAACCTTGACCCCAAGTAATCCAAGCAAGTAATGGAACATTTCTACTTTGATCTTTGGTTTCAAAATTTCTATAACCAAATTCTGGAGTGTGGCAAAATACATTAATATTGCTTTCCATATACAAGCTCAGTGCCGCAGGAACAATAAAACCAAATAATAACAACTGCCAAGAAATAAGACCAACAATTAAGTAAGTACCTAATACAATCCAGTTATAATGTTTAGCAATCCAAACGTGCATAGGATCTTTAAGTAAATCTATAGCAAACTTAGGATTGAAATATTGATCCCAGTCGTATAACCAACTATGCCAAGCATACCACCACCCTTTAGTAGGTGTGTGAGCGTCTTTATCTGTGTCGGAGTATCTGTGATGGCTGCCCCGGTGTATGGCTGCCCACCCTAATGGACTACCTTGTAAACTTAAACAGGATAACCAAAGTATAATTGGCTTTAATCCCCATCGTAATTCGATAGCACGATGACTTACATAACGATGTAGTCCAACGGCTACGCCTAATCCTTCAATTAAGATCCACCCAATTAATACTTCTAAGGCATTTAGCCATGTAAAGTTAAAAAATATTAAGTAAGCAAGTGTGCCAAACCAGGCAACAGCGTGAATTGGATATAATACATAATAAAGGAAGGAATTTGTTTTAGGCATATCTATATTTAAGTAAATATCACACCATGATTAAAATAGTTGACCTTGCTACTTCTTTTGATAAAACTTTGTGGGATCAATTTCAAAAATATGTGTTGACAACAACCGATGAATTGAAATATAATTATATCGGATTGGAACCACAAGATTTTGTTTCGTTTCCTGCGGTAGTGATTGATAATGCAATTATATGCTTTAGTGCCTTACAAGTCAATAGTGATTGGTGGGGTAAAGGTATTGGCAGAGTTAGTACTAGAATGTGGATACATCCTGATTACAGACATACGGGAAAGTTTACTAGCGGAGCCAAATTTCTCAACACTACTTATTGCTTACCGTTACAGCTAGCAAAAGCAAAACTAATTGGATTAGACTGTGTATTTATTAGTAGAGAGTCTAATTTGCTTGGGTTTGAAGAATATTTAAAGTTAATTAAAGTTAACAGTAAAGTTGATTTTGTAATGGAGCCAAGCAAATATGCTATTAACGGGCCTTGCTTAGTAGATGATCCTGAAAGTATGAAGCAATGGGTTATGTTACATTATTTGACTGATGCGGGTCAAGATTGTTGGAATAGGAATATGAAAAAATATGTTTTATAAAAATAATTGGTTTGCTTGGACATACGACGATGGCCCTGAATATGGCCCTAAACTACATCCTACAGCAAAATTTGAATTAGTTCTTAGAAATACAATTGATCGTCCTGTAAAAAGTTATTACGAGGAATTGCTAGAGAACGGCCGAGTTATTAGGGATACCTTTTCGGGTCCTCTCGATTTATTATTTTCTGGCGGTGTTGATAGTGAAATTATATTGCGGGTTTACAAGGATCTTGGCATTCCAATTAATGTTTACATTTTTAAATACGAAAACGATTACAACTTGCCAGAGTACACACAAGCAATTAAGTCTTGCGATAAGTTAAATGTTACACCTAAAATAATAGATTTTAATTTACAAAAGTTTTTTGAAAACGAAGCATATGACATACAACAAAAAGTATTTGCTTCGGCTTCTGGGTGGATACCACATATGAAATTAACGGAATATTGTGATGGTTTGCCTATTATAGGAAGTGGAAATCCGTATATTCGAAGAAGAAGTAGAGATATGTCGCAAAAATATCCTTGGGTATTTGAGTTAGATGAAAAATGTCATCATTGGGCGGTATATCATAAAACTATAGATCGTCCTTGTATAACTGATTGGTACGAATATTCGCCCGAAGTAATTGTATCTTATTTTAAATTACCGGTTGTACAAAAACTGTTAAATGACGAAGTTCCAGGAAAGTTGTCTAATGAATCTACAAAGGTACAAGTACATCAAGAATATTGGCCTGATTTAGATTTAAGACAAAAGCTAATAGGATTCGAAGGTCCACAGCCCGATAAATCTAAGCCCGATGTACAGCCATTTATGTTAGACTTTGGCAAAAAATATATTCGTGGAATTGTTACAGATAAAACTTATATTTTTTCAGAAGAAGAGTTGCTTAATCGGATCGGTTCTTAGTGACCCATTGCCCAAAGTGAATACAGTGGTCCTCTAATCGATTCACTGTTTTCATTAACGGGAAATATTTTCCTTTTTGTAATTCGATAGTTTCGACATCTTCAAGGAATACATCTTCTAAAGTTTCAAATTCTACTCGCTTAGAAGGCAATGTTTCTGGGTCATAATAGAATTGTGTCATCCAGCTAAATCCAAACTCATTATTTGCGTCATCTGGTATAGTATAGTTAACAGATAAACAACCAGGACTATATTCAACAAATACATACGGGTATATAAACAACCACCAGCCAGTTGAACAAGTTTGTAATATCCAGCCGTCGCCTTGCTCCATGCCTACTTCATCTAAATTAGTAACTTCGGCAAGAGCTGGGTGTACTACATCTTCGCCTTTACGAATATGTAACAAATCTGCTTGAATTTCCATCATCCATAGCCAGCTGCCAGAACTTTTTCCGTTGTTGGCGTGACTAAATTCTAAATTTGTTTCTTTAGCAAGGTCGTTAACCCAGTAATGATCTGGCTCAACAAAATCTTTAAACACTAATCCAGACTTTCCGATCTGAGCCTTACCGCATCCGATGTTACGGTCGTTGTTAAGCGGCTTGCCATCTTTATCCCATTCAAACCCGTGAAACTTACATACAATATTCTCTACAAATTCACCCGGGTTCGCTAACGGATACATTCTATGTGGACATAACCGATGGAACAAGTTTACATCTGTTTGATTATTATTTAAAATATATTCTGGAGTAACAAAATTTTGGGCAGATAGTACTGATTTATGGGCTAGTATTTTTGGAGGTTTATTGAATATCATAATGTATTTATTTTAGCACCTATTGTAGCTAATGTAAATAGAGTATGGACACATTTAAAATTAAATTTCAAGAACGAATCCCACGCAGTTTGGGCAAAGTTATTACTTGGCGCATTATCTTATCTATTCAATATTTCATTATTGGGTATGCTACTACAGGTAGTTTGGCAAAAGCCGCTGGCTTAGTTGGAATCACTACCGTTGTTAATAGTGCCATCTACTACTTACACGAAAGAGCTTGGAATAAGTCTAATTGGGGTAAAGTAGAAACTATTGACGATTAATAGTATTCATTGGCCCAATTTTGTAATGTTGTATAAAAAATTGTAAGCCATCCGGGGTACCATCGTCTTTGTATTTTAAAAACTTGGTTGCGTTTTTTGTAACGTAATCAAGTCCCTCTTGCCAAATTTTGTGTGCGGCGTGGTCTTTATATCCTGAAGTAAACCAAGTATCAAATTCACTATGCCAGTCACTAGTTGATTTATCAGTTTGAAACCATGATTGGTCCCAATTAGAATATATTACTGGTTTAATCATTGGTTCTTGTATTAGTCGCCAAGTGTCAGAACTTAAATTTTTACGATGCCAAATTTCTTGATACTGTGGATTAGCTTCTAAGAACCGTTTAATTACATGGCATTGTTTACATAAAATATCTACGGCATCTGGGCTCCAGTAGAAAAACTCCAACGCTGAATTTGTGTAATCTTTAAAACTATCGTCAATCGGTACTATATTAACGCCTTTATCAGTAAAGTACATATGAAGATTATTGTTTTCGATAACAGTTCTGGGTTTGTCGATACCAACCACCATAGCTACTTTGTGTGCTTTATCAAATTGTTTTCTAACATCTTTAAAGTATGAATAATTATATCTTGTTACATTAAGAGGATTTAATCCTTCTTTACGGTCTAACACCCAGCTAGCATCTCCATACGAAGTAAAAGCATCGAATAAATTTTCGGTTAAATCTAATATAGTTATTTTAGTTCTTGGAATAAGATGTGCTACTTCTTTTAAACGAGGTATAGTTTGTAATTGATGTTCGGCTCCGGTATTCCAACTAGCTTTTTGTTTAGGATCTAATACAACAAATTTATCCCATGCTGTTGACATATGGTTAACAACAATTTCATCGATATGTAATCCTTGGCGAATAAAACTCATTAAAATGTTGTGACTATCTGATCCACCGCTATAACTTAGTATCAGGTAATCGTACTTTTCTCTTAGATTCCTGGTGCGTTCGTCATATAACTGGTCTAAAGTTTTTTCGGGTTCCTTAGTCCAGTCGTATGCGGCAAAAAATTCTCGATTAAAATTCCATTTAACTTCTTTGTTAACTGATGCCGCAAATAAGCAAGCACGAATTTTAGATTCAAACTTGATACCATCTACTTCATAAAAGCTGTTAATAATCATAATTCTAATGTAGCAGTAAGTTCTTGTAGTATATCGGCTACAGATTTGATAGTAGTAATGTTATCAATAGACGTTCCAACAAATACATGACCATAGTTAGGATTTTTTATGCCTATCTTTAATCCAGCAGTATGATTAAAATCTTCGTTATCTAATTTTCTAAAGACTAGCGAATTTTGTCGTGCGCCTTGGTCGAATCTGGTGATATCAGCAGACGAAGATTCGATAAATTTAAGTTTAGTTTCGTTTGAAATTCGACTCTCTTCTGAAGCTGCTAATACTGTGCCGAGACCAACAGCTAGCGCACCGTTATCTATAAAATACTTAACTTGCTCGGCGGTACCGATGCCACCAGAAACAATGATATAAGCATTTGGACATTTATCTTTTATAATGCCAAATAGTTCAGTGAGGTCGTTGTACCCTCGACCAGCTCCGTTCACTCCTTTAAGTATGAATCCATCTACATCTGTCCGAATATCCTTAATACCTAAACATTTTACAAACACTTTAATATTGTTAGCTTTTAATTTTGATAAAGCATCTGAAATCAATAAAGTATCAGCACCATCGGAATCTAATATAAGTTCAATAAATTCAATTTTATACTTTATTATAATATTCAATATCTTATCTAGAACTAATTCGTTTAAGCTAATACTAAACAACAATTTACTGTCGTTGAATTCTTGTTGATACACAATAAAATCTTCTTCCATTTTAGCTAAGTCAATTTCGATACCGTAGTTGAACACAGATAGGCTAGGAATGCCACCAGCATATCGAACAGCTTTTGCTAATTTAATATCGGATACTTGATTCATAGCCATGGCTACTATTGGATATTTACAACCTAACACTTCTTTAAATTTGTTGTTAGAACTCATATAAAAAATATTTAGCTTAAAAACTGGGCACAAAAAAATAAACAAGTAAATAGTATACAGAGGTATTTGATGATACAAAATCCAACAAAAGGTAGTTTAATAGGAACCGAACAGGATAAACTTGGAGCCACAGTATTGGTTAGTTTTATTGATGCTATAGGTGGATCGCCATTAGTTCCTTTGCTTATGAAAAACTTTGCAAAATTAATCGAAGACGGTCATGGTGCTAACTATGTAGCATTTGGTAACAAGAACAAAGCTGTTTATATAGAAGTTGATAATAAGATTGTGGGACATATCGTTTATTATCATATACCGGACGATTCGCTAAACACAGCCCGGATCATACTTAGTTGGGTTGACGAAAATTATCGACAACGCGGCCTTTATAAAATTTTACACAAATACTTTGAATTAGTTTTAAAAACTGCTGGGTCTAAGCGTATTGCTAGCTATGTGGCTATAGACAATATCGCTCGTTTATCGAGTTGCGAGTCAGTTGGTATGCAAAAACATTCTTATCGAATGGAAAAATTTTTATAATCTAAACAATTTTTCGGCATTGCGAAATGCTATATTTTCTATATCTTGTTCCGAAAGCCCGGAAACGTATAAATCGCTGGTATCTTTCCATTTGTTTAATCCGCTAGGGTCGTGGTGTGGATAATCTGTACTAAACAGTAATCGTTTTGGACCAACATATTCCATTAAAACATTAAAACTAGGTCTCATTTCTATGTCAATAGTAAAATATATATTTTCTTTGATATAACTAAAAGGATGATTTTTACATTTATATAGACTTGGATCACGAGTATAAGACTCTGCTATATTCTTCAAAATTTTGCCTATCATTAGTTGGGCGCCTTCTGTTAGTATTATTTGAAGTTTTGGATGTCGGTCGAATATATTGTCAGATAATAAATCATAAACGCCCATCTCTAATCGACCTACAGGTTTATTATTTGCAATAAGTTTAATGCGTTCTGGTAAAGAATATGCTATATCGTGCTGCATTGAAAAATGCGTGAATATAACAATATCATTCTTTTCACACATATCGTAAAATTCCTCCATACGGTCAATAGCTGACCACGGGACATCTCCTTTTGTAGTAGGATCGTACACAGTATAATGTAAGTATGCTACTTTAAAATTATTATCAATAGCCCACTGTAATTCTAACAATGCCATATCCATATCTTGAAATGGCAGTAATGCGACCCCAAAGAATCTGTCTGGATATTGATCTACGATATTTTTAACTACTATATTATAGCTATGGGCCATGGCAGCTCCAAGATTTTTTTCGGTTGAATAGTTAAACCTCATAGCTCGCTCCTGCGGAGCAAGCAATTGCATATCAACTTTCATCTTTGCTAAATCTTTAAATCTTTCGACTATGTTAGTAAGCCCGTATAAATCGCAATGAAGTGTATCTGGTTTGCTGTCGGTTTTGTTTATAATTGGATCTTTAGCATATTGTATATCAAACAATCTACCATCTTGATCAAAAAATAGCTTAGGTAAATCTTGTTTAAGGTTGTCTGGTACAAAGTCAAATATTTCTGGGGGAATAATATGACTGTCACAATCGATTATTTTCATAATAGTATTTACTTCGATACATCCAAGATTTTGACCCATTTATTGTAAGTAGGCTCTACTTCTCTTTCTATATAATCATTTTTTGGATTCATATCGATATTATAATCTTGTTCTTTATAAAAGTTAACTCTATTAGCTTTCATAAAACCGACAGTTATACTTCGAACAAGCAAATCTATGTCTTTAGTATCACGACTTACAGTTATTCCAAAATAATTAACTAATGTAGGAACTGGAGCATACTTAGTAATACTAGGAACTCCGTTGATTCCGGTAGGTTGTGCTACACCTAAAATGCGTACTTGTGACCCTCGCAGATTTAACGATCCATACGCATCTGAAACCATATCTACTTGTCCGCTCAGCAGAGCCATAAGCTCTTCGTTGCCGCCTTTGTATCTAATTGCCTGAATGTCGTGATGACTATATTTGGCAATTTGTTTAACTAACATTTCGTGGGATTCTCCACCAACAGCAATGTTAATACTTTGTCTTGGAATTTTTTTATCAAACAAATCGCCGATTGATTTAAATTTACTGTCTGGTCTTACTGCGATAGCTAGTGGACTAGTTATTACTGGGCCAATAACCTTTAATCGATCAATAAAGTTATTTTCAGGATGTACAAGTGCTTCAAATAAAACTTGGCCACCCGATGTACCTAATATTGATTTGTTTGTTTGAGGTTTTTCAAAATAAGTTTTTAATGCGATAGAACCATTTGCTCCAGGTCGTTCTAATACAATAAATTTTAAACGCCCAGCAGTATCAGCATCACTAACAAAAGTTCTAATGATAGTATTGGCGCCTCCAGCACCATATCCTACTGTAACCACAACATCGTCTGACTCTGTAGTCCAAGGCATAGTATATGTGCCGGCCCATACCAAATTGCTAGTTAACAGTAATAATAAAAGTAGTTTTTTCATAATCTAATACTTATCTTGTTATTTGCGTTGCCATAAAAAAAGCACTCCGAAGAGTGCTTTGATTTTATTACTATTTAATTAAGCATTTTTAATGCGGTTAACCAAATCATCAGAGAAGTATGTAGTATACTTGTCATAGATTGGAGCCATCATGGCTTTGAACTTAGCAACTTCTGCTTCATCCCATTTAACAACATTAACACCGTTAGCACGGCACTCTGCTTCAACACGAATAGCGTCTTCAACACTTTCGACACGCTCAATCTTAGCACTAGCTACACCAGCTGCTTTCATAGCGGCTTGCTGTTCTTCTGTTAATGTATTCCAAAACTCACGATTAACGATGATACTAGTACAAGCAACATTATGCTCCATATCATTGATGAATGGTAATGCTTTGTCATTGTTTAAAGGATAGTAACGTGTGTAAGTACACTCGCCAGCTTCTACTTCACCGGACAATGTGCGTTCTGTTAATTCTTCAACTGGGAAGAATGTAGTTTCAGCACCTAACGCATCAAATGTGTCTTTGATAACTGGCCCACTACTAACACGGAACTTAACGCCTTTAAAATCTTCTACACTAGCAATAGACTTAGTAGCAGGAATAGTTCTATAACCACCAGAGTAAGTAAATGCTAATGCTTTGATCTTTTCGCCGCCTTCTGATTCTAATTTACCTAAAAGTTCTTCACCGATAGCACCGTCAAATACACGAGCTGCATGATCATGATCTTTAAACAAGAAAGGCATATCGATAACATTTAATGTACGGGAATAGCGATCAGCTAACCATGTTGTGTATAATTGACTTACTTGGATCTTACCAGCTTCCATTAAATCTAATACATCTTTTTTGCCGACTGGGACACCGTTGTTGTATTTTTCGCTGTATTCACTATCAGTTAATACTTCGATTTCGATCTGTCCTGGAACACGCTCTTCTAGCGCATCCTTGAAAAATTTAGCAGCACGGATAAACAAATATGCTGGATCGTGAGCAATAACCCACACAATTTTTTTACTTTGACTCATTTTTATCTCCTTTAGATAATGTACAGTTTTATTTATTCGATTTTTCCGATAACATATCGATTGCTATATAAACGAAAACCAGTGCCCTTTGGACGCAGATATTTGTGTTTAATATTCCTAAAAAAGTGGGTAAAATCACTAACAATAAGCTGATGCAATCGTGTTTCGCGATGATTTTTGTAAAACCAATAGTCATGACTAGCCATGAATACTTCTTTAGCTTTTTTAGCTTGGAAACTAGAAGTCATATCAATATCAGGGTATATAATAGGCACTATAGCCCGTTCGTAAGTCCCATTCCTGCTAGCAATAAATTCTTTCTTTTCAGGCGACCATAAAGTTTCGTAATTTTCAACATATCTGTGTTTACTCCAGTCAAATATGTAATCTTTTATATACTGGTATTGTGGTAACTTAATCATTTTAATTATTTCGTGCGACTGTTTTATTACTATCTCGGGCAATCTTGGAGTTGAATAAAACAACACAATATCAACATTATCGTAAAATTGATCAAATGGTTGTCGGGGAACATTGATACTAGCATCGTTAAATTCGGTATAAATTGTATCATTTTCAAAAGATAACTTTGGCTTTTCTATTCCGTAAACAACGGCTATTCGTTTGCCTTGATCAGCTAATGCTTTAAGATGTGTTAGTTGATCTAGCCGATATCTGGCAACAGTAGTAGGATGAATATGATCCGAAGATTGATAAAGCCATTCGTCGGTTTTATAGTCCAACATAGTTTTAAAAAAGTCATTAATAGAAATTTTTATATCAGGATGCGACATAGATACTTCGTGTAAATATGGCATAGTAGTTAACAGCCATTCACTTGCGTTATTGCTAGCCGCAGTATCAGTTGATGCTTTAAAATCTCGTAAGCCAGTTAACGGTACTCCGGCAACTACTTCGTCTACACGAATATTATTGTTTAAAAAACTGTGAAGTACGTTAGTGCTATCAGCACCTCCGCTAAACATAACTACAACATAATCATATTCATCTCTGATTTGACGTGCTCTAATTTTGTAAAGCTCGGTTAATGATAAAGTTGGCTCAATAGTCCAATTAGTTTGGTTGAACTTGTCTATATGAAAGTCCCAAGTAATATCAGCTTCAGTTTTGCCTGCTTCTAAAATAGCTTCAATTTTATCTAGATATACTTTATTGTCAACAATATACTTGCCTAAATATTCCTTCATTGTATATTTTCCAAAAATTGTTTGTAGTGGCCAATCTTATAGCGTTGTGTGTATAATTTAAAACCAGTTTGTTGTGGTGACAAGTACATAGGGTTTATATTTTTATAAAATAATTTAAAATCACTTTCTAATAGTTGTGAAGTCCGTGTGTCTTTGTGTAATTGGTCAAACCAACTACTTTGAGGCGGCAAAAAAGCTACTGTAGATTTTTGACACTGAAACACCGGAGTAACTGTTGACGGATATATAGCAGGAACAATACCGCGTTGATAATCTCCTTTTATATTAACAACAGCACTATCGTTTGGATCCTTACTTTTCCAAAAGCCAGGATTGCCCATATTTCGTACAGCGTCTACTAACCAACGATTTTCTTTTTTGTGAATATACTTAGCAGTTACATGACTCTGCTTAACTAAAACTTCGGGCATTTCTGGACCCCAGTAAAACAAGATACGATTAACATTAGGATAAAGAATGTCAAAAGGTAACACAACATTATTAACTCCTAAATCAGTAATCATAGTATAAACATTACCGTGTTCATCATATCGCAACAACGGTTTATCGCAACCCCACACTATGCCTATGCGTTTGCCTGCTTCGGCCATGTCTTTAAGATACTTAAATTTGTTCAAGTCACCCTTGCCAGTTACTGAGGGTGTAATCCAGTCGGGGCATTTATAAAGCCAATCATCAGTTTTACTATTAATAATATCTTCGAAAAAATCATTAATAGTAACTTTGACTTTTGGAAAGTTTACAGAAATTTCATGTAGCAATGGAAACAATGCGTATTTTGTTTCGCTCATTGTATTGCTAGCAGAAGTATCTTTATCGTTCCAATCCCAGTTACTTAATCCGGACATAGGAGCTGATCCAATTACTTCGTCTACATGGATACCATTATTTAAAAAACTTTTAATTACATTGGTACTATCAGCGCCGCCGCTACACATAACGATTACATAATCGTATGAATCTCTAATTTGTTGGGCTCTTAGGCGATAAAGTTCGTCTAAGGATAACGCTGGCTCGGTAAGCCAGTCTATTTGATTGAATACATCTCTATGAAAATTCCATCTAATTTCAGTAAGCGTTTTTTGTGCTTCTAAAACAGCTTCAATTTTGCTTATAAAAACTTTATTATTAACGCTGTAATGCCCAGCTTCCCAATAAGAAGCTGGAAAATTTTCGTAAAGATTCATCTAATTAGGAAACGGTCTCGTTGCTAAGAGTTGTTAAACCAATCGAAGCATTATACGCAGATCTTTCGGTAGCAAGTGGTCTTGTTAATCTAGCAGAATGCCAAGCTGCGTAATTTTCTACAGTATCAAATACTACTGTATAAACTTTAGTATTTTCGTCTGTGTTTTCGTAGTGTTGACTAACAAATCCTGGTTGCTGTGAAGTCCAAACATCATGAGCAGTTGCTTTAGCTTTGTTGTCGGCGCTTACATCGCCATAAAAAGTTGTACCAGCTGGTTTTCTTGAATAAATCGTAAGGGTAATTGCCATTTAAATATCTCCTAATAGTATATTATTTAGTGATAATACTTTAGCAAACTCTGATTCTAACCAATTAAAATCATTGATTAACCCTAATGCTTCTAAGTCACCACTATTTGTTTTGCCATAATTGTAACCAGCAATAGCACCTTTAATAGCCCATTCTCCGTAAGGTTTGTATTTGCCCTCTGAACACCAAACTTTAAGTCGTTTTTGACTTTCCCGGGATAGTTGTCGTTTCATAATGCCCCCACTTAGTTTAGCACATTCTCTGAACGCACTACGCCAAGTATTAAATTCACTGGTATTAAACGCAGTAACATTACTAATTCTATCCATAATTTTAAATTTTTTGCTAATACTAGTAGTCATATCAGTATTAGATGGATCTGCTAATAACATTAATTCTTTAGGGATTAATTTAACTCCGCCATAGCCGTATTCTAGATTATTGACAGGATTTATACTACGCCAAACATGAACACAGTCACGATCAAACAAATTAGGTTGGAATGTAAAATCCCATTCTTCCATTAACCAAGCATCACCGTCTACAACATAAAACATATCGGTAGTTACTAATTCGGCGGCACACTTGTGAGCGTTAACAATTCCGTTAACTCCATCTACACGAAATGCTTGCGGAACTTTTTCTAAAACACGTTGCCAATTATCTTCAGCATTGGGTTCGTTATAACTTATAAACACAACATCTAATTGCTCAGGCAAATCAACTTTAATTTTTCCTACTACTTTAACACCTTTTGATTCGTGCGGGATAATTTTAGCAGCCCAAATTTCCTCGTAACTGTTAACTAATGTATCGTCGACAAGCCAGATATGTTCATAATTTAAATCATAGTAAGGAATTTTATCTTCTATTGTGTAATTTAATTCAGGCAATGCTGGGTTATAAACTATCTTAGGTTTAACATATCCCATATCTTTTACAGGCTTAACACCACCGCCTCGAACTTTTAATTTAATGGCCCATACTCTATCGAGCGTAGGATTAAACTGATTATCTAAGTACCATACACATTCGTACTTTAAATCATACCATTGCATCTTATAATCAAAGTTATAATCTATTTTGGGAATATCGCGGTTATAAATAGTTCTAATTAACACATCGAGTGTCAGATAGCCCATATCCTTTGTACCCGATACTCCAAAGTCCGTTGCTTGAGCTTTTAATGCCCATACTTTATCGGGGGTGGGATTAAACTCAGGATCGATATACCAAACTAATTGATATTTTAAGTCACTTAAATTCAATGTAGTAGAGGTTGGGTCATTAATAAACGGAATAGAACTATCTATGTCCGGATTTCTTTCCCATGTAATATTAATGTCATCTAGTGTTATAGTATAGAATCGTTTGATAGTCTGCCAAGATTTAGTAAAGTATTTTACTATCCACTGGCCTTGGCAATTCCACACGGTTGAATATTCATTTTGATATTTTTCCAAATCTATTTTTTCAAATAAACCCAAATGACTAAATTCTGGATTAATAACAATAAACTCATCTCGGCCTTGCCCTAGTTCGTATAAAGCATTGTTATAATCTAAGGAAATACCTTTCCATTCTACTTTTTCTACTTCTTCTTTAGGTACTATATAAACATTAATCATTTTTGTATAAGCCAATCGTAGTATTCTTGAAATCCTTCTTCTATATCTATAGTAGGATAGTAGCCAAAGTCGCTCCGTGCTCGCATAGTGTTTAATTGACCTCGAACTGGGAAGTTATTATCTCTAGATTTTACAATTACTGTGCCTTTACCTGCAATTTTAACAGCTAAATTTGCCGCATCTAACAAAGTACGTGATTGTCCGCGAGTGATATTATAAGTACCATTGAGTGTATTTTCACTTACAGCCGCCAATGCTATCCCTGTGGCCGCATCGTCGATAAAAGTAAAGTCTAAGGTATCATCGATGCCGTTAACTATAAGTTCTCCGCCCTCGATAGCAGTAGTCAAATATTTACTGACTACTCTGTCAACTACATCATATGGTCCGTATATAGCACTAGGGCGAATAATAGTATAATCCAAATTATATTGACGACTATAATCCTGTACTAGCCATTCGCCGGCTAATTTCATTATACCATATGCGCCAATAGGCCTACAGTCGGCAGCTTCATCCATCCCATCAAAAAATTCGTGTTTACCAAAGTTTCCGTACACCATAGATGAACTTACATAAACAAACTTTTTAACTTTATGCTTAACACTTAGGTCTAATAAGTTAAGTAGCCCTTCGCTCATCACACGACTGCCCCATGTTGGGTTACTATTAACTACTTTTTGTCTAGGAAAGCTAGCTAAGTGTATTACAACATCTACACCTTCGAATATGCTATCATCAAAAGGTTTTTCAATGCTAGCAATACAAATATCACGAGTTTTAATGCGACACATACGCTCAAGCATTAAGTAATCTAATTCTGGTTGTGGAATAACGCCGTAAGTTGTTTTGTTATCGATAATAGCAACGTCGTGGCGGAAACTTTCGAGTACACGAACTACATTGTGTCCTACGAAACCTAATCCACCGGTTACTAATATTTTCATACAAATAGTCCGTGAATGTAAATACCAACCATGATTAAGTTTAATATGATTAAAGAAGGCTCCTTCCATAAGAAACTTAACATAACCCATAGGCTAGCATTTAATAAACCTGAAAATTTATAGTAAGGAGCAACATCGTGTGCAGTTAACACTACATGAGTAAGAGCAACAAAAGTAGCTAACCACTTTATATAAAAGTCTAAAGGTTTGTTTAAGAGTTTTTCCACTTGAGTGCCCAATAAGTTTGATCTTGCTCGGATAATCGAGCAATAATGTAATAGGTCCAACCAAAATTATAAGGATTCAACGCACGGTGCCAAAAAGGTTTTTCGACAGCGTGTTCCATAACCCAACGGCCTGCTTCAGTCTCTTGCCATTCCCATATAGGTTGCGCTACATATAAATCTGGATCTTCGACATCGCCCATATTAATTTGATGAACCTTAACATCGGAAAACATTACAGTTTTGTCGCCAATAAGTTTCCATTCAGGTTCTTTGAATAGCTTGTCAGCTTCTTCGGATCGATTTGAATATTTTATGCCAGCCATACTATATTATAGCATGGCTTATCTTACTTTACAAGGAATTCGGTAACCATTGGAAAGATTGATTCCAAGGCAGCGGCACAGGCTTGTGCTACTTCTCTATGTTCCTTTTGAGTCTCTGGGCCAGAGCGTAATTCAATATGTTGTTTTGGTTAGCAGGATTGCTAACACGAGCGCAGTAAGCAACTAGCTCTTGAGCATTTACAATGCCTTGTTCTGCTAGTTCCTTACTTGGCTGTGACGATGATACTAATGAGACTTTCAAAGTTTTCCTAATAACTTATCTGTTTCGGGCTGAACTAAGGCAGCCACGCTTTTAATATCAACAACAAAGTCTACGTCTTTAATATCAGAGTCCATTTCAGAAAATGTTCTGGAAACTAATGACTCGATATCTTCAATTTGTAAACCTTGTTTGATAAGTGTATGTAAGTTAATTGTGCGTTGCTTACCATCATTTAACTTAATTACAATCTTTTTAATACATTCCAGTGGTACATCTGTTTTGTTTACTTCTTTAACAATAATTTCCCACTGGTCCAATAACTCATCAATTGGATGCATCGCTCACCGCGGCTTCTGCTTTAGGTGGACGGCCACGACGCTTAGGAGCTTCGGCTTGTGGAGGAGTCCAGGTAGCTTCACCTAAATTCACACCAGGAGTCATACGCTCGGCATCTTTTTTCATACGAGCAGCTTCGGCGATCATAGAATTAGCTTCTACTTCCATGCGTTTGGCTTGTGCTAGCATATTAGCAGCGATTTGACGGTCACTTAAAACGCCATCTTGTGGGGCATTAAGATTGTTTGGCTCAACAAAGCGTGACTCTGCGGCTTGCTGTTTAGCAAGTTGTTCTTCTTTGTATTGAGCTTCGGCAGCACGTTTAACACTTGGATCAACCATACCTCGTGAGGCATCATTTTGTTCCATTTTCTTACGAGCTTCGTCGCCTTTATTCATTTCGTTAACCATTTTGTTAAGTTCATCTAAACGAATAGTTGCGCCAGTTGCCGGGGTCATAATAACATCAGCAGTACGAATCTTTTTAATCATACGCTCGTTGTGTAATGTTTCGAGAATAGGACGACCATCTGGAAGCATAGAACGATGTAAAGCATCGGCTAACTGATTAGCTTGCTGACCTACATCGCTTTCTACTACACGCTGGATAGCATCTTGCCAAGAAGCATTAAGAATCTCGGGATAGATGACCAAGCACATATGATCTTCTTGTGGTACTTCGCGATACAATACTAAGACTTTGCGGTCTCCATTTTTTCCTACGTGTTTAATCTGTGCCATGTTATCCTCCTTGGACGCTATCAGACGATGCTGCGGTTGTATCTTCATCAGCAGTACCGTCGGCTTCGGCAGCTTCTTGTGCTGCTTTAGCTTTTGCTACTACTGAATTTAGAAAAGCTGTGAGCTTGTCATAGACAGCTCCAACTTGTGTTAGTTCGGCTCCCTGGAATGCTCCGCGAGATGCCGCGAGATCTAAAATGTTGCGTACAGCATCTAGATCCGCTACTGTGATTTGATTTGTATTTTCCATATAGATATTTAATAAAGATCCGCACCCACAAAAAATAAAATGCCCCATTTATAGGGCATTTTGGTAAAACTGAGAAGTGTTTTTACTTGTTTAACGCTAAGTTTAACCAAATTATTCCACCACTAACTAAGGCATTGAGATAATCTCCGCGGCCAAGACATTCAACAACATTAAGGCTTAACCAACCAATAACAAACCATGTAATTTTAGTTTGATTTACTAGATACCAAAATTTAAATTTTTCCATAATTAATCCAGTGGGAAAGGTGAAACAATAATGCGAGGCTCAATATACAATGGAGCTGCTTTTTTAGTCTTAGGATTTACACACAATACCCAAGTACCTTCTGCTGACGCAGGGCTATACAATCCATTCGGATCTGCTTGCGGTATAGCAGCAACGCCATGGGCGTAATCGCTAATACGCTGTGGGTTAGTATATTGTGTAGCATAAGGTAATCCAAACCCAACAGAGTCACATAGTTTATGACGATTGCCATTTAAGTCTACAATGTAAGTAGTAGTTGGCGTATTTTGATCACGCAACTCGATGATGTCTTTCATCATACGCTTTTCTGCAAAGTTAGTAATAGCAGGGAAGCCAACTGACTCCACACCTTGTTTGCTTAATTCTTCTTGTTTACGACGCTCAATCTGTGTTGAGGTTGGATTATCATCGCAAGCTGTTAGCAAACATGACAAACCTAAAATGGCAATAAATGGTGCTACTGTAAAGATTTTATTTTTCATTATTGTTTTCCTGATCTTAAATCGTTATAAAAGTTACGCAAATTTGGCGGCATCTTATCTTCTGGATACACACTAAAGCGATGTAATACAATGGCACGAACAGCATCTTTATGTTCTTTATCTGCGTTAACATATTCCAACTGTAAGTTTTCCAAATCACGAATCATACCATCGTTGTACTGTTCAGATTGTTTGAACACTTGATTATCCACAGCGCGATATTTAGGCGCAAAGAATTTATATGACTCGTACCCGCCATAACTTAATCCAAAAACTACCAATACAAATAATACAATGCCAATAATACTTGAAAATACTAATTCAAAAAAATCCTTCATTCTGTTTCCTTTCTTCCTTCCTTCCAACTAGCACCAAAGCATATTGCTAGTACAAATAACCACCCGCTACCATCTTTATAATAATAAAGATAACTTGCGCCACCTAATAACGCAAGATTATACAATGCTACAATTAAAAATTCCAAAGTTCTGTTCATTAAAATGGTGCCTCTTCATCTTCTTCTTTGTTGCCAAACTTCAATAAGTCCCATATTTTTTTCTGTTCTTCTTTTTTCTGTTTAGCTTCATCCTCTCGGCGTCTGCGTTCAACATATTTTTCAATTGCTGCCTTGCGTTTTTTATCGTTAGTTAATCCAATAGCATCGTCTGTAATATAAACAAACTCCATACCTTGTAAAAAGTATCTAGCTTCTTCGATGGTACCAGTAAACACAGCCGCATTTCGCGACCAGCAAGGATGATGATTATCTACAGGAGTTAAACTAATATTATCGCCCGACATTTCGTCAATCCATGTACCTGTCCAAGACGCTGTAGAATGAGAATACGCTGTAGTATGATTCTCTGGTTCGCGAATCTTTAGCCCTAATTTAGCGGCTAATTCTTCTAAGCGTCGAATACGCTCTATGGTTGCCCAGCCAGTCATTGTTTTTCCTTTAACATATCCCACATTAATGTAGGATCAGTTTTTGGCACAACTGCTATAGCCTTAACCCACCCTTTTTCAACAGCCCAGACAATATTATCAGCAATATGCTTTGGGCAACGGTCTGTAACTTCGATGCTAGCACGATTAGCTAAAGTATAAGGGCCGTTTAGTTGAAAACTAGGATCACCTTTGCGTAAGGTTACCCAAGGAGTGTCACCGACAGTAAAGTTTATGGACATAGTTTTACAATCTCTTCAGCACTACGACCAGTCTTGACCAACTCTAATCTACATTCTTTAGAACTTTTCATTGCTAGGCCACCCCCTACCATCATAGCAACGATAACAAAACCGATGCCTAGGAATAACCATTTTTCAAACTGTGTAATCATTGATTAGTTTCCTTGGGAGACAACCATACAGTAATATCAAATATTTTTAGTCCAATATACCAAGCACCTAGAACTTGTAACACAGTTTCGGTCGTTTCTTTGTAGTTAAACAAACAACCCCAATAAACAATGGTCAATCCTGCGCCTAATAAGATTCTTTTGGTCATATAATTCATTAGTGACTCTTTTCTTCTTCGTAATAAGCATATTGGCCAAATGGCGGAACAATACTAGTAGTACCATGCATAATGAACACAGTATCACAGTACAACTCATCGCCCCAACTACCGCATGGATATCCGTCTGTAAACATAATATGACGCTTAGGTTGGATATCATTTGCTTTAAAATAATCAAATACACAGTCAAAGTCTGTACCGCCGCCGCCTTGTACTTCGTAATCGCAGATAGTATCCAAGTTATCACTATCATACTGCTGTGGATTGTAAGTGTTAGTATCAAAAGTTACAATATGAATCTTGTATGCTGGAAAGGTATCCATAATACCTTGTACTTCTGCTAAGAAGTCTTTAAGCATCTTTTCGCAAATAGATCCTGATGCGTCAATGCTAATAGCAATATCAATCATAGGATCCAATTGCATACCTGGCATAACAGCATCCATATGCCAACCCCTGCGACTTGCTCGCATCCAAGTAAAGTCAGACTTAATGGTAGATTCAAGTTGCATACGCAACAATTCACGCCAGTCCATTTTAGGAGCTGTCATATCTTGAATCATACGGCGTATGCCTGCTGGCAAGTTACCAGCACCGTCTGATGCGGCCGCGGCCGCTAGTACAGCTTCTTTAATCTCATCACGAATTTGATCTCTTTCAGATTGCGACAATTTGGGACGACCTTTACCTGGTTGATCACCATTGCCACTACCACCTTCGCCGTCATCTTCGCCATCCAAATGGTCATCGAGCAATTTGTCGATGAGATCTTCCATGTTAATCTTTTCAGCATTTTCGTACAAGATATCGTAGACTTGTTCGTAGCTCATACCGTCGTATTTTGGATCATATAAACAAGGAACGGTAGTAATCTTTTCACCCACACGATGTTTAATCAAGTCCTGATTAACGCAATAGTCCGCGGCAATGTTAGATAATGTTGGGTCTCGGTCGCCTCGTCTACCCATGTGGTCGTAAACACAATGTAATACTTCGTGTCCAAATAAGAATTCAATTTCTTTTGGACGAAGCATTTCAATAAAGCGAGAATTGTAGTAAAAATTACGACCATCTGTGGCGGCTGTAGTACACCACTCGTCGGCATTGATTAACTTTAAACGAGTAGCTAAATTACCAAAGAAGCTAGCACGAAGCAATAAACCCACACGGGCAGTAATCAATTTTTCGCGAACTATAGCATCTAACTTAGGGTCCATTGGACCTAGCAAGTCTTTGTACTTGTCTTTTTCTTTAGTGTTTGCTGTAGTACCTGCTGTAGACATTCTGTATCCTTTTTATTAACTATACTACTATTATACAATTATATGAATTCTTTGTCAACCAGTGTATTTTAGGGTAAAAAGTGCTAGTTCTGCGTCGGATTTGAAGTATAATCGCATTTCATTGTGTTCCGTGTGCCATGCCCACGAATTCAGTGTTTCTAAGCCCTTTTCACCCACACCTAATGTAATCCACTTACGTTCTACTCCAGGGCCAAAGGTATCCCAACACCAGTTACGATACTCCATAAATTTTGCTACTCTGTTTTCGCTACCCCAAATATCAAGTGTGATTTCGACATGATACTTCATAATATTATAGCAAGTATGTCTTCGATCTAATTTGGTGACTTTATAATTCATACTACAGTATAATACAGATTGATTTTATTGTCAATAACGAATCATTCTTATTGTAAATTCGAACTGGTCAATAATTACTAAAGTGTTTCGTAGGGTATAATATTGATAATAAGTGGTTAGCCAAACGATACCGCCGCTAGTTGTTCTTACAGGCGGCCACGCATATTTTATAGTATAAATGGTACCGTTAAGTTTAAATGAGCTGTTCATTCTCCGTTTGGACATTTATATATTTAAGTACAAACCAAGATAATGCTGATTCGTTATAAAAATCCAAGTGAATTTGATCTGAATAGCTGAATCTAGTTGAATCTTCGTACCAAGGGACTAATGCTTTATGATGTCTAACTGTAAAACCAAGTTCTCTTTTAAGGCGCCAAGAAATAGCAAAAATATGCTCACCAAAATCTTTTTTAATTTGATCCCGAACATAGGACCAATCGTATGGCTCTTCAAATATTATTAAGTTAGGTTTAATTTGAATTTTCATTCTCTACCCTCTAACTGATCTAATGTTCGTTTGGCGTGCCAACCCATACGGCCTTCTACATCCATTCGTCTAATATCATCTAATGCTGTACGCATAATTTCGTTTTCTTCTTCTAACTTATAAACACGGTTGCGTAGGTTGCTGGCATCTGCCCATGACATAATCATAGATACTAACTTAGCAAATAACGCACTCCAATCTATCATTTTCCTTGATGTTTCAACATAAAAATAAGATACTTTTGTTCATCGGTAACTTCATTTTCCAAACTCATTTCTCCGTTAGGAGTTAATTTTAATTTAACACCATAGTTATCATTTAACCAAGAATAAAAATCAACTTGTGGGTGATCTGTAGTATCAAACTCCTTTTTAGCCGATACAATCTGCATCCAAATAGTTTTACTATCTCCGATAATAGTATCTATTCTTGCCGCCTGACTATTATAATATTCGTCTTTAGCTGTATCGGGTAATTGCTGACTAAATTTTTTCAGTCTTTTTTGCCAATCGTTATTCATCTTTGGGCCATGGACTCGGCGTCCACCCTAATTTTAATAAATCTTCGGCTACTTCTTCAGTAACAGTTCCTTCCGGTACATACTGCTTTATAGCCATTTGCTGTTCATCTTCTAAGTAGTCATAAGATGCTACACCGCCTATTCCTGAACAGTACCAATCCATATAATCTTCAACTGCTATATCATTACGCAACTCGGCTACAATGCCGCCGGCACTACGCCAACTACAAGTCCAGTACTCATCATTAAGTACTGGCCAAACTTCTTGTGGCTGCCAGCGCATATTACATAATGCGGCATAGATATTTTGAGCGTAACGATTCTCTTTGATTTTTTCTATGAACCAAGGAGAATTTTTCATATCGTCTTCTAAATCTCGTTCCATTATACCCACCGTAACATAAACATCGTGGCTTCGGAGCCGTCAATAAAATACCAAGATTGTAGTTCTCCAACAGGAGGTGTTGTAGCCCAACGGTCATCTAAATTCTCCATACACCATTGTTGCATCTCAAAACTTTTTTCTAGTGATTCAACTTTAGTATCAATTTTATGTTGAAAGTCCCGCCAACTATAGCTGTATTCTTCGCTCATGGTCCCCAGCGCATTAAAAAGTTAATACGATCAAAGTCAGTATCAAACTGTAATACCATACCTTGTTGATGTTCGATACCCCGCGGCAAACGCTCGTTCATCCAGTTTAGTATTTCCCGTTCGTTATCGGCCCACCAATTATAATCTACAATCATTAGTCCTGGTAAAGGACTAGCTGGGCTATTCGCTAATTGAAATCTACTTGTTTTTAATATAGCTGGGGTACCAGGGCGATTAATCATTCTCCAAATTTCCTTGCTTTCAATTTAATCCAAGTAAATTCTTTTGGATCTACTTCACCCCAAGAAGTATTACCACGAGGAGCCTTTACTAGTGTAACTCCGTTGGCATTTTCCAGCCAAACCCTAATAGCATCTTTAAAAGCAAAATCGTGAATAGCATGATTCATACGACCGCCTTGCGCCGGACTACAATCGGTAAGCATATAATAGCCACCACCTGGACGACCTAATACACTAATATTTTCGGGAATTTCATAATAGTAATTCATTATCTTCTTGTCCGTACTTTAATTTGAACCAACTTAATTCTTCATCGCCTTTTACATATATCATGTATATTTGATATACTATATGAAACGACCAATGTTCGTTATCGATTTTCTCACCGTGGGCTAAACTTTCACAAGGACCGTAAGTTTGGCTAAACCAGTTCCTAGCTTCATGAAAGTTCAACATACCGTGTACTTGTACACCATATTTGAAATTTCTCTTATCTTTGGTATTGTGTAAGTTATAATTCATTGCTGTGGCCAACGAAGTAAAAAATAAGTACGACGCTCTGGTTCTTTAATAAACAGCATAGCACCATTCATACCAACATCCTTAGGATCAGCCCCTAGCCACTCAATAATAGAGTCTCTATTCTTTTGCCACCAGTTATTATTCATAATAACACATAACTCTGGCGCATCTAGTTCGGAGCAAAATTCGTAGTTCATAACTTATAAAAGGAAGGAGGGCGGTGCGAACACAGCCCTGTGTACAAACACTACACCACCCTCCTGTTAGCTATTAAGCTGATGCGTTCAAGATGTACTTGCCATACTTCTTATGGAACTCATCGAAGTTTTTCAACTTAGTTGGTTGGAATGGAAGATTGTACACAGTTAACGCAATACGAGCACCCATAACTACCAATTCAGTTTCAAAGTTCTTCATCATGTAAGCAAAGAAGTAATCTGCCATAGTGTGGAAGTCTTTGTCTGCTACTTTCTTCTCTACAGCATCTTTGAGCTCATAGCACATAGAAATAACTAGAGAATACATAGCTGAAACTTCTTTAACATCTAGGGTAGTAACTTTACCAGACAAAATGTCTTCTGGCTTAGGCATACGACCAGCAATCTTACGGTGTCCGTTAAACTTAATAGCAAGTCCTTCACCAATAGTACCAGAAATCAAGTTAGTAATTGTATCTTCATCACCATCTTCTTCTGATAAAATTTCGCTTACAAAAGACCAACTACGAGGAGTAGCAAACGCACGACTTGAAGATTTAGGATCAAAGTCATACAAGTCTTGTTTATTAGAGCCTAAGTAACCAATAATATCCTTGTGGATGTTATGAGTAACGGCCCAATCTTGCCAGCTAGCGAAGTCTGTTTTCATCTCCTGGTGAATGAAACGATTAGCTAGCGGAGTAGGCATACGATATGTAACACCTTTGTCTGACTCACGATTACCAGCCGCAACCATAACAACATTATCTGGCAATTTATATTTGCCAATGCGTCGATTCAAAATTAGTTGATATGCCGCAGCTTGTACTGAAGGAGCCGCAGAGTTCATTTCGTCTAAGAATAGAACAACTACTGGATACTGACTAGCTAATTCTTCGGATGGCAAATCAATAGGCTCGGCCCAATCCATCTTGCCAACTTCTTTATTATAAAACGGGATACCACGAATATCTGTCGGCTCCATTTGACCTAGACGTAAGTCAATCATATGGCCACCTAATTCAGTAGCAATATCAGCTACCAATTCTGATTTACCAATACCTGGAGGCCCCCACAAAAATAGTGGACGCTTGTGTTTGAAAGCCTTGAGCAAAGAGCGTTTGGCTTGTACCGATGTTACTTGTCTAGTTTCTGACATGGGCTGTGTTTCCTTTATAAGTGATTAATTTAACTACTAAACTACATTATACGATTTAATGAATTTATTGTCAACCTGCTTAGATTCATCCATAAACACCCGTATTGCTCTTAATTCTGTGGGCGAAAGTTGTCGAAAATGCTTAACCATAAGTTCGATCCCTCTCAAAGGATCTACTTGATTAGCTTCTGAAAAATCGAGGATGATGTCAACGGCATTTTCTAAGTTCATACAGCTATTATAGCAATATATCAATTTGTCGTCAACCTGGGTGCTAAATATAGAATGTACACTATTATTGAAGATTGTAGCCCTTATTACATTAGATTTACCCATCAAGGACTTGATCAAATTATTAATATATGTAAACAAAATGCCTATGAAAGATTCTATAAATTTTGATTCTAATCGTGTAGCGTTGTTTATTACAGAACCAGGAATTAAATCATCGATTCATAAAGACGGGAGTAAAATGCGTTGCGGTATCAATGTTACATTGACTGTATTAGATGATTGTTGTAAAACAAAATGGTATAGTGATGAATCTCTAAGTCGAGCGCCAAAACAATATAATGGGTACAGTCGCATTCGTTATCCAATTATAGAACCAGCACCAGTAAAAACAACAGTATTTGGAGCGAACGAATGTATTTTATTCAATACTGATATCTATCATTCCTGGGATAACTCAATATCAACTAATACAAGAACTGTACTAACATTAAGAAATGTTGGCGGAGATTTATATTTTGATGAAGTTAAAAAATTGCTATTTGAATATTAACGGCCACGACCAGCACTACGGGTTGGTGGCTTTTTAGCTGGACCAGCCGAAGGCTTTACTTTAACTTTCTTTTCAACAGTAGCATTAACTTCAGAACCATCTACATGAGTCTTGCCCTGCTTCTTTGCTAATGCTTTAGCTAGTGTATCTGATAATTTTGACATTTCTCGTTCCTTTTTCTTAGCATCTAATTTTTTCATTAACTTGCGCCATTCAGCTTTAGTTAATTGTTTGCCCCAGTTAGTATTTTTAACTTCGGCTGCCATAGGACGACTAATGGGTCTACCTGGGTCTATATTTTTCTTAGTTACCATTAATAACTCTTATCCAACGAATATCTAACTCGTCTTGCGTGTCTTCCGTTGCCGCGGTTAGCACCTTTATAAGTTGGTGTTTGACTATGACAATTTGGACAAATCATACATAAATTCTTTGGAAGATTATTTTGACTATTGCCATCCTTATGTTCCAATTCTAATACAATAGGCTTACCGTTATGTTCAGTAATACCACAGTAAGCGCATTTATTATCTTGTTGGGCCAACAAATAACGCTTAATTGATAATTTAGTTCCATTAACTCCAGTACCGGTTTCGTCGCCATTTAACCATTTACTAATAAATTGCGCTTGCCGATCCACAGATTGACATTTAATAGAACAATATATGTTACTTTTACTATGTTTAAATCTAGATTCAGTATTACAAGTTTTACAAGTGTAAGTTTTCATGGTATATCACTCCTTACTTTTATTTATGTTCTACCTGTAATATTTAAAATTTTTTTGGTGCCCCTTGACAGAATCGAACTGCCATGTCAAGATTACAAATCTAGCATATTACCATTATATTAAAGGGGCTATACTTCTAATTTTGGCTCCCCGACCTGGGCTCGAACCAGGGACCTGCGGATTAACAGTCCGTTACTCTACCAACTGAGCTATCAGGGAATTGTACTACTTACTCTACTACCGACTCCACCACCGCTTCTGCGGATACTGCTTCTACTGCTTTGACGAATCCTGGACGACTTTTTAATTCATTAATTCTACGATGAATTTTAGCAATATTCTTTTTACGAGCGTTTGATAATAGTTTTTCTAATTGCTCAATGTTCAACGGACCCAAACGCTCTTTACCATTCTTGGTACGCATTGGATCTGCTTTACGACTTTTTTGATTTCCACCTTTGGTTGCCATGTAAGTTCCTTTGTTATTTTTACTTATTAGCGATGTTGATCATGGCTAAAATTTCGTCTACGGATTCTCTAACTTCCCAAGTACCGTATGGTGGGCAAAATATAAAAGTTTTGCGATCAATACTACCGTCAGGATTAGTTACATCATCCATGATCATAGAAACTATTACATCGGTGTTAAGCGCAAGAGGTTTGTTGTTGAATTCGGTAGATGCTGAAGTTAAATGTATAAACATGAGTTCTTTCTATTTTAATAATTATGCTATAAATCCAAGTGCTGATAATTTTTCACGAACTTCTTTGTAAGTAAAATGATTACCAAATTGTATCGATAATGTGATTCTATGTACATCGCTGTTATTAACAACTCTATGAGGTATAGTAGTGTTAACTAAACAGCCATGTCCAAATGCTGATTCCTCGTATGTATCATGTAGAGTACTATCCTTGGTACCAGCCGCCAAATGCTTATAATTTTTATCAGGTTTAGGTAATATTAATTTTGAATTCCACTGAATAAGGCCAGTGCCTTCTAATACCCAATTGATAGCAAACATAGTAGTTTCTGAATTAGTTCCGTCGATATGCCAAGGAAAAGATCCATTGGGTCGCCATCTAAAAATTCTAACTACAGTAGGAAAAATATTTTCAGCTGACAAACTCTCTCTAATTTCCTTAGTCCAAAATAAATTTTTAGCACCTATTAACGGGTAAGCTCTCCATCGCGGAATATTATCTGTAATATCTGTAGGACTATTAGGCCATATTTTTTTGTAATTTATGTTTGGCGCAGGTAATGTAGTTTGAGTATAAAACTGATTCATCTTATATTTAAGATTATGGCGGAGAGCTAGGGATTCGAACCCCAGATGGACTGTTTAGATCCATGCCCGCTTAGTAGGCGGGTGCCTTCGACCGCTCGGCCAGCTCTCCGTAATTCTTTTTTACTTATGACGCTTGGGCGGCGCTGTAGATTTTAGTAAGTACTCTCCAGCATCGATCTCGCCTGCTTCAATTTCTAATAGTACTGTAACTAAATCGCCATAAGCCGACTTAACCTTGCGAGTATGTCCGGTACGCAATTCGCGAATACGAGCGGCACCAATTGAAATTAATTCATATCGGCCAACGACTTTAGCAGCCGCTTCAGATGTGCGCCCGGTGGTGTCCGTTGGATCATATTTGGTTGGAACCAAGCGTGGAACAATTTTATCGCCAGTTAGTGGTTGTTGTACTAATTTCATATATACCTTTATAGTGGTTGGATTACTTTGTTAAAAATTGTGTGTTACGGAATGCTTTAAGGATTTCATAAGTCTTTTTCTTACTAGCCATAATTTGGCGACTAGCTTCTGCTCGTTTTTCAGTTTTAGACCATTGACCCGCTAATGTGCGCGAAAGTTCTGATGCTGTTTGTTGTGGTTTTGCCATGATGGTTCCTTTTATGTAAGTTATATTATACTACAATACTCGATGTTAGTCAAGCGGTTTGATGATTTCGTCTACCGATTTGTCTATTGCTACTGTAACAATTAATCTGGGCCCTTCGCTTAATACTACAGCATGGGCACAATCGGTTTTTACAAAGGCACTAGGAGTTAATAAATTTGGAACGGATAATGTAGGTTCTTTTAGATATTCCCACCGCTCTTCTGGATTGGATCCTGGTATTGCTTTGCTTACATACTCTTGTCCGGTAATACTATGAAATTTCCAATCAACTAGTCGAGAATCGCCGTATTCCATATTGCCCCACCAAACCATTGGGTCTTGGGGATTACCTTGAACCATTACATTAAATCGAGATTTAATTTTGTAAGCATTACCCTTGCTGAACTTTGCGTCCATATGTGGATTACTTTTAATAGCATAAGGCATATTGCTAACAAATACATTTATGCCATAGTAACTTGTGTCGCAGTTATATTTAGATAAAAACTGTTTTAATTCTTGCCCTGCTAAACTATTTTGCCACTCGTTTTGATATTCGTACTGTGTAACATCTAAGTCGTGAAAGAATTTTCGATTGAATCTTTCTTCGTATCGATCCAATATCCACTGTCTAGCAGTTTCAGAAAAAGCAAAATCTGTTTTGTGAAAGAAAGTCATTTTTTCCAATAAGGGGTAAGGTCTTTGGGCATTTCGTAATCATTACGATTCATTAGTATTTCGATATTATTATATTGTTCGTTTCCGGTCCACGGAGCACCGACTGCTAATGTAACCTTAACTTCGTCGGCAGTATTAACCATACCATGAGCCCAGCCACCGTCCATTAGAAAAGGACCTTCTGCACTTGGAGCGTACTTGTTACCATCTTTGGTTATAAAATATAAAGTATCAGTGCGCCCTTGTAATATAATTCTAAATTTGTGCTGTTTGGTATTAAGCTCGTGTGGATCACAATCTATGTGTTCGTAGTTAGCTACTCCAGGTTGCGTAATTAATGCCATAACTCTAGACTTCATGCCCATCCACGGAAATACTACATTATCAAACCAATCGCTAATAAGTTTTGGAGTATGGGCGTTCCAATTAAATTCTCCCGGCAAACTATTTGACGCTATCATGCCACCTTTGCTCATTAAAGGAATCATTTTGGTATGTCTATAGTCGTCCCAAAAACTATATCTGTCTGGAATGTTTAAAATTTGTTCAGCCGCCTCTTTTTGATCTAGAGCAACTAAATTCACACTAGCAAAGAGTAAGTTATCATTTGGCATGGTGATATTTATATAAATATTTTTATGGACCACTATAAATTAATCAATTGGGATTCGGCACCAATTGAAGAAATCTTATCTATTATTACAATACAAAATAAGGATCGCGAACAAGTGGTTCCTATAAACAAAGAAACTGAACAAAAAATTTTAGAATTATTAAAAGTTAATGTGTCTAAAATTGATAGACGAAGAATTATGTTAGTGTACTTTCCGCCCAACAAAGCTATAAACATACATTCAGACAAACCCAAAGAAACTAAAGATCCAGGAAAACTACACAGATGTATATTCTTACCTTTGAAGAATTGTGAGAATTTAATATGGTCTTGGTTTGAACCTGCCGATCCTTCAAAAATATTTTACTACGGAGAATCAGAAAACTGGCAAACAGTTCCTATGATACATTATAAGTATGCTAAGGAAATTGAAAGCGTTGTTTGTGACAAACCATTTTTAAGTGATATTGGTACTTTCCATGCTTTACGCAATACTAGTGATAGTCCAGCGATTGGTATTAGCATTAGATTAATGCCCTGGGCATGGGAAACATTAGATACTGATCCTGTACTGCCACCCATTGATGCTATTACACTAAGATGAAATATTACAAATACTTAGATTTAAATTTTGAAACAGTTTCCGCAAAATTAAACGATTACATAAACAAACACAGTCAACTATTTTTAGTGGACCAAAGAACTTCGTCTTGGAAATCAGTTGACTTAACTGACCTTTTAAAAGATGTGCCTGAATTAAGCGAAATGCTAGCTCCTTTAAACATTACATTAAGATATGCGGCATTTTTTGTTAGCGATTATGCTACCGGAACTTTACACATAGACCACGACATAAATTCTAATTGTAGAATAATCATACCAGTATTAAATTGTGAAAATACCGAAACTAGGTTTTTTACTACTAGCGCGGCACCTGAAAAAGTTTTACAACCTAATGGTATCCCGTTATTGAAATTAGATCCATCTAAATGTACTCATGTTGATCAATATTATCTTGATAAACCTTTGATATTTAGAAATGATCAACCGCATCAAGTAGTGAGTAATAATCCAAATAATCCACGCATATCTTTTACAATGGGGTTTGTCGAAGATATAGAATATCTATTATATGAATAATTATTGTGTTGATCTTAGCCTAGATTTACCACTGTTCAAATCAGAACTATCTCCTGTTGAATTTTTAAAACAAAATTACGAACTAACAGGACATTTTCAAATTAATATTAGTGACCTAAGTGTTGAGCTAGTAGAATTTTTAAATAAGCTGGGGTTAGCTGTAAGATTAGTTGAAATTTTTTATAGACAACCTTATGGTGGCGGGAATATACATAGTGATACAGAAGTAGCAGGTGACTATGCTAAATTAAATTGGGTTTATGGCAACGGCACAATGTATTGGTACAAAACAAACAAAAATTATACGCCCACAGTTCTTAATACTACAGCTATTAAATCTTACGCTTTATATTATAATGAACCAGAAGTAGAGTTAGTACATTCACAAAAAGTAGGACAACCTAGTTTAGTACAAGTAGGATGTCCTCACAGAGTAGTTAATAGTGATACTGAAAGATTTTGTATAAGTCTGGTATTTGAAACAATCAGTACTAAAGAAAGATTAACTTTTCAAGAAGCTGTAACTGTATTTTCTGAATTCATTAAAACTAAATGAATCGGGTAATCACCAAAACCAATAGTAACACTTAATCTTGGCTCAGTTAAGTTTGGATTAGTATAAACTCCATGCGGTACTTTTGAATTAAACACAACAGGTTGAATTAATTCAATAGAACCAATTTCTGGCATTGGATTAACTGCGGATATAGTTAAAAAACTATTACCGTTGGGATTGAATCGTTCTTCTACTTGATTACCGTTTAAGGCATAGAACTTTGTATAACTACCTTGGCAATTTTTAACAGGCATTAACAGTCTATATTTGGCAGGACCTTGATCAATATGAATTTTGCCATCGTCACCTGGCGTTCTGTGTATTATAGAAATCATTTTAATGGGACAATTAACTAATTTAGCACAAGAATCTATTAACTCAGGAACAAAAGACAACACCTCTTCTAGATTAAGCGTATTCCAATCGTATTTGTCTTCAAGTATTGTTGTATGGTTAACTACATAATCGTATAACTTATTTGATATAAGTTCTTGATTATCTATTGTTAAAAATTTGTATAATTCCATAGCAGTATTTATTACCTAATAAATAGTTCATGACTGAATTTATGTATAAATTGGATTTGCCACCATTAGATGAAATTCTTACAGATTTTGGAAAGAAAGAATTACTAATAGGCAAAGACAAAACATTGTACAAACAATACCATCCCAAAGATCTAGTTAAACCCGAATGGTTATCATGGCGTGGTATTGAATGGGATTTTGTTAACTTTTTCTATAAAAATAATTATCAAGGAATAATACACATTGACGGACCTGGCGTATGGGGCATTAATTGGATATACAACGGATACGGTACTATGGAATACTGGAGACCCGAAGATGTGGATCAGCACCCAGCAGAATATGATGATATAGGTAGTAAGCGAAGTGAATGTTTTGCCAAAGTAGAACCAATTAAAGTTTATAAAACTATGCCGGGAGCATACTTAACAGATGCGTCGGTTCCACATCGTCCTTCGGGATATAACGGAAGGTACGCTTTTAGTTTACGATGCTATAGTAAAAATATAACTTGGCAAGAAGCAATTGATAAATTTCAAGATTTGTTTATATGATTAATATTAATGCTACTAAAAAACCTATTATTATATTTGCTAGTCCTAGAACTGGTAGTACTGCGCTAGGGCATCATTTGGAAAGTCTTTATCCTAATCTTAAATATTATAACGAACCTAATTTTTTTGTTGACGAAATGAAAAATTTTATGGATAGATTCGACAGTGGCAATGATGATTATATTTTAAAATTAATGGGCACCTCATTAAATGTCTATCCATCTCATGTTATTGCTAAAATGTTTTCTAACGAAGTATTCAAAATTAAAATAACTCGTAAAGATATTATAGAACAAACAGCAAGTCATTATGTAGCAAATGAAAGAGATTTATGGGATTATAAGGATGTTGATGATAACACTTGTAATAATTTAGCCTCACATAATATTGAAATTAATATAGATAGAGTTAATAAAAGTATTGAGTGTGTTGAATTTGATAACATGATTATCAGTAAGATTTCTGCCGACTTAGAATTATATTACGAAGATTTTGAAGAATTTAAATCGCCAACTAAAAGAACTCCGTTACCGCTTAACTACCCGTTGCTTCTTCATGTAATAAAAAAGTTATATAGTACCAGGGTCAGTTAAATCAAGTTGAGCAAAGCCCCACGCTCTTTCAGTACAACCGTTACAAACATTACATCTGCCTACTTGATATTTTTCATCGGCACAACTATGAGTAATATAAAATAATACTTGTTGATTAAGTTTACATATCATATCTATGATATGACTTTTATTAATTTTCTGAAATGGGGTTTTAAATCTAGCGGTTTCTCTGCTAGGTATTGGCTCCCAATTAACCATATGTTGTGGCAACTGTTCTATCACGCCAGCATATACTATATTAAACCCTAATGTAAGAGCTTCGTCTACTGCCGATTTTACTTGTTGTTCTTCTGGGAGAGTATTGTCGCCAACTATCTGTGGATCTTGGAATGGCAATTGAAATAGCGGATTGATGTGTCCAACAACTAAGCTACTACAATATCTAGATCCTTCTTTACGCATTATAGAGATAGGCAGTATTTCGTGTACATTACCTCTTAGTTTGTTTTCTAATAATAGCAAGTAATATAAGATTGCGCTGTCTGTGCCGCCGCTAACTAATACTCCTATTTTAGATTTCTTTTTAGGAAGAGTAATTGATATAGTGCGTTGGTCGTCTTTTGGTCCGCAAGTAATATTCATTGTACTCTATTTAGTGGTGGTGCCCCGGATGAGATTCGAACTCACAACTAGGTTTTTCCTTCTTCCTTTTGAGAGAAGTGCGTCTGCCAATTTCGCCACCGGGGCAATACTACATTGCGGGACCGTTGCCGTTCCTAAATCCTATAGTTCCACCTTCGGCTCCTGTCTGACGCTGTCCTAACCTGTAGCCACCAAAGAACAGCATAATAGTGGCCACTACACCAAACAAAAATCCCACGACTTTAACTTGTTGATCCATTATCGTTGCCTCATAATAAAATAGGTTATTACGGAGCCAATGATATAGCCCGCCACATAGGGCAAGTAGTATTGTAAATATTCCATCATAGTTCAACTCCAAAATGGTCTTGAATTCTTCGTTTAACTTCATGTAAAGCACCATTGTAATCTGTGTATAGTTCATTGCTGGTCCAACTGCCATCTACATTACGATTTACTAAATCATCAGTAACACTAACACATTCCCGCACAATTAACTCGGCGAATTTCATTCTACTAAATGAATAGTATTCTTCGCCAGTGATAGGGTCAATTAGTTTTTCTTGTGCTAATGCAGAGAGTTCGTTAAATTTCTCGTTCATTAATAATTCTCTTTAACAATACAGAAAGCTGGCTTTTTATATTCTTCGACGATGTTTTGTTCTTTAATAAACTTATTCATCTCGGGTGCAGTAAAGAACATTTTATGTATAACTGGCTTGTGAGTTGATGTATCTACTACTGATAGAAACCATGATTTTACGGCCATTTTATTTTGCTTTCTGATATTGTCGTTTAATTTGTTCTACTGCGTGAGTAACTGATGCATTGTATCCGTTTTCCCAGTCTTGATAGCCGGCAGCTGGTTCAGCAATTTTCTGACTTTTAATAATCTTGCAAATGTCACGGGCAATCAATTCTGCTAACAAGTTAGCACGGCCAGCAAGTTCCGGAGCAGCAAATCCTGCTTCGAGCATTAGTTCTCTAATCTTCTCGTTCATATTAAAAGTATCCTAAAAAATGTAATACACCTAAAACTATCCATGATATACCATAAGGAATAGACCACCAACTCATTCTCTCTACATACTCTGTATCAGTCATTCTTCAACTCCAAAATGTTGTTTAATACTATTAGACAATTCTTCTCGCCATTCTTGATCCCACGATTGGTAATCCTTTTGGTCAACCACTCCTATACATTCCCGAACAGTTTCAATTGTTCCATCGCTACGACCCTGGATGTAGCCTGCGCTAAAGTATTTGGCTTCAAACTCTTTCTCCAGCAACTCGGCGAACTTTTCTCTTAAGGGCTCGGGAAGCATAATGGTAGCAAACTGATGTTCCTTTGAAAACTCTTTTAAAGCCGTGTCCCAAAGGTTTTTAATATTCTCGTTCATTCTTCAACTCCGAAAACTGAAATTTTCTTAACCATATCACCTAACCGCAGTTCCACAGATAAACGACGCTCGTTTCCGTTAAACATGCCGTCGCTAACTACAGCCGTATTAGCGATTTCATTAAACAATAACTCGGCGAACTTTTCTTTATCAAAAATCCAACCTTCGCCGCTGTTTGATGTTGGCTCAATATAAGTTGTAGCCTGTTCAGCAAGTTCTCGAATTCGTTCGTTCATCTTTCAACTCCAAAATGTTGTAAAATCTGTTCGCTACAATGTTCTCTACTTCTAACATCATCGCCAGGTCCTGGACGGCTAACACACAGTAAAGCACATTCCTTAACAATCAACTCGGCGAACTTCTCCAAGTATTCTTCAGGAGTATAGTTGTCTATCATTTCTCTGCCACTATCGTCCCAAAGTGTAAATCCTATGCCAGCATCAAGGGCAAGTTGTTTAATCTTCTCGTTCATATTAATTTTCCATTCAATTCAATGACACGATATAATCTATTACATTCAGTGGTCATTGCTTCCACCAACATGGTCAACCGGTCCACTTCAATTTGTAATTCATCTGCTCGAACCATTTCGTGTGAGTGTGCCGAGAACAGCAGGTCTCGTTCCTTTTGTAGCTGGCGTAGCTTTGCCTCAGCTTTTATTAAATATGCTTCAGCATTTCCATAGTAGGATTCTGCGCCGGCAAGCATGGTTTTTATTTCATCAGCTAGTTCATTTGCGTTCATTTTTCTTGTGCCTTTCTTAATTAAATCTAGCTATGGTGTAAACAATAACCACACCGAGTAACCACCATTTAAAACTGCCATCAAATACCCAGTTTATAAAGTTCATTTGCATAACCCATTTCTCCATTTGATTTATAGCGCAATAACTCTCTATTCAACGCTTCTATTTCAGCTTGTTGCTGGCGTATAAAGTTGGCTATTGTTATTCTGTTTAAATTTGTGTGGTATGGTTCTTTTTCAACCATGTTAGCAATGTCGTTAGCTGTCATTTGTTTCATCCAATTTAAATCTATAAATTAAATCACTATTAGGTTTTTTAACTTCTACAAAAGTGTCATGCCAAAATGCTAAAGTAAATCTGTTCCTCATAGCCTCAATTTCAGCTTGTTGCTGGCTATTAACTTCCATTAAAGACTTTTTCCATTCTGCTAAATCTTGAATTTCATAATCTTGCTGTCGTAGCATGGCGGCGGCTTCTTCTCTTGTGCCTATTGGGTAAGCACCAAACTCAAGTAAGTCAGCCAGTTCATTTGCGTTCATTTCAGCGCCTCCTTAGCCCACCTAATATGGTCATCGCACTGCCACTTAATCTTGTCATGGCTAAGCTCAACGTGCTCGTTGGCAATAGACTGTAGTACCTGTTTCAATGCTTCTATTTTAGCTTGTTGCTGGCGTAGCATTTCAATAGCTTGTTTAACTGCTGGTAAATACCCAACAGAAAGCATCTTTTCAAACTCCTTTAAATCAGCTAGTTCATTTGCGTTCATTTATGTCCCCACGTTCTAAAAAAATATTTATAGCGTTATTTGTTATTATTGATTCCTTTTCGTTACCGTCTAAGTCTACATAAATAATATTTTTACCGTCAAACTTTATATGCCCTTCGTGGAGGATTAAATCGTATTGGTCTTGGGCTAAAAAGCTAAGCATAATTGGTTTCACTACGTCATAAGTTGTCATTTCTCTTGTGCCTCTTTAATTTGCTCACTATGTTTACATTTGTTCCTATATGCAAATCCAATACAATTGCAAGTATATCTACCGCTCTCCAAAGTAACCGTATAGGTCTTGCCTGAATCGCTTTTGACTGACCAATGAGGCGTATTCTCAAGGTTAGGCACATCAAGCACCACCGTTGCACCATACGAGTCCAATGCTTCATGTTTGACCTTGATAAACTTACGCCTACGGGTATCTATGGCCAATGGTTTTTTAAAGATAAAAATCTCACCGTTACTCTCTTTTGCATAAGCTAAGGCATTCGATTTTCCATCAAAAAGATATACATTTTGAGGTACGGTGAATTCCACATCCGACCACTCGGTTACTTCTTTATATGCACTAATACCCATTGATAATATCCGCCACTATTAAAATAATTAAACCAATAACAAAAGTTACACCAAAAGCAATCCAAAATTCACTCATTCATATTCTCCATTAATTCTACCATTATACAGGTGTTGGTACCAATGTCAATGGTGCTGTTGTTTTGGTACAACATTTCTATTCACACTTCCGTTGACAAAACCAGTCAAAATATACACTTTTGTTGACATTCCGAGCAATTATAGGTGGTTATTAACACTTTTGTTGACACACACTCATTTTGTCCAATCTCTGGTTGTAACCAATCCAATATCCCTGGCCTTTGGTGATTGCATTTGGTCAATCATTCCCATCATGAGGCGGATTGTATTTCTCTCTGCCATTGGAATATCCACACAATAAATGGCCTCTTCAATCGCCAATTGTGCAAAGTCAATCAAATCTTCTTTGGTATACATCATGTAATCATCCATTTTGGATTTTTCAAGCAACTTCTCTAAATTTTCGTAATCATTCATTTTAATCCCTCGTCATTATCCAATAAGTAAATATTGAACCAAATATGTAACCAATGGCATATGCCAAATAACACCAATATAATATAAAATCACTCATCATTAACCTTTACATTAATATTCATCAACTGCTTAATAGTGGGTGACCATGTATCACGCCAGTCCTCTAAAAATGCCACCTGTTGTTTCAATTCTTTTATTTCGGCTTGTTGCTGGCTAATGGTTAGGTTTAGAAAATCAATATCTACATCTCTCGATACAGCTTTTTGAATATCTACCAATTCCATTAAGTTAGTTATTTCAGCTTGTTGCTGGCGTAGCGTGGTGGCGGCTTGTTGCATGGTGTCATAATGCTTTTGTTCCATCCCAACGTTTTCTAATTCATCAGCTAGTTCATTTGCGTTCATGTTAATCTCCCCGATTCAAATCGTTCTTGCCATTGTTTACTACGATATTGCTCTTGCTCATATGCCACTTTTAATTGTGTAATTTGTAATTCATATTGCTTCATATAACTCAATGCAATATCTAAATCAGTTTGCACTTTATCATGCTCATCCTGTAAACCACGCAACATTACTACTGCCTTCTTAACATGGTGATACCGAAACCCATGAGTGTCCATGGCATCTGCCAATAACCGTGGAGTCCATTCTATTGCTTTTCCTTCACATTCACCAATAATTACCATTGTTCTACCTTTTCTAATGCTCTAATCAATTCAGATACCACTCGTTTATCAATATTAATAAACATTGTTTTATTCACTTGGTTGGGATACAATTGAATTCTCACCTTATCTCCCATATCAATTATGGAAGCGTATTGAAGGCCTTGTGATTCAATCGTGGTTGTTGGATAAATTGTGTTCATTTTCTATATTCCGTAACTGATTCAGCATCTATCCAAGTTTGATTTTCTTCGTACCAATACTGTAATATAGGACCAACCTTGTCCTCTAACTTTTCTTTAACCGCTCTCCAGCCTATTTGGTGCTCACGGCCATAAAAATCTATATCCTCTTGGGTCACATGATTCTGTCGTGTTACATATCTTACTTTCATTCTTCAACTCCAAAATGTTTAAGCAATTCATCTTCAATATCACCGCATCCAATATTCAACGCTACCGCACCACATTCTCGCACAATCAACTCAGCGAACTTGGTTACACCGACATCACCTAAAACCCAACTTGGCCAATCGTTTTGATTACCAGAACTGTACTGACCACCTGCATCTAACAGTAATTGTTTAATCTTCTCATTCATAATATACTTTCAATTCATTACCTTGATAATCTTTAACTTTAATATGGCCTTTACCCATATACTTTATAAACTGTGTAATAAACCATCGTGGTACATAATCATTAAACTCCACACTAGGTGTTTTGGTTACAATTACAGTATCACTAGAATTAAAGAACAGGTTGTTCATATCTTTGCACTCGCATATCTTCATTCAAAATCAAATCAATTTCTTCTAATGTTTGTGTTACCAAAATATCATCAAACGATAAAGTTACTATGCGAGTAACCGGAATATCCGGCTCACAAGGTATTTGTAATATATCTTCATGGTAATACTGAATGTGATTGGAGTTAATGCGAATTGATTGTTGGTGATAACCCCCCGACATCAATTCACGAATCTGTTTTAATTTAATAATCATCATATCCTTCCGCCCAAGTTATTTTTGGATTTTCTCTTTCATACAATTCAACAATATCTTTGAATTTCCACATTGCATCAGTTTCAAAAGTATTCAACCAATTACTAAATCTACCCCAATCTTGGTCAGTCATTGGTGGTATACCAATCTCTGCACCATATGGTCCTAAATCATTACCATTGCAATCAATACGACCACACGAATACGATTGAGTAATCTCATTATACTCAAATGATTCACCAGCTTTTCTGCCAGTTAATTTAGAATCTTCTGTTAGTGTTCGTGTTACTCTTTTAGTTAATCCACGGTCAATATACCATTGCATATTGATAACACCCATCCAATTGGTAGAATATCTTACTGGCATTTATTTACTTTCATCAATAGGTGGATAATCAAGGTAATTACCAAACTCACTACGATACAAAACCGCATCGTCTAAAATTTGTATTTCCAAATCATGGTGCAATATATCATAATCAAGAAAAGTATAATCTTCACGATATACACGAAACACATGGCGGTCGCCAACACGAATAAGAATGCCCTTCATACCTTTGGCTGATTCGGTGCCTCGTAATCTATTCATTTTCTTGCTCTCATCATTGCATCTGCCATTTTATAACAATGTTCTGCTGTGAAATCCGTATCATCAACTGGCTTTATATGAAAATTCATTGTTGTTAATGCTTTAGCGGCAAAGTAATCACGCAAGTCCATGCCTTCACCACTTTGTTTACCATCAGAACTTATCCATTCTAAACTAGGAAATGCTTTCATTTTAACCCCCATAATAATCAATCAATATATCCAATGCAGCAATATACTTACCATATAATACCACATCTTCAGGATGAATCCAATACTTTGGATCTTTCTTTTTCTTCTTCAATTCTTCTTTATGATACTCTCTGGCATTTTGCATAGTGGCTAATGTAATACCATCAGCAACTTCATAACTAATTTCAAGCTTCTTCATTATTCAGCCTCTGCAAAATTACAATAAACTTCTTTATAAATTGTTTTGATAGTATCATTAGGATAATTATCTCCACAATATTCTTTAACTTCTTCAACATCAAAGAATTGCACATGAATGGTTCTGCCGGATTCAAACTCGACCATATAAACACTTTCATAATCTGAATCGTAACTCATGCTACTTCCTTTTCTTTACAGAATTCAGTAAACTCTTTTAAATTACCTTTGAAGATAATATCATGCGTATCACCACTCATGCCAAACATATTGCAACCACAATTATACACTTCAATACGGAATACTTCACCACTCAATAAACCATTCTCACTAAAGATATGATATTCATAATCTTGGCCGCAATCGGTAATATCAACAGGATGAATATAGAAACCACCAGGCGTTTGCTTAAAATGAGCAACCATCGATGCCGCTAAACAACCCATACCATTATAAACTGCTTCATCAACTGTTTTGGTTGCAATCAAGCCATTCACTAAACGACCACCATTCAAAAACTCTGCCAACTCTGCACCATGGCCTTCAGGATAGCCATCGAATTGCCGATACATATTCACAACTGGTTTTTGTATTTGACCGTATTTTTCATATACAAATGTAAGGGATCTTGTTCCCATAATCAATACCTCGCTAAATGTGTTTCAAATTTTTCTTCATACATCTCTACAATAGATTCATCATGCAGCTCACGCATATTATCTACCATCAATACTTTGGTTAATTCTACCAATTCGGATTTTTTCATCTTCTTTACTACAAGCATATCTTCTGCAACTAATTCACTAATCAATCTGTCGATTTGTTTACTCATTTAATAATTTTATAACCTTTTAATAAAATTTGTTCAACATATAATTCCACAATCGGTTGTGAATCTTCAAAACCTTGTTGTAACGATTTCAATTCTTTAATCACAAAATCCCATGTGTTCATGCGCCACACCACCTTATATTTTTATAATCACCAGTTAATACATTACCACGCTTAAAGTTACGAGCAGGAGCATTCCAACTTGCCGACTTTAGAATATCACCACGCTTAAACTTTTTATCATCTTTCAACATAATCCAAGAATGTGAACTTTTTTGGTTATCACTCATAATCACATGGACATACTTACGACCAACTTCATATGAAAACTCTTTATTAACATAACCATTAGAACCATAATCTTTTCGTAGATGGCCAACATACAACGCCAAACCAAATTCTAAATCTGCATTACCTAATTTCATAAAAGCTCCTAAACATCGTAGCGGTGATGAACCACTAAAATATATTCAAATGGTAGTTCCTCGAAAGGAGCATCCTTATCATACAATGTGTTAATATACACAGATACAGATTTACAAAAATAACTACCTGCCTCGGCTGTCGTATCTTGCCAGAAATACTCTCTTGCTAGATTATGTAAATCATTATGATTTAAACCATCTGTATGATTATGGACATTGTAATAACTATCCCAGCCATCAATACCAAAGTTTAATGAACCAACCTCAGTTAATATAAAATCATCAAGGTTAATTGTTCCATTTTCCTTCATTGCACACATAATCAATGACTCCTATTATTTGCCCATTGAACGCCACGCTGAAATGCTTCACGCTCAATTCTCAACTCATTGGTGGTACGAGCATCACGCATATACACATCAAATGCTTTAGCATTACGCTTACGGGTAGAACCTTTGAAACCTGGTTGAGGACGAGGACCTCTAAACATTACAAAATACTTGGTGAAATCAATAAACGGCAATACTTCAGCATAACGACCAAACGGCACACCTTTATAACTTGAACGAAAACCAATCGGTGTAACATAATCAGTCAAGGCATTTTGCATTGCTATTTCTTTTAAACGATATTCCATATTAACTCCAAAAAGATGTGGTCTTATATCCGACAGAATGCCACATTCAAACATTATACTTTACTTAAATTTACCACTCTAAAATCAAATTCCATAAAACCTGTTTCATGTGGTACATACATTAAAGCACCAACACGATTAGTTTTCTTTGCTTTTGTTTCGTATTTTTTAAACTTATCTGATGTAACTTCAATTTTAAATGCTTTGTAACCACCTTCCATATTGTTGGCATCAATTACAATACCTTCAATAAATGCATCATCACGACCTGCCATTGGTTTAAAATCATAGGCACGGATAATATCACCAACTTTTGCAACTCCAGTAAATTTCAACATAAATCCTCTTTTTTGTGTTTTACTTTGAAAACTCTTTATAATCAATAATGTACCATTATAAAGGATGCCTGAAAAAACCACAAGCATTCTTTATAAAAGTGTTGTACCGAAACAACACCATTATATTTTACTACCAACTGCGTACCGTAAAACATTCAATTTCCACAGATTCAGTTTCATCCAAATCTTCTGGTTTTATTTGACTTTCAGCATTACGAGCAAAAGCTACTGCCGCATCATTATTATCAAATACTGCCAGATTTGTCCAATCCCAACCAATCAATTCTTCAAAATGACCAGATTTTACCAAATATACTTCCATTATGCTCTCCATGAAGCGTCATCAATTAATTGCTCTTCGATTTGGTCAAAGGCATCCAATGCATCAATAATACAAGAGTCGGCGCAGCTCATCTGACTCTCAACATCTTCCAAACCATTTTCACAAGCATAATGATAAACATCAGATAATAATGCCTGTGCTGTTTTCAGCTTTTCAACCATTTCTTGATTAATCATCGTTTTCTCCAAATACTGTTGAAATATCACGCTCTACCAATTCTGTTTCCAATTCTTCATCGGTATAAGCATTATAACCTTTAAAACCACCAGTTAGTATTTCTGATAAAAAGAATTCATCATTATATTCACCTTTGGCGGTTAAAATAGTATTAATATCATCATTTACCAATGTTTCAATGGCATTATCCCGCCATTTAGGTCTAAAACTTGTTACCATATTATACCTCATCTATCATATTTAAATATTGTTCTAAATGGTCACGGACTCTATTATCTTCTGCTGAATAGAATACATAATCACCCATTTCGTGCCGATATTCAGAATCAACATATTCAAAACCACCATAATACTGTAATGTGCGGTCATTACCTTTATAAACACCAATACAATCTGGCGTTACAAACAGTTTACCGCAACGATTATCGAGACCTAACTGCTTAGCATTAGCTTTACTCATATTAACCACATAATTCTCAGTTAATTCTGTTACCTCATCAATCAATTCAAATAAATCCATACTATACCTCAATTCTATCTACTTTAGACTGCAAATCAGAAAACTCAGAAGCGTCCTGCTCATCATAATAAGGAGAATCCTCATCATAGATATTGTCCTGATAATCACATAATGCCAAATGGATTAACTCCAATTGGTTCTCATTTACTTCCAATATAATCTTACTCATAATCTAATTCCTCAATTTCAATAGTTTCAGGTGAATTATCTGCCTTTGCCTGCTCTTTTAATACTTTGGCAAACTCCCAAGCATTTTCAAAGTTATTAAATGCTTTAATTGCTTCGGTAGACCAATTATTAGTTTCTACCTCTAAATGAGATAATACTACAAATACTTTACTCATACTAAATCCTCAATGTAAGGTTGTTCGATAATCTGATAATCATAATCGGTAATATCTTCACCATTTTCAAGATTATCAGTAATTGCATTAAATACCCATTTATCTGCTCGAGTATCATCTTCTACCAGTAAATCCATTGTTATTCTAACTAATTTCATTTATCATTATCTTTCATTGCTTGTTGGATTGTCATAATCTGAATGGTATCTCTTAAAGCATCCGCAATACGCATCAATTCATCATCATTATTACCAAACTCATGTAAAGCATTAACTAATACTTCCAATTGTTTATCATTTAAATCTAATACTAATTTCATATTATCTTTCTTTTTTAATCATAATTGCTTCGTATTAAAAATATTCATTAACTTTTCATAATCATTAACATTCAATTGAAATGGTTTATCTTTACGACCACTACCACCACCAATTTGTTTAAAATGATTGTAACCGTTCACTATCGAATTATATTCTTTAATAAAATAAGGTTCCATTTCATTTAAACAATGATTTTTATCTTTGGATTGATAGATAATATCAAAATCAAAATTCTCTATGCCACAATCTTTCATTGCTTGATTAACCAAACTCCATTTAATTGTATGTTCAAACATTCTACGCTCAAATGACCGACCTGTATAACCGATGTAAACTTTATTATTGATTTTGTTTGTGATTTTGTATATTGAATATATACTCATGCTGGCATCCTTCCTGATGTTAGAGTAGGTGGGATCCCCCGATCCGTGACCTACACCTATTTATACCAAACGCTCACTAACAAACACAATCTTACTAATAACCACTCATAGAATGGTTACTATAAAATCACGCTGCCAATTTTAATTCAATTGTTGGATACTTAACGAAACCACTTGTATCCTTCTTTGCTTTACCTTTAGCATATAATCCAACAATAACACCTTTTGGATCTAAAAAGCGTAAATCACTTTCATCGCCATTATATACTGGCAAACCAAGGTAAGTATCGGGCATTGGTAATGTTTTCTTAATACCAAATACTACAGCAATATTATAACCTTGCTTAATCGCTTCACGCACATCATTATCATTACCATCAGCGGCCGAGAAGGTTAAACTATAATTACTAATATGATTAACTTTACGACCTAATACTTTTGAATAATCATAGAAGGTAACAAAACCAAACGCCGCAAAGATATTAGAGTAAGTAACATTACCCATAGTAACTGGATATTTCTCCCATGAAATATCGCTAGTACCATTTAAACGAATAACTGGAACTAAACCTGCTTTGGCAGATTGCTTAATCGCCAAGTTAATATCTTTCACCAATAACTCCATAAACAGGTCACGATTATCAAAGAATAGATTAGTTTTACGAATCCGTGCTTTTTGAATAGTATTAGTATTCTCGCCTTTTTTAAACATACCGCCACGACCAGCAGTATTCAAACACGCAGAAATGCAACCTGGTGTTGCTTTAGGACAGGTATTATGACCTGATAATGATGCTGGTGCTAAATGAAGAATATAGGTATTATAACCTTGCTTCATTCCCTTTAAAGTCTTGGGATTACCGACTGATAATAAATTCATAATATAAACTTTCTCAAAAATTACAATCGAGCGCAACTCTCTCACTTAAAAAACCATTATACAGGCATTAGAATGAACCACAATCAAATTGGCACATTCCAATACGGTTTCTCTGTCGAAAAACCAGTATGTGTTGTATCGGAACAACGACTTAATCTTTAATACATTCAACCAAGTAACCATTACCTTCCATTTTGGATAATAATGCTTTAATCGTTTTATCCATCATATTAGATAATGGATAATACTCCGTTCTAAATCCAACCTTACTGCAAACAAATGTATAACCTTTCATAATACCCTTTCTACTTTAATATTACCAGACATTACCTTAAACTGATTATCAATATCACTAAAATGATAAGATAATAGTATAATCAAACAAACGATAATAACTTTATCCATTATCTAATGCCATTTCAATATCTAACCAGTTATTAAACTCCTCATTATAGGCAATGGGATCCATTTCCTTCAATATATCAGAAGGAGAAAATGATATACCAGCAATAACTACATCACCATGCTGATTATCAAAATAATAGTTAAAATCTTCAACCAAACGCTTCATACTGCTCATAATACTCCTTTAATCAATTTAGATAATGACCTCTTAACCTTATAAGAGAATCCAATAATGAAATACTTAACTAACTGAAAATTGCTCATATAATACCTTTTTATAATAAACCACTAATAATACTGCCTGCTGAATTATTCATAATGCTACGATATAATTCACCTTTAATTCTTTTTACCAATTCCGAACGATTATTCCATGACCTCATAAAGGATAATGGTGATGCATCATGATTATTACCATAATAAATCCATTCTCTACCATGATTATAGTTTACTTTATATTCTTTACCTTTTAAGTTAATTATAGTGGGATTAAATAAACTCTTAATATCTGCCTCCACTTTAGTAACCATTGGAATATATTCAGAATGGATTATAGTATAATCTAATGGTGTAGATTGACTTAATCCCGCCATTCTATTATTCGGTGTCTTTTTAGTAATACCGATTTTAATCCAACCTGGCATACTCTTATTAAAAGCAATATAAAAATAACCATTATTCCTTTTAGATAATAGATTATGCTTTGAATTTCTCATAATCAATGACCACAAGCAGATAGAAAACGGTTAATATCAAATAACCGATTATCATTTTTAAACTGAACCGCCATATCAGAACATAATTGAAATGGTGCTTTATTCTCAAATAATACTCTTGCCAACATAATATAATGCTTTTTACTCATAATCTCTCCGTATCAAATAATTTACTTTTAATAACTCTATAATACTGACCATTCATCCATACCATTTTCTCATATGATAATGCACGGATAATAGTCCTTATTGACCTATTGTATATCTGAATAATACGAGAACCAGATATACCATAATCTTTACCTAAATCTTTATTAGTACCATTATCAAGAATATAGTGCAATACAATACTATAATCTCTCTCAGATAATACTTCCTGAGCTATATCTAATACCTCATGGCATAATACGATATTATCCAAATCGTTATCTTCCACTATATTGCTCATAATGATGCTCCGTATATTACTTTAAAATCTATTCTATATTACTTTTGGTTATATGTCGCTATAATGGTCGGGATATAGGTGCTCTTGAATGGTCTTAATTTCTATTTCTGATTATCCTAGAGAATCCTAGTTAATCCACAAAGATTTTCCGAGCATATTCACAATATCATAATACCATAATAACTAATATAATCAATAACTTAATACTAATAACCACTATGCGTATCAGAATACCACAATGGTTATTATATTACTACTGATTATCTCTATACTATTATGAAGCTAATCTAGCATTCAATTTAGCCAGTTTATCTTGAGCAGCTTTAATCTGCGCTTCGATTTTTGCCTTCTTTTCTGCTTCTTTATTAGCCTTAATGATTAACTTGGTGGATTTACTCATTACTACATCCTGCTTAATGGATTCTCTTAACTCTTTTAATAGAGCACGCTTATCCTTAATAGAAACCATGGAGAGGTCGGTAGCACAAAATGATTTAAACATATAATATTCCTTTTAATAATTGGTAAATGTAAATGGTACAGCTTGATAATTAAGCAAATCTGCGATATAATCTAATACCAGCTTTTGCGCCTCTTACTGCTTTACTGGTTAATCGGTCGCTTTTAGTGGTAATAATACGACCACCATTATTGAGATAATCCAGAATATCGTGCTGGATGGCAATATCTTGGATAATACGCTTATTGGTTACTGGTTTATCATATTGCTTACCAGTAAAGGCCTTAGCGATATTATTAGCCACGATATACTCATTATCCATAATGGCAGCTTTTTTGGCAGCAGCTTTTTCCTTACGCTTAATAGAGGATATATCCTGATTAACTCGGGATAATAACTGCTTTAATTCAATAATCGATAAATTTTTAATATCCATATAATCCTAATAATAATATAATCGATAAAAACACCAAAGCGGTGCGCAGAACCGATTTTATAAGTATACAGGAACCATGGAAAAGGTCAAGCGGTATTTTTGCGGATGGCAGGTAGGATGATGGTTTTTTGGTGCGTTGCCGGATGAGTGTTGTTTTGGAGCAACGACTGTGGCAGATTGGAGAGCAGCTTTGAGGCGCTCAGAGGTAAAAGTGTTGTTTTGGAGCAACGCCGGAGAGCAGTATGGAAAAAAGCTCAGGATAGGTCAAATCAATGATTCAGTAACTCCTTTTCCAGGAAATTTTTTCAGGATCCGACTTTTTTGGATTCTAAATTTTTTTCCTGTTCCCGGTTCTTAATCCAGACTAATGCATCATCCAGATTCATCCACGGAGAATACTCTTTGGTCTTTTCGTCAGTCCATTGGTATTCGTGTGATTCTCCGATCCACCAGTTATTCGCTGAGTGGTCCCATCGAGCAGAAGGGTTACTTTGTTTCTTTAATATCACAGTTACACTCTAAGCGGCCTTGATTACAGTCACCATTACATCCTTTAGATGGTTTAGGAAACTGGCAAGGAGCATCATAGTTACCAGTAAGGCATCGTTGGTCACAGGTAACTCTAATAGAAAACCACTTATCGATTAATCGTACCCACCAGGAATTAGGTCTACAGTTCTTCATTATTTTTTCCAGTTAAATCCTAATAGTTTGTATAATAGCTTACTGTACCATTTCGGTTCGTTCTCTAGTACTACGGAGATTCCACCAATGTTGAGTTGGCCAACTGAATTTTGAGGATGAACAGAAAGTGTAGGAGAAATGTTTGTGGACCAGGTACCTAGAACTACTTTAAATTCGTGTATAGAACCTTGAATCGGCATAGAATGTACTCCAGCGATTCCTTGAGCTCTATAGTGAAGGTGTGTCGGACCATAATCTAAATCTAATTCGGTTTGCTCAGTTAGTGGCCAGAACCAAACGATATCGGCCTGATTGTTCCAATCTTTTCGTATTGCGTCTACCCATTTTTTACCCCAGCGTTCTTCCCAAGTCGGCTCAGAGGGTTTTTCGAATTGTATTCTATCTTCTGTGGTGAACGTGGTCATTGTAATATTCCTGAAATATATTTCTTAACTATATAAGTATAAACACTAATACCATTAGTGCAACTCTAAAACTTCTCAAAAGGAAAATCATGAACTTCTTAAAACAAATTTCGGACGCTTTGAAGTCCTTCTTTAATACTTATGGTCCTATGACTTTAGACGAGTATATCTCTCTAAAGCGTCCTCAGAATAATGCCGACTTGGATCGCATTGTTCGTGAGTTTAACGAACTTCGTTACTGGTAAGCCCCGGAAGCGAAGCCCCGGAAGCGCTTGAAAAACTTCTTGTTCTTTGAGCGCTTATAATGATTGTTGTTCGGTTAGGCCACGCCACTCGATAATTTTAAGTTTCGTTCCGCCAATATCATCCTCTGGCCCAAAATATTCCCGCCATTCGGTGCCGTTCCAATATGCTTTATGTGGAAACGGCCACGACCTTACTTTGACCTCGTAGATACCTTCGTAAACTGGTTTGATTTCTTTACTGAACCAGTCGGTCGTTTCGTATTGAACTTCTGACATATTACTCGCCTTCGAACACCAGAACCAAATCTTCTTCGTCAACAATCCAATATTCAATATTCTCATATTTTACTTTCTTTGCTTTTTGCCAGTTAGGTAGAATCACCTGACCAACTTCAACAATCGTAACATCAGGACCAATTGCAACGATTTTACCACGGGAAGCTTCTTCTCTATCAGCAGAAGCTAAAACAATACCACCTTTAGATACTGTATCTTTTTTAACTGCTTCAAGGATAATATTTGCTCTGATTGGTTTGATACCGATACCAGCTGGTGTTGCTTTAGATTTTTTGGTTGCCATAAATTTTCTTTCTACATTCTTCAATTACTTTGGTGGGAACATCGGGGTGCCAACCACCGATTAACATATCACAATTATACTTGATAGGCGTTATCTTGGCAACGATTTTATGGTAATCATCATCAGAAACGAAACCATAGACCACAAAGAATGCCAGTATTGTGGCAAACATTTTGATTGTGGTTATAGTATCATACCTATCTTTAAACATTTATTTTAAGCATTTCTTCATAAGAATAATTTTGTATCATATACTTGGACGGTTTCTCTAGATAACAAGCTTCTAGGTCACCAGGTCGTCTTGGTAGAACATTCACTTTAAATTTCTTATTGTTTACTTTCTTGTAAATCTCAATAATTTCTTTGACTGTTCTGGTATCACCATAAGCAAGGTTTTCAATATCTCTGGAAGGTTCATCGATTGCTTTAATAATGGCAGAACAAATATCATTCACATGGACATATTCACGAACACATGTTCCATCTTTGGTGTTGTAATCATCTCCATACAGATTAAATCCATCTTTACTGGCCTTCACTAGATTCAATAAAATGCCTTCTGGATTGGTTGGAGGAAATCCGTCTGTACCAATTACATTATAGAATCGGAAGATAGTATAATCGTAAGCCTTCTCTTTTACAATATCTTCGGCAACACGTTTAGAGAATCCATAAGGAGAATCTGGATTAGATGCGGCGCCCGTAGAGGCAAAGATGAAATTGTGGTGTCTTACTTTTTCTAAAAGATTGATTGTACCACCAACATTCGTTTCATAATAATCGGTAGGATTTTTAACAGATTCACCAACACGAACCAAAGCAGCCAAATGAATTACGGTATGAAATTCCATATCACAAGTAAACATATTACGGATATCTAAATTTTCCATACCTGTGCCGGCAATATCAAAACCGTACAAATCAATATCAGGTCTAGTTTCAAAAATCATTTGCCATAGATGGCGACCAATGTAACCTTTATGACCTGTAATCAATACTCTTTTTTTCATTTTGTTTTCTTTTTCTTACATTCACACCAAGATTCTTTTTTACCACAAACATTGCAGTAACCTTTTAGAATTGGTCTATCACCAAAAATTGTATTCCACTTCTCTGCAAATTCTTCCTTTGGAATCACAAAAGGTCTTGGAGAACTTCCTTTTCCACCGTCACTCATTATCTTCCTAACTGTTGTTTTAATTGGTCCATGATTTGTTTCACTTCATTTCTCATATAATTATTTTTTGGCAACCAAACATATATTCGATTTAATAATTGTAGTAATTGCTCAGGGTTCATTATTATCTTTTAAGAATTTAATTACTGGTAATTTGTTTGCTACCAACACATAAGCTTCTTTTAATGTTGGTGTAATAACTTTGCAATGAAATATACCATCTTTAATCATGATATCGAAAGGTGCTAATCCGACAAAGCTTTCATCAACAATACAACGAATATGCCAAGATTTGGCAGTCTTGCATCTTTTAATTAAATCATCATAGATTTTTTTAGGATCAAAGGGATCAAATAAAGCAACTTCAGACATTTTCATTCAATAAACTAGGACCATTATTACTTTCACTCAAGGTAAAACTTTCAGCAAGTTGTTCCGCTTTACTAAAGTCAGATACAACTTCTTTATTAATGATTCTACCTTTTAGGTAATAATTAACGGTATATGAAAAATCTTTTCTTTCGACAATAGCTTTTTTATCACCATTGGTAAACTTAGACAGTTCCATGAATTTCTCCCCATACAAATTGTTCAGCATAAGATTGTGCTTCGGATTCTTCTTTAAAGAATTTGGTTTCCATTAATACTAGACCATCATCGTCAGCACAATCAACTTCAAACATATCAAATATATTTCTCCAAATAATAGTGGCAGTTTTTCTACCACTATTACCTACAAAAGTAACGATTCGTTTTTCGCCATCCATCATGATATCATTCCTACAAAACGATTTAATACAACACGGTTATTCAAACGATTACCTGCATATTTACTGAAAGCAGAAACCAAACCACGAGTAGTTGCATTTTCTTTAACAGTAAATTCTACATCATCATCAGTATCTAGGCCTTCTGCACGGAGAAGATAATACTCATCGTAACCAGCAGATGTAACAACCATAGATTTGTTTTTACGAAATTCATATTTAATTTTATCGTGTAGGTTGTAAGAAAGATTAGGATAGAACCAATGTAATTCACGACCAAGTTCACGACCACTTAAAACATAAAAACCAACAATGTTACATTCTGTACGAGCCTTCAACATTTTAATATATTGAGCAGTTAATTCACGACCATGTGGATTATCTACTTTAACTTCAGATTTAGTTTTAGGATCACGAATCACCATTTTCTTATGTTTACCATAAACATATTCACTACTTGTACCTGAAGTTTTATAACCATCAGCATTAGTATAATATACATCACGCAAAGTATGGCCATCACCATCGGTTAAGAATACAGTATTTACAATCTGTAATTTATATTGTTTCTGAAATTCAGGAACAATTTTCATGGCAGAAATAACTGTTTCATTTAATGGTGTACCACCCATTTGGAACCAATATGGTTTGAATGAACGATGGTGTGATAAGCTTACCAAAGCAGCACCAGCATAAGAAAATTCAGAAGCAGACATTTTGCTCGATAATAAATTCAACAATTTAAAATTGCGCAAAACAATATCGCCTTCTTTAAATTCACCAGAATAACAATCGTTATGTTCAGATGTAAAAGCATAAACATCATAAGGAATGTTTACCTTCTTACAGAACATTACTAAGTTAATTAACTGCTTGATTGTATTCTCTAAATGGTTGTGCATACTACCTGACCAGTCTAAGAACATTACAAGACCGTGAGATTTACCATTAGGCAATACGGTAATTTTCTTAAACAAATCTTCAGCAAACTGGTATGAATAGATTTTGCTCATATTCAATTCACCAGTTTTAGCAATAGATGCACGTTTCAATTGGTCGGCATTTTTACGCAACTCAAATTCTTTGGCCAAATAACCAACAACTTTCTTGGCATCATTACGGAGTTTTTGAAATCCTTCTTTATCCTGACCTGTAGGACGATAATATCTATCGTTTTCAAATTTAATTAATTCTGCACGATAATCATTCCACAATTTTTTATGTGTAACAATGGCTTTATTTAAATCAATATCAGGAATATTTCCATAATATAGAATATCACTAGAGGTATCAAATAATTTACTTTCATTCTTACGATAGTTTTCATCGGTGAAAGATTTTATTTGATCTTTCGAATCGAATTCAGGATTATTACCACCAGCACGGGTTGCCTCGGCATTTATATCTTCCGTTTCTTCACCGTCATCAGAATCTTCTGTATCGGAATTAGATTCACGGGTTTCGGTCTCATCGTCCCATTCATCAGAATCATCATATCCTTCGGAATCAAAGCTTTCATAATCACCATCTTCATCTTCTTCAAACATTTCGGGATTATTCTTCTTGCGTTCTTCGGCTTCATGCTTCATGAAGTCCATTACTAAACGAGCAACTTCAATTACATCTTCATAAGTTTCGGTATTTTCGATACGATTGACCAAGTATTGCTCAGCATCATTAAATTTAATTCCTTGTGTTGCACCACCTTTAGTGTAAAGGTTAACACGGTCAATAAAATTCAATTCATTCAAATCAACGTCTTTAGTACCAAAGAAATCTTTTTCAATCAATTCTTTGTACGCACGAATAAACGAGGAACGAATTCCTGGATATTTGTTTTTGATTTTACGCTCAATACGAGAATCTTCCAATACGTTCATAATGGACATTGGAAGTTTTTCTTCATGTGCTTGAATCAAACCATCTAGAGGAGTATAAAGTGCATGGCCGACCTCATGACCCATAAACAAGTCATAGAGATAGCCAGAGATATTTTTATCTAAAATGGGTACAGTTAATACACGTTGTTTAACATCAAAAGATGCAGTTTGCACATTTCTTTGCTCAATAGTGAGATTTTCTGTTGCCATTAACTTGGCAAGTAACGATTTTGACTGAATGAGTTCCATGAATTCTCCGATTTAAAAGACCATTATACTCTAATTATCGCTTACCGTCAAATGTTTTCTGAAAATGCGTTGTTTTTTAGCAACACCATCAATCTTGATAAATTACCTTGCGTTTTTGGTAGTCGGAAAGGTCTTTTTCCATGCCGGATAACGTTGCCCATTTTCGGATTACGATATCCAACTTTTTCCAATAAGGAATTTCTTCATCATCCGCTTTTGCATCGAGCCAAATGTAGTGTCCGTTGTTACTCATGTTTATTTCCTTCGTTTTTTTCAAAAAAATTCTGCTCAATTGCAGATGCCAAGCGATCCGCAAGCTTTGGATCGAACTTTACTAAAAAATACGCAACATCTTCTGTTGGTACATGACGCAAATTGAACATAATTTCATCAATTCCACGCAAAATTTGCGATTCTTCTTGCTGTCTTAGCATAATTTCCTCATTGTAAAGTGTCGGTTTGCACAGAAGTCACTACACTGCCTCTTTCCTTCGCAATTCCGACTGATTTTAACCATTCAATCTCAATTTGTAACTCTTCCTCTGTCAAGGTTTCCAAATATTCTTCATATTCGGCCCAATCTTCTGCTGAAATGCTCATCTTCTCATACTCGATATGTCTTTGGCTTCATTATCTGTGAATACCGGCACAGCATTTGATTTATGCATGGTACCGATGCCTTTAATTTTGTCTCCTGTGTAGGAATTTTGCAATCTTTTTGTGCAAGGAATAAATCCTGTGTCTAAAGATTTAAAGTCAGGGGTTTCCCTGTGGAAAGGTACCATCTTTTTCAGAGGTAGTTTAGTTTTAATGACGGGAGAATGTGAATATCTTTTTGAAGATATTTTATTGATAGCCTCTAACCATTGATGCTTTTGCTCTTGTTGAGCTTTAGTTAGTTTTTTTGGCTTTGATTTGGGAATATAACCGTATATCATATAATCAATTTCTCCATGTGAAGAAACAATTATATAACAGGAGGTGCTGGATGTCAAGCGCTGGTGTTGTATGGAAGCAACAATACCTTTATTTCAAAAGCGGACATACCTACTTATAAGAAAAAATTAGAAATTTCTATTTTCTTCTGGTAAACTTGTATCTTCTAATTCACTTAATAATTCTTCAACAGTTCTATTTTTGAGTTTTTTGATTTCTGCATGCTCATTTTTGCTTCTTTTTGGTACATAAGCATAATCATCATTATACTCTTTATTCTTGCGGAATTTTGCCACAAATTTTGTCACTTATTTCTCCTATTTCATCGTTTCAAAAGTTATGCCTCTAATTTTAGTTTCGGGCATGTTGTGCATATCCATATTCGACACATAAGTGATGTCGGCATTTGGATAACAAATTTGTACAAGTTTGAGTAATTGGCAGACTGTGCCATCTGAATCATTAAACGAAAATATTTCATCAACACAATTGATATTTTTTAATATTTCACGGCGAGTGTCATAATTTTGAACAAATCCACCTTGTGACCACATCATATACCAATCAGAATGAACACCGACAACTAACCAATCACCTTTTGACTTACATTTCATTAAGTATCTTAATTCTTCAATCGTAAGTGGATCAAAAGTGCCGGATGTTATTATTATTCTATCTTTTTGTGGCATTACGGTAATAGATTTGGAAAAGCCTCTTTTACGAATTTATAGTTTAAACCTTTTACACCTTGGTCTTTTTGGAAAATACCAATCAATACTTCTGCATCACGGGGTTCCAAAGATTCCAAAATTTGTAACAATAATTGATTTCTTTTCTCTGGTGTCAAACTTTCTGCTGTAGCATCACCTTTTTTGAAAAGATATAATTTACGCAATTGTGCAGCTAAAGAATTTGAAGTAATACCAGGTAAAATATCATCAGGTATTTTGTAATTATCTGGCATTCCAGTAACTAACCATTGGCAATTTGGATGAAATGTTAATTGCAACACATCGACCAAAGTTTGAGAAAGATTCTTCTCTATTACTGCCATTTTTTCTTTTTTATCTTTAGCTTCTTCAAATTCATCAAATACTTCAAATATATTCTTCATTAAAATTCCTCGATTATTTCCATTAAGTTTTTCAGTTTATGTTCAATAAAATAATTCAACAACTTATTCCGTTTTGCTGGAACTGTTTCATCATAAGTATTTATAATCTTTTCTTTTATTTCTTGTGGAATGAAAGACAAGTCAATTAACGTTTGATTTCTACCAAAATTTACAGTTTCATCGTATGAGAAATTTTTAACATCTTCATTCAGATATTTTTCTAATGTTTTTTGTGTAATTGGTTTTTGTCTTAAATCACGGACAAAACAATCTGATGGTGAAAACATATTTGGTATGCCATCACCTTTATCACCACGAATAATTTTTTCTTTAAGTTCTAATACCGGATTTTCTGATTTTACAAACTTCTTTTGTGAAGGATTATATTGCTTCACATTTGGATAGTTTTGCAACTGTAGGAAGTCACCATCACTCGATAGGATCAAAATCTTTTCGTGTGCTGAGTGCCGTGGTACTAGTGTGCCAATGATGTCATCCGCTTCGGCGCCCTCAACGTCAATTACTTTATATGGGAAGTTTTCTTTGAGTTCGGCTTTGAATTTTGCAAGCATGTCAAAAATTAAATGCCAATCTAAGTTAGATTTGTCACGGTTCTTTTTACGATTTGCTTTGTAAAATGGGAAATACTCTTTACGCCAGTATTTACGATTATCACAACACAATACCACTTCACCATATTCATTTTTAAAATTCTTAATATGGTTACGAATGATATTCAAAATCATGTGACGAATTAGACTTTCATCTAATGCACCTTTATGGTTTGAAATTTGTGCCATAAGTCCGGCAAGTAATACTTGATTTAAATCAACGAGAATCATAATAAACTTTCAATAGTTTCCAATAGGTACTATTGTATCACAGTTCTTTCAGTTTGTCAAATGTTTTTTGGATAAAAGTGGTAGAAGTGGTAGTTTTGCGAGCCATGACACCATACCAATTTTGTGGTATTAATCCAGAAATATATTCTAAAGGTTCTACAAAAACGGCATCAAAGCGGTCAACATCATATATGCCATCATGTGTATTATCTTCTTTGAATAATATAACATGATATGTATTACCCATTGTAGAATTGTTTAGGCTTTCACCTGGATTTTTGTATAAAGCTGATTCAATATGTATTTCGTCTTTTTTATCGCCAGGTAGAAAAAAGATTGCGTCATGTGTCTCATTCTTGAGGTGTTTGAGAAATTCTAACATTATAGTCCTTGATATGTGATTTGCGTACTCTTACCATTATCCATGTGTTATAGTAATCTTCTGATTCCATAACTCCACGGACAAATTGCTCTTTTGCTTCGAGATAACCACATTCGCCTTTACTTCGGCATAGATGTAATATTTCACGGGAAAAGTTTTCATGGCCTAATTGTAACACATCTCGCTTCAACATGTCACTGCTTCCATAGTAAGTTTGCCAATCACTTGGAACTTTAATCTTTTTCTTTTTACCTTTGACTTGTTTGGTTTTGGCAGAATAAAAGAATTTCTTGCCTATGTATTTTTTACCATTCGTCAGATTAGTTATCTGATACACGAACCCGTAATTATCACCAATCAAATCTTCAGTAAAATCTTTACCATTATACTGCCAATCTATTCGTCCCATTCCTCATTGTCCAAATCGTCATCATCCTCTATATAGTCCTCGGATAATTCTTCGATTTGTTCACCACAGAATGGGCAATGTTCAGGTAATTCTTGAGAAACCATTTCTTCCATAAATGCTATGCTATAAGTCGATTCACAACTTAAGCATTCTCCAGATAATTGTTTTTGAGTCATTAAAAATCCTTAATGTGCCCAAACATCACTCCAATCTCCAGACAAAGCACCTTTTGCATAGTCGGTTGCTCTATTCTCAAAGAAGTTTGTGTGAGTTGGTGCGTTAATCATTTCCTCTACCCAAGGTAAAGGATTTCTTTTCACTTTAAACAGACCTTTGAGTCCTAAAGAAATCAAACGGCGGTCGGCAATATAACGAATATACTTCTTAACATCTTCAGCAGATAAATCTTCCATGGCGCCCATCTTAAATGCCAAATCAATAAATTTATCTTCAAGTTCTACCATGCGTTCAGCAATAGTATATAACTTACCTTTCAATTCATCGTTCCAAATTTCACGATTTTCTTCTATATATGTTCTAAACAGTTTAACCATGTTTTCTGTATGTTGAGTTTCATCAACAATAGACCAAGTTACAATCTGTCCCATGCCTTTCATTTTGCCATGTCGTGGAAAATTAAGTAACATAATAAAAGAGCTAAACAACTGCATACCTTCGGTAAATGCCGAGAATACAGCAATGTGAGTTGCAGTGTTCTCTTTAGTAGTATTCTTTGCAGAGATGTCCATAACATAGTCGTGTTTCTCTTTCATTTCAGCATAAGCCATAAATTCGTTATAAGTTGTATCTGGAAGACCGAGAGTTTCAATCAAATGTGAATAAGCAGCAATGTGTAAGGCTTCACGAGCAGCAAATCCTAATAACATCATGCGTATTTCGGGTTGTGGGAAATAAGGTAGATAATTATTAACATAACCACCAGCAACGTCAATATCTCCTTGGGTGAAGAATCTAAAAATGTGGGTGAGAAATTGCTTTTCTTCTTTGGTGAGTTTTTTCTTCCAATCTTTAACATCTTCCAACATTGGAACTTCGGTATGTAACCAATGAGATTGCTCATGCTTAAGCCATGCATCATAAGCCCAAGCATAATTAAAAGGTTTAAAATATGTACGCTCATCGGTGAGCCTCGTTTCTGTTTTTTTAATCATTATTCTCTCTATACATTAAATGAGGAACCACAACCGCAGGTACCTTTGACTTCAGGATTTGTTATAACAAATTGTGAATTAAATTTTTCTTCTTTATAATCTAAAGTAGCTTCCATTAAGTATTGTGCCGACATTGAATCGACAAACACTTTAACATCATCCTTCATAATCACAAAATCATCTTCTTCTTGATTTTCATCGAAACTAAATTCATATTGGAATCCCGAACATCCGCCACCCTTTACGGACATCCTCAATGCCATATTAGGATTCTTTTCTTCCACAATCAAATCTTTTATTTTATTAAATGCATTATCGGTTACTTTAACCATTTTATACCTTACATGAACATTTAAGTTCGTAATCTTTTATTGCAGCTTTAATAGCATCTTCCGCAAGGATCGAACAATGAATCTTAACCGGCGGGAGTGCGAGTTCCTCTGCAATTTCAGCATTCTTAATTGATCCAGCTTGTTCCAGCGTTTTACCCTTGACCCACTCCGTGACGAGTGAACTTGAAGCAATCGCCGACCCACAACCATATGTTTTAAATTTAGCATCTACAATTATTCCGTCTTCCACTTTAATTTGTAGTTTCATTACATCACCACACGCTGGTGCACCAACCATTCCCGTTCCAACAGAATCGTCATTTGAATCCATTTTGCCTACGTTTCTAGGATTCTCATAGTGGTCAATTACTTTATCTGAATATGCCATTTAACCCTCACAAGCAATACAATCGTTACCTTGAGCAATCTGAGTCATATCTAGCTCTTTGATAACTTCTCTTTCTATCTTTTTGGCAACCTTATCAGCTTTACCAATTTTTTCTGAACGGCAATAATATAAAGTTTTCAATCCTTTTTTCCATGCCATAAAATGAATAGCGTGAATATATTTAATATGCGCATCGGGTCTAAAGAATAGATTTAATGATTGCGCTTGGTCAATATACGCTTGACGATCTGCAGCAAGGTCGATAACCCACCTTTGGTCAATTTCCATTGAGGTTTTGAAAATATCACGTTCTGCTTCAGAGAGTATATCAAGATGCTGGCAGGAACCATCATTAGCAATAATAGAACTCCAAGCATCAGCGTAAGCTTGTTCATCTGTTATTTTCTCCTTTAAAATTTTATCTAACCATTTATTTTTATTTAAGTGAGAACCCGAAAGAGTATCCTGCCGATAAGCGTTGGCACGATAAGGTTCAATAGAAGGAGAAGTATTCCCCATGATAATGGAAGAAGAAGCATTGGGAGCAATAGCCATAAGGTGACTAAACCTACGACCAGTACCAGTTGCATCAGGAGCTTCACCTCTTTCGGAACCAAGTTGAATATTTGCTTCATCTAGTCCTCGTCTGATTGATTTAAAAATTCTGTTATTTGCAACTTTCGCCATAACACCCTCAAAAGCAATTCCGTTGCGTTGTAAGTAAGCATGAAAACCAAGAGCACCAATACCAATGCTTCGTTCACGCTGAGCGGAGTACTTTGCTCTTGCAATAGCGTCAGGAGCATTTTCAATAAAGTATTGGAGTACATTATCAAGCATTTCTGCTACATCTTTAAGAAACTGTTTATTATTTTTCCACTCATCATAAGTTTCTAGATTTAAACTTGATAAACAACATACTGCTGTTCTTTCTTCGTTTGTAGGTAAAATAATTTCAGAACACAAATTTGATTGATGTACTTTTAGACCTTTATCTTTTAACCATTTTGGTAATTGGCGATTGCTCGTATCAATATAATGAATGTATGGTTCACCTGTATGCATACGCAATTCTAAAATTTGTTGCCATAGGTGTCTTGCTGATACCATTTCACGAATTTCGCCTGAATGTGGGTCTTTTAGTTCCCAATCATCTTTAGCTTCAGGATCCAACATGCAATTTTCAATGAGTTGCATGAAGTCATCCGTAATATTGATACCATGGTGTAGATTCAGGCAACGCACATTTGGATCGCCTGTTGGTTTTCTCATCTCAAGGAAGGGAATAATATCAGGATGAGATATATCAAGATAAGCAGCGTAACTGCCCCTACGGGTACGACCTTGACGATAAGCCAAGCTAGAGGCATCATAGATTTTGAGATGCGGCATAACGCCAGTCGATTTATCGTCTGCCGAACGAATACCAAAGCCAATGCCAACACCGCCACCAAGCATACTAAGCCAATTAGTTTCTGAAAGATTATCAACTAGACCCTCCGCAGTATCTTCAATATAATTAAGGAAACATGATATAGGCATGCCACGCTTAGAACGGCCAAAACTGAGAATGGGAGTAGAATAAGATAACCAATGTTTACTGCTGTACTCATATAGTCTTTGTGCATGTTCTAAATTACTTCCAAATGATTTTGATACAAAGGCAAATCTGTGTTGTGGCGATGTTTCATCTTCTTTCATGTACGATTCTTGTAATCGTTTTATTCCTAGTTCGTCAAAAAGTTTATCTCGTTGTAAATCAATAGTTAATCCTAGATATTGCATATTCACCTTGTTATTGTTATTGTTATTTAAAAAATATAATATTAAATGCTAAACTTTTTTCCAGTTCACAAACTCCATTTTTGCTCTTAAATTTACAGCTGTATGTTTATCTATAATGTCTTGAATTTCGTCAGGTGAGAACCCATTCAATATCATATCATTAACATCTTTTTCTTCAATAAATTCTGGCCAAATAACCACATTAAAATGATTGTCTATCGCATGTTCCATCTTCTTAACAATTTCTTTGTTACGAGGCTCATTGTCGAACACCAACACCACCTTGGACTTGTCCAATACATCGGTGATTGATTCCAAATTAGAGTCTGCTGTTGCTACTGCATTCTCAATGAACATGGAATCAATTGGACCTTCAAACACATATACTAATTTATCCTCGTCTATCCGGTCAAGCCCAAAAACTTTTTTATTATCTTCGTGTGTTTTTATCGTAATGTAACGGAGCGAGGATTCACCCAAAGCCCGTGCTTGAACGGCAACAAGGTTCTTTTGTTTATCATAGAATGGTATAACGAGCCGTTTATCGTCCTTATGAAGTCCTTCTTTTTCAATCCCCAAATCTTCAACGAACTTCCTGAAATCTTCCGCATAGTATAATTGCGATGAAAAGGCCTCAGGAATCCGTCTCTGCTGAACATAGACCTTAGCAAAATGCGCTTCTGGTAAAGAGTCGATTGTTGGAAGTTCAAGGGATTTCTTGAAGGTCGGCTTCTCCGTTTTAAATTCTTCAAACTCCGGTTTCGGGTAGTTGCCATTGTCAGTTCCATTCTTATATCGTTCAAGTTGGTATTCCTGTACGAGATTGGGATCAACTTGTTTTAGGAAATTATAGAAAGTTGTGGATATGCCACAATTATGGCACATATAAAAGTAGTCATTCTTTTTACGAAAGATATAACCACGAGATTTTACTTTATTCTTTTGGGAATCACCACAGATTGGACACCTGAAGTTATAGAGATCATCCTTCTTCTTGGCAAATCTCTGTAACTTTGGTGCCACTTGTAACAGGAAAGACCTGTCGATAAAAACGCTCATAATATATTATTTCAAAAATGGTACTAATTAATGTAATGTGTGTAGTATTGTATCAACATTTGCGTGTGAAATCAACCACGAAAGAACAAGAATACCACCGGCAATCATCCACTTCCATTGAAGTAATTTGTCTAGTTGGTCTTTTTCTTCTTTATTGTGTTTCAACATACATTCACGGAGACCTCTAATCTCATTCATAATACGTAATTCGGTATCTGAAACTTTTTCTAAAACAGTATCGATTCGTTCATGTATTTCGGAGATATCCTTATCCGTATCTTTTCTTCTTTGTTCCATATCGGTATACACTTTGGCTATGTGACGGTCGTGTTGGTCGACCAACTTTTCAATCACAATATCCATTTTATTACATAACGCAGATAAAGTCAATACTTGTGTCTTTAAAACACCAATGTCGACCTTGATTTCTGTTTCGTCTGACATTTTACTTCTTCTTTACTGGAATGGCAACAGCATCAGCGATTGCTTGATGAATCTTAACATTCTTACATACAGAAACAGTTTTACCTTTTACCACTTTATCGTGGCAAATCTTTTTAGTTTCAGCATGAGCAACTAATGATAAAGTGGCTAATATAATGAATAGTGATTTTTTCATTTTTATCTTTCTGGCATTGACATAGAAGGACCTAGTGGTTTTAACGTAGGTGATGGGGTTGTGGTAACAGTTTCAGATACAGTTGTTGTAGTTGATTGTGGCATTGGTGCTCTAGACATTGTATTTCCACCCAATGGCATATTATTCATTGGCATTGGAGAACCACCCATCATAGGTGTATGTAATCCACCGGCCTCAGCACCATTTAATTTCTCTTGTGTTCTACCATAAGCAGCAATACCAAGAACAGCACCCATGGCAAGGTGAAATAATCCGGCACCTTGAAGTGTTAAAGGTTGCCATTGACTAGTTACTTGGCCATGGTTAAGTGCCTGAAGTAAACTCCAAAGGACAGGTGCTAATAAGAAGTCGAACATACAAATACTCATGTACATCCAACCCATCATTGGACGCCACTTGGAGTTCATCCAATCTTCTTTTTTCTTCTCGCTGTCTGAGAGTTGTTTGTATTCTTTTTGTGTATCTGGCATTAGGCACCTAAAACTTGGCAAGCATGTTGATAATGTGCTCTGCGTTCTGGCTCACCTAAAGAACCTCCATTGATAATGTGTGAAATTTGGTCAATATCACCATTGTCAGCGTGGGCATTTAAATTGGCATTTTCCCAAAAATAACAAGCAGATTGTACGGCACCATCAAAAGTTGCCATATAAGCAGGAACATCTTCAACGTTCATCTGTAAAGAATCAGCAAACGCTTGATAATTATCTTTACCGGTCAATTGAATTAATCCACGACCACAATATCTCCAACCATCACCACTTTCCTCATCACCGTTACCCATACGTCCAGCATAAGCACGATTGGCGATTGCTTCTGGATTATGTTGATATTGTTCGGCAATTTCCATTGTTTGGAAGTGTGATGGCCAAGTTCTATGTAGAGATTCTGCTTTGTAATTTAGATTCTCTTGAATTGCAGTGAAATTAGCAGACTCAACGCAACATTCACCCATGAAGGCAGCAACACGTAAAGGTGTGGTGATGTCATATTGTGGCAATATTTTATTTAATGCCTCAACCCATTGTTCAGCATATGGGTTATTAGGTACAATTGCGTGAAATTCTTCTAAAGTCATTTTAAATCCTTACGATGGTTTGGCCAAAGATACTGGCGTTGCTTCTGGTGTTACTACAATCTGACTAGACTGTGTAACTGCTAAATCTGCATGTTTCTTTGCTTCGTCTGTTAAATCGGCAACATCTTTTGCTGCTTTTGCGGCCGCAGCGATTGCTGCATCACTTGCTTTTTGTGATAATTCTGCTGCTTGATGAATTGCTAAGGCTAATTCTGCTTTTAGTGTATCAACTTTTGCATTTGCTTTGGCTGCTTCGGCTTTTGCTGCAGTAAACACTTGATGTAAATCACCTTCAATAATACCTTCAATTTTTTCAACGGTTTCTTCTACCGTAAACAATTTCAAAATACTCATTTCAATCTCCTTAATATATTGCACTCACAATTTGAATAACACCCATTAATACTTCTCTTGCTTCTTGATCCATCTGGTATTCATCGGCATTAGCATCGATTTGACCAGCAATATTTAAATCTTCGACCAATTCTTTAAAGTCAGCAGCCGAAAGGTTACCAGCATTATATTGGTTTTGATACTCTTGTGCCTGCATGGCAAGGTCTCTAATTATACTCATCTTGGTTTACTCCCAGTCACTTGTTGAATTCGTTCTGCCGACTTCGCTATTATATTTAGTTTTGCGGTACAATAGAAAGCCGCAGGATTCTCTTTTTTGTGCAATTCATCTACCAATGTAAACAGTTCACCAGTTAATTTAATCTCAGCATCATTATTTGGTAAATATTGACTGTAATTCTTCAACTGATAAGCACTCCAATACATTCTTTCAATATTTTCAGCACTATTTAAAGGATTACTACAATTTGTAGTTAAAGCAATGGTTCTAACCTGAGTTACCAAATAGTATTCGTTGGCATCGTAAGGTCCAATCATTAAAGAACAACCAGATAATAAAATCATACAACTTAATATTAATTTTTTCATGGATTCAAGTCTTTCTGTTGTTTAACCCAATTCTGTAATGCTTTCAATTGGTCTGCTGTCAAATGATATGTGCCGTAATTCTCTGCAATTACTTTTTCCGCATCAGATAATTGTACGTTATCTTCCGGTAGTACTTGTAACTCCGGTGGTGGTTCCATTAACTGGTCCGGTGGAGTTGGGAACGGTATTCGTAGCGGCGTAGTTGTGCAAGCGGATAAAAGAAAGAGGAAGCTTACACAAGCTATCGTCTTTAGTTGTAATATATTTAATAATCGTTTCATTCTTGGCTTTCGTTGCCTCATGGCTTTTTATATAATCATCGAGCACTTGCTTTGTAATATTCTTTTGATCGGTTACTACTTGGTTGATCTTCGTTTCTTCATTAACCAAAACATCTCGTCTTCCATCTATATAGAATCCCGAAGCAAACAAGAAAACACCAATTAGTTCAACAACAATCACCACAAAATATCGGTATACTATGGGTATTAATCCTTGAACAAATTGAACCAGAATAAAAAGGGCAACACCGAAACCGATAATTGCCCAAGGTACCCAACTAGGAATCAAACCTAATAACCAATTTATTGAGAACATTTTAAATATTTGGAGGCTTTCTATGACTCATACCCATCATCACAGGATTGTGTGCCTTCTTCCTCTTTCTTAAATCAACACCAGGTTCACCACCTTTGCCACCAGAACCAGCGATTGCACCACCGCCAACCACATTAGTTGGACCCGCAGACATTGCGCCACCACCCATACCATCTTCTTTTACACAAGAATCTTTTGAATATTCTTTTGTGCCAACGGCAGTATATCCAGTCCTGCAGGCTTTCTTTAAATCGCCTGTGGGTTTCTTAACTGCTTCTGAAAATTGTTTAAATGTTTTCATATTTGTCTCAATATCTCTGCGATATTCATATCTACGGGAATATCATCCGTAATTAGTGTTTTACCTCTGATACCTTTAACTATTTTTGGTAGTATATTTAAATACAACAAAAATGTTTTTAATATATCATAATCTCTCTCGTCAATTCTATAGAATAAAATTCTTGCCGTTACTTCGGGACCAAAAACATTATTCAATAGAATGATATGATTTAATATCAATCGTTCTTTTACTACTTTAGTAACCTTGTATCTGCGAAATAGACGCTTCAGATATTTGGTTCTTTTAATATCGCCTTCAAATTCCGACATTACGCAATGTGGTGAAGTGTATGACTTCATTGCATATATCATAAAATTATCTTCATTCAACTCATCAAACATTATTATTATTCTTTTTACATGATGAAAAAACGGAGACAGCCTAGGCCATCTCCGTTAATTAAGCATTAAATACCAGCGAAATATGTGCCAGAGTTACTTGTGTTACCGGACAATGTGTTAGCTGCAGTTGGATTAGCAAGAGCAACCAAAACTTCATTTTGAACACGACCAGCACGACCGCCAGTAAATGTTCTTGTACGAACCCAACCGGCATGTGGAACAGAACCTATATTAAACTGGTTTGTACCATTGGCTACACCAGCATATACTGCATTGGCCAAACGAGTTGGAGTCACCAATACTGTATCATTGTTATATGTGGTATCATAAGTTTTGTTTGTATTGTAGGTGATAGCGGTATCGAATGTAGCAACTGCACCAGCGGGTGTAGTATTAAAGGAACCATTTGTCAATACAACGTTGTTACCACTAACAGAAGCAACTTGTGTGTTAGAAGCAAAGAATCCTGGATATCCGTTACCTGCTGTTCCAGTAACAAAATACACATATTGTCCTGCTGTAATACCTACGTTGGCAGCACTATTTGGTCCACCATCATAAACTGTTAAAGTAATAACGGTATTACCAATAGCAGTGGTATTGGCAGTAGTTGCGGTTACGGTTTGTCTTACTTCACGCTCACGATCCCATTTAGGTTTCTGATTGTGATTATCTGTATTTCCCCATGTTGGCATTATTTTCTCCTTGATGAGCCTTTGGTTATAGTACTATTTATCTTATTTGTTTTCTACTTTTTTGTTGACCGTACCATCATCTTTTTTGTTGCCATTCAAATCTGGTCTTGATTTCATTTGTGGATCAATCTCCACGGTATCACGCTTCTCACCAGTCATAGTAGTTCCACCAGACATTACTGCTCTGGCTTTTGGTTCACCATCAGGTAAAGCATTTGGATCTTCTTTACTTAGTTTTGGATTTTTTCCATTAGGTTTACCAGGAGATGTTTGATTCTTATCATCCTTTTCGTGGTCATACATTTCTTCTTTGACTGGTTTACATACAGATTTTATTGTCTTTAATGTTTTTGACATACCACGTTTTCTTGGTAGAATATCATGGGTATCATCTGTATTATTGGCACCATCAAAACAAGACTGTGTGGCTGCCTGTGGGTCACCAAAGTTATCTTCGGATACCGGTTTCATACCGACTTTACGTTGCAAGTAACCTTTGAGTCCTTTAACACGCTTCTTAGCAATTTCATCAGATTTCTTATGTAGGTCGGCAAAACCCTTGGACATATGTTTACCATGTTCAGCAGCATCACGGTTTGCCTGAGCATTTTTAAGACTGGCTGTAGATTTATCTTTATAAGAAGCTAGTGTAGATTTTGAGATTTCATCAATCTGTTCAACTTCTTCTTTGGCTAATTGTTTCTTTTTTAACTCAATTTGACCCATATGTTGAATTGGTTTTTTCTGTTTTGGCATACGTTTAGACCAATCGTATTTTGCAGCTTTCTTGGCCAATTCATTTTCTTCTTTGTTCAAATGTTTCTGTAAACGGTCAATAGCGGAAGTCATGCCTTCACCAGTCTTAGATTGTTTCTTTTGAATCTCATCATGTTTCTTGGCACGTTCTGCTGCATCTTGACGGAACTTATCTAAAGCAATAGGTTTCTTAACCTCTTCAGGAAAGATTTCTCGGTTTTTGGCTTTGTCGTGAGCAATTTTACTCTGTCTAACATGAGTTGGTGTAGTACCAGGCATTGGAGTTTTACTCAATGTTTTACTAACAGTTTGTTCTGGTTTTGCATCTTCTTGTATATGATGCTGTTTCCAAATCAAAAATTGCTTAGATTTGGAATGAGAAATCTTAACATCTTTAGTAGCAAACTTAGGATTGATGCCATGTGCTGACAGATAACGATCCAAAAGAGCATCTTCACTTACATATTCAACTTCCTCAAACTTGTGATCCATGCGCCATTTCTTGAATGTGTTGGATTTAGCATGAGAAATTTTTGTAGCTTTAGATACAAAGTTAGGATTGATACCTTTGGCTTTTAAATATTGAGATAAAGAACCATCTTCAGCAACTTGATTTGTGGCTGAATACTGACCTAACTGGCCAGGGTTTACATAATTTGTGCCTCTGGCCGGTTCAGGATTCTGTTTAACTACATCCTTTAATTTCTTTGCCATATTATTCTCTTAGTTAGAAATTTTGCCCATCATGGTTTCATTCTTCAACTTTTTGAAAGCGGAACGAGCCAAATCTTTAGCACGGGACATTGGTGTATGTTTAGCACCAGATTTGTCTGTTACAGTAGCAGGAGATTTCTTCCATGGTGTTTCTTTATGCCATGAACGCTCGTCAGCTTCTTCATTCTTTTTACCATAATAAGCACCTAAAGCCATTTTCTTACGTTCAGCTTTAGATTTACCAGCAAACTTAGGATTTTTAGAATGTATGAAATCATGAATCCAATCACCAGCATCAGCATCTTTAGAAAGAACTTCGTTAATCATTGCATCAAGTTCAACATCAGTTGCTGATTCCATTTTAAGATTTGGAAGATTAACATGGGGTTCTTTTGCTTTGATAGACTTACGAGCAGTAGTTTCTTCAGCATCTTTTACGGCAGGAGCTTTCATCTCACCATCAGTTTTCAACTGTAATTTATAAGATTTAAATTCATTTGCATTTCCACCTTTTACACGACCACGAATCATATCTGTGGTAACTTCATTTGGTTGTGCTGCTGGTGTAGTAACTTCTGATTCAGATAATTCAACTCCTTCTTTTAATGTGGACAAATGTTTATCCAAACTAGAAAAATTACTTGTGCTATCACCATGAGCCTTAGATGATTTTGAACCTGCAGGATAGTGGTGCCATTCACCATAACGGTTAATAGAAACTTCACCTTTGGTTGGATGTTTCATTCCTGCACCATAAGTGGTTCTTTTAAATTCCATACCATGATTTTTAGCAATAGTATCAAGGTTATCTTCATTCAATTCGACTTCTTCATTGCGTGCTTTAGCAAGATTCTCTGGATGTGAAATTGTATCTTTCTTAGGACCTTTAACATCAGTCATGGTCAAAGGTTTTTCACCTTTTGCTTTACGGAGAAAAGCAGGAACATCGGACTTACGAACTTCTTCACCCATGTTATTGTCGGTGAAAGTCTCTTGTGGACCACTACCCTTGTTTTCTTTAATCTTTGCTTTTGCTTTTTCTTTCCACTTATGTGCCAAAGTCATTTCTTCTGCATGGTGCATACTTTTCTCATGACCTTTTACTTCTTTTTTAGCAATATTCTTTGCTTCAGGTTCAGTAACACATGAACCATCTTCTTCCTTCATTTCTTTAGCTTTAGGACCTTTGAGTTTATCCACATCATGTGATGTTTGGTCTTTATGTGCCTTAGCAGAATTACCATAACGGTGACCAAGTACCTTTGTACCTGTAGGAGTAGCAATCTTGGTAGATTTCTTTTCAGGTTCTAACAATAATTTTTTATCTTCTTCAGCAATAACACTATTAACAGCATCAATCATGGATTGGGTAATTTTACTTTTTGTGAACATTTTTAGTCTCCGTTATTTGTTCTTTTTCTTCTTTTTAACTATTTCAATACCAATATTTCTGTTGGGGTCTTTATAGGTATCCATGCCCTCTTTGTTGTCGGCACCACCTAGTGTACCACCTAGACCGGATTCAACATCATTTTGAAAGCCGTTATATTCTTTAATGGTCTTTCTAAATTTCTTAAATTCTTTCTTTGGAGCAGTATAAGCACTATCTCCTAATGGATTTGGTGTGATACCTGCCGGCATTGCTGTGCTAGCAGGATTTGCGTTACTATATTCTTCACCTTCACTATATGTCTGATTGCCTAATCCAGCACCGCCAGTTAAACCACTACCGTTTGTTCTTGTATTCCAAGTATTGCCTAGGCCGTCAGGACGACCAAGAGCTGATTCTTTACCAGACTTGTCGATACCACGTTTCTTTAGTTTGATTTTGTCTTTGTCTTGCTGGAAGTTGCTTTCTTTGGCTTTGTTGTAGACTTTCGTGATTGGCTGGCTTTCTTCGTAGGCTGCGTGCCACGCACCGCCGGAGTGGCCTTTGTTGAAGTTGTCTTTTCTGGCGCCCGTGTTGCCTTTAACTTGGTCTTGTCCAGGGGGAACAATGGATCCTTGGTTGTCGGGTTTGATGTCGGCTGGACCTTTTGCTCTTGGACTGGAGTAATTGGTTTTAACTTTAAGAAATCGATTATTCGTTTTAACATTATTTTCTTCCTCAATTTTAAATTTACGATTCAGCCAATCTTCAGCCGTTTCGTTTACGGTATTTGAATCAAGAAAAACTTTAGTGTTTTCATATACTTCATGAATATCATATTCTTTAGTACGGATATCACCCGTATTATCGAAAACAATAAAATTTTTAAATGATTCGGTGAAATATTTAGTATTTCTCTGTGATTTAGACCATTTGTCCTGTCTGACGGATTCTACCATCATTCTGGACAACAGAGAATTACGCTCTTTACTTACTTCATCGGTGGTATTCACAAAAATCATCATAGTATCATATCCAAGACTTTCCAATTCTTCTTTGATATGTGAAATTCTATCTTTATCATCAGCTGGACCATTAATAATCAATGGACCACGGTTACGAATAGCTTCTCTACGGAAATCATTGGTTTTTTCAGATAGTTTTTGTTTATCACCCAAATACTCTTGTGCTTGAATAAAGTTTAATTCTACAATCTTGGATTCAGCAATAGCTTCACGAATAATAATATCTTTACCTGAACCTGGACCACCAGTTACAAAGATTGCTTTGAATTGCCCGTGGTTATATGATTCGTGTAATCCCATACCTTTGCGAGTATCATTCATCAACTCTTTAGCGTGTGTATCGGATACATGAGCAGGAACACCTTTACGAAACTCATCAAAGTTTTTATTCTTTGCGTGTTCTCTCATCTTGGTGCCAGATACACCTTCGGATCCCTCAGCATCAGGATCACGGTGGCCAGCGGAATGTACTGTTATCTTTTTAAAATGATAAGGTACTTTACCTTCTTTATTGGGTTTACCGTTATATTTGTTTAATGAATCTTTAAATTCTTTGACACGGTCCAAACCAACAACAACATGAAGGTGAGTTACACCTTGTTTATGTAACTTTTCAGCGTGACTAAAAATGGAAGGATGTTCTTTTGAAGATTTCTCGATATTAGTATCCGGAGAATACCGCTTCAGAGCTTTAACCTTCTGTGCGCCGGATAAAGGATTCTTCTTAGCATCTTGTGTATGAGATACAATAACATGATGTGAACCACCAACATCCTTAGCAATTTCTTTAACCTTATCGATTACTTTTAAATGTCCTGTGGTTGGAGGATTCATCCGACCATAAGTCATCACGGCATGTTTACCTGTATCTTTTTCTTCAGATAATTCTAAGAATGATTTCATGCAGGTTTATGTTCCATATGTTCTGATTTATCGGTATAATGTATATCTTTATGATCTTCACTTGGAAGTGTTACCGTTCCTTTGGGAGATTTATTTGCCGGACGGCCACCAGCAGAAATTGATATTCTAGCAACCGCCATTTTCTTTTTTGTTACTTTATGGTGTCCATGTATAGTAACAGAATTTCCTTTAGCTGTAGGATCCACATGTAAATTTTCAAAATGATGTAAATATTCAGCAACATGGCCATGAGCATCATATGTGTGATGGCCACGTTCCTGGCCTGCTTTAGAATGACTTTTTGGATAAGTTATTTGTCTAGAAACGATATGTTTCAAATGTGTTTCTGGAGATACAGCATCCGATACGGTTTTGTGTAATTCATTATGTGATTTTTGTGAAAGACCATGTCTTATATCATGAGCAATACTAGTATTCATTTCAAAAGAAGATTTTTTAATATTGGATGCTTTTTCTTGATCTTCTTTATTTGAAGAATCTCTTAATGCTTTATATTTGTCATGTGAATCTTCATGCAAATTTGTCTTTATTGTTTCTCCGTGTTTTTCTGTGTGGTGACTCAAACTTTTACCACTCATTTTACTTAACGAATCTAAACCCAAGTTTGAATAATTTACACTACCACTACCCGTTTTAACAGAAATTGCTACTTTATTTTCATTTCTATTTTTTCTTTTATGTGATTTGCTTGTTGTAACAATTAAATCAGCTTTTGAATTTTTATCAGCTACACCGGTCTCACTTTGATGGTCTGATGGTTGTGAGGTCCATACAGTTTTTTTAACTTTACCGTGGCCATGTTTCTCTAAATGAGATTCTATATTTTTAGCGGCTCTGGCAGCATTTTTTTGAGAAGTTTTGTGTCCTTCAGCCTTCTCATAATTTTCTCCATGAGCTTTCTTTGAAAGCTTATCATGTGTTTGTTCTGGAGTTTTACCTTCAGCACGATAACTCTCCATATGTTTTCCACCATTAAGATGTTGGCCAACTTGTAATTCTCTTAATTTTCCTACTGTGTCGGCACCTTCACCCGTGGAAGCTTCTAATAATAATTCTTCTTCTAGATATTCTTCATTTAGCCAAGTTTTAAATCTTTTCATTTTCTTACCTTTAACAAATTTTGTTTAGCAAATTCAGCACGATTAACCAATTTAGTAGGTTCTTCTTTACCACCTTCTGGTTTATGGTTTACCACAAAACCTTCAGGTTTGGATTTCTTACCATCAATGTGATGTTGATAGTGTCCTTCGTGTGTTTCTAAAGACTTCACCAAAGTATTTTTGGCTTGGTGTAAATGATGGTGCATTGAGAATAGGTTACCATAGTGTTCTTTGTGTTTTTCAACATGAGCAATTTGGTGTTTACCTTCGTTACGTTTTTCTTCTTTACTTTTATCTGTTTTGACCTTGGCAGCCATCTTTTCATGTTCACCGTGTAAATGTTCTTTAAAACCTTTAACACTTGGAACTTCATCGTGTCTTACTGTCTTGTTTATGTATGTGGCAAGGTGGCCATGTTCTCCACTATGTTTTGGATGAACGGCATTATACATCTTATGACCATGAGTATCATGAATATCTTTAGCGGCATTCATGTGTTTATGGAACTCTTTTTCACGTTCAGCAGTATGTTTTACCTTGCTGGTATCGTGTTCAGCGCCATGAATATGGACATCTGGATGTTCTTTGAATTTACTTACATCAACATGGGGTGAAGCGTGTTTCATTTCATGGTCGTATTCGTGGTGTACTACCACACCAACTTTAGACTTTTTAATCTTTTCTGCTTCTTTACCTTTGGCAGTATAGGTAATAGTGTTTGGAGTAAAAGAAACATCACCTTTAGCCTCAACGATATAACTTTCGTGTAGGTGTTTGGTATCAGCATGGTGCATTAAGTCACCTTGAAATACGCCATGTTTAGGTGTTACTTTAGGTAGATGTTTGAGTGCGTGTTTAAGTGTGTGTGCTAGACCTGGAGCGTGGCCATGATTTCTATCGATGTCCGCTTCAGTATGATTGATTTTTGGATTCTTATTGAAGGCAGATTTGGTTGCCACAAAGAATTTACCATTCTTAGGATGATGACCAAAAACAATCGATGGTGAACCGTCATATTTCATGGTCAGATTTGTATTTTTATGACCACCAGTCATATGTGCATGAGCTTTCATCAAAGCTGCATGAGCATGTTCAAAACCTTCGTGACCATGCATCAACGGTCTATCTTCAGCATGATGAATATGTTTCAACTCCGAACTCTGTTCGGCCTCTTCTTTTAAGAATGATTTAAATGATAACATGAATTTCTTTCTAGACTTGCAACACACTTTGGTTGCCGGACACCTTATTTATACAACTTTTAAGTTAATATGGTGAAACTGTGGAAAGATTGGCTTAGATACATAGTGCCAAAATTGTTGGATTTAAAACTTGGTTCCTTCAAAATCCATCCAATAAGTGGCCATTTTACCTTTACCTTCAAGTAAGTAAAAAGGTAGAGTATGGATTAAACCCCGACTGGAGTTATAGTATATCAGGTCTTTAGGTCCACGGTCAAGCGAAAATGCAAAATGTGTTGTTCCTGTATCACCCCCGATAAAGATTTCGGCAGTCTGGATATGGTTGATATTTTCCATGAAGCCAAAACTATATTTGAAATGTATTGGAATCAATTCTTCATGGCCAAATGGATATTTACCAACACAGATAAGTTTTTCGTAATCATCATATTCTGGCGCACTATACTTATTACAAATGGTTTCAAGTAATTTTGGTGGCCAATTTCTGTAGGTATTATAAGGCGCATCAAACAATGGAAAAATAACAATCTTCTTTTCCATTTCTAATTTGTTTGGAACTGTTACTAAATCTCCAGAGATATCTCTAAAGTCCCAAACATTCACTCTACGCCATGGCAGAGTTTCTTGTCCTTCGAAATCAGAAAAGTAATTAGTTACCAATAAAAGAAATGTATAAAATTCCTGTACATATTTCTCAGAACTTATTGCTTCCGGCTTTAAATGAAATCGAATCTGTGGATTATTATTAGTTTTTCTAATATGTTCCAATACATTACAGACACCAAGTAAATCACCATTGCGTAATGGTCCACCAAAAGTACCAGGTTCAATATTAATAATCAAAGTAGTGCCTCCAAATCTTTAGCGTGAACTAGTTTTGCTTTACGGTTCAAATAGAAATGTTTTTCAAATACTTTATTGATATCCTTACCATCGTCCCAAGATACATTATCACCTACACGGAACTCAGGTTTCCAATCTTCTGCTTTCCATACACAATAAAGTGGAACATTACAGAGGTCTGCCAACATACCGACACCAGTAAAATTGGTGATAAATGGTTTCTTTAGATTCTTAATGATGTAAGCATTGGTCAACATATCATTATCAAAATTAATAAACTCACAATCTTTTAAATAAGATAATACATGAGTTTCTCTACGATTATCAATCTCACCAACCGCCCATCTATCACCAACATAATAGGCATCTTTAATTTCAATATCCATCTCTGGTGTTAATACAACAAATTTATCATTTACTTCAAACATCAAATCATATTTGTCCCTTAACCAATTCTCATATCGACAGGTTTCAATCGGTCTATCAGGATCACCTTTAGTTTCACGGCTTGGCCACGAACTTAATTGAATCATATCGCCATAAGGAATGATATCATCATCAAATTCAACATCAGAAAACAAATCTTGGTACATTAAGAATTCTTTAATGCCTTTAAATTTCTTCGTTGAACCTTTGAGTATCAAAGAATATTTACCATATGATTTAGTAAGACCTGACAACACAGGCATTGTGTTTAAAAAATCACCAAGGTTAGCAGTTCCAGTTACATAAATTTTCATTTACTAAATTCCTTAAAAGCAACAAACCAGTCCTGTTCGGAAACTGGATGTAATTCAAACAATTCGGGTTTCAACAAATAGGACATTAACAATAAAGTTTGGTCATCATCAACCAATCCATTCTTGACCAATTCATCCATACTATGAGCAACCAACTTCTGTAATGTTGGCCAATTCTCTTTGCTAGCAACAATCATTGGTCCTGTAATATGTACATCGTTGTTGGCAATAACATCTTGAATGATAGTGCCTTCTTGCCAATCTTTAATATTGAATAAATGAATTTTATCTTTATCAAATGGATAACTCCAAACTTGAACATCATTTAAGGTTACTTCATCACGACAATAACCAAAATCGAGCCACGCAATTAAATCATTATTAATTGTGTTTCGTCTAATAGCCTCAACAACAAAACTAGATTTTAGTGCGTTTACGATAACATAATCAGCATTCCAATATTCTGGATTGCGTACTTGCATGGGATTTATTTTTGCTTGATATTCTGGATCCTGTTGAACTTTGGAAACCATTTCACGGAAAACACTAAAAGATTCTTTAAAGTCCATCGTGATAATATCTGTTGGTCTATCTTCTCTTAACTCTTTAATTTTATCGACCATATCGGCTGATGTAAATATGGTCATTTCATTTTCGAGTTTGGCCATGTGACCAAATCTTTGCAAATAAGTTTCTGTTGTTCGTTGTAGATAGTGTGGAAGATTTTTATCTGGTGTCCATTCACCACGACCAATATCAAAGAAGGCCGTTACGATGCTAATTTCACTCATACCCAATAATACCTTTTATAATTATTAACAATTTCAATGTGGATTGGCTGACTCATAACAAAATCATCATAATCATATCCATCATTCTTATGGTGGTGTGTATCCGTCAAATAAGGATTAACACTATAATCTTTTCCACACAACATATAATAAACTACCATATAACAATCCATGAATCCTAATGGCTGATAGTGAATCTGAAACCAATCATGATTCTTTTTAAACCATTCGGTTACTTTATCATAGTTCTCTAAGAATGTTGATACTTTAAATATTGAACCTCCACCACAACCATATTGATTTGTGATTGGTTTCTTTCCAGAGAAATCTGTTATACTACCTATGATATCATCAGGAATTATATTACCAATTTTGATATCATGTCCTGCCATTTCCCAAGTAGAATCAACTGTGATTGGTTTTTTAATCCAAACATCGTCTTCCATCATCATTATATGTGATGTTGGTGCTTGTTGGCAAGCAGCTCTAAATCTATCCAACCATTGTAATGTTTTGTCGGCATCATAACTTGGATAACCTAATTTAGAAACTGAACGAATGTAATCACAGTTATATTTTTCAGCAATATCAGATAAATCATCTGCTGCATCCGACAATAACATATAATAGGAATCAGGATGGTGTTTACGGACTTGTTCTACAACTTTTTCAGTAGAAACTTTTTTGCCTGCTGAGGCAAGATGGCAAAAAGAAATATCAGGCATATTTTACCCAAAAGATAATACTATCGGTCATATTTGAAGGTTCTCTGAGGTCAACAACACCACAAACCATATTAGGTGGAACTAAAGTTCTATAATCTTCTGTCCATTCCATTTGACCAATATCTTCAATAATAAACATACCACCACGGTTTAACTTTGGTAAATATAAACTAAGTGATTGTAAATGACTTTTTTTGGTGTGAGGACCATCATCAATGATAATATCAAAATTAGGCAAAGAATCGGCAAACTCTTTTTTATATCCGTCAGCGTAAATTATTTTAACTCGTGGATAAGGTTCACAATTTGTTTTTGCACCAAAATCATATGGGTCTACACCATAGAGGTCAGCATTAGGAAAGTAATGATGCCAAAGTGCCATACTTCCGCCACGATGAATTCCTAATTCTAATAAACGAATATTTTTATCTTGATATGGCAAAAGAGCTTCATCATAGAAACCACTACAATATTTGTGGTTAAATTCTTTATCTGTACCAAATTCATAATGTGTATCATTACGAATATTATACTTAATCATAATATCAACTAAACTCATTACATTAACCTATCTTTCCATGTTTTAGGTGTTTTATCTGATACAATTTCCAATGGATATGTATAGTCGAAAGGTTTAGGTCCTTTCTTCTTAACATACGCCACGGTTTCTTGAATGGCTTTTCTTAAATCTGTTTTAGTTTCATAATTTAATAATTTACGAGCTTTATCTGCTGAACAAGAAGCGTGTTTAACTTCTCTTGGTCGGTCTGGCATATGAATTGGTGGCCATGTGTTATCTTTTCTCATATCACACTCTTTATTCACCAAAGCAGCCAACTCAGCAATAGTAATTGTACCTTCATCAGGTCCAATGTTAATAATCTCACTCTTAATTTTTGGATCTAATGCCATTTTTTCTAAACAATTAATACAGTCACTAACATAAGAAAAACAACGAGTTTGTTTACCATCGCCATAAATGATTGCAGGTTTACTTTGCAAATTACGATTAATCATAATACTCATAACATTACGGAACGGATCATCATAACGCTGACGAGGACCAACAATATTATGTGGCACAGCAATATTCCATTCCATACCATGAGTTTCACAAAGAGCTTTTAATACTTCTTCACCAGCAACTTTAGCTATGCCATACGGATCTACAGGTCTAGGAGTCATTTTTTCATGGAATGGTGCCTTTTGGTCACCATATCGTGCCATAGATGTGCAATAAACAAATCTTTTTACTTTATTTTGGATTGCTGCAGAAATAGTAGATACACTTGCTTCAAAAATATTTCGTGTAATGAAACTAGGAGAGAATACAGACAGTCCTTCATGTGCCGTTGCGGCAGTATGAATAACGATATCACAACCTTCCATAGCATAGGTCATCTTTTCATTATCACAACAATCAATGATAAAAAGTTTTGCTTTTTTTGGAACATTATCACGATAACCACCAATCAAGTTATCATTACCAATAACTTCATGTCCAAGTTCAATCATTCTATCAGCAAGATGGCTACCTAGAAATCCTGCTAGTCCAGTAATAAAAATTTTCATTATACTCTCTTAATCAAAGTCATTCCATTGCAATTTGTTCTTCGTTCAACTAATTGCCATTGTGGATTAGTATCCAAGAATTCTTGAATCGCTTTCCATACACCTCCTTCACCACCTTGGCCACGTGCACCAAATAATTCTGTATCATGGAATAATATATATTTGCTCACCTTATCAGCATGTAAATCTAATTCACCTTTTACTTGTTCATATGAATGATAACTATCCACAAGCATAATATCTGTTGGTGCAATTTCAGTTTCTAATGTAGAACAAACATGAAGTGTAACATTTCTACCAGCGGCTCTCGCTTCGTTAAAGAATTGAGTAGTAACCTCATAAGGTGAAATTTCGTAACTATGAAGTTCTACATCTTGCCTTAAAAATCCTCTGGTACTTTGTGCATATCCAACACCAAGTTCAGTCGCATGTTTACACTCAGAAGTTAGTTCTGAAATCCATGGTAAATGCTCGTGCATATCGGTTGGTCTGGCACAAGCATCTAAGTATTCTTGTTCAAAGTTCATTTTATGTACTGTATATAAATAATTGTGATTCATCTTCTTGTCCATATTTTTCTTGGACAAACTTCTTTAAAACTGGTACCCTATCGTATTGGTGTACAATTGGAAAAACTTTATCGGTATAATCTTTTAAAATACCATCTTCAAAAAATGGTTCAACGATAAGTAGATTTGGCCTAAACTGTTCAATCTTGGATGGATCCATGATTGTTCCTAACTCAGCAGCCCATTGTGTTGTTTTAGTTACAACATCTTTAAACGGTTGTGTGTTGATTAGAACATTGAATACTGCTTGGTCTACGATAGGAATTGGTCGGTTGATTCCGTTTGTGAAAATATGAAACACCATATCTTTTACATATTCTGATTTACCACCAAAGGTTCCTACATTAAAGATTTCATTGTTTTTAAATTTATCATACACATATGGACCATAAGCTTGATATAAATTCTCATTACCCCAAGGTTCGTCTTTATATTTCAAACCTTCAGATGCAATAACCAATTTACGGTCAACTAAGAATTTAAATGGATCTGTTTGAAAATAAACATCTTTAACATCAGTAGTAACAACATATTGATAATCAAACCAATGATTTTCTAGATATTCATAGATTGATAAAAATCGTAACACATGGATCGGTATGTTTTGTACTTGTAACATGGGAACAACAACTACTCCTTGTTCTACCAACCAATCTAGTGTTTCATCTGAAGCGTTACCATAAACCAAAACAACATCATTATCACCAGCAACTTCTTTTGCTGAGATAACCCAAGGTTTTAATTGGTTAATGTTATAGTTTGTGAACCCGCCGATGATGAGATTTTTTTGCGCCATGGGAATTCTCCATTATATTTTTGATTCATTACATTATTTCCATTGATAAAGAAATCGGCAGTAACCGAACCTTTACCGCCATCAACACGATAGTTTACGGTATACTCACCTGTACAATCGAATTTCTTAAAGTGCTGAGCAACGACACTCAGGAACACTCTATCTTGTCCCCAACCACCATGCCAACAACTTGCTATTTTAACAGCAATCTCTGTCTTGAGGCAATATGAATTGGTATCCACATGGTTCACTCCATGGTAAGTTTGCCATTTACCTAAAGATTCACAATCATCATGGCAAACAAATGTACCATCCTTATTGTATACGTCACGCAAAGAATAACACCAATCAAGATTCTTTTCTTTGATTGTGTTGATACAAGTTTCAACGTGATTTGGTTTTAACCAATTATCTTGGTCGAGATATAATACATATTCTGTATTAATTAAATGAGTGAAAGCGGCATAGACACGGTGTCCGTAGAATCCATTGGCGCCCACATTGGTTGGTAAACTACATAGAGTAATGTTCTTGTATTTCGGATGCTTTTCAAATTGTTTAATATGGTTCTTGATAGCGTAAACAAATTCAGGACCATCACAAACAATATAACATTTAGTTTCGTATGTTTGGTCTAATACCGATTTAATAGCTTCATGTACTGGTGCAGCGACAGTAGTTGGTATAATCACAGTTGCGGACATAATTAATCTCTAGTCAGTTTTAAAATCTTTTCTATTTGTGCTTCGATGGCAGGTTTACGGTTAGGCCAATATATGTATTCTTTATCTCCAGTTGAATGGAGTTTAGTTAAGAATGGAACAATCATCTTTTCTAATTCTTGTAATCGTGTCTTATAATCATCCGCTGTTGCAGCAGTTTTATTAATTACTGAATTATATTCTTCTTCAGAAACAGCAGAGAAACCAAAATCATTATCAGTTTCATATTGCTTAGCTAGTTTATCAAAATCAATTAATGCCATATTCTATCCTATTTTGAATTTGCTCTTGATGAAAGAGCTTTTAAATAATCCTTATCATCCAAATCACTATCAGACTTTTTTAACGAATTTGGAATTGCTTGTATAGCGGTTGTAAATCTATAATTATAAATTGGAATACTTCCACCTCGTTTGATTCGAATTCTCAATTTCAATTTTAAATTGAATTCTGGTAATCCTAATTTTGCAGGATCTTTACCCATGTAATAAAATCCACTTTTACCAATTTGAATATAATAAGTATCTTTACTATTGTAATACTTAGATACCGCATTACTTGGTATATCTATAAACTCATCTTTAAAAGTTTCATAATCATATTCAACATCTTGTTTTTTGTATAGTTTATATGGTACTGTATATTTTCTTGGTGCACCTTTTGGGCCCCATTTCTTATTTACTATTTTCACAACACCAATAGATTCTAAAAATTGCCTCATCTGTTCCGCAGCAACTGTTTTTGCTCCACCTAAACTCCATAAACCACTATCAACATTATAATCTAAACTGCCTTGGCCAAAATCAACTTTAGTATCTAATTTAATTTCTATCTTATAATCTCGGCCTTGATATCGAATTTTGGCATCAGGTGCATTAGAATCTGCACCAGCAGCAACAAATCCTGGAGTTAAAAGTTTTGCCTTTTTTAGATTGGCGTTTACTTTAGATTCGTAAACAAAGCCTTTGTTAGACATAATATATCCATTTAAAAGGAACTATTTATCTGATGATTTGAATGTCTTTGCCTGAAGTCCAGATTTCTAATTCATTTCTCAATCGACCATCCAACTTGAGTGATTCATAACGATTGGTTGCTTTTTGCTTCCACCATGAAATGATGTTACTCAATTCATGTTTCTCATAGTTTTCACCAGGTAAAAGTTCATCAGTCTTACAGTTCATGTAATCCACAGCATTCTTAAATCCATAATCTGAAGTATAATATCTTTTCTTTTCGGTCAACTTTTTAGCGTTCTCAATCGTTAAAGAGAATGCCTCTCCTTCCGCAGTACCTTTTAAAGCAGCTTTAGTAAGAGCAATAATCTTTGTAAAAGTTCTTAGTTTTCTACTGGTGGTCGATGTATCACCTGCCAATAAATCTCCAGTAATATTTTCCACATAGTTTTTCAAATCGTGATATCGTTGACCGTGCATCATTGGTACAATATCAGATTCGGTCAGACCACGAAAACGAATGTAAGGTTTCATACCATCATATTGTGATACTGTCTTGGTACTACCATACAAACTGGTAGTTTCAAATAGGCATAAATTCATACCATATTTTTTATTACAGATTTCTCTTACTTCATGACTGGTACAGATGGCAGATAGAAGTTTACCACCTAGATAATTATAACCAAAAGGTTGAGCTGGTACAATTACGAATCCCATTACAGTAGAAGCATTGAATCTTTTTGCAGTATCTTCCTGTTGAATCCAGACCTGTCCTAAGAGTTCATTACGAGGTTTCATATAGATGACTGGTGAACCTAACCGAATGAAACCTAGAACCTTTCCTGACTTCTTTTCCATAACCGCCAACTGAATATTTTTACCAACTGGTGATTTATTAATATGAGAACTGGTAATGGCAAGTAATGTTTCCCAAGTGGTACCATCAATCTCACAAACATCAATTTCCATATCATTTGGGTGCATAGAGAAATCAGAGAACAAATCGTCCTCTGGTGGAAACAATGAAGAAGGTAAATTTTCAAGGTTCTTTAATTTCTCATCACGCATGTATTCTTCGGTACTTCCAATATTACTGAAATAATCATCGAATACTTTAGAGCAATGTAAGGCTTGTTCTCTAGTTAGAATCATACTTTAAAGCCTTCAAATTTCTTATGTTGAATTTTGTTTTGTGAACCAATCGCTGGTTGTCCTGAATCAGCCAAGCCGACTTGTGCTGATTGTTCAATATCATATAATCTCATTTTGGATCGGTCAACACCAATTGTAAATCGTTTGTAATATGTTGGGTCATTATATCGATTCTTTAATTGTTTTACCATAATTTGACCAAGTTCTTCTAAATCTTCACTTGTGATTAAAGCAAACATCAAGTCTGCTGTGGCGGGAAGTCCGAACGATTCACTCGTATCTTCAAGTCCTGGATCACTCGATGTAAATCCGGATCTTGTAGTCTGTGTCGCAGATACAATAGGAACATTATACTCAACAGCCAGACCCCTAAGCTCCTCTGCAATAGACTTAACGTATGTGTAGGAATTAATATTCGCACCAGCCTTAATACGAGAGCTACAACAGATGTTAAGATAATCAACAAAGATAATATCAGGTACAAAAGACCTTTTGAGATTAAGTTCATTTAATAATGTCCTAAAGTGAGTAGTAGACGCTGAAGCAGTTGGATATTCTTTGATGATGAGTTTACCAGTTACTTTTTCTTTAACTTTGGCAACCTTCTTATCATACATATCTTTTGGTAAGTCCATCAAATCATCAAGTGTAACATTCAATAAGTTTGCATCTATTCTTTCTGCAATTTTTTCTTCAGCCATTTCCATAGTGATGTACAAAGCATTTTTGCCTTGGACCATAGCTGCCGCTGCAACATGGCACATGAACAAAGATTTGCCAACACCTGTACCAGCAAGAGCAATATTGAGAGTTTTAGTTGGAAGACCACCTTTTGTAATCTTGTTGAAGTATTCGAGGTCAAAAGGAATTCGCTCCTCTTTTCTATGATAGAAATCATAGCGAGCATCAGAGTTTTCAAGATAATCATGTCCTACGGTTGTATCGAATGAAACGGCCAAGGCGGCCGATAATATAGAGGGAATCGCACCTTTGTCGTGACCTTTGTCCTTACCATCGAGAATTGAAATAGCCCGTAATACGCCATTGTAAATCGCTTTCTCCTGGCAAAACTTTTCGGTCTTATCAACAAGCCATTGAATCTCGGTTTCTGATGTACGATTAGATTTAATTTCTTCGAGATATGATTCGCATCCCTTAACTTCATCATCTGTAATAGTGGTCTTTTCTTTGACGGCAATACTAAGTGCTTCAACCGTTGGTGGAGTATTGTAAGTCTCCGTGAATGATGTAATTTCATCGAATAATGTCCTCTCCGTTCTGTCGGAGAAATAGTCAGATTTTAAAAATGGTAATACTTTTCTTAAATAGTCCTCGTTATAGACTAGGTTTTTTAATATGGCTTGCTCTAATTTCATATCTTTCCATTATAAATAAAGGTGTAGGTCACGGTACTGGAATACCCACCTACTCTATGTCATAACAGTTTAACATAAGGACACAGCTCATGTCAAGTATATATTCAATCTATAAAGCCACAAATACCATTAATGGTAAAGTTTATATTGGCTTTGATTCCAAATGGCCAAAAAGGCAAATAGTCCATAAATCCAACCATAAAAAGGTTAATTATAAATTCTATAATGCCATTCGCAAATATGGTTGGGATAATTTTGAATGGACACTAATATATCAGTCAAAAGACCGAGAACATACCTTAAAAATAATGGAACCACATTTTATTCAAGAATATGATACTTTTGTTAATGGATACAATTCAACTCTTGGAGGTGAAGGTGTTTTTGGTTTGACCAGAAAACAGTCTGATGAAGAAAAGAAACAACGAAGCATTATAATGAAAGGTAATCAATTAGGTAAAGCACTTAAAGGTAAATTGCTTAGTGAAGAAAGAAAACAATTGTTAAGAAAACCTAGAATTAATCCTGTTTCACCTTTAACTGAAGAACACAAACAAAATATATCAAAATCTAAAATTGGAAAACCAAAACAAAAAATTAAATGTCCTCATTGTAGTAAAATGGGTGGCTTACCACAAATGAAACAATGGCACTTTGATAATTGTAAACTTATCCTTCAATCTTGTAGGACACATCATGACATTCCGGACAAACTACTGTTCGTTTTGGGGGAATAGAAGCGAGAACCATGTTAGGATTTTGATAATAAAGTTCTACTTTACATTTATTACATAAAACTCCAGCCATTACTTTGCCTGTTCCGAAACCATAAGTGTCAGGCCGAAAAATGGATTCATTATATTCAGTTAATGTTTTCATCAATTATTTCCTGCTCAATGTTAGATGACATAAGCTCAACGAGCAAGTCACCAATGTAATTTTTAAATTTATCATCTTTTTCCATCTTCTTTGGCTTCATGACTGGTGATTCTATCACATCATAAGCAAAAAGTAAATACATCAAACCATCTTTTTCTTCAAACTTAACTTTACCATATTTGAAGATAGTGTCCTTATAAGGACCATCTAATAGTTTGATATGTACCGCAGTGCCATCATCTTTTGGATAAATGAAACAGTAATCAATACCTTCAATCATCTTCTACTCCGTTAGTAGTCTCCACTTCAAACACTTCTTCAAAATCTTCTTGCATAATACTACCTGAAGCAATTTGATAAGTATTTTGTACATATTCTTGAAAAGACTTTTGTTTTAGAATTGGTAACCAGAAATCGGAAGTATCGGTTTCTTTAATGCGATATTTCTTATCTTCTATAACGCCGTCTGAATCCACCTTAGAGTACCAACCGTTGGATGGTTTAACAACATGGCCTGAATCAATCGCAATATCAAGTAAGCCAGACCACTTGCTAATGCCACCATCGTGACGAACTGTAACAGGAATTTTAGACTTTTCTCTAACATATCTACTCTTTTCTACATTGATAATGAAGTTGTAACCGACAACCTCAGTACCTTCTTTTTCTTGTTGGCGGCCAATAACAAAAATGTTATCAGCTGAATAATATGAACCTGTACCACCACCAACGATTGCTTTAGGGAACATTCCAATTTCCATGTAAGTGTGATTAACTACAATCATTGGAATATCTTTGATTGAAAGATGAGGTGTAACCATTCTGAATAATGATTTAACAGATTTAGCTCTGGTCATATCAGCAACAGTTTTACCATCTAAGGCATCATTGACTTCTTTGATAGAGGCCAAGTTACCAATTGAATCAACAACAATAATTAACCTATCACCACGTTCAACAACACTTAATTGTTGCATAATATCGGATTTTAATTGCTCAATATCAGTAAGAGGGGTGTGAAGAACACGATTAGTATCAATACCAAAGGAATCAAAATAGGATTGCGGCGTTCCAAACTCCGAATCATAGAATAGTAAGGCTGCATCAGGATATTTGTCCAAGTAAGATTTTGCCATCAACAAAGAGAAGGCAGTTTTAAAATGTTTAGAAGGACCTGCCCACATAGTAAGACCGGGAGTTAAACCACCATCCAAACGACCAGAAAGTGCCACATTGATAATTGGCACCGATGTTGGAATCATATCTTTATCTGTAAAGAATTTTGATTTGGATAGAATAGCTGAATCTTTAATACTACTGTTCTTTTTAATTTTATCAAGAATACTCATTTATTTTCCTTTTTCACGAAACGAATATGGTGCCTCATAATCATACTTAGGCTCTAATGTTTTAGTTTTAATTCCTGCTGAAATAGGTGGCATAGTTTCACCCGAAACAGGGTCAATAATAATAGAATCTGCTGTTTTAAACTCGGTGATGTTTTCTTTTTCAACTTCAACCTTATCAGTAAATACTGGAATATCACTAGATTTTACTCCAACAATTTCATCTTTTTTAATAATCAAATCACCTGGCTGTCCAGTTTCAGGTTTTAAATTCATGGATATATTTGCTGATATCAATAATAACACAGCTAAAGGGTCAAATACAACCATAATTATCATTATTACCAATCTAACCGCTTTATCAATACCATCTTCTGTATTACCATAAATCAATTGTGCCACATATTTTATCGGTCCAACATCGGCAGATAATTTAATATCTTCTTTCATTAATGGTAATTTTTTCTTGCTAATTTCGGTAAGGTCTTTTTGCGTATCTTGAATTTGCTTATCTAACTTACCACTTGCTGTAGATGGATCTTTGGCACGAGCCAACAAATAATCTAATCGTTCTTTGGTAATCTTTTCTTGCTGATTTATTGTTTTTAATTCAACAGTATTGGCACCAGAGTTAAGTGTGGAATCGATATGTGCTTTAGATAGAAAACCAAAAATGCCCATCGAGGTGATGAGCATGAGTAATACCACAGCAGCGGTCAAATATGATTTTATTAAAATTGGTGCTATCTTCCAATTACGATATAACCAAGATGCTGTTACCAGTTTACTAACTTCTAATACTGAACCCATAAACACAACTGGCCAAAAAGCACCAACGAAAATGGCAGCTAATCCAATAATTGAATAATAGGCTGCAATACCGGACAATGATATTGCGGTTAGAAATGTAATGTAAATCATGAGAAGAAGTCCTAAATTTTATAAATAGTATATATAATGTTCATAAAAAGGTAAAAGTAATGTATTGTGGAATATTAGCTATGAAAACCAACATTACACGATGGCACAATACCAATTGTAAATTAGCTAAAGAAGTCCTCTAGTGTGCTAGTTTTTTCGGTTGTCCATTTCATACATTCCAGAATTACTTTGATTGGTTCCAAGAATGCCTTTTCAAATTGTACATCATAATCAATAAATTTTTCAAGTCCAAACTCTTTTGGCAATCTACCTGGGAAAGAGATAACAGTATCTTTAAATGGATTTGGCATTTTTAGATAACTATATTTCAACTTTTCACCTTCTTGAATCAATGGATACTTCTTAGTAAGGTTCATCTGTTTTAAATAATGATTATATAGAATGGCACCTTTAACGTGCATTGGTGTTCCTAATTTATATAATTGTAATGAATCTGCATACTTACTTAGTCCATTACATCCACGAGGTGAGGAGATTTCTTCCACAGGCAAATTCATAAAATCTTCTTTAGCTTTCTTGATAAAATTATGAATATCATTTTCAGTACCATTCATCATGATAGTGATTGCTTCTTTCATCTTCTCACGAATTGCAGCAGGTGTGGAAGATTTAATCATCTCTAGACCCATCACTTTCATCTGTGGTTCATTATACTGAACGCCTTCATTATTATATACATTTAGAATATAACGCTTCTTGGCAGTCCAGATACCTTTATCAGAAAGACCTTCACGTTTCATTTGCATCTTTTGGTCGTATGCGTGAACATAATCGGCCAACTCTTTATAAGAAGCATCAATGTAAGGTTCAATCTTATCTTTACAGATTTTATCCATCAAAGAGATTACTTTTTGTTTGTCTGAAGTATCTTTAATAAATTTATTAACCAATTCTCCCATTCGCAGGTAAATTGAATCAGTATCAGAAGCAATAACATAATCAACATCTTTGGTCTCCAGTATTTTGTTCATCCATTGGTTAATCTTGCCTTCAATCCAACGAATACTTAATTGCCCAGCAGTAGTGACCCCAAGTGCCATCCTAAGGTCATAGAACCTAAAATACTGAGAACCCAAAGCACCATAAGCACTATTGAGAGATACTTTTTTGGCGAGTTGTATGTTGTTGTATTTGGCAATTCGTTTTTCGATTTCATATTTTTTTGATTCTTCTTGTTCATGTTCATATTCCTGTTTTGCTTTCAACATCAACTTCTTAAACTTACTTCTATCAGTATACATTTCTTCCATCACCTTAGGTAAGAAACCTTGATGGTCGGTACGAAAGAATTGACCGTTGGGAGTTATTGTTGCACCTTTGAGTTTAGATGTGTCTACCGATTTGCTCAATAGTTTATCAACAGAAACACCATTAGAAAGAATCTCACGCATTTCATCTGTATAGTTTTCTGGTTCAATCAATGTTTCAGGACTTATATTGAATTGCATCATAAGGTGAGGGTAAAGTGAATTTAGGTCAAAGCTGGCGACATAATGGTGCATACCCACTTGAACCTCTTTAACATATGCACCTTCAAACATACCATCTTTTTCTTTGATGATACGAGGCGGAACAATGATACCTTTTTCAAATAAATAAGAATTGGTCAAAGAATCCCACATACGAGTTTGAGCAAAAATATCTTCAAAGTTTGTTTTGGTATCATATGCCAAGGTTACTCCTAATTCAAGTAACTTTAACTTATCTTCCAGTTTAATAATCAACTCAACGTCTTTGATGTTATACTCAATAAACTTCTGATAGTTCAAACGATACAATGAGTGTAGATTATCATATTCATCATACGAAATCTTGCCTTCACCGAGTTCAACTTGAGCAATGGCATCCAAACGATAGGACTCTTGTGACTTACCGCCAGGAGCATACCATTTGTATAGTTCGATATAATCAAGTGATTCGACACCCATAATATTATAGGCAATCATAGGTCGACCATTGATAACAGTCTTACGTTCACCAATATAATTCCATGGTGATAACTTCTTGGTCAAATCTTCACCAAGAATTTTACGGAAACGATTGATAATATAAGGTTCATCAAAGAACTTGGTGTTCCAACCAGTTAGAATGTCTGGTGTCTTTTCTGTCCACAAAGACAAAAACTGTTTACATAAAGAATATTCATCTTTACATTTTACATATATTTCAGAACCTTGCTTTTCATAATCACCACAACCAAACACATAGATTGGTCCATTTAGATATTTGATAGCAATGGCAGTAATTGGTTCATTTGCTTGATATGGATCAGGGAATCCATTCTCGGAACCAACCTCGATATCGACTACACCGATTAGGACTTTATCAAAATCATAATCAACCATACCTTTGTGTTGGTCGGCAATAAAAGCATATTCAAAACGAGTTTGACCATAGATTTTAGGTCCACCAGATACATCTTCAAACTGTTTGATGTATTCTTTGGCGGACCTCATATCTGTAAAGATTTTCTGGTCTAGATAATTACCTTCGAGTGAGGTAAAGTTGGTGACTCTCTTTGATGGTATAAAAAGTGAAGGAGAGTATTCCACTCTCTGTTTCACTCTCTTACCATTTAGAATACCTCGGTAAAGTATGTTATTACCAAAAGACTGAACATTTGTATAAAAATTACTCAATTTAACCTGTAATGATTTTTGGGGTTGGAGGAACAATCAAACCAGCACCAAAGAGTTGCTCATAGTGTTTGGTGAACTCTTCCGCTGGTGTATAGGAGTATACTACATTCCGCTTAGAAATTACAAGCGTGGCACCAGAAACTTGTTCGGCATGAATAGGAAATGGTGAAAAACCAACGTTTGGTTGACCATCTTTACCACGAATTACTGTGATACCTACTGTATTTAGGAGTACAAATTCAGTTTCCGATTCAGATTCGATTTCGGCAACTACATCTTCTCCAGTAATTAATTTAAGACCTTTGATATTCATATTCTCTCCTTGGATAAATAACTTAGTATTGATACTTATACTAATGATTAATTGATTATATAACAATAACCAATTAAAGTCAATAGTAAAATGGATTTTTTTAAGATAGTTGCCGAATTAGGATTCCCTATGGCTGCCGCTTTTGCAGCTGGGTATTTCGTATTCCTAACTCTTAAATTCATTCTGGCTGGTGTTACTGGCCAAGTCAAAAGTCTGAGCGGTATTATTACCGCCTTGGACAATCGTGTTAAAACAATGAACCATGATGTTATCAGAATTGATACCCTAATGTCGAGCGCTATGGGTGTTAAACCTGATGTTGACCGTATTGCTCGTGCTGATGGTAAAAACGATGCTCGGAGAGATTAATGGATTTAGTTGAATTAGTAAACAAATATGGTTTTCCAATTGTTGCAGCTGGCGGCATGGGTTATTTTATATATTATGTTTGGACTTGGGTAACCAAAGAAATTAAGCCAGTTTTGAGTGAAGCAAGTACAGTATTAATTGCTTTGATTGACCGTGTTAGAATGTTAGATAATGATTTGATTAGATTGAATCAGAAAATTAACATTGTATTAATGATGCGAGAAATTAAAGAAGATGAAAAGACTAAAAAGACTAATACTGATACTGCTAACACTTACCGTTAATTCAGCATATTCTGCACCACTTAACGATTTTACATTCAAATCTCCATCATTCAATGGTAATGGTTATGGCACTTATGTTCTAACCATTCAAAATGAGGAGTATACACGAGCTCAAGCAATTCAGCAAGCCCTATTGGCGGCACAACAACAGGCAAAGACTGATGCAGCCAACACACCACTTAATCAATTTCTGGTTAATTTAGAATCTCGTATTTACGCACAAATTTCACAAAATCTTGCTACAGCAATGTTTGGTTCAGGTTCTTCCACACAAGGTACAATGAACTTCCAAGGCAACACAATCAGTTATGTTAATCAAGGAAGTAACATTCAATTAACTGTTACCGATAATCTTGGTAACCAAACAGTCATTAATGTACCAATTGGGCAATTTAATATTACAGGACAACCATGAAAAAAGTATTGTTAATTGTTTTGGTTGCAATGTTGTCTGGTTGTGCTATGTTACAAAAAAGTGGACAATTAACGGGAATTGAACATGAACCAAAAGTAGCGGAAAACAAACTTCAAAAAGAGTTTGATAGAGTTCCACCACCTAAAGGTGCTCATATTACTGTTGCCGTGTATTCATTTCAAGATAAAACCGGCCAACGTAAAGCAGTATCAACATATGCTAGTTTTAGTACCGCAGTTACGCAAGGCGCTGAACCATTTTTAATTAAAGCATTACAAGATGTTGGTAGTGGTACATGGTTTGATGTTGTTGAACGTGTTAATGTGGAAAATTTAATTAAAGAAAGAACCATCATTAAGCAAATGCGTGATGCTTATGAAGGTCCTAAAGCACAACAATTAGCACCATTACAGTTCGCTGGTATCATCATGGAAGGTGGTATCATTGGTTATGATTCTAGTACTGAATCTGGTGGACTTGCATATCGTTGGTTAGGCATTGGACCACAGACACAATATAGTAAAGATATAGTTACAATCAGTTTACGAGCAGTTAGTGTGAGCTCAGGTAAGGTATTGGCAACGGTAACTGTTACAAAAACAGTTTACTCAACTGCCGATAGTTTTGCTATGTTAAAGTTCTTTAATGACGGAACTCAGGCCTTTGAGGCTGAATCAGGTTTAACAATCAATGAACCTGGAACATTAGCGGTGAAAGCAACCGTGGAAGCCGCAGTAGTTGAATTAATTAAAGAGGGACAAAGACGAGGTATTTGGGAATTTAGATATCCAATGCCTGAGGACAAACCTTGGTGGAAATTTGGAAATGTTCAAACAACACAAAAGGAAGAAAAAAATGAAAAGTAAATTAACAAGCTTTGTTATGGGTTTGTTGGTTGCGTTCAACGTAGCAGCTGCAGACAATAGTATCTATATTGACCAATCCGGAAATAGTTCTACGGTTAGCATTACACAAGATGGTGCAGGTAATATAGTTCAAGGTATTCAAGGCACCGGAACAAGTAGCACAACACCAGCAACAATCTATGGTGATAGTAATCAAGTTACTATCAACCAAGTGGGCACAGGAGATACTGTTAGTTTTGGTATCAAAACATCTGTGGCTAATGGTGTGAGTGGTGGAAACAATTTTAGTTATTCGATTAATGGTAACAACTCTAACGCTGTTATCGATTCAAATAACGATGGTCAAGGAGTATCAGCAAGTAATACTGTTACAGTCAATCAAACCGGCAACAATTCCAATGCTAATATTAATGTGTTGGGTTCACAAAATACTGTTACCGCTACAACAACAGGTGGTGCTAGCAATAGTGTGGTTTCAACCATAGATGGAAATAGCAACTCACAAACTATTAATGTGTCTGGTGGTGGTTCTAACTCTATTACTGTTGAACAAGGTATTGGGGGTTCAGCTCTAACCGGTAATGCAACAACGCAAAATAATAGTAATGGTTCTGTAAATTTAACTGTTGTTGGTGCAAGTAATACTGTGGCAATTGGTCAAACCAGTTCAGGTTCTTATCAAAATACCACAGTTGTTTCTTTAACTGGTTCTAGTGATAATGTAAACATATTACAAAATGCATCTGCAGGTAACACTACTGTAAACTTGCAATCTGTTGGTAGTAGTAATACATTTACCATACACAGCAACGCACACTAATGAAACATGTTTTATTATGTGTTCTATTGATATCGTTTAATTGTTATGCTGGAATTGGGACAGTCACCGAACAGGTGAATGCTCCCGGTTCTATTGTTCGTTCTAACAAATCAATGCCAGCTGCCAAAGGTACTGGTGTTGAAATGAACGATACCGTCAATACAACCAAAGGTAAAGTTGAAATAACTTTTGCCGATGATACTAAAGTTGAGGTTAACGAAAACTCAAAATTGGTTATTGACGATTTCGTTTATGATGCTAAATCTTCTAAGAATAGTAAATTGGCCATGAAGTTTGCTTCAGGTACAGTTCGTTATGCCTCTGGTGCAATCGCACATAACAATCCCAATGCAGTAGCACTCAATACACCATCAACAACTATTGCTGTTCGTGGTACCGATTTCACAGCAACCGTGGATGAAGGAGGTGCTTCTACTGTTATTCTTTTACCTTCTTGTCCAAAAGTATGGGTTGATATTGAAAGAGATTGTAAAACAGGAGTAATTGATGTTATTAATGATGCTGGTATGGTAACACTCAACAAACCATTTCAAGGCACTAAAGTTGAAAGTCGTAATGTGGCACCAATGAAACCTGTTGTTCTTTCTTTGACTGCTGATACAATTAACAATCTTCTTATTGTTGCTCCACCAAAAGAATTAAATAAAGATAAACTTGAAAATAAAAGTACTATAGTTATTAATTCTGCCAACATGTTAGCAGTTAATTTTTTAAAACAAGATTTTTTAAAGAATGAATTGGCAGACCAAACTCCTTATGGTGATAATCCATTAACCAAACCATTACTTGAACAATACTTCTTGGCCAACATTTTTGATATTTTAGCGCAGCAGTTACAAGAGGAACAAATGGGTTTATTGGCCAATTTATTAACCCCACAAAATACGTTGTTACCGGATTATAAAAAAGAAACTGGTGTAGTAACTTCTATTGGCGTATCTACTGTTGGTTTATGTCGTAATGACGGAAGTAATATGCAATGTGTTACTGTACCAAAGTCAGAAAATGCCACTATATATCAACAACAAGGTTCGGTTGATATTCGTAACAGAGTAAATAGTGGCGGTAACACAATCATAACATTAAAGCAAAATTAATGAAATTTTTAATTATCCTTTTTTTAATATCAGGCCTTGGACAATGTTCATACATCAAAGCCGCAGATAATACCATTGCAATAGACCAAGTTGGTAGTAATAATCAATACACAATTTCACAAGATTATACAGGAAATTCTGTTGATATTTCGATTGGAAAATCATCAGCAAGCGATAATAATGTTATCGGAATTACACAAGGTGGATTTGGTCAACAAACATCAAGTATTAAAATACCTGGTGGCATTAATAATACCGTTTCAATTACTCAAAACGGAGTAGGTAATATGGTTGCAACAGTAGATAATATGAATGGTTCTGCAAACAATATTACTATTAATCAGGGTGGGGCAAGTAACAATACAATGAACATTATTGGTGGTACAGGAACAACAAACAATGCAAATACGATTAATACAACTCAATTCGGAAATGCAGGTGCAGATAAATCCTTCACACTAAATATGAATGGTACAAATGGTGCCAATGTTACAGTACAACAAACGAATCCAACTCAATCAAATACCGGTTCAATGAGTATTCAATGTTACACCAATTGTGGTAGTTATAGTTACATAAGAAACTAATATGAAAATACTGAAGAAATTATTACTCTCTCCATGGACAGCAATATTAACACTCATATTATTGGTATGTATTCGTGTATCAGATCCTTCATTTGTTGAGTCGGTAAGACTTCGTTATTTTGATACTGTTATATCTTCAAAATCTATTACCACATCACAAATAAGTGTTGTGAATATTGATGATTTTACAATAGAAAAAAAAGGTCAATTTCCTTTTCCTAGAGGACAATATGCAAAAATTATTCAAGATTTGTATCAACGTAATGCTGGTCTTGTTGTGTTTAATGTTTTCATGCCTGATAGCGATAGGTTTTTTCAGGATAGTATATTGGCTAACACACTCAGGAAATATCCAGTAGTTTTACCACAAATTGGTTCTACCGATAAACCCAATAAAATAATTCCTTTTAGACCAGGTGTTTCAGTAATCGGAGAAGGCAGTGCAGGCGTTATATATAATTCTATCCAACCTAATGTGAAAGAATTAAATGAGACGGCTGCTGGCATTGGCATTGTTAATACTCTCCCCGAAATTGATGGCGTCACCAGACGAGTGCCTATGGTGGTACAATCCGGTAACGGCTTGCTTTACCCTGCAATCTCTCTTGAATCCCTTCGAGTTGCCTCTGGAGACCCAAGTTTTCAAATCAAACTCGGAGAAACAGGAATACAAGCCCTCAGAATTCCTAAATTTGGAAAAATCACAACCGACCCAATTGGAAGGATATGGGTCGATTGGTCCAGTAAACCCACAGAATATTCCTTCTCCAACTTACCAAAGGATTTTGGAGGTTCCATCGTCATCGTTGGACTCACAGCAAAAGGCCTCAACAATCCGGTTGCAACTTCAGTCGGTGCCGTCTATCCTCATTACCTACAAGCAGCAGTTCTAGACACCTTAATCTCAGGTACAAACATCTCCAGACCAGACTGGTCAGACGGAGCAGAGTTATTATACACAATTGCACTTTGTATAATAGCAATTTTCTTTACAAGGTATACACATGGTTACATCGCAATCATCATTATGGGAATTGCATCCTATGTACTTGGCCATGAATCATTCAATCGATATAATTACTTACTTGATGTTACTTTCCCACTTCTCACCATTACTCTTGTTTTCGCACATGGCTACGTTATCAAATTCCTGTCGGAATTAAAACAAAAACTCCAAATTAAAAAACAATTTGGAACATATTTAAGTCCCGCTTTAGTAGAAAAACTCCAAAAAAATCCAGAATTGTTGGTTCTTGGTGGAGAATCCAGAGAACTTTCTATTATGTTTACTGATGTTCGTGGTTTCACAACAATTTCAGAACATTATGGTAAAGATGTGCAAGGTTTAACTAAGATTATGAATCGTTATATGACTGCAATGACCGCAAAGATTATTGAAAATAACGGCACTCTGGATAAGTACATTGGAGATGCTCAGATGGCATTTTGGAACGCACCTCTAGATGAACCTAATCATGCTAAGATGGCTGTGAAAACTGCAATACAAATGATGGAGAATTTAGATGAATTCAATAATGAAATTACTAAAGAGGGCATCCCAGCTTTTGGCATGGGTCTTGGCATTAATACTGGTACCGTTGTTGTTGGCAATATGGGTAGTAGCCAGCGTTTCGATTATACTTGTCTTGGAGATTCTGTTAATCTTGCATCCCGGCTTGAAGGTCAAAGTAAACCGTATGGTGTCAGAATGGTCCTCGGACCTGATACAGCTCTTCAAGTAAAAGATGAATATCCTGTTATTGAGTTAGATTGTATTGCTGTTAAAGGTAAAAAAGAAGGTGTGAAAATATTTACACTAGGCAAATCTAACTGGAAACATGAAGATTACCTTGATGCTTATTACACAGGTGATTGGGATAAAGCGATAGGTCATTGTAAGACCTTGATTGAAGAAGGTGGAGAGTTAAAACAATACTACGAAAATATGTTGGAAAGACTACAAGAAGGAGTTCCATCCGATTGGGATGGAACCTATAGAGCAACTTCTAAGTAATTAAGCGTAAGTATCAGCTTCTACGGCACCAGCAGAATGAATTATTTCACCATCAAGGTCATAAACCTTAACAGTATGTGAATTTAAACTGTTGGCAAAACCAATAGCATCTAATGAAGATGTAAAGATATTTTCTAGTGTTAATAGTTCGCCATTATACCAATGTTGGCTAACTACTTTGTGGTGGTGATGCTTGCTCATTTTTTCTCCTAAAGAAAGTATTTTGTCCAGATTTTTCTGGTATTATTTGTATATTTTTTCAAATTTCGTTGATTCAAAAAAACACTTAATCTAGGGTATTTATAAGCCCTCAAAAGTGCCTCACAAATATCTTCACTATCTGTACAATCCGCATTGATAAATGAGGTTGACCATGGAATTTCAGTACTTCCAATCAAAGGAACACCTTGAGAAGTTAGGTCAGCACCCACAATGTTAAAAGTTTCTGAGAAATTACATTGCATACCAATGTCCATTTGAGAACACAACTGTAAAAATTCTTCTCTAGGAGTCCATTGATGATTGATTAATGTATGGCCTCTTCCATAGATTTGCTGAAATAATCCTTTGAGATTATTGATATTGGCATTACCATTCATTTCAATACGACCAGCATTTACATGGAATCGTAATTTCTTTCCAACTCTTTCAGCAAATTCAATAGCAGCAAATGCTTGCACTAAATGATTTTTTAATGGACGAATTGCACCAAAACAAGATACATCAACCCATTCTTTATCTTTGTTGAATTGTTTTGTTTTGTATTCTTGTGGATAAAAATTAGGTAAATAAATTACTTTATCTGTACCCAAATAGAGTTGAATTTCTCTCAACATTCTAGGTGCATTACAAGCAATCTTAACATTCTTAAATGTTCTATAATCGCCTAGCCAATCCATGGCCATTCCTTCTCCTGCCATAAAAGGCATTTCAGAATGTAAACGAACAATCCATTGAACACTTGGATGTAACTTTTGAAGAATGGAGAATTTAGTAGGAACAACCCATAGTGCCTCAATGATTACATGAGTGGGTTTGTGTTTAGATACAAGTCTATCGATACAATTGTTATCAACAGCAACTTCAAGAACAGAATTAAATCCTGCTTCAACCAACATATCATTCATAAATTTGGCAGAGTTATATAAACCTGTACTCAAACCAATGTGTGAATGTACTTTAGCGTTGTAATCTTCTCTGCGTTTTAGTATGAATAATATTTTGGACATAACGAACCATTATAAGTTTTTTGGATTAAAATTTTATTTATGCCATCATATTATTTCGGTTTTGTTACCGACCACGACCTGCTTTACGCATTACAGTATTTTTGGGAACAAATTTTTGAGTTTGTTTTGGTGCTGGCTTTTGTGTTTGTGGCTTAATTGGTGTTGCAGGCTTTTTAGTTTCACTCATAATATCTCCTTGTTGGTTGCGGATCCTGGAGTTGCACCAAGAACTAAAGATTATGAGTCTTTTGTGATTCTATTTCACCAATCCGCTGTTATATTTTACTAAATGGATTATGAAGTTAATCATAATACTATAAAGGACTTTAAATGTTAAATTGTGTCATATGTTCAAATAAACTTAAAGGTAAACAAACAAAATTTTGTAGTTTGCCTTGTAAAAATACTTCTACAAACTTGAAAAATCAATCCTATACAAACCAAAGAGAAAGAGGATTAGATGTTAAAACCAAATTAATTAAATTAAAAGGATCTTGTTGTTCAGTATGTGGTTACAATAAAAATTATGCTGGTCTTTGTTTCCATCACCTAAAAGATAAAAATTTTCAAATAGATATGAGAAGATGTTCCAATACAAAATGGGAAATTTTGGTCGAAGAAGTTGAAAAGTGTATGCTACTTTGTCACAACTGCCACATGGAAATTCACTATCCTGTATATTCCATTATATAGACATTATTGAGAATACTGTTTCGTGTTTAAGATAATTCAACCGACCCTTTACAGGATTATTTCGGTATTATAGGTCTCTCCTGTGTTCGTCTTGCTGCGTCAGCATACAGCGTTCTCAGATACCTGAGGATTACTACCAGGATGATGTCCTTCCCTAACAGTTGGGATTGCTTACTCTTTTGCCCACATTCTCAATAATGGAGCGGGATATTGGAATTGAACCAATGACGAAAGGTTGGAAACCTTTAGTTTTACCACTAAACTAATCCCGCAAAAACTGGAGCGGTGGTCTGCTTTGCTCAGATAATCTAAGAGGGTATCTCAAATCGTGCTATCACACACCGCATATTCAATACTATAACATTACTTATACACAAAGTCAATAACTTTATGTGGTAAATTTGGTGCATCAGGAAAGATTCGAACTTTCGTAGCCAGAGGCGATTGATTTACAGTCAATTGGTTTTAACCACTCACCCACCGATGCATTTTTGGCTCCCCGAGCTGGGCTCGAACCAGCGACCTACGGATTAACAGTCCGGCGCTCTACCAACTGAGCTATCAGGGAATAAAACATTTATTATACTACACAAAAGAATTCCTGTCTAGTAACTTTTTGGTATACTTGGCATCCCGGTACGGATTCGAACCGCATCTTTTGGTTTTGGAGACCAATGTGCTACCGTTAACACTACCGAGAACTCGAAAAAAAACCCTAGAGATTAGTCTAGGGTTTTATTATAACAGACTTAATTTATTTTATCAAGTCCAAACCCTAAAGTTTTCAAATTTACATGGATTATTTTTACTTAATTCACGGTAAAATAATGAATTGGTATCTTGTGATGGTGTCCAATTAGACATTACCGACACCAAAGGTTCCCAATACATATCACCAATTGCCAAAATTTCTTCAAATGGTAACATTTCAGGTTCAATATATCCTTCTCTTGGGTGATTAATCATCCAAACAATAGCACCTAACATGGAGCCTGCAACTTGTATTGATGTAGCATTTTCACCTTCAACAAGTTTACGAGCACCATGAATATCTAATTGTGATCCGTGCCAAAAGCAGAATCCATCACCAATCAATAGCACACCTAACTCATCCATACCCGAAACAATTTCATCTTTTAAAATACGATGGTCTCTTTGTAAGTCTAATTCGTTACCACGCATCTCATGTAAAGAAGCAAGAGCTGCATCACATGGTTGATAAACATAATAAACGGATGGTCTAAATGATTTGTCTTTTGTTTCAAAATATTGGCTTAGTGTAACAGACTCAGAGTGCTGAATACAATAACCATTATATTGTCCACCATCAGGTACCCATGAACGCATTAGTGTTGTACAACCAGGTTGCATTAAGTATGCTACATTACCCTGTGAACGACCACCTTCTGGATGTTTATCTTCGTGTGTACCCCAACCCATCTCTGTAGGTGCACGACCTTCTGCCCAAAAACCTTCACATGACCAAGTATTAGTAAATTCATTTTTGGTTTTTGGCTCATCAATAACTTGTTGGTCACGTTCAGCAATATGAATCACTTTAACACCAAGTGATTTCATCAACTGAGCCCATTCTTCTTTTGTTTTTGGTGTTGTAACTTTTTTGCCTTGTTTCTTGGCAAGTTGAAGTAAAGCACGTTTGGTCAAATGAGTAACATAACCAGGATTTGCACCATGAGTTACACAGCAAGTAGGTGCATCATGTAAATATTTGTCCATTGCTTCACGAACAACTTTATGTGTGTGAAACAAAGTTCTATCAGCAGTATTAGGAATGGTTTCATCAGGATCATGTTCCCAACGCTCAAGTGATGTATCAATTTCCATCACTCCGTTTTCCATACACCATTCTAAAAGTGTTTGTGCTTCGATGTTTAATGAAGCATTGATAATCATATCACCTTCACCAACATATTTGGCTAACTCTTTTTTGTAATTACTTGGTTTGATTTCTTGGCGCACATAGTTTACACCAGAACCAGCATGACGGCGCAAGAACAATGCTCTATGGTCATCACGTTCCAATACTGTAATGTTCTTTGGTTCTACAACTAGGTGGCGGAGAATGATAGGAAGAATTGACTGTCCGACAGAACCATATCCAATGATAAGAATCTTACCATCAAATTGTGCATACTTTTCATATTTGGTTTTATCGAATTCTTTAAATGGTTGTATAGGCATAGTAACTCGTCTAAAAAATTAATTTATAGAGTTATTTATGCTATCCTATTTCCATCCTAAAGGTTTTGGAATAATTGGATCTTCAGGATTGCTTACTCCTTCAAATACTTCCCAAAGTTTTTCTTTGATGGCGAATTGAGCAAATAACCCTATTTCTGTGCCAAAGGCTTCTATTTCCCACGGCTGAACCCAATAATCAATATTATCAGAATCAACTCTCAGGCCTTTCCAACGAGTTAATGTTTCATTAGTTTCATTGTAGGCAAATTGTTTGATGTGGGTCATTTCGTGGGCAAGAGCTTTTAATATTTCTTTTGCTGAAATGTTTGGATTTAACTCAATCTCAAATTCTCTTGCTTTACGACTTTCATTATACTCCAGAATGGAAGCATAACCATAAACATCTATTTTTGAATAAAATTTAATTTTAATATAGATGTTTTCTAACATCTTAGGCGTCATGAGTTGTTCGGCATAGAATACTGCCGCTCTTTTGACGTAAGGTCGGAATAGTTTTTTATCGGGACAACCAACTATACTCAGCTGCATTTGGGTTTCTCCTTAGTAAATTGACCCAATACAACACTATTTATGACCTTACTTCATTTCACCTGGTGAAACGACTTCAACTTCAATACCACATTTCTCAAGAAAATCAATACCTTGTGTATCTCGGTATGAGTTTCGGTAATAAACTTTTTTTACTCCAACGGTATATACTTGTTTGGCACAATCTATACAAGGAGCATGGGTCAGGAACATCGTGGAACCATCTCCAGACTCACTACTTTTGGCCAGCTTGGCGATGGCATTGGCCTCTGCATGAATCACCTCAGGTTTGGTTTTAGATTTAAACCAGTCTCCTTTATCAGTTTTGGTATATCCTAAACCAATCATGTCGGTACCTAGAACATCATCACCCAAAACAAAAAAGGTATTTTCACACTCATTTGTCCAACCGGATGGCATACCATTGTAACCAATACTGATAATTCGGTCATCTTTTACCACGATGGCGCCTACTTGAAGTCTTTTGGCTGATGATAGTTTTGCAAATCTTTCAGCCACATCCATGTAGGCAAGAATAAACTTATTCTTCATTATAAAACGTAATAATCTTCTTTACCTACACCACAATCAGGACATTGAAAATCTTCTGATAAAGTTTCCCATTTACCTTCTACTTCTTCATTATGGACATGACCACAAACTACACAAATATGTTGTTGATTTTCCATTATAGATTCTCCATATTTTTTGCATATTCAAGAATAGCTTCAGCAAACATAACAGGAAAATCTGCTCTTCCCCCAGCCATTGTTATACCTTCGGCTCGACCTGTAATCTGTAGATAGATATTGTGGATTACTTCTTTACTCATTATAGATTCTCCAAAACTTGTTTATAGGCATTAGCATGACGCTCTTCAACTTTAGCAAGAGCAGCAAATCGTTTTTCGGCTTTGAGAAGAACTTTTTTAAATTCTTCTGCGTGTTGTTTAGATTCTTCAATCTGTTCTGTAAATTCTTTACTTGCAATTGAAAGACCTTCACCAAAAGCCTGATTTCTAAATTGTGGATACATTGTGGTGAATTCATATGTTTCACCCTCAATTGCTTTTTCTAAACATTCTTTTGTTGATGGTTTACCAATCAACAATTCAAGATGTCCCCAAGCATGAAGAATTTCTTGGTCTGCTGTGTGTTCAAAATGTTTAGCAACATCTTCAAATCCTTCTCCACGAGCAATCTTGGCAAAGTAACGGTACTTAATGTGTGCCATTGATTCGCCAGCTAAAGCACTCTCAAGATTTTTTAGTGTAATACTCATAATTTCTCCATAAAAGTTAATCGTATAATTATCTAGTACGAAAAACTGTAAAATTAGTTATTTAATATATGATATATTCTAATGATTGTTATTGATAAAATCGATTACCATTGGCCATCATCAAACCATACACGAATAGTGATAGGCAACAACTCCAAAATGAAAGCATCTTGTTCCCAAACTTCTTGATTACGATACATTTGGCAGGCAATTCTCCAATGAAATGGATTTAACTTAATGATGATATTACAACCAGAATATTTTAACCAGTTCATGATATTTTTAAAAAGTGTTTTGCAAGTTTATCTTTTAACATAGAAGGCATATCAACATAAGGCCACTCCAAATGAAAAGGACATGGAACACCACCCCATTTATATTCACTTAAAAAAGTTTTCACAATTTTAATATCATCTTTATTACTAGGATCAAACTGACGTTTTTGGTACATACCAAACATTTCCAAACGATTACTCATTTCACAAACTCCAAATTTTCTTTACGCATATAAAAAGTCTGTTGTAGTTTTGATCCATCAGGACGAATACGCACAACAGGAATGAAAGTAACACCGTCAATCTCTTTGGTTTCCCAATTTGACCAGGTGTAATAGATTTCGGAGTTCGTTTTGGAACGAACTTTTTTTATAATGGCTTTTCCGCCAGTATAACCGGGTCTTAGATTTTTTTTCATGATATAATTATAACTCAAAGAAAGGGACCAGTCAAGGCCCCTTATATTATTTACCGTTTGGGTAGTTCAACTGTTCCCATTCTTCATCTGTAACAGGCCACCAGTTCATTTTTTACCCGAACCAGTATTTACAAATGCATACATCTTTTCTGCGGCAGATAGTACCTCATCAAGACCTGGGAATGTTGGCATACCAACTGTGGTAACGATTTGACCAGTTTTTTCATCACGTTTAGCACTCATTTCCCAACCGGCAAACTTAGAGTGATATTCCTCGGTAATAAGACCTCTGGCCATATCGAGGACTTCTGTACGGATTTCATAACCGTTTTTGTTGAATTTAACTTCTGGAAGTTGCGGTTTGATATCTTTCATCATTTTATTTCCTTTGTGTGTGTGTGTTTAAAATGTGACACCTACGGCATCACAAGTATATTTATAACATATTTCTACTACTTTGTCAATAGGCCCCTGGTTTTTTACCAATTGAATATTTGGCAACTAATCCCCAATCATCTTTTTCCTTGTGGGAAAGTATCTTAATCTGTGATAGGAAAATAGGTGGTGGAGTTTCAATCTGCTTAATGTTTACCACTTTTACTAAGCCCCAATCTTGTAATAACTTCACAATAGCATTCCTACGAGATAAATCGTTTTCGGAGATGTCCGTTGGTTTTCCATCCAAAGCAAATAATTCTTTAAAGTGGACAATTGCGTAATGTCCACGTTTATGTAAAATATGACATGATTGGTACAGTATTCTGTCTTTTTTGGATGCCACTCCAATACGGGTAAGAGTTTCACGAACCTTTAAAAAATCATCTTTTTCATCGATTGTCACTTCAACACCATGACCTAAAAAAATATCAAATTCACTCATTTTTTATCCTTATTATTTTTGTGAAATATTCTTTTGTTCAAATTATTTTTCCATGGCAACATTTGTAGATTATTTTTAGAAGCACAATCTTCAACGGATACACCAGAACAAAAACATTCCGAAACACCTTTTATGTGGTCTAATTGATAGCCACCATCAGCACCACATAAAGTCCTTGGGAACTTTTCAGGATTGATTTCATTACTATATTTAGAATATTCCATTTCTGTCAAATAACGGACTTTCCTACAATATTTTTTATACTCATTGGTATTGTAGTTTCGTTTAATATTGAATTTTTTCAACCATCGATTCAATGAAGATATAGTTTTAATCTGTAAGTCTTGAATGATATCTCGGTTACTATAACCCTTATCGATCATTTCTTGTAACTTTTCTTCTTTCAAATCATATTTTCTATTATTACCACCACCTTGTGTTCGCCTCATTAATCCAAAATGGTCTATCCATTTTCTAACTCTTAATTTATTACAACCATAATAATCGCCTAATTCTTGTTGGCTCAAGGTTTCATAAAGTTTAGAAAATTCTTCTTTGTCTGGATATTGATTATATTTAATTTTGTTCGTCATATTTGAGCCTTTAAAGTATACCTATATTTATAATAATTATACTTTATAAAGAACTATTTTTTAACTCCACCCTTCTCTACCTTATTCTTTATTTCCTCCAGTTGTTCAATAGTAAGAATACGAAGTGATTCTTTAGCTTTTTCGTTGGAAAAACCAAAATAAACTTTTACACATTCCAAATCTTTATTAGAATCTATTTTTTGCCATGGCTGAAATTTTCTTTTCATTGACCGAATCGTACCAAGAAGATACTGGTATTGCATATCCGGATCTAATGAGGAGTTGATGTTCAATTCATTCACATAAAGCACGCAATCCATGTGATAGGACAAGGCTCGGTTGATTATGAAAGGCTTGTATTCCTTATAATCAATCTCGTCACGGAAGACAGATTTTTTAGTTTGTAGTATAGATGGCAGAATTTCTTTAAATAAATCTGGCATCTTAGAACTCCGAAACAGTATATTTTTGAAGCTCTCTGATTTCTTCATCCGTGATTTTTTTAACTGGTCGTAAAGCAAGTTGTTCTCGGTCTATCAACAACATAACTCTACCATCTTTTGTAGTATAATTTCTGGTTACAAATTCGGTTGGATCAACTTCAAAAATCCAACCACCCCACTTATCTTTATTTCTCAAAGGAGGTACTGAAACAAAATAAACAATATCAACCGAGCGACATTTTCGTAGTTGATTTGGTTTAAAAGTAAAAGCATTCTGCATAACAAAAGGAACTTGAGTTTTCACTTCTACCTTTTTATCTTCAACCAGTAAATCTTTTTCAGAATCAAATTTATCAATGGATGACTTAACACGATAACCGGCTTCACTTAACATATTGATGACTATTTTTTCGCCAGCTAATCCTAGCTCATTCATCATTTCTTCTTTGGTCATCTTTTTCATTTGAACTCACAATCTACCATGATTTCGGTTAAACAAGCAATCATATTAATTTCATGGTCAGCAACGAAAGCGGATTGATATTGATACTTAGCTAAATGAAGAACCAATTGTGGTACTGAATTTGGTTTTAATGATTCATAAAGAGTATCATAAAGTTTACGATAAATCTTGGCTGGGTCATTATCTAGATTATTAGAAACCCATTTACGAGTTGATGCAAAGTCTTTTGATTTTAAGGATGTAACCAAAGCGCCAAGTTGTACATCAGCAATATTGGTAAGAATACCTTTATCGATAACTCCAGAAACGGCATATCTCTGCAATTCATTAAGAACTCTACGATTGTCTGGAAAGTGTTTGGTGATAACTGCCGCAACGACCTCTTTATCATACTTTACTCCTTCTTGTTCGAGAATCCATTCAACACGTTTAAAGAAAGCCGCAGCCATCTTTTGTTTAGAACCATTAATCTTAAAGTCAATAACTGAACACCGAGAATGAATCGGATCAATGATACGATTTTTAAAATTACATGTAAAGATAAATGAACAGTTTGAGGAGAACTCCTCGATGGCACCACGCAACGCTGGTTGAGTTGAATTAGGATTTAGATAGTCTGCTTCGTCAATGATAACAACTTTGCGGCCACCAGCGAGTGAAACCGATGAGGCATAGTTCTTAATTTTATTACGAAGAACATCAATACCAGACTCATCAGAACCATTAATAACAATGTAATCACAACCAACTTCTTGACAGAGAGCTTTTGCGATTGTAGTTTTACCAACGCCGGCACTACCCGAAAGTAAAAGGTTCGGTATTTCTTTTCTAGAGACATAATCCATAAATGTGGATTTGATTGCATCCGGTAGGATACAATCTTCCACTTTGCTTGGTCGATACCTTTCGACCCACAATAAATGTTCCATCACAAACTCCCATAATATATTAAACTACTTATTTTACTTCCGTAATACCTTCAAATAATGCTTCAAATTCTTTGAACTCATCAACCTCAGTTTGTAAAGATTGATTGAATTGAACTTTAGCCATTCTTTTAATAATCTTTTTAGGAATTTTTAGATTATCAAAAGTAACATCAACGATTTCTTTGACTTGCTTTTGCTTCATCTGAATACTCATTTGGTGTTCATTGATTTCGTTAATTGCACCTTTAAGTTGTTTCAGTTGTTTATCATCAAAGGTTCCGTAAAGTGTTTGAACTACTGGCATTATTTTGCTGCCTGTAATTGACCAACAACCTCAACATACGATTCTTCAGCAACTAAGTTGCCGTTTACTAAACCGATAATTGTACGACCAGCATGTTCACCTTCAACGGCTTCAAATACTGCCACAACAAACTCAGGGTTAACAGCAATACTATTTTTAGTAACTGCATCTGTAAAAGTTAACATCATTTTTTATTCTCCAATTTTAGTTTCTTTAGCCTCAAATGCAATCCAGTATTGAATATCATCTTTGGTATTTTTAAAATGTCCGATGCCTTTGAATGAAATCTTGACATCATACGATCCAGAAATTAACTTAATATTTTCTGTTTTGAATACAATGGAATATTTTTTTCCATTACCTTCACCAACTTCAACGGTGTTTGTGTGTGCTGCATTATTGCTAGCATCAAACGAAACAATGCTAATAGTTTCACCATCAGAATTAACAGCAATATGAGGTGAAGATAAGATGCTTGATGCTTTCATAATTGCATCATAATCTTCAGCAGTTAAAGTAAATTCACAATCAACTGATGGAAGTGTGATTTCTTTTTCTGGTGGAGTAACAATCATTTCTTTAGCCGTCATACGATAATTACTTGAACGCTTACCGTTCTTGAAGATTACATCAGAATCGGTAAAATCAATTTCAGAATCTTTATAAAGACCATGTACAGACAAAAACTCATTCAAATCATAGATGCAAAATTCTTTTGGAAAATCATCTTTTAATTGAGCTTGTGCCAATACAGTCTTACTAGAAGATACTGTGCTAAGTTTCTTGCCTTTTTTGAATTGAATACCTTGGTTGATGCTTGAAAAGTTCTTCAATACGGTTAGTGTTTCATTTGACAACTTCATTTGCTTCTCCATTATTTAAAAAATCAATTGTATCATGTTCATACAAAAACATCAAGCAGCACATTGCGTGTGCTAAGTGATTCTTACCAGTTTCTTGGTCATTTTGTTCACCAGATTTCCAAGCCCATAGATGCCGTTGTGCGGCATCAAAGTATCTGCGCTTAGAATCTGGTACCCATTTCCAATTATCTGGTTCATACTTCTGTGCACCAAAAGTTAAAATCTCTACTGTTGCTTTTAATGCGTTTGGTGGTACTAGACCATACTGCAATTTACCGCCATCGAATTTACGACCACCTGTGGAAGCCGTCTGTGATAATGTTACTGCATTGAGTTTATTTTCTGTATCAGTTTTATCAACAGCTGCTGTTACAGTATCATCACTATGATATTCCCAAGGATAAGCAGACATTACATTTCACCTACAAAATTAGCAACTGCTGGCATATCTCCTTGGAAATGGTATGTGCCAATGTGTGATGTTTTCATCCAAGGACAAAGATGGATTTTACCACCAATTTTACGCCACATTTGGCAGAACATATAATCTTCTGAAAGATAACGGTCAGAACCGCCACCAGTAATTGAATCTTTAGAATCAATAACAGTATCAAAGAAAGCATGAATGTAACGAGAGCCATCAAAGTGTGCTTGACCTACATGGTCAGGTTTATAACGAATTGATGGATACGCTTCTTCCATTTTCTTAAACACTTCACGTTTAATCATCATGAATCCAGTACCAATCTCTAGCACTTCAAGTGGTTCTGTTACAGAGAATTGTGCAGTACCTTTAACTGGATTAAAAACATAATCACCAGTAACTTTTTCCAACATTTGTGGATCAATATCGGGATTCTTTTCTACTGCTTTCTTAACTGAACGCCACTTGATGGCTTTCTTAGGATAAGGACCACCAGATACATCTTTGTCCATCGCCAATAATGCGATAACATCTTGTGGATTAAAATGAATATCCGAATCAATGAACAACATGTGTGAACATTCGGAACGATGGATATATTCGTCAACAAGATAATTTCTTGCTCGTGTAATTAGGGACTCATTAAACAAAAATGAGAATTTGATTTGTATGCCATATTGCATACAGAGACCTTGTAAATCAAGGCAAGCTTTCATATACAATCCGTGATTCATACCGCCATACATTGGTGTTGCTACAAACAGACTCTTAGTTTGTAAATCTTCTTTTTTGATTGAAATTTCCATTTGTGTTCCAAAAATATAAAAAAAGGGGAATCACCTTTCGGTGAAACCCCACATCAAACTACATTAGGCAGTTAGTGAATAACCAGACTTCAAAGCAGCTTTAACGAGGCCTTTAGTTGGTGTACCCAAACGGTAGAAAGAAACTTTCTGACCATCAACAGTTTTAGAGTTAGTGTAGATAACGTTGCCTTCTTGACGGAGTTCGTCAATACGAGCAGCAACATTAGTAATACCGAAACGGCGTTGAGCTTGTTTGGTTGTAAAAGTGTTGTAGCCAGAGGTTTGTTTCAAAGCGGCCAACATCTTTTGTTTAGCGGATAATTTCATTGTAATACTCCATAGTAAGTTAAAATAAATCCTTGCCTTAAGCAAGTTCACACAGTATATCATTTATATATGTGTGGTGTCAAGTATATTTGTGGTATACTTAAATTAGTACCGAATTTCCATATACATCAACGATACCCTGTTCTTTCGGTTTTCCTCCATCAAAAGGATTTGGAGATATATCTTGTGGTAAAAATCCAATAAATTTTACCGGATGGTTTTTAATCACATCTTCCAAACTAACTTTAAAACCTAATTTTTCCATTTCATATTTTAAAGTTTCACAATCTTCCAATAAAAATTTATCAAAAGATTCTTTATATTTCAATCTCTGTTTGTGTAATTTTGGTGCTTCCAATGGTGAAGAAATCCAAGCATAAAATTCAACAGGAACACCACCATACTCTCTCGATAGAATCTTACCCTCATACAAAGAACCTCTTGGGGTTTCTTGACTGGAAATATATCCAAGCTTTTTTGATTGACTAAAACGCAAATCACCTTTAATAGGTAAATTAAATTTTTGAGCTACTTCAGAAGTACTATTTTCACCTTTACCTGCATGATAACACAATAAGGTGGATGAAATTGAAACATGTCTGCGAACTCTATTAAAAATAGTATTTTGATTTTTTTCTGTTTTGTCTGCTGCTACAACTTTAATGAAAGATTTTATATCAGAATCTTCATTAGTAATTTCTTTATTGGTAATAGCTTCTTTGATTTGTTTAACTAAATCATCTAAAGTATTGGGTATTGCAGGAGTAAAAACGTGGTTTGTTGTTAATCTGTGGATCCTTTCATCTTTAGGAGAATCAAATTCAACAACATCGTATATCATTGATTCCCATCCGGCTTGTTCTGCTGCAGCATTACGATGATAACCAGACAATCCAATAAAACGATTTTTATTGTTTGGATCAACCTTTACTGTGGGTGGTGTACAAGTATGAATGAATCCGTTGACAATGAATGAATCACGAATTTCTGGAATTTTTTCTGCTACAATATTTAATAATCGTGGATTATTTTCTTTTGGATATGTAACATCCTCTCCACGTTTTAAAACAATTCGTTTAACGTGTTTAACGCCATTTTGAAATTTTGGAGGACACAACTCTAAAGACTTTCTTACATCAAATAATGCTTTCATTTACTTCTCCTTTAATTAATTAGAACATCTAAATTAATACTACCAGACACAACTCTACTGAGAATATGTCCTTACTGCTTACCGACCAACCTGACCCAAGTATTTCGCTTTGGTATCTTCCCACGATAGATAAATCAAATCATCATAGAAAAGAGATTCATAAGAAACGGTATTCTTCTTTTGTAATTGCCGAATACGACCTTTGGCATACTTTGTTTTCCAAATATCAGATAATGCTTCTTCACTGGTATCAAAGGACTTTACCAAATTAGTATCTGTAATTTCTTTACGAAGAAACTCATTTGTATTATTATACAACGGACTAAAATAAATGCCACGTTGATGTTCGGTACGAATCAGTTGTTTTGGTATCTGTAATTTAGAGTACGCAAAGTTCAATGAACGATTCTTATGGTCACGTTTAAGTGGAAGACCTTGTTGATTCTTTGCTTCCCACCATTCAAAATATTTACGAGTATGATTCTCTTTAATCCAATCAAACACTAATTTCTTAGTTGCTCTTGATGGTTCAAATGCAACTGAACCTGATGAAAATCCCATTGGATTCCAATGTTCCAGTCCATCGTATTGAGATAGACCACCTGATTTTGTTTTGCCGTAAAGAGAAGTTGTGGTAACTCCAGCAAGAACATCTCCATATTGTCGTTTCCAATCTTTCTGTACTGTGTCTGATAAACACATTAGTGCCAACAATTTACCACCCATGTAATTAAAACCAAGTGGTTGTAAAGGAACGATGGTGGATCCAATCGCAGTATGATTAATCATATGTTGTTGTGTCTTAATATCTCTCGACCATCCGATTGCATTATCTCTTGGAGTCAAGTCCAGGAAGTCTGAGGAGATACAGATAACACCAAGATATTTACCTGTTACTTCATCGGTAAGAATGTAGAATAGATTACGACCAATGTTAGAATTGTTCTTCATGGTTGATGAGAATGTTCTAATGGCATTCCAAGTTTCGGCATCAGGACCATTTGAAAGAACCATAACAGGTTTTAATTTCTCATAATCATCAGGTGATTCTGGCATCCAAAAGTTTGCTTTAACTTTATCGACCAGTTTCCTTTGCTCAGGATCAACCATCATTACTTCTGAACCCCACAATGTAGAAACATCATGTACAGGATATCTTTCTTTTACTTCACACCATTTTTGGTATAGAGTATATTCACGAACATCCATTTGAGAAGCATAAGTTAAATCTTTGATGAGAACTTCTTTCATCGCTTCTTCATCAATGTGTTCAAATGTGGTGTTCTTTTCAGACCACTCTTTCCATTGCTTTTCTACATATTCAATAGGTGTTGCCATTATTTTTTTAGACCAATTTTCTTCAATATTTTGTTTCGCTTCTTCATGCCTTGTTGCAAGGCCAAAGGTTTTACTCTTTGAGTATACACGATACCATTCAAATGGTCAAGCTCATGTTGGAAAACTCGAGCAGATATGCCAGTAAGTGGTGTTGTTTGTACGTTACCTCTATAATCTTGGTATTCAACCACAATAGATGCTGGTCTGGTAATATTAAAACCTAAAAGTGGAAACGATAAACAACCTTCTACCATGTGTGCTTCACCTTCGGATGAAATTATTTTTGGATTAAAAAATGCCACATAGTTATCTTCAGCACCACATACAAATACACGATGCCTAAAACCACATTGATTGGCAGATAATCCATAACCTTTATAATGTTTACAGGTTTCTACCAAAGAAGAAGCAAACTCACCAGGATTAACAGGCGGATTATTAAAATCAAATTCTGGTAATGCTTCTTTGAGAATTGGATGATTCTCTGGCACTAAAGGAAACAAAGGAACTTTAACAGTTTCCGTTTTTTTGGTTTCTAAGGCTTGTTCTGTATTATACTTAAAGATTTCATCATTCTCTTTTGAAAATATTACGGTATCTTGATGTTTCTCACTCATTTTGTCCATCCTTTATAAACATTTCTTTTACCATTCCAAACTTCAGACATGGCTCCTTTATTCAAATCATTATTTTTGCAAAATTCGGTTAACCCAAAAACCGAAACTTTTTCACCCAACGGAGAAATAAACGTATATTGTTTTTTTAATTTGCTTTTATGTTCTTCCGTTTTTGGTTTTTTTAATTTATTAATGGTCTCTTCGGAATAGACTCCAGTTTTATTTTTATTCCAAGGTATATTTCCTAATTTTTTTTTACTTAAAACCTTTTTAACTTCATCAGTATGGGTTTTATTAAACATAGGATTATTTTTACCTAACATACTTTCACTTTTATTTTTTATCCATTCATTAGTATGCTTTTTGCCATACATACCATTCATGGTTCCATACATAGGACCTCCGGTACCACCACGATGTACATTATAATCTGGTTTTAATTCTTCAATCAATTGTATTTCACAATTAATGGCGTCATTTTTATTATCAAAATCGTATAATAATTCAATTTTAAAATTATCAACTCCATATTTTTTGATGGCTGATACGACTGGCATTTTAGTTGTTGTTGCTTTAATGTGTAATTTAAATCTTTTTTCTAAGGTTAATTTAGTATATCCAACATAAAAATGTCCATTAATTTTGTTAGTAATTTTGTATATTTTATAAGTTTTCATATAATTATTGAAATTGAGTTATCGCTACTATTTATTTAGTAATCTTCACTTTTCAATAACGGAAAAATTGTTCTTTTTGGTAAAACGAATAACGCTTCTGAATTTATCAAACATTTGGTCGGACTTATGGCTAATAACAAAAACATTGGTGTCTGGCGATAAATCTTTCAATAAACCCATCAGAAGTTCAACGGAAGCTGTATCCAAACTACTATCAAAAACTTCATCTAAAATTAACAAGTTGGTATTTGTTGAATTTTTTAACTTGGCTATTTGCCTCCATGTGAATAAAAGTGCCAAATCAATTTTTTGTTTTTCACCTTCTGAGAAGTTGGCATAACCAAAATCATCACGGTGTCTTGATTTAATTGTTTCTTCAAAGTTCTCATTGATATTAAAGTTCACAAAGAAATCCATGGCACTCAAATACTTGTTAATCAATTTATTCATAATTGGTAAGTATTGACGGATAATCTTTGTTTTAATACCAGTATCTTTTAATAAAGAACCAGCAAAATCGTAGTATTGTTTTTCTGTTGCCAATTCTTCTTGCTTTTTAACTAAAACTCCAAGTTCAGTTTTCAGTTCTTTTAGTTTAGCATTATCTTCAACAAGCGAGTCTTTCTGTGCAGACAAAGATTCAATCTCTTTTTGGATTTTAGTAATGTAAGCATTGACCGCTGATATGGTTGAATTGTGTTTAACGATTTCATTATTGTGTTCCTGAATATGCTTAACTATTTTTTGGATTTCTTGGATCCTTTCATTTGCCTTTTGGATTTGAGTTTCGATGTCTTTAACTGCAACTCCAATTTCTCCTTTTGTTTTATGGATTCCACTAAGCTGGCTACGTCTGAAGGAGTCAGCGATACCTTGCTTACAGGTTGGACAGTCGTGGTTTTCTTCATAGAATTTCTCCTCTTTTTCTAATTTCTTTAGTTTGGATTCTAATTTGGTTTCTAACTGTAACAACTTGGAACTTTTCTTTTCTGTTGCCAATCTATCGGCAATCTTTTTATTCAACACATCAATGTGTTTTTGGATTAGTTCCACATCTCTCTGTAAAGTAAATGTTTGGTGTATGCTTTCTTCAACTTCTTTTTTCTTCTTGGCAATTTCTTCTTCAGAACGATTCTTGTGTTCTTCGATACTTTGTTTTTGGAAGTTAATTCTTTCTGAAGTTAAATCCATTTCATACTTGGTCTTTGTAGAAGCATCTTTAATCTCCGACATCTTCTCTTTTACTAATCCATTCATTGAGGAAAAAATACCAATGTCCAACAAATCTTCAATAATGTTTCGTCTATCAGCAGGAGATAATTGCATGAACGGAACAAATGATGCTGAACCTAATATGACTACTTGAGTAAAGGATTTAAAGCTAAGTTTAAGAATATTCTTTTCTAATACTTCTTGGTAATCTCTAGCTGCTGCATCCTGATTCATCAATACATCATCACAATAGATTTCAAACACATTAGGTTTAATACCACGGATAACTTTGTAATATTTCTTACCAATGGAAAACTCTATCTCAACCACAGCAGCTTGCTGATTGATAGAATTTAATAATTGTGGTTTGTTAATTTTACGAAATGGTTTACCAAAAAGACCAAAACACAAGGCATCCAAAATAGTGGATTTACCTGCACCATTATTACCAATGATGAGTGTGTTTGATGATTTAGTAAAGTTAATTTCGGTAAAACTTGCTCCGGTGGATAAGAAATTCTTCCATCGGACCTTTTGGAATATAATCATTCAACACCCATTCTATTTTTTCGCTTTGTTTCTTTTATTTTATCAATAACTTCTTGTGGTCTTTTTACGCCTTTTAATGCAAGGCTCATTTTTAATTTAGTTTCATTTGACGGTTTTTTACCCAAATGTGAATCTCTCAACTTTTGTCTAGTTTCCTCAGAAGGTTTCTTTCCTGTGGCCAAAATAGACATTTTTATTTTTGCTTCATCGGTATGTAAACGTCCGGCCGAAGATAATCCAATTTTTTTCTTGGTTTCATTGGATAATTTTTTACCTATGTTACCCAATTTGATTTTTTCTCTTATAATTTCTTCTTTGTTCATTCTACCCGATAATCCCTGCCAAGCAATATAATCTTGCCATTTACCATAATTTTCATATAATATACGATGTGCTGTCGCATGTTCTTCTACCGACAATTCAATTAAATTGGATATATCATTGGTACCGCCCATATGTTTAGGTATAATATGATGTTTGTGTTTCATGCTTGTTCTTGATTTAACGCCTCAATATATAACTCTTTCATTACAGTTTTGAGTTTATTATTATCAATATAATCTTCTTTGATGCCTTCCACAAAATTATTAATTATAGTCAAAGTGTCCTGCGCTTGGTCAAGTATATCATCTTCTACACCTTCCGTCAAGTCTGTAAAGTCCTCGGCAATGGTAACATCGATTGGATTGACCTCATATAACTTTGCCATAAACTTATCAAACAGATAGGGATTGGTTTTGTTAATTACCACAACTTTAACATAGGTATTGGTAAACTTAGTTAAGTCTTTATTATTAATTTCGGTAATAGATTCTTCTTTATCATCATAAATGATACGGTGGAACATTACATTTGGGTTTTGAATAAACTCCAAATTGCGAGTGGACAAATCAAACAAGTGAAATCCTCTAGGATCATTATAATCTTGCCAAGTAAGTTCGTAGGGGTTTCCGAGATACTTGATATTATCTTGAGAAGAACGGTGATGGTAATGGCCAGAGAATACACAATCAAAGCGATTAAAAATTCCACGGTTTAATCCTTCCTGTGATGGCATGCCACGATGCATGGCAAAGCCTGAAATTTCAAAATGTCCCATACAAATATCAGCATCGGTCTCTTTAATAGTTTGGATGGAGTCGCTGTAATTTTCAGGACAAATCCAAGGCATCATACAGATGGCAGTATCTTTCACATCAATTGTAGTGGGTTCATCAATGACTTGAATATTGGTATACTCTCTGAGTAATAGGTCCGGAGAATTTATTTTATTCGTATTTTTATATGAGGTATCATGGTTACCCACTAAAATATATGTTTGTATATTTCGTTTGGCTAGTTGATCAAAATATATACTTTTAGCTTTATTCCAAGTAACAAAGTTGATATATTTTCTTCTATCAAAAGTATCACCAAGCATCAATACTGTATCAATGCCTTCTTTATCCAATGTTGGAAAAAAAGTATCCCGATAAAACTTTTCATAATAATCTATAAAATTTAAACTGTCGTTTCTTGCACCCCAATGTGTATCAGTTATTATTGCTACCTTCACTTAAATATCTCCAATCATTATAATTTAACCTACACTTTCTTCTAATGTTTACAGGATCAATTCCAAAATGCTTAGAAGCTTCTATTGCACTATTAAAAACCAAACCTTCTGCATATATTTTTTTAATGGGTTTTTGTTTTCTTTGTTTTAAATCTACCGAACCTTTAGGTCTACCAGAAATTTTTCTGTTTTTCATTGCTTCGGTGGGATTTTTCCATTTTATTTTCATTAATGTTGATTGTTTTTCTTTATTTCTTTCAATCAATCTTTGTTTCTTTTTCTGTCCTTCTTTAGTATTCCAATATTCTTTTGTTTTTTCTGATTTTATTTTTTTAGTTGCTTCACTATTTTTAATGGAACAATATCCTTTTGTTGCTATACTATGATTAAAGTATTCATCACTTAAAACATTTAATTTAATATGTAAATCGTGTTCCTTTTCAACCAAATCTTGTGGTGTTAATTCTTCAAATAATTCAAGAATTTCAAACAAAAAGTTTTTAGTGTTCTTTTTTTCTTTTTTCCACCAGTCTTTTAACGTTAATCCTTCGGTATATTCATATATTTGTTTAGAATCTACAGAACCAAAGTAATTACCCTTATAGTTATATTTTGATCCAACATAATATTTTGGCCAATTAGTGTTTAAATGTGGTAAATAAGTTACTTTATAAAGTATATTCATAATGCCTCCTTATAACTTATTTAGTAACTTATGTTTTTATAATAAGTATCATGACTAGTTCCTGTCTGGTTTTTTGTGGTTAACATCGTCATAATATTTAATTTCTAATACCGAATCAATTGGTTGTTTGTTGGCAAATAATGTTGCTTCATGTAGTGATTCAAAGGCTTTAAATCTGAGCGATCCACCACTTAAATAATAAGATACTTTATACATTATATCACTCTCCTAGAAACTTTTCAATACCTTTGGGCTTCTTTACCGCTTTCTTTGCTTCTTTGGCCAATTCATACGTCTCAATAAACTCCGAAATGTTATCATAGAGTTCAAATTGTTTAGAAGTACCATCTTCAAATTCCATCATTTCAAACTCATCCAAAATACCCATCTGTTCTGTGGCTTTGTATTTTACATAAGTCTGTTTCTTTTCCTTTTGGATTCTTCGTAGAAAGGCATAGTAAATGATTTGAGTAAAATAGGCAAAAGGATTCTTAGACTTGGTAGGATCAAAATTACTAAAATACATTAAACAGTTTTCAATACCATCTGCCATCATTTCATCACGATAGGTATAATTAATGAAGTTTGGTTTATGTGATAAACCTTCTGCAATCTTCATGAAACACTCTCCAATGTAGTTTGGAATAGGTGGAGGAGGAGTTTTATTCTTCTTCGCTAGTTTGGATGCTTCTTTGTAATCAATTAATGCCTTGAGAAAGTCGGCATTATTAACGTATTCTTTTTTCTTAGTCGCCATGATTTGCATACTCACCGTGTAAGTGGTTTCTCATTTTGTTTGCCATAATAATTGCCTCATCTTTATTTTTAAATCTACCATAATATTTTTTAATTTTATTAACTTGAAAAGATACCATCCAACTAGTGGTTCTTTTATCCCAATAAATGTTTTTAACGCCAGAGGAATTATCTTTTCTTTTTTTGGTATTCCATCCGTTTTGTGATTTAGTAACACATCTTAAATTTTCTATTTTATTATTACTTTTATCTCCATCTATATGGTCAATTTCTTTTGGAAAATAACCATTAAACATAAAGTATACCAACCTGTGAGCATAGAATCTTTTATTAAATATTTTTATTTGTATATAACCTCGTGCATTAACATTACCGGCTTCAGATCCTACAGGAATAACAGAACTTGGTTGTTTTTTCCAAAACAATTTTCCTTCTTTATAATAGAGATATTCTTTTAAATTATCTTGTGTTATCATGTTTACCAGATTTATCTATTGACAATCGCTTGACAGACCGTTAGTATCGAGTATGTTCCAGAATGAAAGTATTAATGTATTGTATTTCCATGATTTCCTAAATCTTCAAATTGATTCATAATATCTTGTAATTCTTCGTCAGACAAATCACTAATTTCATCCACGAGGTTCTTTGCTTTTAACAAATCTTTAATTTTTTCCACAGTATTAATATAATATTCACAGAACTCATTTTCGGGTTCCATAACAGAAAGAACATCTTTAGTATGAATTTCAATAGAATTCTTTTTAAGTAATTGAACTGGCAAGTAATGTTTCATAATTAAACCACCTTCTCTACCACGAAAATCAATACCAAACTCCATTGGTTCTTCTAAAATATAGTGGTCATTACTCAAAGAAACATTGGCAATCAAATCTGTCCCATTCTGTAACTTGATTATTTGTGTTTTTTGTTCAAGCATTTTTTAGTCCTATTTTATATATTTTAAATGGGAACTTCTCCTCATTATATATACGAACTCTTTCCACCATATGTTTTAAAGTATAGTTCATGTGTTTGCCGACTCTGAGGTCGTCTGAGATGTCGTAGAGAGTTGCAAGTTCTTTTCCTTCACTCTGTCGTAATCCTCGTCCAATACTTTGGAGAGTGCGTATGCTCGATTTAGTTGGCATTGCAAAAATAATGTTATGCAAATTCCTGATATTAATACCAGTACTAAAAGTACCAAAACTAGCCACAACAATAGCATCTTGTTCAATCTCCATAATTCTTCTAATTTCTTCACGGTCGGTTGTATCTGTGCCACCATGGACAAAAAATACTTTTCTATCACCTATTCGTTCCGTGTTCTTAATCATATTGTACAGTATTTTACCATGTCGGTCAACCATTTGATATAAAACAAGTGTATTTTTACCTAAACTAACCGCAAGATTTTTAATGAATTTATTACGAGAATCGTTTGATATTAGATAATCAATTTCTTCTGCATAAGTTTTACCTTTCATTAACTTTGATATATCATCGGAATGCTTTAACACTAAACACTTAATTTCAAATTGAGAAACCAACTGTTGATTAATTAATTCATTTGTGGTAATAACCTTACGAACAGGACCAAAAAGTCCTTCTAATACAAGTTTGTGTGTTTTTGTACCATCAAGAGTGCCTGTTAGACCAATACGATACTTGGCATTAACACAATTGGTTAATATGGTGGTAAGAGATTGTGCTTTAAAGTTATGTGCCTCGTCACCAATTACATAATCAAACTGTTCAAAGTATTCTTTTGGCATCTTATATAAAGATTGCCATGTAGAAATGGTGAGAGGTTTATCGGTTTCTTTTTCTTTACCTTGGTAGATTCGATGAATTAATGTTTCCATTGTACCATCATTGTAATCACCAAAGTCAGAGAATAGTTGTTCAACCAAAGATGTGGTTGGAACAATAATAAGACCTTTTAATTTTTGGTATTGATGGAGTTGTCGAAACAACAAGTAGATGATGAGTGATTTGCCTGAGGCGGTTGGAGATAAGAGTAGAGCTCGCCTGTTCTGCATTGCATGAACGTATGCAGTGATTTGGTGTTCTCTGACTTCGATTGGTTCTCCACGAGAATGTGGATTAATCTGTTCGATAAATTTCTTCGCATGATATTCTGAATATTCGTCTTGTATGCCAGTTACCGAATCATATTCAATGGTATAATTTCTTGATTCAGCAAACTGCTCTATGTAATTTAATAATCCTATGTATATTTGATTGTTTCTTAAATCGAACAATCTTATTTTTCCATCCCAAATTCGATTACGATATGCTGGTACAAATTGATAACCAGGAACAAAGAATTCAAAAAATTGAGAAAGTTCTTGAGCTATGTGTCTTTCACATTTAACTTTTAAGTATACCTCGTTTACTTTAGAGATGTATATATTTTCGTTATTGTCCACCAATAAACTTTTCATAATCAATGAATGACCTAAGTTGCCATGTTCTTTGTTTTAATTCATTCATAATAGATTCTAAGACAGATACCGTTTCTTCGTGGTAAACTTTCTTTTCTAACATCTTAATTAAATCGTCATCGCCTTCCAAGTAGGCATTGATATCTGATTTTAATACAAATTGAAAAGGTTGCCATCCACGAGAATACAATTCTTCTTGGTCCATACGACCACTATAATATTCAATCTTTACCTTACGCATACGGAGATAATCAAAATGTGCCTTTTTAGATGCAATCTTGTGTTTCGTTAAAATCGAAAGGTATTTGTTGTGTAGTTTAGGAATCTTCAGCAGTTCTTTACCAGGTTCTGTCTGGTCCATGTCTGCGTCCGTTTCCCAATACTTTAAAATTTGTTCTAGATTTTCCATAATGTAATCAAAAATATAATGCTTAAATCTGTATATTATCACAGACTATAATAAAAGTCAAGCAGAAACGTCCACAAAATCAAAATAATCAAACATAAAAGTGGAATCTGCCGAAATAATATCATCAGCCGATTGACTGGAATCAAATATGATATCTGATAGTGTGATAGGAAACATGTTATAAAAATTAACCCGTAATAGTGGATTATTCAATGAAGATAAAACAGTCAAGGTACCATCTGAATAATAAGATGGTTTATTGCCCCTTTGTGCATAACCCGCCTGCAACCTTTTTCTTTCTTCGTAACTGTCTGGAGACGCAATGGAACGGAACCAAGTGTGTAATTCTTGCCACGATGCCAGTTTCTCGTCAACTAAGAAATGAATATTGAAAGGATTGTAAGTAATCTTATTACCAGGCGCAAAAATATCTAACATTGGAGTTTGTAGTGGTGCTTGACCTAGATTGATACCTGGTATATTTACAGACTGACAAAAGAAAGTTGTGTTTGGTAACCGATCAAAAGTTAATAAAAACTTTGTCGGTTGTAATAGATTTGTATTCTGAGGTGATCTAGTAAGTGCTGTCATACAATTATTTAGGCCATAAAAAAAGAGACTCCCGAAGAAGTCTCTCTAAACTATCACTCTGTGGTGATTTTGTTTTGTTTAAATTACATGAGGTTCTTAACTTGGAAAATACGATAGTATACGTTAGAACGTGGTGTAATTTGGCTAGTAGCAGCACCGTTTGCCAAGACACCTTTAGCAAATGGGTTTGGTACCATACCGTAACGTGTTTTGAAACCAATTTTTGGTTGGAATGTAAATTGGTCAACTGCACGAACCATTTGTAATGGAACGTATGGGCAATAGAACAAACCAGCGTCATAAGGTGAAGAACCTTTGTAACCGATTGTAACCAATTCTTGGTTAGAAGTATAACCACCAAAGTATGGGTCAATGTACACTTTGATACGGCCATGTAACATACCAGCGAATGTATTGCCAGTATCATCTACTTGCAAATCAGCAGACAAAGCAGGTGTGTAAGAAAGAACACCAGCCATAGCCATTGCTGAAGCAACGTCAGAAGAAACGATTAATACGTTACCTTTACCTCTACGAGTCTGCTTGGCAATAACGTTAGCGTCACGTTCAATTTGGAAAATCAAACCTTTGAAACGCTCAACTGACCAACGGCCGTTAGAGTCTGTATCTAAGTCAAATGTACCAGCATTTGTTGTGCCATATTGAGCACCTGGAACAGCGGACAAATAGATTGTACGGATAACTTCACGGTTGATTTCTGAGAGGATCTCAGTAGACAGAATGTTAGACAGTTCTGTTTCAGCATCAAGACCATGAATTGCTTTCAAGTCTTGTGCGAGTTCTAATGAGTACTCAGCTTTCAAGGCACGGCTTTGAGCAGTTACAGTAACTTTCTCAATTGTAAACGCCATTTGTTGGAATGGGTTTGTGTCGCTTGTACCTAATTGTTCAGCAGTAGCTGTTGGGATACCAACACCAGTTGTGAATGCGTTAGCAGTCAAAGAAGCAACAGGGTTTGTTGTAACGTCAGCTGCTTGTGTACCTTGGAAACCGTATGGGTTAGCAGAAGAATTAGCACCAGAGAACTCTGTGTTAGCTTCGTTGAAGAATGCTTCAGCAGTGCTTGATTGGTTGTTGTACAATGCACGCATTGCAAAAATCAAACCAGTAGGACCAGTCATTGGTTGAACACCAGCAACGTCATAAGCGATTAGATTTGGCAATGAACGGCGTACCAAAGAAATCAAGATTGGGTCAAAGTTAGAAACACCACCACCAATGTTGGTTGGACCAGCAGAGTAAGTAGTTTCGTTCAACTGAGCAGCATCTTGATTCATTGCTTGTTGTTGATTTTCCAAAACAAGAGCTGTAACAGCCTTCTTGTATGGGTCTTTAATAGAATCGAGTTCTGGATGTTCCAAAACTGGAGCCCATTTCTTTTGTAGTTCTTCAGTCATATACATGTTAGTTTTTCCTTATAGTTGTATATTTTTACTTGAGTGATTTAGAAATAGTCTTGGAATAAGCTTCCATCAAAGGATCAGCAGACTTAGCTACAGTCTCGCCATCTTCTTCCACGAGCACTTCGTCTAGTGATGAACTGTCGGCAACTTTAATATCTGCTTTGAAATATGATTCTTTCAAAGTATCAATTTTGCCAACAAATTCGTCCTCAGTAGTGAATTCTACGTTCTCTGCGAGCGATTTTAACTTCTCTACTTGGGTTTGAGTCAGGCCTTCACACGCTGTGTAGATAGCCTCAATTTTCTTTTGTTCGTTTAGTTCTTTATTTAATTCGACACCACGTTGAATTTGTTCATTCAAAGCAGATTCAAGTTCCTCAACTTTAGCAGCCAAACCTTCAACAATGTCTACCTTTTCAGATGGAACATCAATGTAATGTTCTACGAATAGGTTACGCAAACCATCGATGAATTCTTCGGTGATTTCGGCACGGAGACCAGATTCGATAGCGATTTCGTTATCTTTAATCCATTCTTCTACCATGTAGTTGAGATAGTCATCAACTTTAGCGGCCAAATCTTCTTTGATTTCTTCAACGGCAGATTCAAACTGTTCCATCAATTCTGCTTCAGCAATGGCAACAACTTCTTCAGCACGAGCAATAACTGCGGCTTCAAAAATTGTAGAAGCTTTGGCAACGAATTCTTCAGAAAGATTTTCACCAGACAACAAAGCATCCATATCTTCTTTAATTTTGGCTTTGTTAATCATTTTCTTGATGAGTTTTTTATCTTGAGCCTCATCATCATGATTCTCATCTTCTTCAGCAACCAAATCACCTTCAACTTCGGTAGATTCAGCATACTTGGAAGCAACGTGCTCACCATCATAGTGTTGGAAAGTAGCGCCTGCATTTTTTTGCATTGTTTGTGTTGCCAATTTACCAGCAATACGGTCACGAATAGCATCCATGTGTGTAGCTGGTTCTTGATGAGCGTGTACTAAATCGGAACGACCCATAGTTTCTTGTGGTTGACCTTCGAGTTTACGGATACCTACGCCGTCTTTTTCGGAACCAACTGGAGGGGTAGCACCAGGAGGAGTTGCTGATGGTGTGCCTTTTGTGTAATCAGGCAAAGCATCTGTTTCTTCTTCAGGTGAGTGACCAATATCACCAGCATCGTTAGTGCCGTAAGCAGTCTTAGACTGGATACGATCTTCACCAACTTCACCTTTTGTATGATGGTCTTGACCACGCTGGCCACGCTTCTTGGCAATGTTTGCGTCAAATGTTTCTTTTGAACCTTCAGCCAAGATTGCTTTAGCGGCTTCGGACAGATTAAATTTTCCCATTTTGAAAATCTCCTTGATTTATTGGATATATTTATATTTAAAGTTTTTTCATGAAGTTCTCAAAAATGTGTAGACTAACTTCCTCAATCTCTTTGCGTGAAGCATGGCGAATCTGTTTGATTGCCCGAGAGTGATCCTGTTCTGTCCAAACACCATTGACTAACATCCATTCTTTACCTTCCATAATGCCCTGCACAAAAGCACCTGGTGCGGAAGGGTCTGCTACAATATCTGCCGCTGTGGCTAGATAAAAATCGTTCTGAACAACATTAACACCATTAACGTTTTTCAATGAACCCATACCTCTTGATGAAACACCTAATTGAGCGCCACCTTCAATAAGGCTTCTGGCGATTTGACCCATAGGAGTATCAAGAATTTTTGCTTTACCGATCCATTGTGTACCATCTTCTCTCAAACCAACAATCATATGTGATACACGGTCTAAGTTAATGGTTGGTGTTTCAGGATGTCCCAATTCACCAAAGGCACGGTTTTTGTTAATATATTCTTCAGTATAACGATGAACTTCTTTTTTCATCGTGTTGTATTCATACAAACGGCCATTCTTGTTTTTCTTTTCGGAAACGAGAAAAGGACCTTCAATAAAGAGTTCCTTTTTACCATCGGTACCTTCGGTAATATAATTTACCGTTTCGTTAATTTCTTTAATAAGTTTCATAATCCTATTGCCCTTCGTTTTCTTAACGATATTTTTCTTTTTCTTATTGACGTTCTCAATTTAGCACGTCTTTTAAACTTTGACCTTCTGGACCCTATCTTACGATGCCTACGTTCTGCCGGCATCATTCGTACTAATTTACCAGCACGAATTGTATAACCTTTAACTGCCGAAAACTTCTTACGGCGTTGTATCTTACCTTTACGGACACGAACACGAATTACTTTGGTTCGTCCCATCTTTAATACATTTGACTTCTTGTTACCTTCAAATACCAATTCTGGTATTGCATCACCAAACATTTGAGAAGCAATCTCTTGCTTCTTTTCATCTAACTTATCGTAGATGATAGTTTCTAATATCTCGTCTAAATCCTTTTTCGCCTCTAATAACCTGTCGGATAAAAGATTTGAAATAAAAACATTCATTACGGTACCAAATTGTATGGCTTGTAGTTGAACGCTGCTGGTTCGTTGAACTGACCACGTTGGTACATAGCGTTGTTCTTACGCAAAGTAATAATTAAAGTGTATGCACTATTTGCAGTACCACCTGTTGTTTGAATACCAATATCTCCAACACCAACAGTATTAGCATGAATACCGTCACCAGAATTATTTAAAATAGATGGTAACTGCTCGCCTAGTCCAAACTCACCTTGTAAGTTTAGATGAAAAATGGTTGATGAGTTGGCATATGCTGATGCAGCTGTGCCTGTGTTGTTGCCTGACCAAAACAATTCGACACCACCAACATTTGATGTTGGAAAGTTAACGTAATATTTTACGCCAGTTAACTGTAAATCGTAGTATGACAATGTTGTATTAGCAGAACCACCTTGTGAGTTTGCTACCAAATAGTTATTGGTTGCCAAAGCACCATACAAAGTATTAGCTTGAATACGAGCAACGTTTAATTCTGATCCTGATACGCCATCAAATACGCCAGTTAACTTAATAATAGCATCGGTCTGTGTGTCTCTTAGGACTTGGTATGTAAATTTATTTGACATATTATGGGTTCAAGTTATAAGGTGGAGCATTAAATGCAGCAGGATCATTAAATTGACCACGCTGATACATTGCGTTATCTTTACGAAGCTCTACAATTAATGTGTAAGCACAATTTGCAACCAAACCAAAAGTTTGTACACCAATATCACCTGTAGCACCTACGGCATTGTTTCTAATCGTAACCATGCCTTGTTCTTCTGAATATTGACCACACAAATCCATGTTAAAGATTGGAACAGTATTGGCAGTATTTGCTGCATTCCAAAACAACTCAACGTAACCTTTTTGTTGAGAAGCAATATTGTAACCAATTCTTGAAATGGTTATATTATAAAATGGCTTTGCTGTGTTGCCTGTTACTAATAAATTATTGTTAGCATCTAAAGCACCATACAAAGTATTAGCTTGAATACGAGCAACATTATACTCTTGACCAGAACCGTCAAAATTAGCAGTTAATTTAATAACGGCTTTTTGTGTTGTATCTTTTAATACTTCGTATGTATAAATGTTGGACATTCTTTATCCTATTTAAATTCTTCTGGTACAGATGTGGACCATTGCATTGCTTCATATGGTACTGTTACATATTTATCGATCTTATCCACATAGTACAAAGCGACTCTTTGTCCGTTAGGAAATTGCCTAACAGACTTACGTTTCATAATCAAAACGGCAGGAGGATCCATAGTCTTTTGACTGGATCTTTTTGCTTCAGCAATTACTTGTTTAAGCGTTTTCATCCGAATCAGATTCTTCTTCACTACGGAAGAAATTTTGTGCTACCGCTTGTTTAGCTGCTTCAATATGAGCAGTTACTTTATCGTGAATGGAAGCATAGAGTGCATTTCTAAATTCTACACCATTATCATCCATTGCATAGTCTATGATTTGTCTTGTATCCATTTGTTTCTCCTCAAAATATTTATAATAAACGCTTAATCATTCGTTTTTTTGGCTGCTCGCTGAGCCATTTCAGCTTCGTGTTCTTGATCCAATGGATTACCAGGTTGGCTTGGTACTTGTGACATCATCTGTTGTTGTGCCACATCATTCATTACTCCAACTGGTAAACCAAGGCCAGCTTCTTTTTCTTCATCCATCTCAGTTTGCATCTCTTTAATTTCATCGTCTGTTAAACGGAGAACATTGCGTTGAATCCAAGATTGTGAGAAATAACGACCAGTATAAGCATCAACGGCACCTAATAACTGTAGGCGGTTGGTCATTAATTCTGCTTCTTTTAATTCGGTAAAGTTATTATCACGAATAAAATCGTAATGAATATCATCTTGAAAATACTTCCATTCTTCATTAGTACAAATACCTTTAAGAACACATTGCACACGAAGTGCTTGGTCAAACATATCGGTAAATTTACTACGGAGTTTTTCAACAAAACGTGAGAACTTAATTTCATCACGGGTAATTTCTGTTGAACGACCTAATGAGAAACCTGAAGATTCTGGATTTAATCGTGAGATAGGAACATTTAATGCTTTGTACAATTTCTTTTCAAAGTACTTAACATCTTCCAACTCACCTAAGTTTTGACCACCCGGTAATGTTGCAATTTCTGTACCTTTTCCACCTTCACGGCGTGGCAACCAGAAATCTTCAAGCATAGAAAGGTGTTTACGGTCATCACGAACTTCACCGGTATTTGAATCGTATACCAGTTTGTTCTTATATTTGACCATGATATCACGGAGGTATTGTTCTGCCTTTAACTTTGGAAGATTACCCACGTCAATATAAAAAATACGGCGTTCAGGAGCACGACTGATACGATAAATGACTGTGGCATCTTCAATCATCCTTAACTGGTTAAGTGGTTTGATTGCTTTGTGTAAGTAAGACAACACTACTGCACGGCGACTGTCCATCAGTCCAGAAACCACGGAGATGATGGAATCTGTTGTGATTCGTACACCTACTGGTCCAAAGTTTTGTGACGATCCTGTAGTCACCTTGTCGTTATAAATGTAATATTCATTTACCACATTCATTACATCCACACCAGTGCGCTCATCCTTTTGTTTCTTGATTTCACGGATTTTACGGAGTTTGCGTGGATCGATATAACGGAGTTCTTTGATACCAGAATTTGGTGATTCGTGGTCGATGATAATGTGGAAGAATAAACGACCATCAACATAGTATCTACGGAACAAATCTTGTGCCATACTCTTGTAATTTAATAACCGAATAATGGTATCAAATTCTTTTTTAATGGCGTTTTTAATTTTTTCTGGTTGTTCTAGATTGTCTAATACCAGTTTGATTGTGTTACCATCATCATCTTCACAGATTGCTTCACCAACGATATCATCAATGGCTGATTCAATTTCGGGTTGCATTGCCATTTCACGATAACGAGAAATAAGTTCTACGTCATTTTTGGCGGTACCATCAAGATCAACATAAGTGCCATAATAGGCCGCAGAGGTAATGGTAAGAGCACCATCGTCATTTGATGGTGGTGAGAATGATTGTTGTGCTACCTGTTCTTCTTCGTCTTTAGCACGAGCAATCGTAAAACCGAAAAGAGAGAATTTATTTGCCATCGTATTTTATTCCAATTCAAAAAAACATAATGAAAGGAACCGTAGTCCCTTTCGTATAATAGTATATATTAAGCGTCTGTAGAGGCAGCATTCGTCCAGTATTGGTATGCGAATGTTACACCGTATTCTTCGATGGTATCGTTTGAACCCCAATCTAAATCAATTGCAGCCATATCTAACGGGAACATACCAACAAATTTGTATGTGTTAATTGCTTCGCCTGTTTTACCATACTGAATAACAGAAGCGTCAACTGAATAACTTGAAGGAGTACCAGCAGCGGCACTTCTTACGTTTCCTGCGTGACTATTAATAGAATTCATCCAAGACTCAACTGAATTACGGATTAAGAAATCTTCATCATTAATAATCTGCAATGTCCAGTCAGTAAATGTACGGTTACCAGCAAACTTTAATTCACGACCATAATAATAAACTGGAACTGTACCAACTGTTGAACCAGGTAACTGTGCTGATTTGGCCATAAACGTGAGTTTTTGACCAGCAGCAACGGAGTTATTAGCAAATGTTGGAAGGGTTAATGTTACTTGAAATAGATTAGGACGGGCACCGTCTCCAATCAGATTCGCTCTAAATTCTGCTACGTTGAAAGCCATTGTTTTCTCCTATATCGTTGTATTATTTATCTGATTAAACACCAGCTTGTCCAACGACTTCACTAAATGCAACACCAGTTCTTACTGCAACAAAGTTCAATTGGATAAAGTTAATGGAACGGGCAGGTTTAATGTAAATATCACCAACAAATTGGTTAGCATCAACAACTTCTGGAGTATTGTTTGTAGAATCACAAACCACTTGGAAGTCATAGATACCACGGCGACCTTGTACATCTCTTAGGAATGGAGTTACCAAAGATACAAATTGTGCTTGTGTAAAGGCATCATTAAATTCAAACAATGAATATTGTGAAGCCGTAGCAATTGTTTTCTCAAGCACAATGAATAGTCTGCGAACATTGATACGGTCAAAAGCGGAAGGTTTGGATTGTAAAGTTTTGTCTCCGTACAATACTGTACCATTGCCAGGGAAAGTAACTACTGGATTAATACCTGCTGCATAAAGTGTATCACGTTGAGATTTAGTAGGATTCCATGCCAACTTAACAACATTCTTCAAGTTACCACGGTTGAATCCAGCTGGTGAATACCATGGATCACGAATCGAATCGGTGTATACACACAGACCAGCAGTATCACCATTTAATGGTATCCAACGATATACGTTGTTATACTTATCAAACATATACTTCCAACCTGAGTCAGCAACTGCATATGATGTTGAACGAGCTAATGAAGTGTTCCATGTAGTAATATTTGCAACTTCGTTACCTGTTTGGTTAACAACAGCAGAAGAAGGAGGCGATACAAATGCCACACAATCTTTACGAGAATTGGCAATATTATCAATTACATATTGTTGAACAGTAGTATCAGCACCACCTGTAATTACCAACGAAATATCAACAGCATCAGCATTTTGGAATAATGAATAGGCATTTTCCAAATCAGCATCGGTTGGTTGTACATCAGTACCATTGGCCAAAGTAACATAGTTAGGACCAGTAGAAGCATTATTACCTAAAACGGCAAAACTGGTATTGGCTAAGTTGCGACCCCAATAATTTGTAGACTGAGTATTTGCAGTATTTGCATACTGTGGAGGATCCATTACATAAATGTATTTGGAATTATTATAGATGTAGTTCTTATAGTAATTTGAGTTACCCAATGAATCTTTGGCATCAGCACCTTTGGACATGAATGGGAATACTTCAAGAACGGTATTTTTGGCACCAGTGAATAAACCACCAGTATCAACCACAACCATGTGAATTTCATCGTTTGCGGCACCAGCTGCAGCAGCTTGTGCTGAAGTACCAGGAGCAGCATTAAAGTAAGAAGAAACTCCAACACCGTTTACGTTCCAAGAAGCAAACTGACTAGCAAGACCAGCATCAAGAACAGAAACAGTTAATGAATTACCTAAAACTCCAGGGTAACGAGCAACAACAGGACCATAAGCATTAGCATTGGTCAAGTTTTGTAAATATTGTGCTTGAAAAACATCTTTGTTAGGTACTTGAACAGTACTTGTTACCAAACCGGTAATAGGACTTACGTTTGAAGATGCGTTGTAAGCACTTGTATTAGCAGCACGAACTACTTGTAAATTATTACCATAAGCTAAGAAAGAAGCTGCGGTAAAAAATGAAGTATATGTGTTGGAGTCTGGATTACCAAAGTATTTTGCTAGAGTAATTTCGCTATCAACACTAACGATTTTGTTTACTGGACCCCATACGAAGCTTCCAGCAAAAGCACCGGCCGTAGTTAGAACCGATGGAACGACTGTAGTTAAGTCGACTTCGGAAACATTTACGCCTGGAGAGATTTGAAATGCCATTTGTTATCTCCTTGATATTATGATTTATTTGGCAGTTAAGATACCATACAGATATTTATGATAGGTCATATTTAGAGATTTTTTATCATATCTTTAATAAAACCAGAATAAACTTCACCGCCATCTGCAAATTCCCACACATCACCATCAATAACTTCTAGTCCCGGTCTTTCCAAACCAGTTTCAATGATAGGTGCAGGTAGTGTTTCTTCATCCAACTGGTTCAAATTCTCCAGCTGAATTTGTTTACGAATGTCGTGGTTAACAATGTCTTTGAAATACTTTTGACCTGTTGCCCACGCAAACATAACTAAACCCATTACTAAGTCATCATTGTGGCCATCGTCTGCCTTAAATGATGTTTTGTCGGCCACAAAAGTGGTCAATTCAGAAATGGTATCAAAATCATTAACTATTAATTTATTACCTTCAATTAAAGTTTTAAGATTTGAACAACCAATTCGTTTTACAGCAACCGACATTTTGAGTCCTAATTGGACTCCTCTACCAAAACCACCTGATAATTGTTGTGGTTTTTTATTGCCCGTAAAGATTTTCATTAGATTTTCATACTCTAAATCTTGATGAATAATATCTGCTACGGTTGGATTAGTATTAATTTCTATTAAAATGTAAGCATCATTATATAACCTAGCGGCATTATAAATGACCGTTGGGAACAACATTGCAGACATAGAAGTACTACGATAACTAGCCACCTGCTTATAAGGAGTGGTAGATATATCTATTACAGAGAAAGCTTGAGCGTCCAGATTTCGACCTTCGGACACATCAACCACAAGCATATACATGTGGTCTTTGGTTGTTTCATCGTTACCTTTGATTGGTTGTTCATAAATTTTCATCATATCAAAATCAGCAATTGGTTCTTGATAAACCAACTGTTGCAATTTGGTACCAGAAATCAAAGTATTCGTAGAACCTAAAAACTCAGTTTCAAATTCTTGACGGAACTGATGTTCTGATGTGTTACGGATTGTTTCTTCTTTCCATGCCTCATCACGACCTGGTACCATAGACCAATGAACTTCAAATGGTACATAGTTGTTTTTCTTATTGATTGCGTCCGTCCAAATCTTATAGAACAGATTCATACCATTAGGAGTAGAAACAATAATAATCTTAGTTTTAGTACCAGCAGTAATAACTGGATAAACTGAGGTAAAGAAGTCTGTGGCTATGTTTGCTGGTACGAAAGCAAACTCGTCTAAAAATACAATGTTATACGAACCAGAACGAGCCGCTGAACTTGATGTGGAAGAAGCAACGATTACAGAACCGTTTTCTAATTCTACACGACCTTTGTTCCACTCAATCACACCTTGTTGTAACCACATAGGTAGATTTTCATAGGCCAACTGAAGTTTACCAAGAATGGCTCGAGCAGTTTCGCCTCGGTTAGCAAGAACGGCAACAGTCTGTGAATCTTGAAATAGAATAGTCCAAAGTAAATATGCCACCGTAGTGGTGGTTTTACCAACCTGACGAGGACATTTCATGATTGTAAAACGATTATTATTAAACGTTCTAATCATGTCTTCTTGAAAGTCATACATTTTAAAATCAGTTACACCTTCATCGAGTGTAATAATCTTAATGTATTTGGCAAAATAAATTGGATCTTTTGCGCACTTAATGTATTCTTGGACTTGTTCTTCCGTAAATTCAACCTGAACACCTACTCGTTTTAGTAGAGGGTTATCTCGGTAACTTTGTTTATTTTTTGTTGCCATCTTTAATTAATTTTGCCAATTCTGTGGTTGAGCCAACAAAAATGGCTTTATCGATATTGGTACTAGAAGATGATTTTTCTTTCATACCAGACATTTCACGCATTTGCTTTTGTATATTTAGGAGTTCTTTATTGGCATCAACCACGTTTTTCAGTAGAGTACCATAAACTTCAAATGCTCTTGGGTGTTGTCCGGCTTTAGCAATGGTTAGAATTTCTTCCATTGCTTCTGTGCCTTGTTCAATTAGACCTTGAAGATTTTCTTTTGATTGTTGATAAGCATCAGTTAAATCTTGTTGTAGTTCTTCTTCAACATTTTCAGATTTAATTACTGGTAACACAGGATGTTTGTTTGTATTGGTATCATTAATACCAGAATCATTTAGAAATTCTTTTGGTGTTACATCAAAAATTTCTTCCATGGATTTTTCAAATTTGTTCATATTAAATTCCGTATGTGCCTTTTACTTTAAGTATTTGGATAATAAGATGATATATTAGGTGTTTCTTCAATAATTGTGGTAACAGCATATGAAGTGTTTGCATTGGCAGTAGTTGGATTAGGCTCAATTATTATTTGAGCATAATTAATTGGATTTACTTGATAAGAACCAAACACATAGTTAGCATTAGATGCTCGACCAATTACTGGCAAATCAGATACAAAATTACCTGAAACATCTGTTAATGTTAATTGATTATTATTCCAGTAAATAACTTTACCTGATGCGGTAGAAGTACCAGCAGAATAACCTTGATATACTACTTCACCAATCTGATATGTTCCAATTCCTGGTGAGGTCATATTGAACACAATATTATCAGTTGATGAAATTGTATTAAGAATATTGGTGATAGAAGTTTTAATTAATCCTGTAGAACTAATATTACCATAAATGAAACCTTTAACAGTAAAGTTAAGTGTCCAAATAATCATACGAGTTTCTACTGTATGTGCATCACCTTCATATTCAATTTCTTGATTTGCAGAATTTAAAATAATAGGAACTTCTTTAACTATTCCCATTTCAGGAATTAAATTTAATTTGATTGTATAATCTGGTGCAAAAAATGGAATAATATGTTCTACAATTTGAGTACCATCTTCAATGTTACGAACATAAATGTATAAATTAAAATCAAAATTGTATGGTACTGGATTATATTGAGAAACTATACCTTCTGATGTTGAAGCAAAATTTTTAATGTTTGTGTTTTGTTTTCTGGTAGCATCATAAGTCATACCAGTCATTTCAAAAGACATTCTTGGTAATGTAGTTTGAATCTTTTTATCTAAATTTGGATCATCTTCAAGTCGCTTAACATACATCTCTTTGGCCGCATAAACAATTGGCACAAGCATACGTTGTGCTTCTGAATTATCAGGATTGTAACGCACTAAAGTAATGTTATCAAATAGGTTACCAAAACCTACAACTAACTTACGAATCACTCTATTGTATGTTGTATTTGCCATTAGATACTACCAAAAGGATTAGATTCAGATAAATCCAAAATTGAATTTGCTGAAGTTGCCAAATAAGAGTTATCATAGTTCTCTTTCTTGGCAGGATTATTTAAAGGATCAAAACTAATCAATGTGTATTGTGCATTAGAAGAAGAACCATATACAAACTGGCCATCAATAAATTCACCAGCAATATTGTTTAATGATAATACATCTGTACTTTGTACCCACGATTGAACAAAACCAAGTGCTGTAGCATTGGATTGTGTGGTATCTGGTGATTGATAGACCAATTCACCAACATTGTAATCGAGACCATTAGAACCTGATAATGGTGCAGAGAATGTAGTTACTGTACCTGATGTGGTGTTAGCAGTTTTAATTTGATATAAAGAACCAGAAATGATAACTTGTGTAATTGGTTGTTGAATGTATGTGGTGTTATTCATCACATAACTAAATGTATCTCCAACTTTCAAACTTTGTAAAATAGGAATTAATGTGGAGTCGGTAGTATTAATATTTAAATAACCATTATTATATACTGCAGCAGACCAGTTAATAGGTTTATAAATGTGAAACAAACGACCATCCATATTCAAATGTGTGGTGTAACCAGAATCAGAAACAACAATATCAATATCAGCAACACCAGTTTGAATAATTTCTTGTGAGTATTTGTATTTCTCTAGAACCAATTCATAAAAATATGGGTATTTTTTACCCAACATATTGAAGTCTTTATTGTGTTCTACAAATTTAATCTCAAATAATTCACCAACACCATTGGTAACTGGTACATATACTAAATCACCTTCTCGTGGTCTAGTAAAAGTATTCTGTGGAACTCTCTGTTGAAATGACCTGCGAGAACAGATTACATTCAAATCATCTTTAATTTCTAAACCAAATTTGGTAAATATATCACGCTGACCGATGTAATCAGTTGGGTCAGAAGAAATATACATCTCCAATGGAAAAGCATCTTGAAATTTCTTGACTGGATCTTCACCATACAATAAATCACGAGCGGCATCATTGGAGTTAGGAAGGTAAAACGCATTAAATCCCATAATCTTAATGGATTCAACGATTAAATCTTCGATAACTCTTTGTTCTGGTTGTGCCGATTTACCGTAATTGTTAAAGTATTGGTTAATTCCCATATTAGTTCATCATAAATTCTACCGGGAGACTGTACATATCTTGCATCTGGCCTTCCAACATTTTAATTTCTTCAACGGCTTCATCATATGTTTCTTTACCATTCAATGTCACGCCACCTGGAAGTTGTAACCCACCAAACTTCTTCATATTGTTTCCCCATGTTCTCTTGATAAGTGCTGTGGTGTATTGTTGAAGCCAACGGTCTTCCCAAACTTTAGTATAAACATCGGGGTTCACAGAAGCATAACATTCGGCAATAACTGTGGTACCTACCGGTGCTTCTTCGGCACCCCACGCCCAATCGATATACAACCGTTGCATGTGGCGGTTAAAACGAATAGGAACCTCTCCAGTGAACAATAGTTCTAGTGAACGTAAGTGTTGCATCGTCAAGGTATAATTGATGTATGATGCGGAGGTGAAGTCGTAGAGTTCGTTTAGACGTAATTGATATCTAAGGTCGAACATATTAACGGTTGCCTGAGAATCTGAAAGTGGAAATATACGAGTAACACCAATAATATCTAAAGCATTGTTGGCATTATCTTCAGCATCCGTCAGGTCCAGGTACATATTGTCTATGTCCTGTTGCTGAATTTGTTTGATATAGTAGAACTTTTGTGTACCATCAAAATGATAATCCTGCCAAATTTTTATGGCGTCATCAACTCTATCTGAAATTTGGTCGGAGTCAACATTTATATCTATTACCGGAGCACCTAATCTGCGTAAGCAATAATCGATAAATTCTTGTCTTGTTGTTATAGCTGCCATATTATCCTCTACCTAAAACAAAGCCATGTGGCTCTTGTCCTTGAATAAAATATTTTTGTTGTTTTGTTAATGGGTTATGATACCATTTTTTACCTAAAGAATTTTTTGGAGAGTTTAAAGACATTTTTTTACGTCTTTCTTCTGTGTGTTTTATTCCAGATAAAGATTGTTTAATTTTTTCTTTATGTTCTTTTGATTTTGATTTTCCATAGTGTGGACATAATTCACCTTTTTTACCATACATAGGATTGTTTTGTCCTGATGAATCCCAATGTGAATCGGTTGCTATTTTAACCATATGGTTTCTATATTCTTCCGTTTTCCATTGTTGTTTTTTATAATCACTATATTCTTTTTTGGCCAAATCATAAAGTTTAGAGTTGATATATCTGAATTGTGTTCTTTCGGTCTTTCTTTTCATACCAACTAAAGCAGTCAACATCTTATACTTATATTGTCCCGTAACAAATTTAGGCAATAAAGCATGGCAAAGAAAGTGTTCCCGTGCAGTCAATAGTACGGTATCATTGTTTTTAGAGATACTTTGGGGAACGATATGGTGAGATTCCACATATACCGGAGCGGTCTTTTTGGTCCAACCACGAGACAAAGCATTGTTTACAATAGAAAAATACCATTTATTGTATTTGTTCTGTAAGCAATAATCTTTAAATTGTTGTCTGGAAGTAACTGCCGCCATTGTAATCTCCTATGATGGAGGTATTTATACTTTGTGTGGAAACAAAAAACAGGAGTCTAAGCTCCTGTTTTAATTAAAAAATTGTTTTAAATTAACAATCGGTGGCGCCAGCGTAATCACTAAATGTTTTCAATACTGCATAGATTGCTGGAAGCAAATCACCTTTGCCAGCCAAATCTGCTGTGCTGATATAATGAGCATTTTCTTTAACAGTTGCCATATTGGCCTGACGTGCTGCTTCATTATAATAAATAGCTACTTGAACTTGTAATTGGTCTTTAGAACCAAAAAAGTTAGTAACACGAGCATATGCTTCAGGTGCTGGTTGACCAAATTGTGTTGTTGGTAAATTTAATTGTAATGCCATGGTAAATCTCCTTTGTTGTTGACTGCTTATTTATACTACTATTTTATGCTACTTCTACGGTTTGAACTCTTGCCACCCAATGAATAGTTGTGGCGGCCACGCCTATTCCGTTAATACTAAGAGCACCATTGGTGGTATCTGCTGTTGCGGTACAATTTCCAACAGTTCCCCAACCTTGAGATATTGCACCAGAAGTGGCTCCAAGTAAAGTTACTGTAGGTGATCCTACTAAAGTGGTTGATGCTGCTGAAGATCCTCTTGTTATTAATCCTTCAAGTTTCCATGAAGCCGCATCGCCTGTCGAAGTATTACGACCTACAACATAAGCAACATAATTATATGCCCAATTATTTGGTAGTGTTACAAGAGAATTTGTGGCTGGAGAAAATAATCCTGCTGTTAATTGAGTGGTTGAAGAAGTTGTAGTGGTTGCCAATAACATATATGTGCCAGATTGTGCATCACCTTGAGCCGCAAAACCTCCAGCACTATGGGCATATGCGCCAGCAATACTTCTTGTTGTAGAGTTCCATCCAGCAAGAATGCCACTACAATAGCTATTACTCATGTTTCCATAACCACCACCAATAAATGTAGCGGTGTTTGTTGATCCGTTAGAAACTCCCGAGACCACTGCAGCTCCGGTACCTGATGCGGTGTTAAAGTTTCCTGCTGCAGCACTTGTTCCAATAAATGATCCATAACCAGAGGCAAGATTTCCGTAACCGCCACCAATAAATGAATAATTTCCTGTTGCTTTATTTCCTTGTCCGCCAGTTACAGTACTCCAGTCACCTGATGCTAAGTTTCCGTTTGCTGCAGTGCCGGCATCACCGCCACCACCAACAAAACTGTATGCTCCGTTGGCAGAATTATTACCCCCACCAACCACAACGCCATGAGGAGTGTAGAAAGATAACGTTGGTGTTCCGTTTGCACTAGCATTTTGAGAAAGTGTAAGAGATGTTCCGCTAATGGCGGTTACATAAGTATCATTTGGATAACTTACAATACCTGTACCACTTACTAATTGACCAACTTTGATCGCAGAATTTGAACCAGCAAGAGTTACAGATGTATTTCCAGATGTTACTCCATTTGCTGCGGCCGCTTGAGTTGTTACTGCAACTTGCGCTGTACCCGCATTGGTAAACCCACCACCAATAAAATTGTAATATCCTTTGGATGAATTTAAAAAACCGCCAACTGAAATTGCATATTGGCCTGATGCGCTATTTTGCAATCCACCAGAAATTATTCCATATCCACCATTGGATATATTTCCAGAACCTCCAGATACTACAGCTGCATATCCAGTAGAAGTATTATATGTTCCGCCACCTAAAAAACAAAGAGTTCCACCGGCTACTTGAGAAGCCGTACTTCTAACAGTTTGCCAATCAACAGCATTAGGACCTCTAGCATTACCACCAGTAGCTGTAGAAGTAGTTGCTTGTGCTTGTAGTGCGCCTGTTCCTGCTGGAGAAACATAAAGAGAACCATCTGATTGAAGTCCTAGTCCTGCTACTCCACTAAAGGATAGGGTAGGAGTTCCGTAGATTGCTGTGGTTGTTGTTGGGATGTAGGTGTTGGTTACAGAACCAATTTCAAGCTGTGCGCCCCAAATATAAATTCCATAACCAACAGTTCCAGCATAAGTATTTGTTCCTCCAACCGCAGGACCAAAATCCAGATACAAAGGATTTATGCCAGAAATTCCAGTAATAGTAACACTACATCTATACCAACCATTACCTGCATTAGTTATGTTTGTTGAATATAAATTTGAACCTGTTGAAGAAACTATTGTTCCATTTGATAAATTTATATAAACAAATATATTGCCATTTTGAAAATAAAACTGTGTTCTTTCTGCGGCTTTTACATATAATGAAAAGGTATATTGCATTCCAACAGAAACACCACTACTTAGTGGATTAACAGTTAAACCAAAAAAAGTAGTTGTTGCAGTTTCTTGGATTTTTGTAGCGGTGCTACCGCCTATTGGGTCTGATTGTCCAGTAGAAAGCGTAGTTCCTGTTGTTGTTCCCCACGGAGAAACAGTAAAAGTTTGTGACTGAGTAAATAAATTTGTACCAGTACCTTTTAATACTTCTGTCTGTCCTGTAATAATTCCGTTAAATACTCCGTTTGAAGCATAAACATCACCACCAACTCCTAATCCACCAGAAATAACTACAGAACCAGTTGTGTTACTTGTACTTGGGGTTGTATTAGAAAATGTTGTTTGATTATTTGTTGTATATGTACTACCAAGATTCTGTAAGAATATTCCATTACCAGAATTTTGATATGACGTTACTTCAATTACCGCATTTGCATATGGCGGAGATGAAAGAGTAATTATGTTACCGGTAAGTGTGTAAGCTGTTTTTAATTGTGTGACACCATTTAAGTTAACTGATGTATAGTTAATATTTTGTGGTGTTTGTGATAATGTAAATGTATTACCGGTACCATTAGCAGTAAATCTATCAACAGCAAGAATAATTCCTGTAGTGTTAGCAAAGAAAGAAATACCATTTGAATTTAAAATATTGCTTGCGTAAATATTTCCTGAAAAAAATGTATTTGCAGCGTAAATGTTAACGTTACCTGTACCTTTAGGTGTAATATTAATATCAATGTTTGTATTGGCACCTTGAGATGATAATACAGGACCACTATTTGATGTGTTACCAGAAACTTGTAAGAAGTTTACAGAAGATGTTGGTGCAGTAATGAATAAAGCATTGGCCGTATTTGCTAAAAATCCAATAGAACCTGTGGTTGGAAAATACATTCCAATGCCTGAGGTACCTACAAGTCCGTAAGAAGGATTTGTAGTTGTTCCAGCACCTGCTTGAACTTGTGTTGTTCCATATAATGTTGTTGTTGAAACGCCGGCACTAAATGTAAAAAGTGATCCACTAGTTTTAGTAAATGAGCCATCACCTAAGAAAATTGTTCCTGAATTTCCTGTTGTGGCCAATCCATTATTAATTGTGAGTGAACCACCAGTAGAGTAAATTGGACCAGCAACACCAATACCACCAGAAACTACAAGAGCACCAGTAGTATTACTGGTTGATGTTGTGGCACTCATCACAGTAAGATTGCTGGTTACGTTAGTTGAAGATGTGCCTGCTGGTGAAACATATAAAGAACCATTCGAAGCTAAACTTAATCCTGCTACTCCACTAAAGGATAGGGTAGGAGTTCCGTAGATTGCTGTGGTTGTTGTTGGGACATAAGTGTTGGCTACTGTACCAAATTCAAGCTGTGCGCCCCATAATAATATGCCACTTGTACCATCACCAGCAAATGATTGGTCACCCAACGCATAAGTGCTTTGAATTTGCCAATATAATGGTGGAACTGTTGAAATTGTGGCATTTCCAGTAATTACTAATCTATACCAGCCTGTAGCACCACTTACAGCAGTAATAGTTGCTGATGTTGCAGTTCCATTTGTTACTGTTCCAGCTTGAACATCAAAAACAGCAGTTCCTGCCGTATTTCCACAGTTTAAAAACAAATACCTATAACCATTTGCTTTAGCATATACACTCATTGTATATGTGGCACCGCTACTAACAGAAGCAGTTATTGGACTATAAGTTCTATGAAGTCCATTAGTTGTGTTTGGTACTATATTTGTAGCTGTTGTTGTTCCATCTGGTGCAGTAGAAGCATTATCTGTTCCTGTCACATTTGCTGAACCGCCACCACACCAATAACTAAATGCTTGCGACCTGTTAAATAAATTTTCCCCAGTACCTTTTAATACTTCTGTCTGTCCTGTAATAGTAGTAAATGTACCAGTAGAAGCGTATAAATTTCCACCTACTCCTAAACCGCCATTAACAATTAAAGCTCCAGTAGTATTTGATGTGCTTGGTGTTGTATTGGAAACATATACTGTTGCAGCGGAGTTTGTTGTAATTATAGGACCAAGATTTGCTACAGCATTATTGGCAGTTAAAAATGCAACGTTGGCATATTGATTAGACGCATTAGCTTGAGCATAAGCCGAAGTTGCATATGTGTTAGTTGCGTTTGCTTGGTTGTATGCTGATGTGGCATAATTATTTGTTGCGTTAGCCTGAGCATAAGAAGATGAAGCTAAACTGTTTGCTGAATTAGCTTGGTTATATCCAGATTGTGCTAAATTATTGGCAGCATTGGCTTGGTTATAACCAGATTGCGCTAAACTATTTGCTGCGTTAGCTTGACCATAAGCAGAAGTTGCATAAGTATTTGTTGCGTTTGCTTGGTTATAAGCCGATGTAGCATAGTTATTGGTAGCATTAGCTTGTGTATATGCAGAAGAAGCTAAATTATTTGCCGCATTAGCTTGAGCATATGCAGAAGAAGCTAAATTGTTTGCTGCATTAGCTTGATTATAACCAGATTGCGCTAAACTATTGGCAGCATTAGCCTGTATATAAGATGAACCCGCTAAACTGTTGGCCGCATTAGCTTGACCATAAGCAGAAGTGGCGTAATTATTAGTAACATTAGCTTGAGCATACGCTGAAGTTGCGTACTGATTGGTAGCATTTGCCTGAGCATAAGCTGCCTGAGAGTATATTTGATTGGCAGATATCCAAGAATTTTGTGTTGCATTAACGCCTGACATAATAGTAATGCTTGAATTGGCGTAAGAACTAATAGCATTAGCTTGGTTATATGCTAATTGTGTATAATTACCTAATTCAATATTATTAATTGTTGCTGTGGGAGATATAATACCTCCCGTTTGAATTGAATCATATACTAAATTAGCTTCAGCCCAATTAACAACTGTACTAGGTTCTGTAGAAACGTTACTAAAGAATGTCCATGTACCATTATTATGATTACGAACAACACCAGTATGTTGATATTTGTTTGCAGAACCACCAACAAAATGACCTACAATTCCAAGGTCTAATGTGTTTGAATTGTTATTTGCCGCCAAGTAAATAATTGAATCATTTACTGATAATGTATTAGAGGCAACAAGTGTTGAGTTTCCACTTAAATAAATGTTACCTGAAACATTGATGTCACCAGTAAATATAACAGAACCGCCAACAGTACCACCAGTTTTAACAAAAGTATTACCTACGTTTGCAGTATTATAAGCATTTTGAATAATTGTATTTTGTGCTAAATCAACTCCTTCAATAACAGTCATTCTGTTATTTTGAGAAATGTCAACACCTTGAATTACAACAATGTTTGCTTGAGCAGAATTTGCTTGAGCATATGCTGATGTTGCATATGTATTGGTCGCATTTGCTTGGTTGTATGCTGATGTCGCATAATTATTGGTAGCGTTAGCCTGACCATATGCTGAAGTGGCATAGGTATTGGTAGCATTTGCTTGATTGTATGCTGAAGTTGCATAATTATTAGTAGCATTAGCTTGAGCATAAGAAGATGAAGCTAAACTGTTTGCTGAATTAGCTTGGTTGTAACCAGACTGTGCCAAACTATTTGCTGCATTAGCTTGGCCATAAGCCGATGTGGCATAGGTATTAGTAGCATTGGCTTGACCATAAGCTGAAGCTGCATAGGTATTGGTAGCATTTGCTTGATTGTAAGCCGAGTTAGCAAAAGTATTAACTGCCAATAAACTAGCATTTTGTGTTAAATCAATTGCAAACAATGATACAATATTGGCATTAGCAGATGCCATGGCACTTTGTAATAAACCAATGTTAGTATTTTGAGTTACATCTACACCTTGAGTATAGACTGTATTAGATTGTGCAGAGTTTGCTGTATTATAAGCCGAAGTAGCATAATTGTTTGTTGCATTGGCTTGACCATAGGCTGACGTAGCATAGTTATTGGTGGCATTGGCTTGGTTATAACCAGATTGAGCTAAACTGTTAGACGCATTTGCCTGATTAAAACTAGATTGAGCCAGATTATTTGCTGAATTAGCTTGACCATAAGCAGAAGTTGCATAGGTATTAGTAGCATTGGCTTGATTATATGCCGATGATGCGTAAGTATTGGTAGCATTTGCTTGATTGTAACCAGATTGAGCTAAACTATTTGTTGCATTAGCCTGACCATACGCTGATGTGGCATAGGTATTGGTAGCATTTGCTTGATTGTATGCTGAAGTTGCATAGGTATTGACAGCAGTAATATTAGTATTCTGTGTATTCTCAATGCCTTGAAAATAATTTACATTAGAACTTAGATTATTAATTACAGAACCAATATTGGTGTTTTGTGTTAAATCAACACCAAGAATATAAGCAATATTAGCGTTAGCAGTATTCAAACCACCTTGTAGATATACTGAATTTGTTGTAGCAGTATTTGCTTGGTTGTAACCAGACTGAGCAAAAGTATTTACCGCTGTAATGTTTGTGTTTTGTGTGTTTTCAATGCCTTGGAAATAAAGAACATTAGAACCTAAATTATTGGTTAAAATACCAATATTAGTATTCTGTGTATTATCTACACCTTGTGTATAGACTGTATTAGAAGCTGCTGAATTTGCCTGTAAAAATGCCGCATTAGCTGTGTTAAAAGCAGGTTGTACTTGTGGTGCTACATTATTGGCCGCATTAAAAGCAGATTGTGCCAAACTTGTGGCATATGTAATATTAGTATTTTGAGTTACATCTACACCTTGTGTATAGACTGTATTGGATTGAGCAGACCTTGCAATATTGGCAGTTTGCTGATCCGTAACAGATAACACACCATAAGTATTGGAACCAATATAGAGCGTATTGGAAACAAATGAGTATGCTAATTGACCATCTAATAATGTACTTGGTACTGTATTACTGTATGACCGTAATATTTGAATATTTGCTGTATTGGCCATCAAAAGAATCCGTTGTCAAAATTTAAAGGGACAATAAAATTAATTGGTTCCACAACAAAAGAATTAGTTGCCTGCTTATACACAATAACATCATTATCAGCGGCTATTGACATATTTAAATCACTAGAAGCTTTTAATGTGTTTTGACTACCATATTGAATAGCCGCTGCGGTAGGTGCCGAAGCAGGACCTACTTGGACTTTGATTGTTGCTGGTGGAGTAATTGTAACATTTGGCATTAACTACTCCTAGTGAGAAGAGGATGGAGAAACGTCAACAATACCTTCTAATATTCTAGTCACATTATTGTTTTGGTCAATAATTTTTGTATCATAAACGTAACGACCACCAGGAATATTGGCTGTCGTAGGAGCATCTAAAGAAAGAGTAATAGTACCATTATTGGCATTAATACTACAAGTAAAGATTGCTGTGGCATTGGCTGTGGTGTATGAACGTCTCATCATACTGTTAGCCGAGTAACTGCAGAGATTATAGATGTTACCATACACGTCATCCAGAGTGATGGTAGTATTGAATGTCGTACCTTGTTCCAAGTATAGATTTTGATATGCAGCTGGCATTTTAGATTCCTGAATTCATTATTCTAGTGGATATTTATGTAATTTCCACTTCAGCCTAAAAGTAAAATCGCTTTTTGGATTCTTGGATTTCATCTCCGGAATTTGGAGGCCGGAACGCAAAAATTCGAAATTTTACTTTTTCTTTAATTCATCAATTTCTGACTTGAGTTCTTTAATTGCCTCAATCAGAAGTGGTACTAATCTTTCATAGTTAATTGTTAAGTATTGGCTATCAATTGGTGCTGGAGAAACAATTTCAGGTAATACGGATTGAACGTCTTGAGCAGAAACACCAACTTCACGCTTGGCAGTATATCCAAGAGCTTGTGCAGTTTCATTAGCCTCATAATAGAAACCATTTAATGCCATTACTTTATCCAAAGGATTCTGTATTGGACCTAAATTAGTTTTTAATCTCATATCAGAGTAATAGGCAGTAATATTACCTGTGGCATTTAAATTACCACCGCCTGGAGCAGAAGTTCCTAAACCTAATGAGTTATGCTGAACATCATTTCCTGTACCAACAGATTGATTAATGGTGTAAGAAGTGATATTACTTGCGTTACCTGGAATATTACCTGAAACATTAGAACCAGATACAGAACTTGCTACGGCTGCAGTACCAGAAATACTAATTGGCCATGTTCCAGAAGCACCAGTACCAGTTAATGTTGGAGAATACGAATTGTAGTTTCCAGCATACAATACTTGTGAAGAACCAATAGTTAAGTTACTAAAATTGGTCTGTGAAGTTGTTGCAGCATTACCAGAGATACTAATTGCGTAAGTTCCAGTAATATTTGTTTGAGTGATACTTGTTACACGACCTGTGGCATCAACAGTTAACACAGGAATAGCACTTACGCTACCATATGTACCAGCAGAAGCACCAGAAGTAGGGAATCTGGCTGCAGGTATAGTACCTTGAGTTAAATATGTAGCATTTGCTGCATTTGTATTGGCAGCATTCACCCAACCAGTTAAAACAGCAACATTTGAAGAAATGCTGTTATTTAATGTTGCAACATTTGAACTAATACTTGAATTTAATGTTGATACATTTGAACTTACACTAGCATTTAATGTTGCCACGTTGGCAATCAAATAATTGTTGAGTGTATTGAAATTAGAGGTTGCGGTAGCATTAATAGCTGCTGTATTTGCGGCTAATAATGAATTAACAGCAATAATTGAGTTATTTAATGTATTTGCCGCAGTTTGTGATGCCAATCCATTAGAATTTACAGTAATTACCGAATCACTAATCAGGTTAGCAGTAAGAATCTTAGAATAACTTGATGGATTATTAACATCACGAATATCCCAATATTGTGAAGATTCATTCCAACGAATATAAGCGTTTGCTGAAGCTCCACGATAAACACCAAAAGTACTAATTACACCAGAACCACTATTGGCATTAAGAGTGAAATTATTAGAACTATTGACTGTTGAACCTGTAATAACAAAGTTACCTGCTACTTGAAGTTGTCCTAAAATTGTAGCATTGTTATTAATATTTAAAGAAGAACCAGTAATACTTTGTGTGGCAATAAAGTCGGTAGCATTAACATCATTGGTTACGTTAATATATCTGGCAGCGTTAATATTTGCTGAGAATGATGCGTTTTGTGCAACAGTTAATGTATTTTGTAATGAAGTGGCACCAACTACATTCAATGTGTTGCCTACGTTTGATGAACCAACCAATGTACTAGATTGATAAACAATAAGATTGGCACCAACAGAAGCAGAGTTAGCTACTTGTAGACCTGTATTAGCACCTAATGCCAATAGAGGACCACCAATATTTGCCTGACCTGAATTGGTCAAACCAATTGTTGTATTTGTAAAGTATACTTGAGTATCAACACGAAGATTGTTTTGAATATAAGCAGAAGAACCAGTACCTTGTACTTGTAATTGACCTGCAACAACAGCATTATTGGCAACTTGCAAACCTAATGTGGGATCATTTAGATAAAGAGTTCCTGTTGGCTTAATATAATTATTAGCCGCCATATTGTTATTTTCTTGAGCCAAAGCATTAATGGTAACCAATTGGTCACCAAAAGTATTGGCGTAACTTAATAGGGTAACTGTATTAGCCATGGATTAATTGCTCTTTTCTAATAGTTTCATCAATAATACTTTTAGTTCACCTAATTCTTCTTTTATATTATTGATATCGGATTTCATAGTATTTATTTCAGATGCTTGGCTGGCCAATCTGTTTCTTTTACGATAATATTCTTGTAATCCGTTCTTATCATTATTAATAAGAGCCATAGAATTAGTATCACGAACCAATGTGGTGTTAGGTATTTGTATTAACATGATTAGTTGGTAGTATTAACGTTAGCAGGAAGAGCAATGGCACGCAAATCACTCAAATAAGGCACAGCAGTTTTATCTGTTGTTGTCAAAATAACTTTAATAACAAATTGATTGAATGATGTGTATGTTTGGCCATTAGAACTTGTATAAGAAACATATCCTTGGTCAACACCAGCAGTACCAGGAGCAAAAGTATACTCATTTACATCTGTTCTATATTGTGAATACAATGTGTCTGAGCTATTTGTCTTGGTCATTAACTGCCAATTACCACTTTCAAATGTTTGTGTGTCGTTACGATTTAAAATCTTATAATAAACGGTGATATCAGTATTAACCGGTCTGTAAGCAGTAATGTAAACATTTAAATCGCCAGAATCATTTCCTGCTGCTAGCACAACTTTCTTAGTAACATATTTTGCAAGAGCAGGACCACCAGAAGCAGATGTTTCACCAGTAACGGTTGCTGTTGCTTGAGCAGTATTAGAACCAGTAATTGTGATGGTTGGTGTTGTGATATAACCTTGTCCACCAGAAGTAATAGCAATCGATATTACATTACCACTAGAATTCAAATTAGCAACAGCACTAGCTTGAACACCATTTTTACCTGTAGGTGCAGAAATTGTAACGGCTACGTTTGCATTACTATAACCTGTACCTGCATTAGTAATATTAATTAAATTATTAGACAAAGAACAATTATTAATATTCCAATTAATTGCAAATGTGGACAATCCAGCATCAGAAAGAATTGGACTTACATATTGGTCATTAGATGATAATGTAGCATTCAAAATAAATGAAGTATTTGAATTTGCTAAAAGAATACGTTCACCATTACCGTCATTCAAATAAATGTTGTCAGGTTGTGATGTACCATATTTACCTGGAGTAATATTAGTAAATCCTGATGTTAAACCAGAAGCTAATGTGGCGTTATACTGATAGGTAATTCCAGTTGTTGTAGGAACAAAATCAGTTGTTGTTACGTTGAAAGCATCAACCAAAACATTATTTGCCGTAATTGTTGTTACTGTATTAGAAACATTATTGGCATTTTTAAAATATGTTAATGCTTGGTCAATCAATGTACGTCTTGGTAATTTGTTAGGAACAACAAACTCAATAGATGGGGTAACACTTGTGTTAAAGATACAAGCATCAGCAACAAACATTAAATCTTGATTCTGATCGGCCGTCCAAGTTTGCGAATTTTGTGATAAAAATAAAGAACCAATATATGGTGCAGAACCAATCTTAGTTACAACGGAAGGTGTTGCATCTGTTGGTAAATTTTTGACAGATGATGATACTGCAATATCTCCACTTGAAGCACTCCATAAAGTATATTCATCAGAGTTTGATTTAACAATAAACGCATACAATACACCAGGTTGAATATAAACTGGAGCGTTAAATTCAAATTCTGTATATGCTGTTGGATCCAAATATTGTGGAGTAGAAGATACATTGATCATATCTGGTGTTAATGTTACAATAGAATGATCTAATGTTGCACCATTTGGATAACCATTTAATGTTCCAACAATTGATAATGTTATTGGTGAATTATCATTAGGTTTAGTTGCAAAGAATAATTTGATAGAATTTAAGAACAACCCATTTGGATAATTATCAACAGAAATTTCAAATGTTTGAGCCACAGGATCATAAGGACTGTAAGACTTAACAGTATTAGATATTGTTTGTTGATTTACTTGTGTAAATGTATTCTTGGCACCAGCAGGAGAAGCACCAAAATCAATACCTTGTGAAGTTGTTTGTAGACCTTCAGCGTAGAATGATGCCTGTGCATAGGTTGAATAACTATTGGCATTGAAATTGGAACCATTATCTAATTGTAATACTCTCTGACCTGTATGGAATGTACCAGCAGGAATATTAAAGATGCCATAGAATGAACCATGTTTATCTGTTTTGAGTGATCCAATAGAATAAACATCTCCAACGGCAGCCGTTACTGGAGTTGCCAACACCAATGTATTATTAGCAGCATAGTAATTTGAAATTACTGCTGATTGACCAATTGCACCACCAGTACAGAAATAAACAGTATTACCTGTATAATAACCATTTGCAGAAGATGCCAATGAAGAAATTTGAACTGTATTATTACTGTTATTGGCAGAAACTACACGGCCGCCATTATGATTTTGTTTTACAAAAGATCCACTTGCTGTTGTTGAAACATAATTACCGTTTTGGTCAAAGTAAGCATTTTGAATTATTTCGCCAGCAGTACCGGTAGCAGAGTAACTTGTCGTGTAAGGATCAGAAGCAACATACAATCTTGTATTAGATGTTCCTGTGTAATTTTGTACACCAATAACTCTTGCTGTACCTGTAAATACACCTGCATTGTAATAACCAATAACATCATTAACATTAAATGTACCAGATACGCTAGTTAATTCAACTACGTTAGTTTTACGGATGTAATTTTGAATATTTTGATTATCAAATGAAGCTTCTAGTTGTGTTTCAAACAACATGTTGCCGGCAGAAATAATAACTTCTTGTGCTTGAATATATGGTAATACAGAAATATCAGTAATATAACCATTGTTTAGAGCATAAGTGTTACCAATATTGTCATACTGACCAACAATACTTGTTTGTTGTTGTACTTGACTTGTATATGTGGTTGTTGCAGTATAACCTACAACAGAACCATAAGGACTATTTACATTTGGATTACCATGATTTACAACAGATACACTTGAAGAATAAGATGTGCCTGAAACTGTTTGCCAATCGCCAGCAGACAACACATTGATAGCGGCTGAATTTGACTGGAATACTTGTAAATTTGGATCAGTAATTAATAATGAAGGTGCTTGATTTGTATCGACCCAATTATCTACGTTTGGTGTCAATGACAATGTGCCTTGTTGTGTAGCAAATGCAAATGGGTTTACATTAACAGTTCTAGAAGCAAATTGTTGAACGATTGCATTAGCAGTTGTAAATGGTAAAGAGAAATAATTTACAAGACCATCATTACCAATGTTATAACCTAATGTGCCGGAAGTAGCAGCCGATGATAATCCCATATTGTAAGCAAGTGCAAGAGCTTTTAATGGATAGTTATTAACAGTCTGCATTGCAGTCAATTGTTTGCTACGTTTATTAATTGTTGCTGCATAATCTGGATTGGCAGTATCAGCAGTTGCGTAACTGGAGAAGTCATCAACCATAATACCATTTTTGAATCGATTTAATCCATAAGCATCAGAAATTTGCAACGACTGAGCATTTTGCTCTAACATACTTAATGCTGTATAGTATTCAACATTATTAATACGAGTTTCTAAATTACCAATGTCTTGCATTGTGTAACGCTTGTGCGGTACAGAAACAACAGATAAGTCAGAAACATAACCTGTTGGTGCTTCTGATGGAATATAACCAGTATATGGATTCAATGTCAATTGAGCAAGAACTAAAGAACCATCTGGTACAGAAGGCAAAATGGGATTAAGTGAAGGGGCACCTTCAATAATCTTAAAGCTTCTATCTTTGCTCAATACCAAATAGTCTTGGCGACCAAGATAGTAAGAATAGTTACCTTCAAATAATGTAGAATCTACAGGCAAAAATAAACCATAATTAGATGCTGCATTAGAATAACGGAATACAAATGCTGATTGTGCATTTAGACGAGCGGGCCTAAAGTCAATACAATCTCTTAATGAATAGAGATTACCATTTTTGCTGGTGTATTTACCAATCTGTGAATATTGTTCTGGACTAGCAGACACACCAGAAGAAATATAAGATTGTACAGAGAAGTATCCGTCACCACCAGTGTGTTGATAGTAATTTACAAGAACTAACAAATTACCTGATGGTTGTGGAAAACCAGGTAACAATGTAATGCCAGCGTGGTCATAGTAACCATCTCGTTGGCCATTATCAAGAACATAATGTGAAGTTACATCGTATGGTGATCCTGCACCCAACATAGCGGCAGTTGGTGTAACGCTTGGATTTTTTGTATCAATAATTTGAACAATATTTTTAACATCGGACAAATACAAACTTTGTTTTGTACCTGGAGTTACCAAACCTGCATTTTGAATGTATACTTGACCGGTTGAAGATAAAGATGGCGTAGGATTATATGTTGTATTATCAACAAATGTGTAAGTGTTGACCTGTGTACCACTTATATTAACGGCAGTTGTATTGGCATTAATTAAATTTTTACCTTTGAGTAAATAACCAGTACTATCAGCATTTTGAGCATTTACTGTAGCAATAACTGTTGCTGTAAATGCACTCAAATCAGGGAAAGCAAGAGTAGCAATGGTTGCTGTGCTATCTAAAGAAATTGAACGTGAATTTGTTGTAAATGAAAGAATATCACCAACATTGATTGTTGAATTTGAACCTTTATTTGTAACAACAACAGTATAGTTTTGTTTAGCTAATGTTGAAGATAATGTTGTACTTGGTGTTCCAAAATGGCGAATTGTATTGCCAAAACCAGAATAACTTAACTGTGCAGACACACCACTACCAGAAGCGGTGAAAGATACATTTCTCCACTCTTGTTGTGTTGTATAGTTTGTTCCTGTCAAAGAAGCAACATAAGGATTACCAACTTGGAACAATAATTCTGGTGACAACGGATTTTCGAGAATTGTATTTCCAAAAGAATCTTTACCACTTGCTGCATTAATATTCGCAGAACCGTTGATAGTTGCTGGATATGAAGATTTGGCCGCAGTAACAATAGAATTTGCTTGAGCAATTGCATAGTTAATTGAGAACACAGAAGTTGTGTCTGGAATTGTTGTCCAGTTTTGATTAACGGTTGCAGTATGAGTTACGCCATTATAAGCAGCAATTGTTCTAAAATCGCCAGCATCTGTACCAGAATTGATTGAAATGGATGCGCCAACATAAGCAGAGTTGGATTGTGAAAAATAATTTGGGAAAGTAATTGTGTTTGATGTTGCAGAAACAGCAGTATTACTTGGCGCATTTAACTGTAGATTGTTTACAAAAAACTTATAAACATAGGTGTTTGATAAAGCATCACTTATATTGTGGTCGTAAGATAAACTACGAACATTACCACTTGCTACAACAGTAGCAGAATAAGCCAAAGCGGAAGATACGTTTACGTTTGCAAGAGGTACGCCATGTAAATCAATTTGTTGTTGTGTGGTAGTATCAAAGAATGAACCATTAGCACCACGAACAGTATCAACATAAAAATAGTTACCGTAAGACAAATAGACTGGATTATTATTTTGTGAAGCAGTTGTTCTGGCACGATCAGTAATCAAATCTATACTTGCAGAATTTTCAACACGATAACCATGAACATATGCCAAACCTTTACCAATACTCATAATGTAAGTATTATTTGAAGAATCTGCAGTATTTGTTTTTGGTGTTAGTTTAAAGTTATTAACAACATAATCACCATTGGTTTCATAATCACGTTTTGCAAAATAATCATCAATTACAGAGTAAACAGAGCCGTCAACTAATTTGGCAATAGAACCATTGGTAATACGAAGAAGTTCAATAAAACCATCATCATCGCCAAACAATAATGGTCGTGTTTCAAGTGTTAAACTGATTTGATAGCGATCCGCACCAGGAGCTTGATAGTTAGAAGCACCAACGGCAGGGTCTAATAAAGAAGCATCAGAAATATAATCAACAATAGTTTCTGTGGCATTTAAACCAACTCGTAAACTTGGGACATTATCATATTTGTCAAGAATTATAGTTTGCGGATTAACCTGTACAAAAGTACCAGAAGAAATAGTTTCGCCTGAAGCATTAACATAACTTCCCGCAATATAAAATACGCCTTGTGCAATAGAAGCAACAGAAGATGAGCCTGTTGCTGAAGTTAATTGAGCTTGAGCAGCTAAATTAGACGTAGTTGCGTAGATTACAGAACCATTGGTAAATTGATTACCAGATTTATATGTAACAATTAAGGTTGGAGGATCACCCACACCGGTAACACCTGTTGCAGCTGCCACAGCAATAACTTTAGCTAAAACTGTACCTGTGGCGTCTTGAATTAATAAACCATTAAACTGATTGACATCTATAGATGCATTGTTATATGTTGGTTGTAATTTAATATAATAACAATTTAGATTTGTCGTTACTTGACCGCCAGTAACAGGAGAATTTGCTGCAAAAATATTATCAGCAAAAGAGCTAATTTGATTCTGGAGAATTGTCTGAGATTGAGTTAACTCACGAGCTTGTACGGCAAAACCAGGTTTAAAAAGAACTCGGTGATAATTTTTTGCCGGATCAAAATCATCATAATATGGTGAAATGTTAAAATTCTGAGACATTTTTTATTTTACCTTAGTTAGCATTTGTTTTCCGTCCACACTTTTATATTTCCAAGAATAAACAGTTTTGTATTTAATCTTATTTATTCGACTATATTCCATTAAATCATCAATCAATGTTGTTTGTTTCGTTTGTGGATCATACAAAGCCCACTTATTCATTCTTTTTAATTTCATCTTTTGTTTGGTTTCATCATTATGTTTTTTACCAAACATTCCAACTTTATTATCTTTTAAATATTCTTTTCGAGACTCGCTCTGTTTTTTCTTGGTATCAACTGAATGATTTTTACCCACCATTGAAGTCTTTGCTGCTTGTAAAAACTTTTCATTTGCTTTGGTGCCATACATTGGATGGTTTTTTCCACTCAAAGCATTTCTTTTTGTTCCAACACTAATATTATGTCTTTGTTCTTTGGTGAGGGGTTCTCTTTTAATGCCGAGCATACCTTTTCTACCACCAACACAACTATTATAACCATTTGGAACTAAAGTATTATGTTCTTGTATAAAAAATGGTTCCATTATAGTTAAACAATGTTCTACGTCCCAACTTTCATATATTACTTCCCACTTAAAATTGTCCCAACCATGTTTTCTGATTGATTTATGAAAAACAAAAGGACTATTATGTTTTGCTTTCTGTTTATGTTGATATTTTCTCTTTTTCAACGCATTAATAGTAAAACCAACATACTTTTTACCTGTTACCACATTTGTTACTGTATAAATTATAGCCATTTTATATCTCCTAATAGATTATAGGAGTATATATGCAAAAAGTCTTTTAGAACCCGAGCACAAATCTAAATTGTTCAATTCCATCAGAACTTCTTGTAACGCCGCTTCGGTTTTCAATAACTGACAAATATCCTGAAAATGGTACAAAGTCTGGTGTGCTAACGGCTAATAATGTTCTTGCTGTTCCAGAATTATTTCCGTAAAGTGTTGCGTTAAGTGTTGGAGTTCCTGATATATTTATGATGCTAACCACATTGGTTGCTTGATTAAAACTTAAAACTGTTCCAACATAAGATGCTGTTTCTAAAGAAGTGCCCTGATAAACTAACTCATCAGAAACATAAGAACCAAATCCTGGGGCAACAATTAAATCGGTAGAAACTTTATAAATTGAGCCGTTTGCTGGAAGTGGATAGAGACTATTTGTGGTAGGATTGGCAAGAACACCAACTTGTCGGTAATCAATATCAGTTGGAATAATACCACCTTCAGAGCCATTGAACTCACAGGTAAGCATTACACGTGAACATCCTAATTCTGAAACAGGATCAAATCCATGACCACCAATCGGAGAGCTGTCGGCGTCAAGTATGGCGCCTGATCCAAGCGCACTGCTTACTGAGATACTATAATAAGTATAATTTGATCCTGGATTGGTTACAGAGACATCGGTAATAATACCATTTGCCACTTGTGGAGTACCAGCTGCACCAATACCATCGCCAGAAATTGTAATGGTAATTGCCGCATTGGATGTATCATAACCAGAACCACCATTGAGAACATTAATTACTTCAATATCACCACGACCAGCAGCAGAACCTAATGGATTTGGTGTATTTTGTCCTACTGGAACAGGAATCCAGTTGGCATCCATAAAATTCTTTTTGTTGCCGGCATCAATCGTATACATGTATTTCCATTTGTATCCGTCTGTGCCAATGTAGATGTTATCTGTTCCGTAACTTCCTGGTTGAAAGAATGGTTCATTTACAGAAGTACCGCCATTGGCATTCCATAGACACTTGAATACTTGGTCATAACGATTTCTAACATAAAAACGTAAATTTAAATAACCATTTTGGTCAAGTGAAAACATATCAATACTATCTTGATAATAATCATAAACAGTACCAGATACCCAATCAATTCTTTGGATTACGGGAGAAATATTATTTGAATTGACCAATTTTGCAACAAACATATTGTTGAAAACGGCCTTAATGTATTGTTGGTCTTGTGTTGGTGTTGGTGGAGCTGAATCACTACTCCACGGATCAACACGGGATAAAAACACATAAAGTGTTCCAATAGGAGTTCCTGTTACTGGTAAAACAGCCACAGGTGCGTAATAAGTTTGCTCTACTTGAGAAACTTTTGCGCCATAAGTTAAAAGGTCTATATTTGCCATGATTTATTTATTCGTTAATTTCCAGCTTCATCTGTTAATTTGAATGTTTCCGTCTAATGAAGCATACATATTTCTTCTAGCAGACATCAATCCTGTTGCATTATTAGCTAAATTTGAACCAAGAGTAATTGTATTAGCAGTAACTCCAATAACTACTTTCTCTACATTATTGGCCACCAGTACATAATCACCAACATTTACAATATCTAATAATGGGGCTGCGGTATTACTGTAATTGCCATTGTTGACAATATTATATGAACCAGTCAAACTTGATATATTTATGACGCTACCACCTGCATTTGCTGTCACATAAGCAACATTTGCATAAGTCAACCAAACATTATCTTTAAGTGTTACTGTGTTTGCTGCACCATCCAAAACAGAAACAACTTCTGAATGAATTTTAAATCCGTAATTTGTTACTAATGTTAAACTGTCACCAGGAATAATAATGGTTTGTAAATTAGCACCAGAAAGACCACCAAAAGTGACAATATTATTACTTTGATTGGTGTAATTTGATGTCATGTTGGCATAAGAACCTGGATTACCTGTATAGTATCCTAATGTATGACCTTCTTCTAAAAGACCGGCACCAGTAAAATTAACATGAGCATTAGCTTTCATAACATAACGACCAATGACCTGCATGCCTGTTGGATGTAACAAATCTAATAATGTTTTTCTATACTTGGCAATTTCTTTTTCTAATGTAATTTCGTAAGTATAATTATTGTATTTGTCACTTTGAATAACATCATAAGAACTTAATTGACCAGAAGTATCAAGATATTGACCTTGGCTAATTGTTAAACCATTTAAGAATGAAGCGGCCGCTTTGGCGGTACCGTCACCATAAGTAATCACACCGCTTGAATTGTATCGTGATGATGGATTTAATGTGTTGTATTGATTAGTTAAATTTAAAACAGCAGAAATATAAGCATTTTGGCCAATTGATCCTGGGGATTGAACATACAAAGGTAAATTATAATTTGGTATATTATTGTAGTTGTAAACACGAATATTGTATATTGTTTGATTAGAATTAGCAAAAGCATAAAGAGTTTGTATAGAATCTACCGTAGCCAAATAACTATTATTTGCAACATTGGTGCCTTGATAAACAATATCACCTTTAACTGGTAAATTACTTACGGATACATTAGAAACACAAATATCTTGAACTTTTAAAGAAACATTAGGTGGAGCAATATAGTCTGTGCCATAATCAGTAATATTAATTGTGGAGATTGATCCAACACGGTTCACAATTGATGAAAGTACAGCCCCTGCACCTAAAATGCCTGGCACATAAATTGAAGCTCCGTTTGCTTGAGTATTTGCAGAATGAACTGTAACTGTTGGTAAATAATTTAACTTATAACCTAATCCACCCAAAGGTGTATGGTGTGGCGTATCAACAACAGGATACACATAACTAATGCCTGTAATCATACCGTTAGCCGCTACAGAGGTTACATTAGCCCGAGCACCATAACCAGATCCGCCAGTAAATACAATAGTATCATTTGCTTGATAACCTAATCCACCAGAAACAATTTGTATCGGTGCCAAAATTCCCAAACTTCCTAGATTGCCGGTTAAAGAATTTTCAGCAGGAAATAAAGATTGTGGTGTAATTGTTGGAGCTTGCGTTAAACCTCCACCGCCACTTTGAACAAGAACAGAAGATAAAGTATATGTTGTAAATGAAAGGAATGTAAGTGCATTGGCTAAAGAAGTGTTGGCGTTGGCCGCTGCATTATTTGCAAAATTATATCTTGTATTACCTAATGTTATATTTCTTTTAACACCAATAATATCTGTAGGAACATAAGTTGCATTTGCAGAATTTAAAGGATTCAAAGAACCGACAACAGCTACAGGTGATTGTGAACCAGAATTTAAATTTGAAAATGAAATAACTGTATTTGGAGCATTGGTATAACCATAACCACCATTATCTACAGTAATACGTTGCAATGATCCTGAAGTTGTTGAACTCACTGTGGCAGTAGCACCATGACCAGTATTTGAATTTAAACCACCATAAAATACAATAGGATCACCAACTTGGTAAGTCAATCCTCTATTATTTGGATCAATAGTAACTTGACTAATTTGACCAACAATTTTTGCTCTTAAATTACTTCCATTAATAATCACATCTTGATTATTTGAATCTACCACACGAACATATTCACCCGATTGAAACAATCGTTCAATGTTAGAAATAAATACTTCAGTTTTTACACCATCAAAAGTAGTTGCTTCAATCGTAGCAATTGTTTTTGTGGTTTCACCAAAAATTCTATAATTAGCAATATTTAAAAATCTAGTATCAGTAGTTGCTAAATTAAGACTTCTTGCAACATACCAAGTTCCTGCAGAAGCTTTTAGAACGGCATCTTTTGTGTAGAAAAAATCTACATCAGTACCATATAAAACTCTAAACAAAAATTGATAAGAAGCTGGTGTACCTTTAGATTGATATAAATCTTTTGCTATTTTAATAACTTTTGTTTTATCTGCCAATATATCTGTAGGAAAATATGGCAAAAACTCATTAGTAAAATAATTAATAAAAGTATTAGATGTTTCATCAACATCTTTATATGTCAGAATATTCTTTGCGCCATCAGTTACACCACCATTTTGTTCCATCCATTCATAGTAAGCTTGAAGGAATAAAACAAAATTTTCATAATTGGGATCTTCCCGCACAAAGGCAGGAAGTTGTGATGGTACTAGTAACGAAGTTTTTTGATTACTTTGAATCATTTATTGGTTTTGGCCGTAACATTAACAGTAATTGCCGTAGGATCATACGGATCAATCGTAATAATACCATTATATGTTGATGAAACAATGGTTGATGATGGTGTTGCTGTAAGAGCTAATTGACCTAAAGCAGAATTGATACCTGAAGGATTAAAATTATTTAATGTAATAATCCCTTTTGTATAATCAACGGTACCAATATTGGAATTCAAAACTGTTTTTACTTGATTTGAATTATAATAGTAAGTTCTCAATGTACCATAACGACCTTGAAGATTTACAACTGCGGCACCATTTTGACCTGTAGTATCCCCAGCTTGCGGTGTAATAGTCACAATAGCCGATGTATAGTTGTTGCCAGAAGTTAATACATTGATAGCGGTAATTGCTCCGTTTACAATAACTGCTTGTGCTGTAGCACCAGAACCATCGCCTGAAATTGTAACAGTTGGTGTAGATTGATAATTAAATCCTGGATTAATAACAGAGATTGTGTCTACACCATATGTTGAAGATGGTACTTCTTCAATGTATACACCAGAAATTGTATTTGCCAAATTTGCTGGATCTAAAAACTCCAAATCTGGAGAATTGGTAATACCACTTAACAATACGCCTTTTTCTAAAAGTGTGTTGTAATAAAGATTATAAGTCTGTGTTGTGGTTAAATTAGGAAAGAACTTTTTCTGTAATTTAAGTGTAAAATCACTAGAAACAATTGAATTACTATAATTCTGTATAGCAGTTAAAAGTTCATACGAATTAAATGTAGAGTTAAATGTGTTTAATGTAGTTGTGCCAAAATTTTGAATGGCTGTGGTAACGCCTGCTTGAATTTGTGACGATGTTAAAGTTGTTTGGGTAGAATCATAAACCACATCAACAACCAATTGAACGTAAGTATAATCTGGATCAACAATAGTTGGAGTTACAGTTAAAACAGAAATAGGTTTAATTACTTCTGATATTAATCTTTGTTTTTGTGTTGAGGTTAACAAATAAGAACCTGTAGGTTTTAAACAAATAAATGTTTGGCCATATACTGGAGGACTATTTTCTTCGCCACCCCACACATTAACTGCATCAAATGAAATACCTAAATTATTTTGTTGAATTGCCGTAATGTAATCACTTTTGGTAACAGCACGACCTTGAGCGGCATATGATTTAGGTGCTTGAAATTTAATTGAATCAATAGATTCTTTGTCGCCACCTTGAGAAGCAGGAGTTATTGAAAGTACGGCAGATGGTGAATAACCTGAAACGGTATTCAATAATACAAACGAGTTTGCGCCAGCACCTGCAGTTCCTTCGGTCGAAAGATAATTAACAATTACAATGTTGCCATCTGTTAATTTTTGACCTAATATGCCGTCACCAAAATATATCTGATAATTACCATTTAGTGCTTCTTGTATAAAATAAACTTGTGAGGTTCCAGTTAGTTCTAAGTAATTTGAAGCCGGATTATAAATTGTATAAGCTGAATTAGAAGAAGATTGTTGTACAATTACTTGCAATGTTGTAGTATCAATTGCATTATCTGGAATTTCAAAAACATAATTAGGATTTGTAGAAGAATCTACTGTGAATGAATATGTTGCAACAACCGCCTGTTTAATTTCAACTTCCGGAAATATAGCAGTATTGTTTACGACATTAACGGTATAAGAATCTGGATTGGTAAATGTGTAATTCACTCCGTTGATTGGTGCTGAACCAAAACTCTGATAAGCAGGTAAAGTCAACGAATTGGTATTTACATTCGTAAACACTACATTAACTGTTGCGGTAGGCGCAATAGCAGACTTCGGAACATATCCTAATACTTTTGCTTGAGATACAACAGAACTTCTTTGCACGGCAGAATCCAAAAACATTTCATTGGCAACTTGATTCAAATAATAAGCATTATATTGTGTATTATAAGCCAACACATCTAAAAGAACATTTAAGCCAGAACCTTCAAAATTATAATCTTGAAAAGTACTTTGTCCTTGAAGATAGTTGATAAAGTTAGATTTAATAGAATCAAAATCTAAATTTGTGATTTGAATATTAGAATTAGCGCCAGCCATTATCTGGTCCTTTGTAATATAAGATTAATTGCCGTAGGTGATGTTTGGTTACCTATAAAAACCGATAAAGATACATTAAATTGATTATTGTCTGGATTAGCACTTACTACAAGAGTATTAATTGTGGCTCTTGGTTCATAATTTATTAATGTTCTTGTTATTTCATTTTGAATAAGAGTTGCAGTCAAAGGTGAAACTGGTTCAAACAATAATTGATTTAATGTACTTCCTACGTCTGGTTGAAACAATCGGTCATATAAATTGGTATTCAAAAGATTACGAACCGAACGAATTACCGCCTGTTCGTCATATTTCATAGAAACATCACCTGTCGCCGGTGAAGGTAGAAAGGTTAAATCTAAGTCTGAGTATATATGATTTGTTGCCATTCTTTATTTATTACAGTTGTATGGTTAAGTTAAATTTATTATTTTCCATCCCAAATACCATTGTCCGTCTATTTGTATTGGTGTATCTGGAATTGCATTTTGATTCTCTCCAATCGAAGGAGGGTCCGAAGAAAAAACTTTAACATAACCTTCTGGCATATGTGTATCTAATATTTCTAATGGAAAACTAACATTAGGAAATTCATCGCAAAGATTCATAATTGGAAATTTTTCAACCTGATTATTTGATATTTTAGCAAACATTTTATTTTAAACTATAATAACTTCTAGTTTGATTAAAAGGACTTTGAAAATACCCACAGGTAACCAATTGATTATTTGTTTGATTGTATGCCATTGAATAAAAATTATAACCAACACCCAAATATAATGAAGAATTTGATGATGTCCAATTGATACCATCAAAGCTGGTAAATATGTCTCCATACAATCCCATAACAACATATTGAGTTCCTGTCCATAAACAATTTTGAAAATAAATGGATTTTCTCAATGAATTTAAATTTCCAGCTGATGTCCAATTAATACCATCTGAACTCACTGCGGCCGATTGGCCAACAACCAAAAATTTTGTTCCGCCATATACAATTGAATAAGCTGTATTTGCACCAAAAACTGTTCTAAAATTTGATTGTGGAGTCCAATTTACTAAATCTGTGCTTGTAACACAATTTGATGTGGCGGTTCCAACAACTACAGTTAATGTACCATTATTTGCAATAGCAGTGGCTGAATTTGCAGCACCTGAACCAAAAGCTGTTGTAAAGTTTGCTTGATTGTTCCAATTAATTGCATCAGAACTGGTAGCACATTTTCCATAAGTGCCTACTGCAATATATTGATTTCCTGTATATATTAATTTATTAACAGTATTTGTAGTGGCTGATCCAAAAACAGTTGGTAGTGTTGTTGTTTGATTTGTCCAAGTTACGCCATCCGAACTTGTCAATATCTTTGCATAAATTCCACTAACGACATATTGAGATCCTGTCCAGGCAATTGTTTTTGGATCATTAAGTCCAAACCAAGATAATGTAAATCCATTTTGTTTTGTCCAATTAATGCCATCTGGACTAGTCGCACAATCTCCAGACGAACCAATAACAAGATATTGCGATTTATTATAATTAACGTCCCAAGGAATATTATTTACGGCAGTAAAAGGCGTATTAAAATTTCCATTTGATAAAGACCATGAAGTTCCATTAGAGCTTATTGCCAATTTTGCCACTTGAGCAATAGTATCCTTTCCAAAAATTGCAACAGCGTTTGGACTTGCAACAAGAGTGGATGTACTAACGCCAGGAAAAGTGCCTGGAGGATTAAGGCCATTATAAGCTGTCCATTGATTTATCAAATTTGATGATGGTTGTTTTGTCCAAGTTGATCCGGTTGTGCTGGTAATGATATTGCCTGTATTTGTTACCGCCACATATTGTGAGTTTGACCATACAATTTTTGGAGCATATTCAGTACTATTTCCTATAGCGGTTCTAAATGACGATTGATATGTCCAATTAACTCCATCAGTACTGGTTGCACAAGAAGTACCAACCGCACACATATTTGAAGCACCATTTGTAGCTATACCGTATGCGGTATTTCCAATTCCAAAAGAACTAGCAAAATTTGATTGTAGTGTCCAAGTTCTGCCATTAGAACTAGTAACTGCCGCATTCGCACCAACTCCAATCCATAAACTATTTTGTGGTAACCAAATAATTTGTTGCAAAGGATACGTGCTGGTAAAACCTATAGTAGTTAAATTTGTGGAAGGAGGATACAATTTTCCTTCATACCAATATGCACCATTTGCTGTTGCAAAAGCGGTATAACCTGTACTAGATGCCGCCAAAAATGTATTATTATTTGATGCTAATGTGATGGGATAAGTTGAGCCAGTAAAAATAGTATTAGAGGTATATGATGAAGTTTGGTTTGTCCAACTATTTCCTAAATTATTACTAGTAATAGCAAAATTTCCCCCAGCAATCAATATGGTGTCATTACAAGTAGCTATTTGTGTTGAAGTTGATACAATAAAAGAAGAAAAAGCAGGTTTAATTGACCAAGTTATTAAATCATTGCTGACAGCAAACCTGTTAGGATATGAACTAATATTATAAACAATAAAATTATTACTATTAGCGTTCCATGTTGAATTAATTGCTGAAGTTCCTACGGCCCAAGTGTTTTGTAAATCTGAATATGTCCAAGTATTGCCTATAGATATAGTTGAAGCTCCGGCCGCAGAAAAAATAATATCTTGAACTGACATTATCTGATATCCTTTGATAACAATAATCCATTCCAAGTTGTTCCAGAATCATATGTAAAAAACGCTAATATATCTCTACCTGAAGCGGTTAATGTTGGTGCGGTTTGTGCTGACCATTTGGTATTTGCCATCCAAAAAATTGTATTTGAGCCTCCGTTAGTCAAGTCAAGAATAAAGCTTCCAACAATTCCTGCAGGTGGAACATTTGCAACAACAAAAGACGTATTTGAATTTATAGTTTTTGAAAAATAATTTCCTAATGAAATATCAATAGTATTTGCTGAAACTGTAGATTTAACTTCTTTTAAAGATGTTACTGTAATTGAGCTTGCAACAATATTTGCAGAAGTTGTAATATTATTAGCTAAAGTAAATGCTGCATTTGAAAATGTAAATAATTCTGTTCCATTAACATACACTCCTGCGGCAGTTACATTTCCTGTTGTTATAATACTTTCAGTAGTATTAACAGAAATGTTAGTAATATTTACATTCTCAATAGTGGTGTTACCTGTAACAATTAATGTACCATTAATACGAACATTACCTGAAACTGTGCCGCCAGTATAAACAAATGTATTTCCTACATTAGCGGTATTATATGCCGCATTGGCTTGATTGAAAGCTGCATTGGCTTGATTGAAAGCTGCACCAGAAATTGTATTGGCAAAATTGTATGCCGCTTGAGCCGTTGTTAATGCCGATTGTGCAACATTAAGAGAAGTATTGGCTTGAGCAAAAGCCAGATTAGCCTGTATAAATTCTGGATCTAAAATAGGCACAGAAACATATAACGTTCCCGCAACATTAGAACTACCAACCACACCGCCAGTTTGACCGGCCACGGAAGATATTACTGCTGGATCTAAAGGTAAATTAAAATTAATCATTAATATCCTAACTCAGAATGTAGTTTGCTGGTTCCAATTAGTTGAATGAGTGAGTTTTGTGTACCACCCATATTACTAAATTGTAAAAGTGTTTGGTAGTCTTGTAAAACAGACAAAGAGTTTTGGTAAAATGCCCAATCTTGTGTTCTTTGATTATCAACCAAAGTTTGTAATGTTTGTACATCAGATACAATTACATTCATTGCTGCATTTGATATATTACTTGTATTTGCTGTAATTGAATTATTTAATGTATTATAATCAATGGTAATATTATTACTTGAATTTGATAACTGTGGTCCAATATATAAACTGGTAAAATTACCAAGTATAGGTGTATTATTTTGTACACCATCTGTTGTACTGGTTATGTTTAACATCTGGCGACCAACAGCCAAAGCAGAAGTTAAATCTGGATACAAAGCAGTATTGGCAGAACGAGAAACACCAGATAAATTATTAGTATGAGTTGTAAAATTAATTAAAGATGAAGATAATGTTGCCAAACTACTAGATAACGTATTTGCTGTGTCTGGAGCATTAGTAAAAATGGTTGTATTTGAATTGGCCAATGTTGCCAAACCGTTCAAATAGATTGATAGTGTTGCCAATACATATTGATGTGGATTTTGATAATAACCACCAACGTTACTATTGGCAAGGTCATTAATCTGCCATTGAGATAATTGTATGTTTGTGTTACTAATATAATTAATAACATTTTGTGAAAGTACATCCGCACCATTAAATAATGATGTGTTGAAATTGTATCCTAATCGACCATATACACTCATGATTATATTTCCATCGGACTAGTTGGTGGTGATGTTGGGAAACCTTTGTTACCAATATGAACGTGTTGGTCTACCTTCAATCTAAACATTTCCATAGCACCAAACATATCAGATACAGTAGGTGCAAACATTGATATACCAGCATTTATAAAACCTACTGCTGTAATTGACCCTGGTGTAGCAGGACCAGGAAGTCCAACATTGATACCTCCAAGTGTTGAGATACCTGCGGTTGGATTTTCTGAACCAGGAATACCAGCATGAATACCTGTGCCTGCGGTTACTGAACCTGAAGAATGTAAAGAATCAGCAAGTACTTCACCATGAACCGTAACATCAGTATCAACAATTAATCTATCACCAGCAATCATGTGAATCGATCCGGTTTGACCGAGATTATTAATATTTAAGTCTCCACCTGCACTCAAGGTCATATTACCTTTGGCTAATACATTATAATTACCATCAACAACTTTATTAAAATCACCTTTAATGTGTTCGTAGGCATCGCCTTGAACATCCAATACCGCATCACCTTGAATCGTAATATTACAAATACCTTGAATTAATACATTGTTATCTTTAGCAACAATAGTATAATTTGTACCAAGTATTTTGTGAACTACTGAACCATCAGGTTGAATTTCAGTAAATGTTCCGGCTTTATGTTGTGTTCTAATACGTTCAGCACCAGGAGTATCATCAAACTCTTGAAAATGACCAGATTCGGTCTGCATTACATTGTTGTATGGATACTGTGTCTGAGATGCCGATACCGGTTCTGTCCATGAGTAATCTACTGTACCTGCGCCACTTGAATTAGCCATAATATGTCCTAAGGTTTAGCAGAACTTGGTGCATTAAATCCAGCGGCAGAAAATACTGCTGCTGTTGCTGCTTGTTGTGCTTGTGTATTTGCCACAGGAGTTAGACCTGGTGTTAAAGCAGAAATTGCTAAATTTGCCGGAGCAGCAGCTAAAGCAACCGAAGCGGAAATTAATTGTGATGTTTGATTTATTACATCTTTAGCTGCCGAAATAATACTATCGGATGAACTTGTATCAATACTATCAGTTGAATCTGCCACGACAGACAAATATCCTGCTTGTAATTGTGCATATGCTTTTTGTAAACAATCTTTAAAGAAAACAATCAGTTCAGAAGGTAAAGCAAGAATATAAGCAATTAACTGTTTAATAGCATTAACATAAACAATTAAACCATTAATTTGAGCGGTTAAATCTTTTACCCATTTAGTAGCATCAGCAATATCATGTGCTAATTTTTTTAATTGTGAACTTAATCCATTGGAAGTTGGCGTTACACCTAAAAAAGCTAATAGAGCTTTAATACCATTACGAATTGCAAGAATAATTTGTCTGCCTACTGAACCTGCTTTAAATAATGCGGTACTAACAGATGCCGGTAAATTACAGACGTGAGCAATATTTTGATTTGATTTTCGTAATGCTGTGTCTGCGCTAGGAGCATTACCTGAAGCATAGATTGGAATATTAGATGGTGCACCAGGTTGTGGTGTATCACCAGAGGTGACTGTTGTTGGTGAATTGTTGGCCGTAGTAACAACAGGCAGTGTTGCGCTCGTTGATGTTGGTTTAGAATTTAATAATGCAACAAAAGCTGCTGCACTTACGCCAGCAATTTTAACAGTAGGACTTAAATTTGATAATAAATTTGCCATTTTATTTTGGTTTTATTCCTGGAAGAATACCCATCATAATTGGAAATTGACCTGATTCTCCGTCCATGAAGAATCCTACGATCCAATCTCCAACTCTTGGTTTACTGAATGTGTTAGGTGAATTTAATGGTAACATTGGGTGAGCCCAAGGTAAATCTTTTGTGGGTAATGCAGTAGTATCATCTGTGTGCCAACCAAATATACGAACTTGGCAACGACCAATACCTAATGGATCTTTTCGAGCTTCTTCATTTTCAATTACACCAATCCACCAAATAAACCCACTTAATCCAGCAAAATTATTACGTTCCATTATATCTGTACACCATTAATATATTGTGTTAAAGAAGTACTTGTACCTGAATAAGAAGTGTTTACACTTTCTTTACACATTTCTAGTACCGTTATATATCCGTTGTTTTTAACGATATGTCTGCATGCAGTCACAAGGTATCTACCTGAATAAAATGGATCAGGTTCTCTTGTAACATTAGAACCACTTTGTGTAAAATTTACTGGATTAATTCCATAAGTGTTAAAATTAACAACCGTACCAGCAGCCAATAAAGGATCACCAGGTACAGAAATTTTAATTCTCATATAATTAGCTATAGCTAATTGAGCAACTCGATTAGGAATGTATTTTTCAATTTGTACATCATTAGCAACGGCATCAGGTCCTTGTGATATATATGCATTTTTCTTTTGATTGGCATTACCAGAACTCATTCGAAGTGTACCAATTTCAAGACCAACTACTGTTTTTGGTGGTGTTTCATACATCGTACCACCCAATCTATTCTTATAGTTGTTGGTCAAAGGAAACTTATTCATCGTTTTGGTGTTTGGATTTGAAAGATATTCATCGTAATTAAAAATACCAGTATTTGCCGTTCTTTGTAATGGATCCAAAGTAATAACTTTATTTGACCACATACCATTAGATACAGCACCTAAAGTATCAAAGAAATTCAACATTTCGAAATCACTAGCATTAGTTAATTGTTGCTGAATATTAATTTGACCTTGTACTGCCAATAAGTTTTTGGGATCATACTTATATGTTTGATATGAATTTGATTTATATAAGTTCTGTAATGAATGAAAATGATATCCGTTACTATTTTCATAGAACAACATATCAGCACCTGTATTGTTTACTGGCAAAGCATATGTTGATAACCAATTGATTGTTTCAAATATTTTTTTATTAGGTAAAATAAAATCGTAAACACCTTGAGTGGCATCGATGTATAAACGTTTATTACCTTTGCCTGCCAATACATAAGTGTTTAGAATGTTGGTAATAATATCCGATATCATCGTACCTTTAACGGACTTAGAGATACGGTATTGTTCAGATAAAAAGAATTCTTCAGAAATAAAATTAATTACATATACTTCATAGTTATTACTATCAGCAGTAACTCGCTTACTAATTTTGTATACTCGATAATTTCTAGAAAGAAATAGATTATCTGCTGTAGTTTTCTGTAATTGAACCTGAAGAAATTCAGTACCATTTAAAAGATAGTTAGCAATAATACCCAAAGCATCTTGTATGACCACTTCACCTGAAATGGTCGAACTGTAAATGTCCTCATATAGATTTAATTCAATCATCAAAGGACTTAAATCAATTGCACCATTGTTCAATGGTGTGTATAAAGCTAATGTTTTAAGATTATAATCGGTAGGATAACGTATATACTGTGTACCAGTATTTGTACCGTTGGTTGCCATACTAAGCCTTCACTAGGGTTTGATAACGAGATTCAATTTGATTGGCGTATGCCGAATTGATGATGTTTATATTTCTTTTTGATTCGTTTAATTTATTTTCGTAATCATAAATTGAAACGGCATTGGTTGAAATAGTATATGTTATTTTTGTTCCATTAGAAAAAGATTTGGTTACTGTTGATGGTATAATCAAATTATATGTAGGTTCATCAATCTCAACAGTTTTAATTGCTGTTGTTCCTGAATCCCCGTCAACAGAAGTAACTGTCTTTTCATAATGATGAATAGTACCTTGAGTGTACGATAATACATTACCATTGGCCACAGCACCATACTTATCATTTAAATAAATCAAAAATTGTTGTGAACTCATTGGCCAATCTGCCTGAGGATCCAATATGGTTGGATTACCATACAATGTAATCCAAAATCTAAATGGATCACCATAATATTTGTTGGCAATAATTTCTGGTGTATCACCATCTTGTACAGAATAAGCATAGAACAACAAAGGGTTCTTGGCTAATTGTGGTATCAACTGTGTACGAATCAATAGATTTTTTAATGCAACAATGTTTCCATTGTTATCATTGGCGGTAAGATAAGGTAAAGAATTAAAGTATCTCATTTTTTAAAATTGTTGAGCTTGTAACATAGCTGTTTGTTGAGAACCAGGAGTTGTATTAAATTGTGTGGCGGTGGCAATATTTTGCTGTTGATTATTATAATTAGCTGCCACAGCACTACCTTTAAAGTTATTTTTAGTGTAGATAGTAGTTTCTTTAAATTGTAATACGATTCTAGTTTGTACTGGATAACCATCATCATATGTTGCCCAACCGTTAGGGGCATAATCAATTGAAACATTTGTTAAAACGCAATCATTAACTGTAAATGTTTTAGATGGTGTGCCACCCGTAATATTATTGGTTTGTGTTAAGAATCCAAGGCCACTTGCTGCCAATGCTGAGGAAATAGTATTGGTAATTTGACCAACAATACCTGAAGCACCTAAAAATTGAAATTGGACCTTGAATACTTGTGGTGGTGTTAAAAATTGTCCTGATGTACCAGTCATAGCACCAGCAATACCAGGTAATGAAAAATAAGCAAATGAATCGCAGATGTTTTGAATTGTTTGTGCTTCGGCTGCTGACTTTGGTGTTAATACAAATTCCAATTGAAACTCTCTTAAATCAACACCTTTGTATAATAATTGCATTTGTGGGTTGGTAACTACTCCTAATGCTTGTGCAGCTAAACCACCTAATGCGGTGCCGTCCATTCCAAATGGACCACCAAGTTTATTAATTGTTGAACCAAATACTTTAGCGCCAATAGCCGTAGCCCATGGAGTAATAGCAGTTTGTAAATCTCTACCTTTTTGGTCAGAATAAGCATTAGCAATCATACCAGGAAGTCCTAGTGCATCAGTCAAACTAACTTCACCATAGTTTGAAGTATAATTGATTGCCATGGTTTCTGGCATGAATAGTGAAATTGTTGCTAGTGGTGTACCTTGTGTTAATGGTTGATACTGAGATGCTGAAAACATGGTAGAGGCAACACTTTTTCCTGCATTAATAAAATTTTGAGCATCTGCCAGACTAGCATTACCTTCAATTAAATTCTTGCCACCAGCAATTACTGAATTACCTAAATCGGCTAAATTGTTACCAACGCCTGATTTATAATCATAAGCCTGAAAAATTACAGCATGACCTAATGTAGTATTAGTTCCTAAATCGGCTGGAAATACCATGTTTTGTGCTGAAGGTGTTCCGCCTAAGAGACTAGCTAATGGACTGGCAATTGAATTTAAACTAACGCCGCCAATATTTGTTGGTATAACTTGTAATCCCATGGTACTCTCTGGTTAATTGAATATATATTATTTATGTCTAGAAATTCAGCTTATTCCGGAAAGTTCAAACCTAAAAATCCCCACAAGTATGTTGGTGATCCAACCAATATTATTTACCGATCTTCGTGGGAATGTCGTTTTATGCACCATTTTGATGTATCGGATTGGTGTATAAACTGGTCAAGTGAAGAACTCGTGGTACCTTATATTTCTCCTGTTGATAATCAATGGCACCGATATTTTGTTGATTTTGTTATAAAAGTTAAAAATGAAAAAGGTGAAATAAAAACTTGGATGATAGAAGTTAAACCTAAAAAACAAACAAAAGAACCGGAAATAAAAAAAAGGGTTACCAAACAATATATCACAGAAGTTGTGACTTGGGGTGTAAATCAAGCCAAATGGAAGGCGGCCGAAGAATATTGTTTAGACCGTGGATGGAAATTTGTTATATTCACAGAGGATCAATTACCTAAGTTTTGACGCTTCAAAGCTTCTCTTTTTAACGCCATTTCTCTCATTCTTTGTATAGTTTCTTCACTAAATTTTCTATTTTTATTTCTTTGTTTTAAAGCTTCAAGTCGTTGTTCTTTGCCTTCTTCTGGCCATTTTGAACCTTTTTTTGATTGACTTATTTTTTGTTTTGTTTCTTCAGAATGTGTTTTGCCTGTCCAATGATTAGTTTTACCTTTTAAACTATCACTAATATTTTTTCGCTGCTCTTGTGTGTATTTGTAACCTGTGGTACCTTTTGTTTTTCCGCCACGGCCAACATTATCAACCTCAAAAATGGAAGATTCATAATCAATATAACGGTATTCAATTCCCAAGGCTTCGGAAAGAGATTTATTAATTTTTTCAAATTGTTTTGGTGTTATTGTAAAGGTATTCATACGTCTATTTATGTGAACTAAATAACTAAATGGCATCTAAATTTACCACACTCGCAGAAGAACATTCACAGGCAGATTTTGACCGACTGTCGAAAGATTCTTTATCTTGGATGAAAAAGAAAATCCAAGAGATTCGTTCACCAGCATCCATGGCATTAGGTATGGCTCGTGAGAAATCTAGGCAAACAAATACTTTTAAATTGGGTCAATTATATTGTTTTTATTATGATCCAAAAGGTAAAGATGATTTACCATATTACGATATATTCCCAATGGTATTGGTATTGGATCGTTATGAAGATGGCTTTTTAGGTTTGAACCTACATTATTTACCATACCGATACCGAGTGGCATTCCTGAAGAAACTCATGGATTACGCAGTCCTAAACAAAGATGATGAAATTAAAAGGTTGAGAGTCACTTACGACATTTTAACGACCTCCAGACGCCTCCGTGAGTTTCAACCTTGTCTCAAACGCTATCTTTTTGGTCATATTAAGTCAAGGTTACTTACCATTCAACCGTCCGAGTGGGAAGTTGCTACATTATTGCCACTACAACAGTTTAGAAAAGCCAAACCTAATAAAGTCTGGCAAGATTCGATAGAAGAAATAAGGAAAAACTAAATGGCCGGTACCATTAATGATTTTTTAGCCAGTTTTACCACAGATATTGCCAGACCGAATAGGTTTGATGTAACTATTCCTGTACCACTTTCTCTGGCAAACTATATCACTAGTGCCAGAAATTTAACTTTCCGTTGTGATACAGCGGTATTACCTGGTCGTTCATTTGAAACGGCAGATAAAAAAATGGGTTCGGCACCAATCGAAAAGTTTCCATACCATACAAATTATCAAGAAGCAACACTTACATTCATTCTATCTGATGATATGAATGAAAAGATTTTCTTTGATGCTTGGATGGAATTAATGAATCCATCAACAACATATAACTTTCAGTATAAATCAAATTATGCTGTTGATATTAGTATTAATCAGTATGATGTGAAGAACAATTTAACTTATGCTGGTTTATTACAAGAAGCATTTCCAATTGATGTGAACCAATTGGACTTAGATTGGGCGGCCGATGGTCACCATAAACTGGCGGTAGTATTTGCTTATCGTCAATGGAGCAATAATTCTGTTAGTTCACTTATTGAGAATCTTAAAACAGGTCTTATTTCTGGTTTGATTAATTCGATTTAATTGAATTTCTTTTGTAATTTCTATATGTGGATGCACAAGACCTACCACAACATATACGATTTAAGTATTTTGGACTAGTAAAATCTTTATTACAGATTAAACAATTTTTAACTAAACTACTACCATTTTCAATAAACCTTTGCTTGTGTTGTTTTTTTGTTTCTTCAGACCAAATACATTTTATTCCGGTATGAGATTTCGACATTTTTAATATAGTTTCATCTTTATGCTTTTTGTTTTTCATACCATGTTGCCGGCCATGTTTATACTTTACACCCAAAAGAGATTTTCTTATTTTATCTTTATGTTCTTGAGATTTTGGCTTATTGTTACCTGGAGCACCATCACCACCGTCAGTTTTATTTCTTAATATTCCAGTACCTAAATCTATTCTTCCATACCATTTAATCATTTTTCGTTCTAAAGCCAAAGCACCAATTTCTGTTAATTTTGATTCTATAATAACCACTCTATTTTTGTTTTTGGGTGGATAAACTTCACCTTTACCTTTACAGTAAGCTCTATTATTTTTTCCTTTGCCAAAATAATAAGGCGATCCGTCTGGTCGTAGATAAGCATAGACATAAAAGACCAATTGGGGTATATAAATAGACATAAGCTGGCATTCCTTTACAATGTTAGAGTGTGTGCGGAGGCCAATCCGGCGACATACACTTATTTATAATAATTTAATAGTTGAGGACATAATGTTACCAAAGATTGATGCACCAGTATATGAATTAGATTTACCTTTATCGAAGAAACATATTCGTTTTCGTCCTTTTTTAGTAAAAGAACAGAAGAATTTGATGATGGCATTAGAATCTGATGATAGAGAAACAATTGAAAGAAATATCCGTCAGGTTCTAACTAACTGTACCTTGACCGACAATATTGATGTTGATAAGTTACCAGTAATTGATGTTGAGTTTTACTTTATTAACTTACGAGCAAGGTCTGTAGGTGAGGTAGTAGAAAACGAATACATCTGTACCAATGAAGTTGATGGTAAAGCCTGTAATAATAAAATGAAAGGCACATTAAACTTATTGGACATTAAAGTTGATGTTGATCCTGATAGAAAAGATACGATTAAAGTAACCGATAAGATTTCTATCAAGATGAAATATCCAGAGTTCTCTTTGGTTGATAAGTTAAGTAAGAAAGAATCGGCTGTTGATATTGCTTTTGAAGTAATGGCAGAAAGTGTTGAATGGATTTTTGATGGTGAACAATATTACTATGCTAATGAAACACCTAAAGAAGAACTCATGCAGTTTATTGAATCTTTGAATCAAGAACAGTTTGGCAAGTTGGAAGAATTCTTTAGTAATCTTCCAACAATGCACAGAACAATGGAAATGAAATGCGGTAAATGTGGTTTTGAGCATCGTATTGATATGGAAGGCCTCGAAAGTTTTTTCGGGTAATATTTTGTTATGACAATTTGAGAAATTACTATAAAACTAATTTCTCCTTGATGCAACACCATAAGTATTCTCTCACGGAACTTGAAAATATGTTACCGTGGGAGAGGGACATTTACGTGGCTATGCTGATTCAGTATATTGAAGAAGAAAACGAAAAAATAAAACAACAACAGGCTGCAGCAAGACGATAGATGGATGATAAAAATAATTCGGATTGGAAAAAGGAATGGAAGGATTCAGGATTAGATCCTGATAAACCTGAAGATTTTAAAAAAATCCAAAGCATTTACGCCAAGAAAATGGAAACAAAAATTCTTGGAGGGTTGGAAAATAGCCCAGCACAAACCGTTTCAAACATAATCAACAAACTTCATGGAATTGATAAACAAAAACCATTGGTTGAAGGTAAAGATTATACTATTGCACCTGGTGGTGAAGATGTTGAATTGAGTCAAGAATTTATTGATTCGATGAGAAAAAGGTCAAAAGAACTCACTAAGACCAAAGGTATGGAAAATATGTTGGGTAACCCAATTATGTCTTCCGTATTTAAAAAGAATCCAAAAAGAAATCAAAAAAATTCAAAACCGGAAGTAGCAGCTGATACTTCAGTAAATGAAGATAAAGAAAAACTTGCTCCTAAAAAAGATCCATTAATTAACCATGTTGCACCTGCTTCTGAATCCAAACTAAAGGCAGGAGATTCTGAAGGTGATATTCTAGGTAAAATCTTTAATTTGATGGTAGAAAAATACCACAGAGATGATGCTAATTTTAAAGAAGAAACCAAATATAAAGAAAAACTCAAAGAAAAAAAAGAAACTCGTTCAAAAGAGTTAATTGATTTATTTACACCAGGTAAAAAGAAACCAGGTAAAAGAAAGAAAAAAGAAAAAGAAGGTACTGCCGAAAAAGTAGAACCTAAAACTACTGGTACAACTAAAGGTGGAACAACATCAGCAGTAAGAGATACCACCAATTCAGTTGTTTCGACTGGAACTAAAGCTGTAGTGGGTGTTGCAGCTGCAGGTGCTGCGGTAGTTGGTGTTGATGCTTTGGCCGCCAAGATAACTAAAAATGAAGGCGGTGGAAATCCAAATCAAGCAAACATTGTAAAGGGACATTCAGCAAAAGAAGCACAAATTATCAAAGGTAATATAGATGTTACTACAGGTAAAACTTTTGATAAATCATTAGAAGAAATGACCTTAGGTGAAGCTTATGATTTGGGAACTAGAAGAGGTAAATATTATAATGCTAAAGGTGCTGGTGCCGCATTAGGTAAGTATGGTTTTATGCCTATTGCGATTGAAGATAGAGGTAGAGCACTTTATGGAAAAGATTGGAGAAATGTTCCGTTTGATTCAAAAACTCAGGATGAATTAAACAAGTCACTAATTATAACCAATTTACAAAAATTACAAAAAGCAGGAATACCACCATCTGAAAGAAATTTATATTTGATGCACTTTTTTGGTAATACTGCACAAACTTCAGCATTTTTAAATTCTTCAGATGAAAGTAGTATGGCGCCCATTCTAGATATGTACAATCATGGCGCTACTGCAAATCCGGATGTTGCCAAGTTAACTGTTGGCCAATATAAAAAAAGGTTTTTGGCTAAATTTGATGATACTCCCGCTGACTTACAAGTAAAATCAGTAGCACAACCAGTATCAAATCCACCTACAACAATTCCAAGTAAAATTCCAGATGGACAATCTTCAAGTGCACCATCTACAACAATAATAAGTAAAACTACCAATGTAATTAAAGGTGGTACTACATATAGTATAACGGAAGATAATTCTCCTGATACTTCTCCATTAATCGACAGACAATATAATTTAAGATAAACATGGACTATCAAAAAGCCAGACAGGTCAGAAAAAAGAGCCTATTATCACTCATCACACAACAAAAGTTTGGTGAGGGTAAAAGTCTTGGTGCATCCGTTAGAGGTGCAGTTTCACAAAAGTTTCAAGCCAAAGCCAAAGGTATTAAAGAAAGCCTTGATCCATTAAATTGGGTTAGAAAAGCCACAGGTAAAGGTGCTTTCGGTGACTTTGCTGTTACTGGTTTAGGTAGAATGTTTGGTCGTTCTGATAAAGATATCAAAGCTTTTGGTGGTATTGGTAGAAAAAAATTAAGAGGCAAAAAAGATCCACAGTTTACTACTATTGCTGCAGGTCCACTTAAACCATTAAAACGTGGTGATGGTGTTGCTGATGTTTTGGCCAAGATGTATAACTTCATGATGCAAAATGAAGAAATGCACAAACTGAACTTAGAGATTGATAAAGCTTTCAAACAAGAAGAAATGGATGAGGACGACCGCAGACATGAAGAATTAGTCAAAACAATTAAGAAGTATATGAAAGTGTCAAAATCTTCTACAGGTAAAGTAAGAGATGTTGGTGGTGGAGGTTTCTTTGATGGTATAATTGATATGGTTAAAGGATTAATTGGGAAAGCAATTGACGCACTGAAATTTTTAATTGCTCCATTATTAACATTTGTTTCTTCGATAGGCGCAATGGCACTTGAGGCGTTAGGAACTTTAGCTGCATTTCTTATTACTCCAGCAGGCGTTGCATTTTTAGGACTTATTGCTGCTGGTACAATTGCTGCATGGATTGCTAAAATGATTGCTGCTGATCCCCAGGCAGCATTAGCAGGTAAAGGTCCTGTAGGTACAGCTGTTGCAGGACCTGGTGCTGAAACTCAATTGCCTTCTTCGGAAGAAGAACAAGCAAATAAATCTTTGGCCAACAAAGCAAAAGCAGTGGACAAAAAAGGCATCAAAAAGGCATCATTAGAAGAATTGGAGGCCAAACAACAATTGCTAATTGAAACTGGCGATCCAAGATACAGAGTAAAAAAAGGTCAAGGTGATGAATCTGATAAACTCAAAGCAAAACAACTTGATGATATAGAATCAGAAATTACTGCAAGAAAATCAAAACAAACTTCACAAGCACCAAACAATAAAACAGAAACACCTACTGCTGTTCCAGTAAAATCAGCTTCATCTGAACCCACGCCAGAAAAAACGGATGTGTCTGTGCCTACGGCCGCAACCGAAACACCTAAAGTACAACCCGTACAACAGTCAGCCAATCCTCCTGTGCCTGTAGCTGCACCAAGCCAAGCATCAACAGGTGGTGATACTCAACCAATCGTTTCTGTAAACAGTAGTACTAATACTATTGGTGATAAATCTCCACCTAAGATTGTACAAACAAATACGGCAAGAGCAAGAAATGGCGACCTTAACCGATACTTAATGAATATTGCGGGTGTTGTTTAACCAATAAAAAACCCACCTTTCGGTGGGTCTAAACCAAGGGGTTAAGGTTTAATCTTCTTCTGCTAGTTTAGCAAAATAACTCAAGTCATCTTCATCAGATGTATCATCTTTAAATGGTGAATCTTCTGCTACTGCTTTAGGTGCAGAAAACTCTTTTGCTTTAACTTGTTCTACGGTTGTCTTTGGTGCTTCACCATTGAGACCAAGAACTTTATCAAGGCGTTTCTTCAACTCATCATAAGACTTGAATTCTTTATCAGCAATCAAATCACTTAGAGCGAATTCACGCTTATAAACATCTTCCATCTGACCATCATCTTCAAATAATGCTGATGGTGATTCAAATTCAGACTTATCATAATTCTGATAACCTTCTACTTTACGAATCTTCAACTTAAAGTTAGCACCTTTCCACATATCAAATGGATTGATTGCTTGTTCATCTTCAAACTGAGGGTTCATTGCTTCGGAGATTTTATCAAAAATCTTTTTACCAAAACGGAACAACTTCACTTTACCTTCATTCTCAGGATGTTTTGGATCAGAAATGATGTATACGTTGGCAATATAATCCAACTTACGTTTCTGTTTACGAACTACATCTTTGTTAGCTTCAATACCTGATTGCCATAATGTAGAATTGTGTTCACAAACAGGACATTGCTTGTTAAGTGTGGTTAAACAATTATCAATTAACCAACCACCAGGTCCTTGAAAACCATGTTTATGAATCTTGACCCATGGCAGAGCATCATCGCCATCTTTTTCGGATGCTGGTAGGAAACGAATAACGGCCATGCCATTACCTGCTTTATCTACTTCTGGCTTCCAAAAGTTTTCTGATTTATCTGAACCTGCTTCGGGGTTTTGATTGAGTGCCTCAACTGCTTGTTGTAATTTGCTGAGGTTGCCTGATTGGCGTTTGAGATTAGCGAAACTCATTGTACTTCTCCTTATTAACGGTGTATAAACGGAATATAAAAAACGACTTATCCAAAAACTACTCATAATCAACTACTAGTATATCATAATATTTATCCAAAGTCAAACGTACATGGCCAATATTGCCAATGTGGATGGCCAATCTTTATGAAGTATACCAATACCTCCTTTGGCCTTCCATTGTTCGATAACGGATTCAGTATCATCAATGATAATCTTATCAGGTGCTGCATAATCTTGTTTCAGTCTTTTACCTGGAACAAAGTTTGGTGTGAATGTAATACCGTGTGTCTGTAACCATATCAACTTCTGTTTAGAAATTGCATCGTATCTTGCCTCATTTGCTGTTGAGGATAGAATTTGAGTAGGTGCAGATGCCTTACGGAGAAATTCAATTCCATCCATAGTTCCTGGCATTAACTCTAGTGTTGCAAATTGACCTGTAGCAATAAACTCATCAAAGAATTTATCAAACTGTTTATTCTTTTCTGCCTCCCTTGGCATCATTTTATATAACTCTCGATATCTTTTGGTGAAGTCAGCAATAACTCCATCCATATCAAGGTATATACAACTAATTTGTGGCTTACGCATATTCTTTAATTTTTTCTTTCAAATTCTTTAAAAACTTTTCTTTATCATATTGTATAAATGGTGTGTATTTCTTAATTAATCGGTGCCAGATTGGCCAAATAATATCTTCGGTGACTTCTTTTTCCCATCTTGGCATACAACCTACCAAATCAACCAAAATACAAACCGATTCTAATGTTACTTCATTCTTCATGAACTTAGTGATAATCATTGGCCAACCACCACCGTGGCACCACAATATATCATCTCTCGTCCAAGACTCGGCACCATCTACCAAATCAAACAAGTATATTATATCATTATTAAAGGTATAAGTCAAGGCCTGTTGGGTCTTTTGCCACTTTAGGTAATTTTCCTCACCTTCAGTACCAGTCATATCACCTACCCACTTATCACCTTGTAGAAAGTTTGCCACATAAAAGTTTTTTAATTCATCTAAACTATATTTACGGGACAACTTATAGAATTGGTACTTGTCTTTGCGTACCATAAAGGACTGCTTTGATACATTCGTCTTGCCATTATATTTAAAGTAATCGTAAGAATCGGATGTAAAATGTAATTTTATAGCATTATATAAAGCAAAGGCCGCAAATCCTGTGTTTTCACTCATATTGGTAGTTTACTAGATTTCTTAATTAAATTTAAACTCTGTGCTTCTTCTTTAATCTTGGCTTTGAGTGCTGAACTAATTAAACTGGCAGCAACTTCTATTTCTAATTCTGTTTCTTTACAATGATGGCAGATGGCATCCATTAAACCTAAATGTTCATCTGCCGCCAATTGTTCAATCATCATACTAAATTGTTTAATCTCATCTCTTGTAGGCATCTCAAATATTCTTCGCTTTATAAAATATGTGGTGACCAATTTGTGTAACTCGTTGTAAGTTCCAACCTGGATTCACCTGTGTGTTATGATAGTATAACGCATTTGTTCTCGCTATTGTATCATGAACATCTGGTTCCGTCAAGGCCTTTCTTGCAACCATTTCAGATTCATCGTAGGCATATTTGTTTCTTACCAACATATTTTTCATACAAGTCCATGAAAACTGGCATACCACCAACTTATTAACATAACTACGTTGGTATACCACTTCACATACTGTACCACCAAACTTTGGATCGTTTGCACGATTGATTGTTACCTGTGCTACTGCCAATTTACCTTCATAAGATTCTGTTGCAGCTTCAAAATAAACATTATCTGCGAGGCATTTTAATTGTTTATTGAAATCTTCACTCACTTGTTGTTCTACTACCATTTGAGTAACCTCTTGTGAAATAGATGGGAATGAATATGCCAATAAAGCACAACTTAACAACAATAATATAGCTTTTGATTTTGATGCGAACATCATATCTCCTTTTGTTTACGGTCGTTACTCTGACCTTGGACCCAAGTACTTCTGACTTTGTGATAGGGTTTGTGGAACGATTGTTTCTGTTGCCAAGTACAATCGCTGGAAAACTCCGACAGGTGTTTAGGCTGCCAGTGCGTAACTTTCATCGTTAGCGTTTAATTTAATTTGCTTCTTCGACCGAGTGTCCTCAATCCTAACGGCTTTCGCTTTGCCGATTCTCCATTGTTCTAATTATTGCCATGTCGAAACCGGTCGCCCACATCAAAAACATATTAGCTGGTAATACTCACTCCATTAAAAACCTGCCGTTGTGACTGGTTCACTAATATGCTTATGGTGTAGGCGGGGAGAATCGAACTCCCGTCCACAACAACTTTCAAACAACTTCAACGAATGTGTATCAATAATGGTCCTAATCTATAACTAGTATAAACATCGCCATTATTAAATCTAACTTGGCCCCAATGAAAAATTCCACCACGGTACCAATGTGTCTTATATACTCTAATCTTCATGTCCGACCCACCACCTATTTTATTCGAAATAGGAAACCATTATATCATTATATTTATGCTTTGGCAACATTTTTTTGGTAATAATCAATCGCTTTCACCAATCCAGGTATGTGGTCATCGGTTTTCTGCTGAAATACCAATGGTGCTTCATTCTCTACCGCCATGATAATTACCAGATTATCAATTGGTGTACCAATCATTTCTTCATACATCAAAGCATATGCGGATGTTTGCCAAAAGTAATCTTCAATGTGTGCCATTTCTTTTATTTTCTTTGATGTTTTAAAGTCAATAACAGATAATACACCATCAAATTCACCAATACAATCCACACGACCTGCCATGCCTAATTGTTTAGACCATAATGCACATTCTTGATAATGAATATTGTTGATACGATTTAATTCTGGCTTAATTGATTGGAACATCTCCAACGCATCAGGCATGATTGTGCCTAACTTCTCATTGTTTAGATATCTCTCGCACAAGGTGTGTACATTGGTGCCACGACCTGTTGCTTGTTTAGAGATTCTATTGGCTTCTGCTTCACCAACTCTCTTACGCCATTTCATGATACCCTCTTTCTTTTGGGCGCCAATCACAGTAGTAACAGACGGCAATTTAGAACCATCAGGTAGAGTATAGTACCTCATACCATCAGGAAAGGTTTCAGATTTTAAATCAATGAGGTCTTTTGGTGGGCAAAAAGTAAACATTATTTTTTATTTCTATAATTATCTAATTCAGCTTCAAACTTAGCTGCTTGTTCAGGAGTAATAACAGTAGCATCAATTCGTTTTCTCAACTCATCAGCATAATTCTGTAATTGTGTAATATCACCCTCATAGTGAAAATTCTTTGTAACATGTTTTGTATCATAGGCATCAATTAATAGATTATATCTATCAGTATCTCCATCATTTCTAATTTGATGCCATTTATTTACCCATAAGATGTAAGCAGAACCATCAGCAGGCATATGTAGATTTTCACCTTCACAAATGAATACACATTTTGGATTTGTCCATAACGGAATATGAATTCGTGCCATGTATTCTTGTTCAGGTCCATCAGAATGTACCACAGATTTTGAACCAGCTTTTAGATTAGTAATTCTAGCACGCCTGGTGTAGAAACCCAATTCATCCAATTGGTCTAATACTTTCTTAATTTCACCGACACAACCTTGTGTTGGGTTTTTATATTCTAATGAATGTGCAATATCCAAATATTTTAGTGTTTCATAGTTATTGGCACCTTTGGGAAAGAATACTTCTTCTAATGTAGTACCTTCTTCATTCTGAAAGAAAGCAAACCCATCACGCCAATCACCAGTACGACTTTGTAAACTGTAACCACCAAATCCATTATATTGTGGGGTTTCATATTCTTTACCTTGAATACATTCTCCACCCAATGTAAATACACTACGTTTAACTTCTTCTCTTAACTTTTCAATGTCGACTTTGAAATCTAATTTTTCATAGAACATTATAATACACCTTTCAACATTTCAATGGTACTCTTATCAAATGTACCCAAATTGGAAGTTAATGATATTCTTGGTTGATTAGACCTGTTTTGTTCTACACTATGTAATACAAAACCTGGAAAGAATACTAACTTACTTTCTTTAGCTTTAATACGATTAAACTTAGAACCATTCACACCATCGTTACCTGAATCCCAATCACAACCATTTCTAGGATCAATTAATAACAGGTCACCACAATTCTCAGGTGCTTGTATATAATAAGTCATAGCAATCTTTGGTCCACCGTGTCCGTGTATGGCCATAGATTCACCTGGATTATTATAATTTACCCAACCTCTGTTGTGCCAATATTCAAAACCATCAACATAGTTGTGTGCCACATAATCATAAGTTTGTTCTTTGATTACCTTTAATGTATATTCTCTAAGTTCATTTAACCTTTTAGAATCGTTTGTCCAAACATTTGATGTTGGTTTGAATGATGTAATTTCATTCCACAATTCAATATTAAATTGTCTATCAAAATCAGTTTGTATCTCCCAAACAGGAGTAACCCACATATCAGTTTTGTTTATAATCATAAATGACCAGTTTCTTTCAACATATCACACACAGCAGCATAATCATAAGTTGCTGTAGCCAGAGTAATTGCTACTCTATTTTTAATTCCTGATAATGGTGTAACTGAATGAGGTTTTGTTACATCTAAAATGTATACATCACCTGGTTCAGCAATGTAGTTACCATTAATCAATAAATCTTCTTTATCATAAATGAAACCGTGTCCTGTTTGGTTCTCGATTCTGTGTTTCTTTGGGTCATCATTCTTAAATGTAAAGAACTCTGTTACACAATTATCCGTTTCGACATAAAAGTTAATTGTTACCAAATCACAATCAGTATGTGGTGGTATTACTGTATTAATCTCCATCAATGATACACAGAACATATTACGATATCGTTCAGGAATATATTCTATCACAGATTTATAATCTTGGCAATCCACATTAAGATATTTGATACCTTTGAACTCACCATCTACCACTTCACCGAATGTTACTTGTTCAGTCAATGGTTTGTAACCAGTAATTGTGAATGGTTTATTTAATTTTTGGAACATATTCTTTAATCTTCACTAAATCATTTACCCAACTCTTTAACACCACAGCATTAGGACTATCTTTCTCAATTTTCAATTTCATATCGGTAGATAATGAGATTCTTAAATCATTAGACTTGTTCTCTTGTACCTCATGCATCAGATAGGCAGGAAAGAATACCAATTGGCCTGCCTTTGGTGTTATTGTTTTAATCTTTGCTGTTGGATTCTCCGTGGTGTATTCACCATCAACAATAACAAGTTCACTAGTATCAATGAATGATATATCACCAGAGCTCTCTGGCACTTTAATATAATAAGTTGCCGCAAGTGCTGCATCAGAGTGTGCATGCATCTCAATACGTTGACCAGGTTCTTTTACATTGACCCAACCAAATAGAAATTCAAATTGAATCTCCAATCCTTCTACTTCTCTTGCCTCACGAACATAATCGTTAGCATTCTCTACTACTAATTTGTGTATTGTTCTTTTGAGTTTTTGTATGTGTGGTAAATCGTAGTCCCATAAATCATCTTTGGGACTACTATCTACACCAGTTTGAATATTTTTTGCTATTAGATAGATTTCATCCAGTAGTCTGTCGTTAAACTCTGAATCTAAATCTGTTGTTACTTCCCATATTGGTGATTTCCACCATGTATTCACTTGAACCATTTTGTAAGGTTTACAGTCCTTTTTTTAACTTCCATGCTTCATATTGTTGTACAATTTCACACTTATGATTCCAATCAATACCATCATGTGAGTTTAATTTGGCTGTATGGTACTCATCACCATATACAATATGTTCTAAAATAGGAATGCCATCATGAAAGATTGCTTCTAAGATATCAGCATAATCATGTAACATCTGAAACATTCTATCTTTTTTATCTTCAGGCAGGTTCAACATATCTGCACCCATCTGATTATCAAAATAATAGATTACATGCTGACGATATAGTTCAGTATCTTCTATTGTGATTTGATTGGTACCAGGCATTTTAATTTTCCTTTAAAACTATTTAATTTTGTAATTGTAGATGCTGTGTAATAACTAAAGAACAAGAAGAACCAAATAGTATATACTGTTGGTAATCCATGTTTACGTTTTGATTTAGCGATTCTTGGAATCATATCAACAACACGGCAGATAGGACGGCCAATATTCATTAGAATACGACCCATGAAATTATCACGTTCAACAGCACCCATTAAGTATGCCATGTGTTGTGACCATGGTTGACCAATCTTGTTAGCCATATCAATCATGGCTTTCTGTTGTGCCTTCTGGCGTTCTTCTTTATTCTTAATCCACACCATGAAATCAGGACCTTTGCCTTCCATCCATGCTGTTACGATACGAGCCCAACGAATATAACCACGATATACCGATTTATCTGTTTTGCGTAACATCTGACCATAGGCTTGGTCGGCTGCCCATATATTGTGGCTCATCATACCAAGGTCAAACAGTTTAGCACAAACAATCTTAGAACAGTTACAAGCACAGTTACAATTATATGATGTTTGGCCTGTGGTACAGTTATAGGTACAAGCACAGTTGCAATTATTTTGTAACCAAGATTGTGAATCACAGTTGGTACAATTTACTGTACCTGAAATATAGCAGTTGTTGCATTGGATGTTACCACAGTTACAATTGGATGTACAGTTACTATTGTTACAATTTCCTTGAGTGGTATTTTGAAAATAAGTCAAACCTTTAAACGAATTCATGTTTGGTGATGATGGACTAATTGATGGCAAAACATAACCATTGAGAAAATTCAATGAAGAACTATACGTTGTGCCAATACCCAATTCGTTATTAACATCACTAACTGCAATTTGTCCTGTAGGTGTGGTCATTTATTTACTCTTTAAACGTTGATTTCAGTATTTATATCGTCAGCCAACCGTGATTTACCATATACTTCCACACCATCCAATTCGCCAATTTTTTCACTAACCACCTTGATTGGAATAATCTTTTTGACTGGTTTCTCTTTATGTTCAAAGATAGTACCAAAGATATCTTGGCGTTCCAATGGTAACTCATCATTTTTAATGAGTGTTGGAATATAACCAGTCATTCGTTCTAATGCCACAGCAAACAATGCCACATTATCTGAATAAGAATTGGCACAGGAGATGTCCCAAAACTTCTTATCCAAGAACATACAGGCACCTTTACAGAGGTGTAATACTGGACAAGAACCACATTCTTTACGATTACTCCAATGCGTGGAGGTCTTAATCTCTACATTGTCCATATCAGTCATGTGGCCACCAAGATGAGACTCTCCATTCTTGGAGATTTCAAGGGAACTGACATTCTGGCAGGTCATTACATTACCTCGTAAATCAACCGCCAATACATGTTCGTCATCCATACCACATTTCTGACCTAGGTACTTAGAATTGGCATGAGATAATACTGCTTGAGTAAATCCATCAATCTTACCTAATTGGCCAACAAAACCAATTTGACCACCTGTGCTAAAGAAGTCAGCAAAGGCCGTTCTGCGATACTCAAAATGTTCTTGTAGTGTCTGTAATGAATTGGTAATACCTTCCTCATCATACGCATCAACAATACCACCTTCACCTAATTTAACATTAGGATCACCAGTCATATTAACAAACCATTCATAAATTTCTTTACGAGATTTATTTTTACTATTCATCATTGGATTGAATGAGATACCTTTTTTCAACCTACTCATCATACGATAGAAGCCAAGAATAACTTTCTTCTTTTCTGGATCATCAAAAGGATCAGGACCACGAACAGATTGTCCAGGTCCATCGTGTGAGATTGATACAGAAAAATTATACTTCATCAACCAATCACAAATTTCATCTGTAAGAATAGAACCATTGGTGATGATAGAAAATTGTGGTAGACGATTCCAATGTTGGAACTTATCTACGATTGCCTCAGTCAAAGGCTTTAATGTTTTCCAATAAACGAGTGGTTCACCACCCCACAATTCAATCTTCAAACCTTTTTGTTCATCAAATTCTAGAGTATCAAACATCTCCATAAAAGCATCAATATCTTTTTTGGAAGTTTCTGGCGCTCGTTCAACAAACTTCTGTGAACAGTAATCGCAAGAGTAATTACAACTCAAACCTAATTGAATTTTAAGTAATTGTACTTCTTTGGATTTTTTTAGTGGACGGTCTTTGTCGAATGATTTATATTCAGTCAACTGTTGATTGTGAATTGTGCCTTCAGGAAATTCATACACGATTCCATCTTCACTTTTGAGTGTGTTGGTTTCATTATCATAGTAGAAGATTTTTTTATCATCAGCACTACGTTCAGCATGTATTTCAAATAGCATTTATATTCCTAATTATAATATGAATTTCTGTGTGGATCAAATGTTGATAGTATTGTTTTTGTTTTTTCTATTTCTCTGTGTTGCTTGGCCATTTCTGCCAATTCTTGCTGTATTCTTTCTTTGTTGTTCTGTTCGTAATAAAGACGTTGTTGTTTGGACATCATTCTTTTCTTCGACATTCACACCCCTCTTAATTAAAAGTATAGGCAATTTCTTCACAGTTACCATTCTCTAGGTGCCTTGGTTTTGTGACCAGATTTGATCGTGTTATTCGGAATACGTTCTTTCATTGGATTAATAACATACTTCTCAAATGATGAGTCGGCTCGACCCATTCCAGGAACAGATAAACGAGAACCATCCGACATAACGGGTAGGTTCTCCGCAAAAATGTGCATTTCTAAATGGGGATTGTCTAGCTTGAACTGTTCTAAAACAGTATAAGACATACGGTGTTCTTCTACTTCACCTGTATTTTTGTTTAAAAAATCATAACTAGGCATTAAACCACTCCGGTTGATTACGAGAATTCACTTTACCTTTCCAGCTGGCTAAGTGTGTCTTATTATTTATATAGTAGTTACGATAGGAAGCCAATGAATTACCAGTAATTTTAACGTCATCCGGCATGGCTGGAGTAGGCGCAGTAAAAGGTTTATTGGAAATGTTAGTTGGTGGTTGAGATAGAATATTTAATAATCTGGAACAAGCGTGGGACTTACCATAACGATATGTATATTCTTTCAATAAATCTTTCCACAAATTATACAACCACACATAGTTTTCTTTAGATTCTCTACACCACAAAGCACTCGGATGGCTTGGGTGTGTGGATTTCATTAATAATGATTCTCTTTCGTCTAGTAACAACCATCTTTTTATTTTTCTACCGTTGGAGGTTTTATCATAATATTCTGTGCCATCTAATAATCTGTGTGTGGTGGATAATAACTGAGCATATTCGATACACATTTTTGTTACATGACGGTCTACATGATATTCAGCACATTTTGTTGTGGAATTAGAAAGGTAAAATATATTCATAACATTCTAATCAAACCAATACTATCAATAGAGGTTAACAAAATATAGTTAGCCAACATGCCAAAAGATTTGCGAGTGTAAGCAGCCCAAGCATATAAAGCACAACCAGTAATCCAAACAGGATACATGAGACGTAAAGGGGGATTTGGAACGGTAAGTGCCATAGTAAGAGAGCAACCAATACTAATAGCCCAAGCAAGCAACTCAACCACAAACCTAAGTTTATGAGATTGCCAATCATCACGAATCCACCCAAATGTTGTTCCCAACAAATCGTTCATTATTTCTTAATACCAAGAACAGGAATTTCCAATGGTTCTTTTTCACCAGCAGTTTTCTTTAAAGATTTAACACGTTTAGCAATATCATCAGCGGATACTGTTTCCATAGCAAATTGTTTAAAAGCATCATAAGAATCTTTTACTTTGTATGCTGTTTTACCATTAACTGCAGCTGCATCAGCCATAAACAATGCACAACCACCTTCAACAAGTGGAGCAATTTCAATAATAGAATCTAGATTGATAATTACTTTACAATTTTTTTCAACTGATTCAACTTCAATAAAAATACTCATTATTCTTCTCCTTGGTTAGTTTTGGTACTTAATTTGGCCAACTTGGCACGTTTCTCAGCAACTTCAGCATCAATCATCATTTTCTTCCAATGGCCACGCTTTTCACTTGACAATCCAGAAAGAATACGTTTTGATTCTTTACTTAAATTAAAATCTTTAGTAGTTTTCACTTGTTTCCTTTAATTTAATTAGTTCTAAGATTGATTTGGTAAATTCAACCGGAAAATCCGATTCTTGGCCAGATTCCATTCTACCTCTAGAACGGCCTTCTTCATACAACCAAATATTATGAATTTCTTCTTTGTTGGGCATCATTTTTTATCACAATCTTCTAAATTATAAATAGGTGTAGGTCACGATGCGCTAACATCTACCTACTCTATGTTTAACACTTTAACACGAAACACAGCTCATGTCAAGTATATATCAACCAAATCTACCATATTGTGTATATCTTACCACATATTTTGGTAACAAACTTCCTATGTTTTATCTTGGATCTTCATCGGTTAAGAAGGTACAAAATGGTTATAAAGGTTCAGTATCTTCTAAAAAATACAAACAAATATGGAAAGAAGAACTAAAACAAAATCCACAATTATTCAAAACACAAATTATATCGTATTATACAACAAGAATTGAAGCTACTGAAAAAGAAAATCAATTTCAACTTAAATTGAATGTAGTTAAATCTCCATTGTATATGAACACATCAAATGCAATACCAAATGGCATTTATGGTGTATCAATGAAAGGTGAAAATAATCCTATGTTTGGTAAAACCAGAAGTATGGCCACCGAAACCAAAATCAAAATAAGCCAAACCAAAAAAGGTGTTGTAAAATCGGAACAAACAAAACAAAAAATGAGAAAACCTAAACCGATCGGTTTTAGTGAAAAACTAAAGGGCAATCAAAATGCAAAAGGTGCAAAATCTTGGTTAGGTAAAACTCATAGTGAAGAAACCAAAAAGAAAATCTCAGATAAAATCAAAGAATTAAACCGGTTAAAAAATCAAGGCTTATCACAATCAGGAACTCTAATTAAATAGGTTGTATTGTTGGTATGTGGCCGAACAAAGAAACATTCTTTTTGAATATTCCAAACTAAATGGTTTTGAATCCCACCTTTAAACTGTTGCAACTCCGGTGGATTGGTCAATGAAATGAATTGATTGTAACCAACAAAACCAATCAAAAGTAAACCAATAATAATAACAATGTGCTTCTTCAAAAATTCAGTTAGTTTTTTAAACATTCAAAACTCCATAACGATATAGAACTGCTATTATAACACAAATAATACCACCAAGCAACATACCTAGATTAAATCTACCATTAACCTGACGGAAGTATTCCACTTCCAACTCAAGATAATCTCGTTGACCTAATACCATATCAGGACATTCCGATTCACCACCCATTAACTCAATGGTTTCTTTAGCATTGGCCAATCGTTGTTTGGCTTCACGGTAATCTAAGTATGGTATCATTAGTCCCAAAGTCCCTCGTAGTACTTTCCTAGAAGCCGGAAACCATTGGTCTTTCTTGCTTGGTGTGCTCTCAGTCCATCCCAATCTACCTTAGGTCCAACATAATCTTTATCCCAAGGTGCTGTATCACGACAACCCGTGTGGTCAAAGAATTGTGATTCATCATCATCTGTGACTTTTTGTGTAAAAGCCCAAATCATTTCATTGAGAACCCAATCCCATTTAAGGTGAACGGTGGATTCGCCATCATCTTCACCCATATCAACTGCATGAACCTGTATTGTATTACGAACATCATTTTTCTTGCGTTTTAGTTTTGGTTTCTTAACTGCTCTTAATTCTTCTGGTACATCTTCATCATCTACCATTGGTGAACCATGTTTATCATTACGCAACTGTATTAACATTGGTAGAATAATCTCAGCCAATGTATGATCCATTGACCAAGTATCCCATCGGTCAATCTTAATATAAGTCCATCTTGGATGAATAAAGTCTAAAAACTTTTGCCATGCAATACAAATAGGATTCAAAAAGTTAACCACTTTTACATATTTGCCTGTGCCTGTATCTTCAAGATCATAGAATACATCATCATTCTTTTCCCAAAAACAAACTTTTTTGAGAATAGTATATGGAGAAATCCAATGATTACGATATTTACTAATCCAAACTTTCATTTTTATCCTTTAATGGCACAATATAATATTATAATCACAATTAATATGATTGGCAACCAGGCACGCAAGGTCATTGGTTCATTACTTGGTAATTTTGGTGGTGTAGGTCTTAGCATTACACCACCACATATTGTAATTCAAATTGATCTGCACGTGCTTCGTAACCATCATAACCACGAGGATTACAAATCACTCTAGTACCTTTAATCATGTAATCAAAAGGATGATGAGTGTGTCCATGAGTCCACAATTTAATCTGTGGACGATCCATAATAAAATCAATCAAATCACTAGTGTAAGCACCATTCATTGTCCTATCATTGGCATACATTTTGTGTATGCTGAATGGACTTGGTGTATGATGGCCAACAACCACATATTTTCTATCATGATTACCTTCAACAACATGCCGGATAAAGTCCAACATCTTCTTATGGTCCTCTACCGAATCTTCAGGACAGAATTTGCTTGGTTCATCTTTATGTTTATAACCAATTGGGAACATATTTCCCTTTTCGTCTTTTATATAACGACCACCATTCTTACCATCTTCTGTGTACAATAGATTTTCTTCATAGATTGGCACCTGGCGACTAACCATTCTATTACTATTCTTTACACAATTAAAATCATTCATGGCACTACGGACATGGAACAAAGTCATTGGATCTTCCTTGTTCATATCAGTCCATAATGTACCACCAATAAAGGTAACATCATTCAATTCAAATACTTCTTTATCTAAAATGTGTAGATTAGGTAAGTAACTCAACATTTTCTTTAGATGGTCAATAGTATATTTGAAATCATAATGATAATGCTCATGATTACCCATAACATAGATTACATGTGGAAACATGGCACAGCAATTACTGAAGAAATCATGGATTCTTCGGCTTTTATTAGTGCCAAGAGCGGCATGGCCATATTTAAAATCAGGACTAGTTTGTTCCAACAAATCGGCCGCAACACAAATATCACCACTCAGGATCAATACATCAGCCTGTTGGTCATTCTTTAAAAGGATATCTCCGAATTCCAAATGAATGTCGGAAGCTAAAGCAATTTTCATTTTAATTCCATATTCTATGTTTTTCTGCGACCCATTCTAGGCCATCATATTCTTCAAGCTGCCATTCTACTTCATCGGGAATATTTACTACTTTTAACTCTGAAAATCTACCATTGGCCTCATCGCCTAATTCTTCTATCACACGAACCAAATATTGGTCATTACGTTCAATATCATAATAAGACCAATCTTCTTGCCAATCTTTCCATTCAATCATAGAATATTGGCAAAATAGTTTTTGTGCCTTTTCAGATAAACTAAATCCGCCATGGCAAGAGTTAATTACAATTTTCAATGTAATATATCCTTATTTTCTTCTTGTGATAATATCTGTTCGGGAGCTTTTAGTAGTTCAATAAAATCATCCTGATATTGACCTTGTTTGGACAACCATGTTAATCGTGCCAATATAACGGCAGTCAAATTTAATGCTGGCACCTCATATGTATTCATCCATTTTAACAAGGCCATATCAATATCTTCCGATAGGTCTGCCAGCATTTTATCTTCTTCAATTGTTGCCATTACCATCTTCTTTCCACATTTTCTCACAACTTGATTTGGTTGCATTATCATTCAAACGAATACAATCTTCAATAAACTCAGATGGCGCTACCTCAGCTGAACTTACAGCTTTTACCTCAGGTGAATCCACGGTCTTGGCAGATGGCATAGAGAATACAAATAAACAACCAGCAACACCAATGCCCAATAGAATTTGTTTCCAATAGGTCAATAGAATCAATCCAACAATAAGTGTGAAAAAGATTCCAACAATTAATAATTGTAATACTGTTGGAGTAATACCAACAGAGGACAACATATCAATAATATTCATGATTAGTAAGCATCGCAACGAACATCAACAGGCACCAATACCTTGCCACCAGTATCAACCTTTTGTGCCACATATTCGGTAGTAGGTCTCATCTTGGCACGGAGACATTCACGACCTGCATTGATTACTTCATTGCGACTCATGACCTCAGGACCATCATAACCTTTTACTTTATAAACAGGTGCAGATGAACAGGCTGGCATCATTAATACACATGCCACGACCAACAGTTTAACTTTCACTTTTTTTCTCCATAATATACTTAATTACTTCTTTTGCATCTTTCATATCAGACTTTTCTACTGCCTCATCAATCATATCCAATTGAACGCTATGCAAATGATTTAAATGTATTGTAATCATAATATCTCTTAGATTACGAACATTAAGAGGTAATGGTTTATAATTCATTTACCCGTATCCACTTTAACTGAAACATTCTTAACAGTTTCAATACCATTATCTAATGCCTTGGCAATACCAGTAAAACCTACTGTAGCCACAATAAATCCCAAAATACAACCAATAATAAAATTAAACATAATCTTCCGCCAATACAATATATTCAATATACAAATTGTCCAATTCTTCATCAGACTTTTTAATCAATGCATCAGTAGTAAAACCTTTAAATGATAACATTGTAATAATTTCTTCACGACTAATATGATCCATAAAAAACTCCTCGCCAATTAAGATACCATTATAACACATAGGTGGATGGTGTCAATACCAATGTTGTACCTAAGCAACACAAATCAACTTACCAATGCCAGTATACTCCTCAATGGCATGCTTTAACTGCTTAGGAGACGCCTTAGGTGCAATAAACACATAATCCAACTCAGGATTCACATCATTGTCCGACAGCACCTTATTCAAGTATAGGACAGCTTCACGAGCATCATCAAACTCTTTCATGCCAATATTATTAAACAACTTTGGTTTTGCAATATATTTCATTTCTTATCTTTCTTGTTTGGTTTAATTGCTGCAATACCATATCCTTGGCCATCATAGGCATCTGATAACTGTTCACGCATTGCGGCACATTCATCTTCAAGCATTTGAATTTTAATGGCTGCATCAAGATTTTCATTCAACAATTTTTTGTGTTGGCGAACTAAATCCATATGGACATCTTCAAATAAATCCCACAATTTGTTAAACTTCAATTCATACATTTCTTTCATACCAAATAACACATTGGTAGTCTGGTCTGTAGTGAGTCCATGTTCAAGTATAGCTTCAGCTAAATCATAGATATCATCCGTTACTGTCCAACATTTTTGAATCTGTTGTTCAAAATCAAATCTATCACTCATTTTTTTACTTTCTTTTTCTTTGGATTATACAAATCGTTATTAACAGCTTCTTTCAACATAGCAACCATACCCCATTGAATTAATAAAGCAAGAGCTTCTCGGTCAAAATTAATGGTTGCTTCAGCAGAACCATCTTCATTTTCTTCGATTACCTCAATTTCGAGTTTCATAATTTACCTTTCACCTTATTGAAATACATCAACCCTAGAAGTTTCGAACCTTCTAAGTAACCCATCGGAATCTGTGTCGACCATAGTCCGCATATATGTATTGATTGGCGATGTATTTCAATAAGGTGTCACCGACTTACTGGCGTTTCACAACGAGCATGCGGTGACCTAGATTAAACTGTTACGGATTGTGTAAATGATTCGTCAGATGACTGTTTTGCAACACCACTTGGTGATTTTACTGTGGCGCCTTTGAATCGGCCATTTTGGTCAAATTGATCCGGATTGACTAATTGGTATCCGGTCACAGCACGGCCAGATTTAATGACCTTAATAACCGCACCATCTAAACGGCAATTATATATGTTCGTGGAAAGTCGGTACATTACCTTTTCTTGGTCTGTACCTTTAAAGCAATCAGCAATCTCCTGTGGAGATACCGGTTTGCCTGATAGAAGGCATTGCAACACTTTTTCATGACGATTAGGTTTACCCTTGCGTACCATTTGTTTCATAATATATTTCCTTACTCAATTAAATTAATAAATTAATACTTCTCACATACAACATAAACCATTATACTACACTTGAGGTTGGTTGGCAACCTCGGAAGTGGTAGCAATGGTACTCGTATTCGCTGGTGATTCTACTGATGCATCCACTTTTGAATACAAATCTAAAAATGCCATTTTGGTTTCTTCGTCAAAACGATTCACACACAATGTAATGGCCTTCATTCTATCTTTAAAGATACCAAATGCTTTGGCAATATGTACCAATCGGCGAGTAGAGATAATCTCGTCAGTAGCACCTTCTTGGTATGATTTACGAACCACATCAGCCCATTGGCAAAGATTCTCAACAAAATCTTTATCATCAAGCAATGGTCCTAAAATCTTTTTCTCGGTCTTAGCATCAGGGAATTCCTGCTCTACCGTAATCGGGAATCTTTCCAAAAATGCATCATCTAATATCTGTGATAGATATTTGCCTTCATCACTACCACGACCTTTGGTATTTGCCGTTGCAATGATATTAAATCCATCTTTTGGATAAACCATTTCACCAGATTTCTTATTGTAATGTGGTTTGCCTTCCATGATGCCTTGCAAACACATCAACTTATTAGAACCACGGTCTACTTCGTCAATCAACAATACTGCGCCACGCTTCATAGCAATAAGCACAGGACCATCACGATTGACCACATTACCATTCACCAATGTAGGACCGCCAAGTAGGTCACTCTCATCAGTTTCGACAGAGATATTCACACGGATACATTCACGATTCAACTCCGCACACACCTGTTCGACCATCAAGGTCTTGCCGTTGCCTGATAGACCAGTAACAAATATCGGATAGAATGATTTGCTACCAATGATATTCTTCATATCTTTATAGAAACCAAATGGCACATAATCAGGCCATTTCTGTGGTACAGCAGGTTCAGAATCATCTACCAGTTTTGGTTGACGGAACTCCAACACTTGTGCTGGTTGTGCATATGCCATTTCAGTTTCGGGTTCAATAACTTTACAATCAGCATCGTTTAACTTTACAATACTTTCTTTTAACTTTACAATCTTTTCACCTGATGGTGGCACTTTGTATTGACCACGGTCATAACGATATTGTGATTTTGTAACCAGCCAATATGGGTATGGTGCATCTGATTCATTACACACTTTGGTAATATCATCACGATTCAAAATTGGTTCTGAACCAAAGATTGATTCAGCTGCTACAATAAATTGCTTTGCATTTTTATTCATAATATCCTTAATCTAATAAAACCATATACGCTTCTGCGTTGTTATTCATAAACCAGTTAATGCCTTTTCTTAAACCATCATAATCACCAAAGATTTCACAACCTTTTAATGTATCATATACAGCAACTTCTTCAGGTGATAACATAATGCCTTCACCTGAAAATGGATTGGTGATATACTCACTCATTTCACCAATAAAAATATCTTTGTAAGGCAATTTCATAATATTCCTTTTAAATTAACCAACGATGGCATATTCTGCCAATTCTTTCCATTTACCATTAGGATTCGATTTACGAATCTTGGTAACCTGTATCAAAGTTCTTAACGATAACTCTTTAACAGAATCGGCCAATTTACTAATCAAATTCATGGCATCATTCTTACTAACTAAATCATACTCAGGCATAAAATCTTTCTGCGTCAATAAATGTTTCATTCTTTCAATCTTCTGCTCTGTGGTCATATTCAAATCAACTGCCAAGCTACGGGTAACGATTGCTTGGTCTAGTGCTACATTGCTCATATTAGAGATAAACACCACACCACCTTTGAACTCAAAGGCATTAGGTAAATCTTCATCACGAATGTCCGCATTATATGAAATGATACGGCGTGAATATGAATCAAGTGCAGCTTTTAATATATTCAATGATGTTGCATCTTTTAATACTGAATCACAATCATCAAACACCACAATACTATTACGATTCTCATACAAGGTACGATACAAACCCTTGGCAGTAGAATAACCTTTGACTACACGATACGCATTGGCAGGCACATCATCACCAATATCCAAACCTGTTACATCCATCAAACCAGTATTGGCTAATGTAGTGGTAACAGTATGTGATTTACCTAAACCACCAGGTCCTGTTACTACAACGGATGCTTGGTCTTTCTTGGCCAACATTGTAACCATATCAGAAAGAAAACCAAATCGCTCATTGATTGTAAATTTGGATTCCATCACTGCGCCAGTAACTTTGGTTCCTGCCTTACGCAATACATATTGTAAATGTTCAATTTTGGTACGCTTCACGGTTTTGCCATTAATCACGGCAGTATATTTTCCATTTACGAATTTAATATCGGACATAATTTCTCACAATTAAAACAACCATTATACAGGTACCACACCACAAGTCAAGAATTATTTGCGCTGCTGTTGTTTTGGTACAACACCATCAGGTATAGAAGGTCTGGACAACAATTGGTGCTGGATCACCAGTCAATCCAAAGCGCCTGGAATTGGCGACCATATCAGCAATATTATCATCATAATGGTCATCTTTCATTTGTGTTTTCATTCTTCAACTCCAAAATGTTCTTCAATCATTCTGTTTGACCACTTACCCCAATCTTCACTATATTGATTTTTTACTACTTCAGCACATTCCTTGACAATCAACTCGGCGAATTTCATTCTACTAAATGAATAGTATTCTTCGCCGGTGATAGGGTCAATTAGTTTTTCTTGTGCTAATGCAGAGAGTTCGTTAAATTTCTCGTTCATTATTCAACTCCGAAAACTGAAATTTTCTTAACCATATCACCTAACCGCAGTTCTACAGCCAGGCGCCGTTCGTTTCCGTTAAACATGCCGTCGCTAACTACAGTAGTATTAGCGATTTCATTAAACAATAACTCGGCCAGCTTATTAGCACGGCCTGCTAACTCTGGAGCCGCATAGCCTGCCTCTAGCATAAGTTCTTTAAGACGTTCGTTCATATCAATATCCTTCGTATTGTTCCAGTGTTCTTATTAGATCAGGTAGTGCTCGCTTGTCTATGGTCAGGTAATATGGACCAATATCATCGTAGGCGTGTAATTGGATTCGAACGGCGTCTTTATTGTCTGATACTGATAGATACGGCAGACCTGTTGGGCCATTGATCGTGATCATTTCTTTACTGCCTCCAGGTAGCATTCTTTACAAGCACTATCATTTCCATGTTTACATACATCTAATAACGGATTATCAAAATCATATACCCGATCTGCTTGTGCTAATTTAGCTTTTAATAATTCATTCTCAACTGCCAATTCATCTGCTCGAACCATTTCGTGTGAGTGTGTCGAGAACAGCAGGTCTCGTTCCTTTTGTAGCTGGCGTAGCTTTGCCTCAGCTTTTATTAAATATGCTTCAGCATTTCCATAGTAGGATTCTGCGCCGGCAAGCATGGTTTTTATTTCATCAGCT